>Ga0272441_10003893_pt1 | contig 27781 bp, 21 predicted proteins | sample SSMProp6N_FD_193582 | JGI IMG/M metagenome (GOLD analysis project Ga0272441, IMG submission 193582) | Marine sediment archaeal communities from Little Sippewissett salt marsh, Falmouth, MA, United States - SSM-Prop-6N | ecosystem: Environmental > Aquatic > Marine > Wetlands > Sediment ... | reverse complement strand
GCTTCGAAATCGACGAAAGGCCTCGGGGCGTCTTTTTCGTTCGGCTGCGGACGAAGGGCGACCGGACATCCCAGCTTCAGAAAATAAGCCATTTGACCGCGCGTCTGCTCGTTGGTGCCGAAAAACCAGGCCAGATAATCGCCTGATTTTGGATCCGTCATCATTTTGAATACCTCCTTGCGTTTGGGCCGTTTCAAATCCGCCGGCTCGTCCGGGATTCCTTACCGGTAACGCTTGGACCTGACAGTGTTTTCAAACAGGTTTCCTCACCACATGCACCAAACATGCCATTCTATCTTTTGCGCGAGCGCACAAGCCACAACCGGTCGGTATCCAGAGCCAGGAACCAGTCATTGGACCACTAATGACGCATGTTACAGGCGGCAGGATTTAAAACGCGTCAACATTTTGACAATTATCAGCAGGTTATGGGGAGAGAGGTGCAGGACGCCTTGACGCAACAAGATAAGAACCGATGTATGGGTTTAACGTCTATTAGAGTAAGGCCTCCCCTCGGTCTACAGATCGAAAATACGATTCGTCATTTTTGTTTTTCGGCCTCAGCCGAAAAACAAAAATAATTGGAACAAATTCTGCATATTTTTACTCTGCACAATTATTTAAACTGAATCATCTATTTTGCACCGGCAGCCGGATGAGATGCATCGACGTCCAAAATGGTAAGTTATTTTTGAACGCGCTCTATTGGCGGAAACCCACACAGCGAGGTCTTTTCCATGGATATTTCAAAATCGATCGAAGCTGAAGACGAACTTCAGAGAGCGCGTCAGCTTGAATCGATTGCCGCCCTTTCCGGTGGGATTGCTCATGATTACAACAACCTGTTGACGGTCATCATCGGCAACGTTTCCCTGATTCAATCCTATGTCGACCCGCATGACATGATCTACAGGTTGTTGAACGAGGTTAACGAGGCTGCGATAGTTGCCAAATCGTTGACTCAAAAGCTGATCACTTTTTCCAGGGGCGGTGCACCCTTGAAAGAGACAACCGATATGACCGCCCTCGTTCGCAGCGTGGCGGAGTTTTCGTTGAGCGGTTCCAACATTAAGTGTCAGTTCGACTTAGCAGACGATCTATGGCTGGTAGACGTCGACAAGACCCAGGTCGGCCAGGCCGTCCACAACCTGGTGATGAACGCCCGCGAGGCCATGCCCGAGGGCGGTTTCATTACGGTATCGGCCGGCAATGTCCAAAATATTGACGGTGAGCACGTGTCGACGGCCGGCCGGTGGGTGCGGCTCTCCATCATAGACCGGGGACAAGGAATTGCGCCCGAAAATATGGACAAGATATTCAATCCCTATTTTTCCACCAAAGAGCGCGGCAATCAGAAGGGAACGGGTCTGGGCCTGTCGATCTGCCACTCCATCATTCGAAAACATGACGGTAAAATGGCGGTCGACTCCTCGCCCGGTGCGGGAACAACCGTAACCCTTTATCTGCCGGCATCGACGAAAACCTTACCCGCAGTCTCAGCGGCAAAGCCCTGCAAAGCCTCGACACCGATACCCGGCTGCGGTCGAATCCTCGTAATGGATGACGAAGAGATGATTATCAATATGGCCGGAAGAATTCTTGCCAGGCTAGGCTATGAAACCGCATTTGCCCGCAATGGCAGTGAGGCCGTGGCACTCTATGGGGAAGCCTTGAAAACCGATCAGCCGTTTGATGCCGTTGTTCTCGACCTGACCGTCCGCGGCGGAATGGGAGGCGAGGAGGCGATTCGGCACCTTCTTAAGATCGACCCGCAGGCAAAGGCCATCGTCTCGAGCGGCTACTCGGACAGTCCGGTAGTGCAGGACTACAAAAAATACGGTTTCTCCGCAGCGGCCGGCAAACCATACAGCCTTCTCGAACTGAGTCAGGCCCTTGATCGTGTGCTCAAACCAACCACCGCTATGTAACCGCCAGATCCAAGAGGACCCTGCAAAAAATCCCTCTCGCGCCTGCCGTCTAGTAGGTTGCCAAAGGATGAATTTCCATCTAATATGACAATTATTTTTTTATACTGTATCTTGGAAAATTCACTTCCAGGCCGATGTCATTTTTCCAATTTAAAAAATCAAAGCGATGGATCATTATTGTCATTTCAGGCGGCATGCTGTGCGGCTTGGCCGTTGGTGCATTTATTGGTCTGACACGCGACTTGCCCCAGATTCGATCCCTCGAGTCATTCAAACCCTCGGCCGTTACCCGTGTCTTTTCGATCGATCATGAACTCCTGGCCGAATTCTTTCAGGAAAAACGGGACCCGGTGCCGCTCGAAATGATCCCGCCTTATTTGAAAAAGGCTTTGGTGGCCACCGAGGACCGCCAGTTCTACCACCACGTCGGTGTCAACCTGAAAGCGATTCTCCGTGCCGTGATCAAGGACATTTGGGCCGGGGAGTTCGTCGAAGGCGCCAGCACCATCACCCAGCAATTGGCCAAAACGTTGTTTCTGACACCGCGAAAAACACTGGTCAGAAAGCTCCGGGAGGCCCTGCTGGCTTTTCAACTGGAGCGCCGCTATACCAAGGACGAAATCCTGACTTTCTATCTCAACCAGGTTTATTTCGGCAGCGGTGCCTACGGGGTTGAATCGGCCGCCCGGATTTTTTTCGGCAAATCCGTGAAGGAGTTGAGCCTGGCCGAATGCGCCCTGATCGCCGGCATGCCCAAATCGCCGTCGCGCTACTCGCCCCTGGTCAACTCGGACATAGCTGTCAAACGCCGCAACATCGTTCTCAAACAGATGGCCGAGACCGGGATAATTGCCCCGGCAGTCTACCGCAACGCTTCGGAGGAACCGCTCCCTCCGATGGGGCGAACGTCTAAAACCTTAAAGGCGCCCTATTTTGTCGAATATATCCGCAAACAACTTGAGGAAATCGTCGGTCCGGCAAGACTGTACAAGGAGGGATTGACGGTTTTCACGACCCTTTCCTACCGTGACCAACTTGCGGCGGAGGCAGCGATAGCGGAAGGATTGGCGGCAATTAAAAAGCGGACGGGCAACAACAAACCACCAAACGACGATTTGCAGGGGGCCCTTCTGTCGCTCGATGTTAGCGGCGGCGGCATCCGCGCCATGGTGGGCGGTCGTGATTTCAATGAAAGTCCTTTTAATCGTGCCATCGATGCCGTGCGTCAACCAGGTTCGGCGTTTAAACCTTTTGTGTATGCTTGTGCCGTGGAACGCGGGTTTTCGCAGAACCGGCTGATATTGGATGCACCGGTTGCCTTCAAAGGAGCAAGGGCCGACATGGACTGGCAACCGGAAAACTATTCACAAAACTATGATGGTGAAATAACACTGCGTAGCGCCCTGGTGCGCTCGAAAAACATTCCGGCTGTGCGGCTGATCGAGATGATAGGCCCGTCTACGGTCGCAAGATTCAGCCAGGATTGCGGGATTTCCACACCGTTGGCCGCAAACCTTACCTTGGCTCTCGGCGCCTCCGGAGTCAATCTGATCGATTTGACAGCGGCCTATGCCGTTTTCCCGAACCGGGGTGAGTGGATCGAGCCGTGGGGCATTTTGGAGATTCAGGATTCTACCGGCCGGTTGATCTGGCGGCCCAAGCCGCAAAAAAAGGTGGTCATGTCCCGCGCCGGTTCGGCCATTCTGACAGACATGCTGGTCGGGGTCATACAGGAAGGCACCGGCAGGCGTGCTGCGGTGTTAAAAAGGCCACTGGCCGGAAAAACAGGCACGACGGATGAATACCGTGACGCTTTTTTTGTCGGGTTCTCTCCTTCGATTGCCTGCGGAGTCTGGGTCGGCAATGATCACTTTCACACGCTGGGAGATCGCGAATCCGGAGCCCGGGCCGCCCTTCCCATCTGGATGGCCTACATGCTGGAAGTGCTGGCGTCTCAGCCTGTCGATTACTTCGATATTCCTGACGATATCGTGCGGATCAGCATCGATCCGATAAGCGGAAAACCGGCCGCGGAAAATGCTCAAGGGGCGGTCGTCGCCATGTTTAAAAAAGGAACCGAACCTCAAATGGCACCCTGACCATCCGGCAACAACATCGAATATGATCTCGAACGGTCTGGAACACAGCGATTAAAAAAAAGCACGGGCCTCTCAAAGAGAGGCCCGTGCTTTTTAATGAATTGATGTCGCGAATTAAGCTGACCGAGACCGGCCGTTCGACCGGGAAGTAAGATGTTTCCGGTTGACCCTGCCGCCTCCCATTACCTTGATGAAAGCGACCAACAGCATCATGACCATAAATCCGCAGCAGATGAACCGGAAAGCCGCCATCTGTCGGCCACCGGTGCCAGTGGGTTCCACTGCGGGCCGATCCAACGCAACCTGGATGAAGCAGGCATTTTTCAACCGATCCATCGTTGATTCCGAATCGCCGGAGTCGACAGCGTCAAATGAGTCGACGGCCTCCAGCTCCGTGGACATTTCTGCGAGACCGATGGGGTCAACGATAATGCCGTTGGCTACTCCGTCCGCATCGCCAAACCCGCCGTCCGTGATTTCGATGTAATATTTGTCTCCGTCGATTTCGACCGGGAACTCATACCACCCGTTGATCGGATCGTACTTGTACCATCTGGCTTCTATGCGGGGTTTTTCCGGTAAATACAGTTCGAATCTTGCCGTACCGCCAATCTGGTTCAATGCAACATTGAACACCATCAAGCCGTATCTCAGTTTAGGTCTGGGCTCGTCCGGAATACTTTCGGGATCAATGCTGGTGAAACAATTGATCCGGCTGACACCTTCGACCGCATTGATACCGATAAGAGACTGTCCTTTCCTGCTTTTGTAGACTCTCATCAACGGCTGGTCGTTATCGTTCCGGCCGTCGTTGTCGAGATCCGAGTATCCCGGTTCCTCGGTATCCGACACGCCATTGCCGTTGACATCGGCCTGAACCTTAGCGGCCGTCGTAAATGTGAACGGTTCCGACCAATTCGACCACTTGGGATCATCGTCACGATTGTCTTTCACAGAAGCCCGCCAGTGGTAAAGTTGATCGCTGCACAGCGCTCCGTCCGGCACGAGAAAGCTGACCAGATAGTTATTGGTGCGGCTCCTGTCGATCGTCACATCCAGAATGAGTTGTTCAAAGGTATCGTCCGTAGCGATTTGCCACCGCGTGGCACCATGGTCGTCGTCTGCGTCCGGATCCGCAAAACCAGCTATTTCGAGCAGCGGGGTCAAGGAAACTTCTTGTGCGCCATTAACCGGAAACAACATCCCGGGGCGATCCGGCTCCTGATTGACAAACTCCTGGGCCGGGGTAACGGCAGGCGACACAATGCTGCTATTGTTATCGGTGGTTGCCCCATGCGAAGCGGAGGTATTTGACGAACCGGAGGGATTCGTGGCTGTCGTTGAATCAGTGGAATCAGAAGTACCTGACGAACCGGAGGCATCACCAGCATCCGTTGAGATAGAGGGAGAGGAGATATCCGACGAACTAGAAGGATTATCAGCGCTCATAGAACTGGTAGAAACAAATTTAACTGCATCCGCGCAAGTTGAATTGGAGGAGGAACTCGAAACAACGACAACTTTTGCCGTCTTGGAAAAAGTGTAATTGCCGATCAAATTCCAGCGACTGCCGTTTAGCAATTGATTGACGATAATCGTATCTAATAATTCAGTTCCATCATATATTTTCACGGGCACTGCCGTGTATCGATTATGATAATATGTCCACCACAGATAAACTTCATGCGAGCCGATGCGATCCGTTTCAAATGTATAGGTTCCGGAAACCGTTTTATTATAAAGTGATTCACTACCATAAGGACCGGTGCCAGCAGACACACTCCAGGCGCCCGTTGCGCTCGTTCCTGAATCACCATTGTCGATGATAACCGTACCGGAAGGCACACTGGAATTGCTCGCTGTATTCGTCGAGCTTGAGCTGTCCGATGAACTGGAAGAATCGCTGGTGCTCGTCGAACCAGAAGAATCGTCATCTGTAGAGACGGTTGAAACAGCATCAAAGGTTGCCGTTATGGTGTGGTTCGTAGTGATATCGTTAAAAGTATAAGAGGTAACGGCTCCCTTGGACTGGTTGTCCACAACTACATCGGCAATTTCATAACCACTATTGGCTGTAATCGTAAAGGTTTTGCCACTGCCCTGTTCCACGGAAACAGTGCCCGGTAATATACTGCCGTGGCTGCCAGGTGTCGCGGTAATCGTAAACGTATTGGCTGCGAACCTCGCCGAAATCGTGTGCCCTTCGGTGACATGAGAAAACTCGTAGACGGAATTTTTCGCGACAGATTGACCGTCCACCAGAACATCGGCGATATGATAGCCAGAGTTCGGGGTGATTGTGAAGTTCTGGTCGTTGCCTTCGATGACCGTCACATTACCCTTAGGCGAAATACTACCGTGACCGTCGTCAGAAGCAGCAATAGTGTGCAGGGTTACAGGGTTTGAAGCAAAAGTCGCATGAATGGTGTGGTTTGCTGAAAGTTCGTTGAACGTATATTCAGAAGAAGCTCCTATGTCCGCCCCGTCCACCAACACGGCCTGAATATGAAAACCGCTGTTCGGGGTGATGTAAAAGGTTTTGTTTTGACCCTCGGTTAAGCTAAAGGCTCCAGAGGGCGAAATACTACCGTAGCCGCCGGCCGATGAGGTAATCGTAAAATTTTGCAAGACATCCGGCACCGTGTAGGAAACCGGATCGGAAGGTTCGCTTTCCCCGTAGCTGTTGTAGGCCGTGGCGACAAAATGGTATGTTTCCCCGTCGGCGAGATTAGATACTGTGCAATTCGTGGTCTTAACCTCGCAGCCTTTTGTAAGACCAGTACTGCTATCAGTTCTGTAATACACCCGATATCCCGTCAAGGATACACCGGATTGTGAAACCCCGTCCCATGCCAGGGTCACATCGGCTGATTCCGCATTGCCGGCATAGAGAAACGCCGACATCAATATGGAAAAGCAAGTGACGGTTTTTAAAATTATCGGCTGGAAGATTTTAAATCGAAGTAGTGGCATCGCAAATACTCCTCTGCTCAGTTGATTTTCCCAAGGGCATAAGAGCAAATTAGGTGCCACCAAAGTTTTCACGGCCGTTTTTGCGGCTTGCTTATAAAGAATGGCTCATCATTTCAACCGCCCAGAAAATCCAATATGCTGTAATTATATTGAATATGAATCGCCATTTTTTCTGCAAACAAATCGTACCGGCATGCCGCGTCACGGGCGTGCCGCCAATTGAACACTTGAACAATTACAGGAGATTTCCCGCTTCAGTAATTCGAATTACGAAATGGATTTTGACTGGAGAGGTCGAAATCGTCTTGAACGTATTTGCAAAAAAGGGTAAACATGAAAAGATTTCGGCCCGATTGCGACGGTCAACAGAAAGCACCGCCCCTGAAACGACCGAAATCTTACCCGGGATGATCCAGGCACCATCCTTTTTATAAACTGCGATGGTTGGATAAGGAGCGTTCGCTTGTCGAACGATTGTGCAATGATCCGAAAGGCAACGATTCAAGATGTCAAGGCAATTCACAAGCTGCTGCAGCTCTACGGCTCAAGGGGGGTCCTACTGGCCAGGCCCCTGAGTGAACTTTACGACCACGTCAGGGATTTTTCTGTTTACGTTGACCCCGGAGAGAACCGGGTGGTCGGTTGCTGTGCCCTCCAGTTTTGTTGGGAAGACCTGGCCGAGATCAGGTCCCTGGCTGTTCAACCCGAATACGAAGGCCGCGGCATTGGACGCGCGCTTGCGAAAACTGTCATATCCGAGGCCGAGAGCTTCAAAACCCGCAAAATATTTACCCTTACCTACGAGCCGGAGTTCTTTATCAAATTCGGTTTTAAAGAAATCGATCGGGCGGAACTTCCGCTGAAAATATGGGCTGATTGCATCATCTGTGTCAAGTTTCCCGATTGTGACGAGATCGCTATGATGATGGACTTGGGAGAGAATCGATAAATCCCGGAGTGTGACAACAGCCGCTCGAAAACGAACCAAACGGTGTCGGGACACTGTCAGGAATAAATCACGTTGAAGGGCAGCGGCGGGTATTTCCAGACGCCCGGCAGCGGCAGGATGTGCTGACCGCCGACCGACTGCCAGGAAAGGTCGGATTTGATTTCTCTCAACTTCCCGTCCTCCGGCGGCCGGGAGTGAATGGTGTAATCGTAAGTAGCCTGAAAGATGCAGACACAGTCCTTGCCTCTGCCGTTGTTTTCTACCACGTAGTTTCTCTTGATGGTTCGCAGGCTAAGACCGTTTTCGCGACCCACCTGCTCTAGTTCTTCTGCGTTGAACTTCATCAGCACGGTTTTGGATACGCCACGCTCCGAAATGCGGATCAGGGCCCGACTTTCGCTGCTGCCGGCATAGATAGTGGAAATGCAGGGAAGCCGTTTCAGATACTGCGCCGCAACAATGGCAGCCGTTCGGCGACCACCGACCATTACGGGCTGGCAGTAATATTCAAAAAATTTTTTCTGGATGTCCTCGGCGTACTTGTCCCCTCTTTCGTAAATATCCTTGGAAATATAACGCAGGTTGCGGGCGAGATCCTCGGCCGCATCGGCAATCGGCCAGTCGATTCGAACGTGAAAGTGGCTCAGCCCGTAGCGATTTTTAGCCCTGGTAGACGGATCTCTTTGAATCATAAGGGCATAATCCACCGGCAGCAATATTCCCAGGAAGTCATAGAAGTGGGCGGATTCCAGAAACTTATACTTGCTGTCGAATCCGTTGATCAGCGGCAGTGTCTTCGACTGCAGCAAATTGGTCTTGGTGATCCGGTTGACGCCGAAAAAGCGGATGTACTTCTTGTGTTCCGTCGCCAGAGAGTCTTCTACGAAAATCACCAGAAAAGTGTTCTGAGCCCCGTATTCGACGTCCGGAATTCGGGCCCGGGGCTTGAGTTCCCGTTTTTCGACAAAAGGAAACGTCGCGCCTGTCTGCACGAATTTGTAATAAGAATCGATCAGCGCGTATTTTAGAAGGAAATGATCGAGTTCATCCCGTAACAGTTCATAGTAGGAGCGCCTCAACCGGTCGGCCTTGCTCAATTCTTCCCTGACACGCCAGAACGTCAACTGATCTCCTATCTTCCACCGTCGGGTTGCAGCCGAGACCCAACGAGAAGTCGCTCGTTTATCAAAAGTACTTATTATTATAACATATTTTATTATCGGCCCAAAGAACTTTTTCTTTAGCTGCTCGTCACGCCGGTTTCGCTATGGCGCTTTGTCCGGCTTGTGATTGAATTTTTCAACCCAGCGATAGAGGGCCTCCCGATATCGATAGGCTGGAATGACGAGGATCAGGCAAACGATCACCAGCACGGCCAGCCACAGGTAATTCCGTTCGAAAAGAAGCGCCCCCTGCAGGCTGAGCATCAACGTGCCGGGCATTCGGCCGAGTGTGGAAATGAGCATGAACAGTTTGATCGAGAGGTTGCCTAAGCCAAGGAAAAGGCAGAGGTAGTCTTTCGGAAAACCAGGTAGAACGAACAGGGAAAAAACGATGATCACACCCTGGTGCCGCAGGAATGTGTCGAAACGTCTGAGCGTGTTCTCTGGAACGAGGCGGCGAATGAAGTGATTGCCCAGATAACGCCCGATCAGGAAATTGGCCAAAGATCCCAGGGTCAACCCGACGGTCGAAAACAGGAAACCCTTGCCGGCCCCGAAGATGTAACCGCCTATGAAACCGGTGGCCTCACCGGGCACCGGGGCGAAAATAACCTGTAAGAACTGAAAGGCGATAAAGGCCAGCGGTGCAAAGATCCCGAAGGATCTGATCATACCCGCCACTTGTTCCTTGTCCGTAACAAATCGGTAAATCGCCTTCAGGTGAACCCCGAGCGCTTCCCGGTAGACAAATCCCAGTACCAAAAGAATGACGGCTGCAGCGGCAGCCAGCAGCCAGAAGCGCCAATTAAAAAATTTACGGCTTGACTTTCCGTTGTCTGAACTGTCCATATTGGATCGGAATCGCGGAAAAATAATGCAAGAGAGCCGGACGAAGCCAAAAGATGTCGTATCCGGATAAACACGCTTTACGGCGCCTTTTCTTCGACCGCTTCCAAAGCGACGATGGCGGGCAGCGTCTTTCCTTCTAACATTTCAAGGAATGCCCCACCGCCGGTCGAAATAAAGGATATCCGATCCGTCTCACCGGCCATGTGGACGGCGGCGTCGGTATCCCCACCGCCGACGATCGTCAACGCGTGGGCCGCTGCGACACTGGCGGCCATGGACGTGGTTCCGCGGCTGAAGGCATCGATTTCAAACATGCCCATGGGACCGTTCCAAACCACCGTGCGGGCATCCTGCAGCGCTTCCCGAAAAAGCAGCGCGGTGGCCGGGCCGATATCGAGTGCCATCCAGTCGGTCGGGATCTCCTGGGCCGGAACAATCTTGGCGGGCGCTTTGGCATCCGGTTCCGGCGCGACAACCAAGTCTACAGGCAGATAGAATCGTACCCCTTTTTCGCTGGCCTTCTTTATGACATCTCCGGCTGCGGCGACAAGGTCTTCTTCAATTTTCGACTGGCCGACGGCATACCCCATGAATTTCAAAAAAGTGTTGGCCATAGCCCCGCCCACGATCACCGTATCGACATGCTGCAGCATGTTGTGCAAGGCCGCGAGTTTGGAGGAAACCTTGGCCCCGCCGACCACAGCCGCCAGAGGGCGGCGGGGGTCTGCCATCGCTTTCTTGATATAGTTGATTTCTTTTTCCAGCAGAAAACCGGCACCCGAAGTCGGGGCGAATTTGGTTATGGCAACAACCGACGCATTGGCGCGGTGGGATACCGCAAAGGCATCGTTGATGTAGACATCGCACAAAGCGGCCAGAGACTGGGCAAAAGCGTCGTCGTTCTCCTGCTCTTGTGAATGAAACCGCAAATTTTCCAGCAAGGTCACGTCACCGGGCTGCATTCCGGATATCAGATGAGCGACCGCCCCTCCGACGCAGTCCTCCGCCATCTTGACATCCGCGTCGAGCAGGTCGCCGAGACGTCGGGCAACCGGCGACAAGCTGAATTCCGCTGCCGGTTTGCCCTTCGGACGCCCCAAATGGCTGGCAAGAATCAGCTTGGCGCCCTTTTCGCGCGCATAAGCAATGGTGGGCAAGGCTGCTCTGATGCGCGAGTCATCGGTAATTTGTTGCTGCTTATCCAGGGGAACGTTGAAATCGACCCGAATAAACACCCGTTTGCCGCTGATGGTGATGTCTCTAATCGTTTTCATGTTTCTCTCCTTGCCCGCTGGCTGTTTTTTTCTGCTGCTGCATCCGTCGATGCAGATCTTTTTTCTTAGACCAGCGCTCCAGAAAACCGATCGCGCCGGAAGCATAAGCCCGTTCCAGTTTTTCTTCGTGGACCTTCAAGCCTTCTGATTTCTTCATGGCCGCCCTGAGACACTCGGTCTTGTAGAGGCAGGGCATGCACGATTCGGGCGTGTGTCGGAGCCCGTCTGCGCCGAGGGGAAACACCTTGTCCAGCTTTGAAAAACAATACGGGTAATCTATTTTACGATGCTTTGGGTCTGTGTTCGACATCTTTATATATCCTTTGCATGTCTCGCACACATGCACAGCACGGGAACTCTGAGTGAGGCCTATTCATTGTAGAGGTTCAGGTGTCGATCTGGTCGAATTCCCGATTGATGCGGGCAATGTGACCCTGGTCGGCGAAACTGAAATAGCGGTTGTTCCCGATGATAAGATGCTCGTGCACTGTGATGTTGGTCACGCGACAGGCAAAGATCAATCGTCGGGTGATGGCGATGTCGTCCGCCGATGGCTGCGGGTCGCCCGAGGGGTGGTTGTGGGCAAAAATCAGAGCTGCCGCCTGATTCTTCAGTGCTGCGTGCACCACTTCGCGTGGATAAACCGAGCTGGCGGTCAAAGTCCCCTTAAAAAGCGTTTCGGTGGCGATCACACGGTTTTTGGCATCGAGATAGATGGCCCTGAAGTGTTCCCGCTGCTTGTCCCGCATGCTATGATAGAGAAAATCGAACAGGTCCCGGGAGTTGTTCAAAGGATTCTTGTTTTCGATTTTCCGGCCCAGGTAGCGGTCGGCAACGGCCTTGACCAGCTTGACCCCGAAAAGGTTTATGGGCCCGATGCCGTCGACCTCGCAGAGGTCCTCGGGAGCGGCTTCCAACACCCCCTGCAGGCCCCTGAACCTGGCCAAGGCGGTTTTGGCCGCAGCTTTGCAATCCTTGCGGGGTGTTGCCAGGGTCAGCAGCAGCTCGATCACCTCGTAATCGTGAAACCCTTTCAAGCCGGATGACAAAAACTTCTCCCGCAGTCTCTTCCGGTGGCCTGCGCCTTTGTGTGGTTGATTGGCTGGCAATCGCAATTCCTTTTCGTTTCCGTTTATCCTTGACCAGTGTTTCTGGTAAACCACTACATGAAACCGGGTTATCTATGTTGATCACTGTTATGTTACCTAGTTTCCATCCATAAATGGCCCTTTTCCGCAATTTCGGCGTCAATCGGCGGAATCGCTTGTGCGGCGTACACGAGTACGCCTCCGCACAATTCCTTGATTTCCTTGAACTTGCAAAAAATTGCACATTTCTGGATCGGAAACTAATCAGTGCCCTTACTGAAACCGTGGATGGGCACTACCTAGAATTTCTGATCACTGACCCTTTTTCACAATCTCGTCATTCTTCATCCAGCTCGTATTTGAGCTCGCGGGTCATTAGACGCTGAAGCGCGACCTCGGGTGCGAGATCATCATATAAAATATGATATGTCGCGTGGCAGATAGGCATCTCGACGCCGAGTTTCCGAGAAAGGTTGTAAACGGATTGTGAGGTTTTCACTCCCTCGGCTACCATGCGCATTTCGGCCAGAATGTCTTTGAGGTTCATGCCGCGCCCTATTTTCTGGCCGAGGGTGTGATTGCGGCTGAGCGTGCCGGTGCAGGTCAATATGAGATCGCCGATGCCGGCCAACCCCGTGAAGGTGCGTGGTTTGGCGCCGAGTGCCACACCCAGCCGTCGAATCTCCGTCTGACCGCGGGTGATGAGGGCCGCCCTCGTGTTCAGCCCAAGACCGAGCCCGTCGATGACCCCGGTGGCGATGGCAATGACATTTTTCACAGCACCGCCCAGTTCCACGCCAAGCACATCGTCGTTGGTGTAAACCCTGAAAGAAGACGTTGCAAATACATGCTGAACTAAAGCGGCGACGGCGAGATCCTTGGCGGCGACCGTCACGGCGGTGGGAAAGCCCATGGCGACTTCGCGTGCAAAACTGGGACCTGAGAGCACCGCCAGCTGTTCTTGCGGAACATGCGGCAGGGTCTGATTCAAGACACCGGTCATGGTCAGGTGGGTGGCGTTCTCAATTCCCTTGGAGGCAGTTACGACGATGGCCTCGCGGGGGATATGCTCCCGCATCTGCAACATCGTCTCCCGCATCACATGAGACGGCACCACCACGAGCACCAGGTCTTTTCCGCCGCTGGCCACGGCCATGTCGGCCGTGGGCTTTACGGTGGAGCCCAGTAGAATTTCCGGGAGAAATACCTTGTTTTCCCGCTCCTGCTCGATTTGGGCGATGACCTCGCTTTCATACACCCACAGGTCGATGCCGTAGCCTTTAGCGGCCAGCAGGTTGGCCAAAGCCGTGCCCCAACTGCCGGCGCCCACAACACCGATTTTCAAGTTTTCAACTGCCTTTTCTGACGGTTTCACGTGGGTCCACCTCACATCGAAAGGAGTCCGTCATTCAAATCCGGCTTGGGGCCGCTTAGTGCTTCGACATGCAAATACGGTAACTGATTTTAAGTATACTAAATCAGCGAATTTACGAATCGATGGGCTTAGTCTTCTTCAATCCGCGCCGCGCCGACCACCACTTCGCCTTCCTCGGTATCGATGAGTTTGACTCCCTGGGTGTTGCGACTGATGACCGAAACACCGTTCACCGGAATCCGGATCAGCTTGCCGGCGTCGGTCATCAGCATTACGTTGTCATCTTCTTCGACCAGCAGCAGGGCCACGACTTTTCCGTTGCGCTCGCTGGTCTTGATAGTAATCACTCCCTTGCCGCCGCGCTTTTGAATGGGATATTCGTCCACCGAGGTCCTTTTGCCGTAACCGTTCTCGGTCAGGGTGAACAGGGTCTGGCCGTGGCTAAGAACCGCCATCCCGACGATGCAGTCGCCTTTGGTGAGACGCATGCCCCTGACTCCCTGCGAAGTGCGGCCCGAGGGTCGCACTTCGGCTTCGTGAAACCGGATCGATTTGCCCATGGCCGATACCAGAAACACGTTATAGGTCCCGTCGGTCAGTCGCGCCTCGATCAGCTCGTCTCCGGTGAGCAGGGTGATGGCGATAATGCCGCCTAACCGGGGGCGACTGAATGCCATGAGGTCGGTTTTCTTGACCAGCCCGTTGCGGGTTGTCATCAGGATGTGGTTCCCGGGTTCAAAAGCCGCCACGGCCATCACCGTGGTCAACTTTTCATCCGGTGCCAGATTGAGCAGATTGATAACGGCTTTACCGCGGCTCGTGCGTCCGGCCTGGGGTATGTCGTAAACCTTGCGCCAGTAAACCTTGCCCTGATTGGTAAAAAAGAGAAACGTGTGATGCGTCGAGGCCACAAAGAGGTGTTCGACGAAATCTTCTTCCTTGGTTCCCATGGCGGTCTTGCCCTTGCCGCCGCGCCGCTGAATGCGGTAGAGCGTGATCGGGTTGCGCTTGATGTAACCGTCTTTGGAGATAGTGACCACCATGTCCTCTTCGACGATCATGTCCTCGATGTTGATTTCCGTGGTGTCGTGAACGATTTCCGAACGGCGGACATCCGCAAACTCATTCTGGATTTCGGCGATTTCCTCCTTGATGATATCCAGAACCAGTCGCTCGTTGCCCAGGATCTCTTTGAAACGGGCGATGTCCTTGAGTACGGCTTCATATTCTTCCACGATCTTTTCGCGCTCGAGCCCGGTCAGCCGCTGCAGGCGCATGTCGAGGATCGCCTTGGCCTGAATGATCGTCAAGTCGAACCGATCTATCAACCGCGTCCGGGCTTCATCCGGCGACCGTGAGTTTCTGATCAGCGCCACCACCTCGTCCAGGTTGTCCAGGGCCACCTTCAACCCTTGCAGGATGTGGGCTCGCTCTTCTGCCTTGCGCAGGTCAAAGCGCGTCCGCCGCACGATGATTTCTTTGCGGTGGTAGATGAACTGCTCTATGGTTTCCTTCAACGTCAGCAACTCGGGGCGCCCCTGGACCACGGCCAGAAAGATAACCCCGAAGCTGCTTTCGAGGCGCGTGTGTTTGTAAAGCTGGTTGATGATAACCCCGGCGATCTGGTCTCTCTTCAATCCCAATGCAATGCGCATTCCCTCACGATCCGACTCGTCCCGGACATAGCGCAGCCCTTCGATCTGCTTGTTTTTGACGAGATCGGCAATCTGTTCGATCAGCCTGGCCTTGTTGACCTGGTACGGCAGCTCGGTGATGACGATCGTCTCGGACTGGATGCGCTGGTCTTTTTCGACGATGATTCGCCCCCGCATCCGGACGATGCCGCGACCATTGCTGTAGGCATCCTCGATGCCTTTGGTGCCGTAAATGATGCCGCCGGTCGGAAAATCAGGCCCTGGAATGAGCTTGATCAGGTCGTGCCATTCAAGCTGCGGATTATCGATCAGAGCCTTCGTGGCCTCGCAGACCTCGTTGAGATTGTGCGGTGGAACGTTTGTGGCCATCCCGACCGCTATTCCCGAAGACCCGTTGATCAACAGCGATGGAATCTTGGCCGGCATCACCGACGGTTCGGTCAGCGATTCGTCATAGTTGGGTACGAAGTCGACGGTTTCCTTGTCCAGGTCGGCCAACATTTCGTGCGCCAGGCGCGTCATCCGTATCTCGGTGTACCGCATGGCGGCCGGCGGATCACCGTCGACCGATCCGAAGTTACCCTGTCCGTCGACCATCGGGTACCGCAGCGAAAAATCCTGAGCCATGCGCACAATGGTGTCATAGACCGCCGTGTCGCCGTGAGGATGGTATTTACCGATGACATCACCGACGATACGCGCCGATTTTTTGTAGGCCTTGTTCCAGTCGTTTCTGAGCTCCCGCATGGCGAACAGTACGCGGCGGTGGACCGGCTTGAGTCCGTCACGCACGTCTGGCAGCGCCCGTCCGATAATAACGCTCATGGCATAATCGAGGTAGGATTTGCGCATCTCGCTTTCGATACTGACCATGGCCGATTTCTCAGTTGGTATCATTTACTCACCTTGTTCGGTTTAGTCGGTTGAGCCCGTTAGGCCCGTTAGGCCGGTTAGGCCGGTTAGGCCGGTTGAGCCCGTTGTGCCGGTTGAGCCCGTCGGCTCGTTGGTTTGGTCGATCGGGTCAGGGTTTAAAAACCGCTCAACCGGCCTAACGGGCTTAACTGGCTCAACGGTCCCTTATATCACGTTTTAGACGGTTCGACCAGATTCTGATAACTGGCGTGATAGATGTCCGTCAGGGTCAGAAAACCGGTGACCGCCAGCGGTCCGAAAATGATTCCCAGGATGCCGACAAGAGAAACGATAGGGAGGAACAGCAGGAAAAATATAATCCCGCAGGTAACCAGTGACGCTCCCACCGAGGGGAGCTTACGATTCAGTATCTGGTAGAGTGGATTGAAGGTCCCGGTGACCGTTGCCGCCACGACAATCGTGGATAAGAACGGCCACAGCAGCCAACCGAGCATGAAGAGGGATACCAGGAAATAGGCCAAAAACACCCACAGAATCAAATTACGGGTATAGCGACCGTTTCGGCTTTCGTTCATGCAGCGACCCCGATTTTTTTTATCGTTCGGTTCTATCGTCCGGCAGGAAAGAGAGGTGGTTGTCGAGATTCGCGATCAAATAAGGAAATCACGCTAAAGACGTGGCAGGTCAGCCGTAAAGCGCGGAAAGGAACTCGTGTGCATCGCCCAAGCGCTTCCGCAGACTTGAACCATTATCGGCCACGCATTAGGCGTGATTGAGGTCGAAATTGTGGAAAAGGGCCATTTAGGAGCGGAAATTACTGACTATCGGGCTAAATAGGCCCCGACACCCAACAAGAGTATGGTTTCATAAATAAAAATGGCCGTGAGGTCGTTGAAAATGGCATAGACAATGCCACCGCCGATGATGGCCGGAACCCCGCAAAACACCAGGATACCCAATTTTCTGGCTGCGCTCATGCTTTCCCCTGTATTCACTGCTTAGATGGTCGATCTTTTAGGCCCGTATCGAAATGTCTATATTTTCTTGGCGCTTATAGCAATAGAGCCCGGTCGTGTAAAGGAAAAATTAGATTGAGAGGCGGTGGCGGCCTCCTTATTCGAGAACCTTTTCATTCAGCCGTTGTCGCGGCGGTAAAGAGAACGCGCTGCTGTTCAACGGCTGAATCGCGGCCGGCGGATCGTTTTAACGCTCGACGATCATGGCCATCCCCATTCCGCCGCCGATGCACATGGTGATGAGACCGGTTTGGTAGTCCTTGCGCTTCATCTGGTTCATTGCGGTGACCATCTGCCGGGTGCCGGTGCAGCCGATCGGGTGTCCGAGAGAGATGCCGCTTCCCAGCTCGTTGGGCCGGTCGTTTTCGATCCCGAGCTCGCGCATGCAGCCGATCGCCTGCGCAGCGAAGGCCTCATTTAACTCGATGGTATCGATATCACTCAATTCCATGCCGGCCATTTTCAACACCTTGCGCACCGCCGGCACCGGGCCGAGCCCCATAAAAGCCGGATCGACGCCGCCCGCTGCAAAGCCTTTGATTCGGACAAGCGGTTCGAGACCCAGCTCGGCGGCCTTTTCGGCGCTCATGAGCAGAACCGCTGCGGCAGCGTCGTTGATGCCGGAGGCGTTTCCAGCGGTAACGGTCCCGTCTTTCTTGAAAGCCGGGCGCAATTTCGCCATTTTTTCGATGTCCGTATCCATTGGACGCTCGTCCACCTCAAAAACGGTTTCGCCCTTGCGGGACTTGATCACCACCGGCACGATTTCCTGACCGAACAGGCCTTCCTTCATGGCCTTGCGTGCCCGGTTGTGGCTGAGAACGCCCAGTTCGTCCTGCTCCCTGCGGCTGATGTCATAGAGCGTGGCGATGTTTTCGGCCGTCAGTCCCATGTGATAGCCGTAGAAGATTTCGAAGAGACCGTCGAACACCATCAGATCGTGAATCTCGCCGCTGCCGGTCAATTCCATACGGTAGCCCCAGCGGGCCTTTGGCAGCGCCATCGGCACCTGGCTCATGTTTTCCTGCCCTCCGGCAATGATCACCTCGGCCTGGCCGGTCATGATGGCGGAAGCGCCCAGAGCGATTGACTTGAGTCCGGAGCCGCAGACCTTGTTGATGGTATAAGCAGGGGTTTCCTTGGGTACCCCGGCCCGCACCATCGCCTGCCGGGCGGGATTCTGCCCCTGCCCGGCCTGCAGCACGTTGCCCATGATGACCTCGTCGACGGTGACCGGCGCGGCGGCAGCATCCCAGCCTTGGGACTGTTTCTCCAGTTCAATCAGGCCCCTTCCTTTCAGCTTGTCCGGTGCGTCTGCCTCCATTTGACGCCCGGCAACCGGTCGCAACCCGGCCCGCTTGAGTGCGTCTTTTATCACGAGTGCACCCAATTCAACCACCGGCACCGACTGCAAACCGCCGCCGAAGGTACCGATCGCCGTCCTCGACCCACTGACAATAACCACTTCTTTCATTCCGGGAGCCTCCTTGTGTTGATTTTAAGTAATCAATTGATTATGTACTAGAATTGAACAAATATAGTCGATCCGATTCCTATCACAACAAAACATGACGGTCAATGACGGCACCATGTGTCTGATTCTTTTTTCGTTTAATACCCAACCCGGTTTCCGGTTGATCCTGGCGGCCAACCGCGACGAATTCTATACCCGCCCGACCCGACCACTGTCGGTCTGGACCGATTTCCCGGAAGTCTACGGCGGCCGCGACCTTAAAGAAGGCGGCACGTGGCTCGGCATATCGCGGCGGGGACGGCTGGCGGCCCTGACCAACTACCGCGATCCGGCGCACCAGCTTCCGCAGGCGCCCTCACGGGGGTTGTTGATCAACGGCTTTTTAACCGGTGACGCTCCACCCGCAGATTATCTCGAGCAGTTGCAGAAAACCGCTCTCCGCTACAACGGCTTCAACCTGCTGGTGGGCGACCAAACGGGCCTCTGGTACTACTCCAATCGCGGCAACGGGATCGTAAAGCTGCAGCCGGGGTTCTACGGTTTGAGCAACCACCTGATCGACACCGAATGGCCAAAAGTGTCACAGGGGAAAAAACGGTTGAAAGACCTGTTGAACCTCAGGGGCGGGTGGGATACCGAGGACCTGTTCGCCCTTTTGGCGGACCGTACCGTCGCAGCGGATCGGGAACTGCCGGACACCGGCGTGGGTCTCGAATGGGAACGCACTCTCTCACCGCTTTTCATCACCAGCCCGAATTACGGGACCCGGTCGTCGACTGTGCTGCTGATCGAGACCTCGGGCGAGGTCACCCTCCTCGAACGGTCTTTTGCGGCGGGAACGCCAGCCGGCGGCTCTGATCGAGAGACCCGCAGCGAAAACTTCACGATTTCTCCGTCTTCTTCAACCGCTGCCAGTGAGCGAGCCGCTCCTTGATGATTTTTTCGTAGCCCCTGTCGGTCGGTCGATAGTATTGCCGCCCCTTGAGGACATCTGGCAGATACTCCTGCGGCACGTATGCCTCTGCATAATTGTGGGCATACCGATAGCCCTCGGCGTAGCCGAGATCCTTCATCAGCCGCGTGGGGGCGTTGCGGATCTTTAAAGGCACCGGTTGAGATCCGGTGGCCGCGATATCGGCCACCACCGCCTGGTAGGCCGTATACAGGCTGTTGCTCTTGGGAGCCGTCGCGAGATAGACGGCTGCCTGGGCCAGGGCCAGGTCCCCTTCCGGTCGACCGATGAATTTGAACGCCTCCATGGCATCGATCGCCACGCCGAGAGCCCGCGGATCGGCGTTGCCGATGTCCTCGGAGGCAAAACGGACCATACGGCGGGCGATATACAAAGGGTCCTCACCTGCCCGCAGCATGCGGCCGAGCCAGTAAAGGGCGGCATCCGGGTCGCTGCCGCGCAAACTCTTGTGGAGAGCCGAAATCAGGTTGTAATGTTCTTCACCCGTCTTGTCGTAAAGCAGCGCTTTTTTCTGCAGGGCCGTTTCGACCTCGGGCAGTGAGATCCGCCGCGGCCCGGAGCGGGTATCGGTTTCTTCTGATCCGCGCATGACAGCCGCAACGATCTCGAGGCCGTTGAGGGCCGTGCGGGCATCCCCGTCGGCAATGCCGCTCAGGTGCGCCAGGGCTTCCGGCCTCAGTTCGACCCCGAGATTTCCGAAACCGCGCTCCTTGTCGTCCATGGCCGTCGCCAGTATGGCACCGATCTCCGCCTCACTCAGCATGTTCAGCGTCAGCACCCGGCAGCGTGACAACAGGGGGGCAATCACTTCAAAAGATGGATTTTCGGTCGTGGCGCCAATCAGGGTGATCAGCCCGCTTTCGACGTGATGCAGAAAAGCGTCCTGTTGGGCCTTGTTGAAGCGGTGGATTTCATCCACGAACAAAATGGTCTTCTTGCGGCGCAGGCTCAACTGCTGCCGGGCATCGTCGATGACCGCCCGAATGTCTTTTACACCCGAGAGTACTGCTGAAAAGTGAGCAAAATGAGAGCGGGTCTCGCCCGCGATGATGCGGGCCAGGGTGGTTTTACCGCAACCCGGCGGACCCCACAGGATCATGGAGAAGATCTGGTCCTTTTCGACAGCCAGACGGATCACGGCCCCCTCGCCGACCAGGTGCCGCTGTCCGACGAATTCGGAGAGGTTCCGCGGCCGCATGCGCTCGGCCAAGGGGCGCGAAGAATCCAGGGCTATGCGGGATTGATACTCGAATAAATCGGTCATGGTATGAAACTCGATACTAAACTAAAAAACTAACTTTTTAATTTATTTAGGCCTTTGCCCCGGAAACCGTCGTCTTTCACGCTTTCGGAAAAAAAGGCGCACGGGCGTTTTATCGAGGCCGGTCTCGTGGCGCACACGGTTAACCAGATAGCGCTGGTAGGAGAAATGGACGGCTTCCGGGTAGTTCACAAAACACACGATCGTGGGCGGCTTGGTCGCTATCTGTGTGGCGTAGAAAAATTTGATGCGCCGACCGCGGTGCAGGGCCGGCGTGTTCTGCTCGATGGCCGTCTCGAAGACTTTGTTCAAGCGACCGGTCCCGACGCGCGTGCTGTATTGGCGGTAGACCTCGTCCGCAAGTTTGAAAATTTTTGGCACGCGCTGCCCGGTCAACGCCGAAACGGAGAGCACCGGCGCGAAGCCGAGAAATTTGGCCTGCTCCTTTAGTCTTTGGCTGAAACGCCGCAACGTGTCGCGGTCCTTTTCCACCAAATCCCATTTGTTCAGAAGGAAGACGCAGCCGCAGCCGCGCTCATGGGCATAACCGGCGATGGTGATGTCCTGTTCCGTGATCCCTTCCGATGCGTCGATGATAACCAGGGCCACATCGCAGCGGCCCAGGCTGCGGAGGGACTTTATGATCGAGAATTTCTCGAGTTTGCGTGACACCTTGCCCTTGCGCCGTATACCGGCCGTATCGATGAGCAGATAGGACTTTTGGTTGACCCGGTGCAGGGTGTCGATGGCGTCCCGGGTGGTGCCGGGCACATCGCTGACCAGCAGGCGCTCCTTGCCCAGGATACAGTTGATGAGGGATGATTTGCCGACATTCGGCCGACCTACGACCGCCAGACGAACGACCTCGCTGTCGGCCGGCGCGTCCGACAGCGTCTGGAAGTTCGCCAGCACACGCACCAGGTCGTCGAGCAGATCGGTCAGGCCGTAGCGGTGTTCGGCCGAGAGCGGATAAAGCATTTCGATGCCGAGGCCGTAAAAATCCGACATCTGAATCTCGTTCTCCGGCCCATCGATTTTATTGACGGCGTAAAATACGGGTTTGGAGATCGGCCGCAGCAGGTCGACGATTTCCCGATCGTAAGGAGACAGCCCCTGCCGTCCATCCATCATGAAGATGATGACCTCGGCATCGTCTATGGCCAGGCGCACCTGAGTGGCGATTTGTGACGCCAGTTCGTCTGCACCGGCAAAGCCGCCGGTGTCGACCAGGATGAACTCGGTATCGTCCCACTGCGCTTCACCGAAGTGCCGGTCACGGGTCAGACCCGGGGAATCCGACACCAGGGCGTCCCGGGTGTGCGTTACGCGGTTAAAAAAGGTGGATTTCCCCACGTTGGGACGTCCCACAATGGCGACAATCGGTTTCATTTCCTAAAGGCCGACTCCGATCCGATATTGGTCTATAGGCTTCCATATAAAGATTTTGGACTGCGTTATCGCTCGTCGACGTATGACTTATACGACTTCCTCACTCTGCCTATCCAAAATCATTATCTTAATAATCATCGGCAATACCTCAGTTTTGCTGGGGAGACTCCCAAAGTTTGACAGTTCCAGAAACGAACGAATACCTGAGACGATGATTAATTAAATAACCGACACCTGAAACCTCAAATTGCTTTCATCCCTCAACCCTGAACGTTGAACCTTGAACCGGGAACCTTATGTGCGTTCAATTTCGTCACTCAAGGCAGTCGAGACACTTCAAAGACGACACGACAATAGGGGTTTAACTCTGTCGAACCTCCACGGTCACTGCAGAATCTGGCTGAGAAAGAGTTTGGTGCGATCGTGCTGCGGGTTGTCGAAAAACTCATCCGGCGTGTTGGCTTCCACGATCTGGCCGTAGTCCATGAAAAGGACCCGGTGCGCGACGCTCTTTGCAAAACCCATTTCATGCGTCACCACGAGCATCGTCATGCCTTCCCGGGCCAGATCGATCATGACATCCAGAACCTCCTTGATCATTTCCGGGTCGAGTGCGGAAGTAGGCTCATCGAACAGCATCACTTTGGGTGCCATACACAGGCTGCGGGCGATGGCCACACGCTGCTGTTGTCCACCGGAAAGCTGACCGGGATATTTCTTGGCCTGTTCGGCAATTTGAACCTTTTCGAGGTAGTGCATCGCCGCATCCTCGGCTTCTTTGCGGGGGACTTTGCGCACCCACATCGGACCGAGCGTCAAGTTGTCGAGAATCGTCAGGTGCGGAAACAGGTTGAAGTGTTGAAAGACCATCCCGACTTCGGCGCGTATCTTCTCGATGTTTTTGACGTTATTGGTCAGCTCGATTCCATCGACGATTATCCGGCCCTTTTGGTGCTCCTCGAGACGATTGATACACCGGATCAGTGTTGATTTGCCCGAACCCGAGGGGCCGCAGATGACGATGCGCTCTTTTCGGGCGACTTTCAGGGTGATGTTCTGCAGAACGTGGAACTCGCCGAACCACTTGTGCATGTCGATGATTTCGATAATGGCGTCATCGGCGGTTGCCGGCTCGGTTTGGTTGGGGGATGTTTGATTCATGAATCGTCTTTTCCTGTTATGATATCGGTAGTATACGGATAGTTTTTCAACGCCCTGTATCCAACTGATGCTCCAGTTTGCGGCTGAAATTGGACATGTAAAAACAACAGATAAAATAGATCAAGGCGAGGAAAATGTACGCTTCGGGGGAGTATCCCATCCAGCGCGGGTCACCCAAAACAGACTGGGTCGTTTTCAGCAGGTCGTACAGGGCGATGATCACCACCAGCGAGGTGTCCTTGAAGGCCGAGATCAGGATGCTGACCGAGGGTGGAATGACGATCTTGAGCGCCTGGGGTAAAATGATCAGGCGCATGGTCTGGTGGTATTTTAGCCCCAGAGATTCCGCGGCCTCGTATTGGCCCCGGGACATGCCCTGCAATCCGCCGCGCACCACTTCAGCGATATAAGCGGCGGTAAACAAGATGATGGCTACCTGGGCCCGCAGGATCTTGTTGACCGTAACGCCTTCCGGCAAAAACAGAGGAAAAACCACCGAAGACATGAAAAGCAGGCTGATCAAGGGGACCCCCCGAATCAGCTCGATATAGACGACGCACAGACTTTTAACGGCCGGCATGCGGGACTGCCGGCCCAGCGCGAGCACGATGCCAAGCGGATACGCGGCCGTCAGACCGAAGACCGACAGAAGAAGCGTCAACGGCAGGCCGCCCCATTTGGTGCTCTCCACCGGCGTCAGGCCGAAAATACCGCCCCGCATGAGCACGCCCATGCCGACAAGGCCGGCAAGCCAGATATAGATCAAGCGCTTCTTCCAGTTGCAACGATACTGGCTGTAAACCAGCAGACCCACCAGCACGACGACGGCGATGGCCGGTCGCCATTGTTCGCTGTAAGTATAAAAACCAAACATGATGAAGCGGATATTGGCCGGTATGATAGACCAGCAGGCGCCGTCGACCGCCTGGCACTCTTCGCCGGTCGAGGTCCACAAGCTGTCGATAAAGGCCCAACGGATAAACGGCGGAACGACTTGCCAGAGGACATACAGGGTCACCAGCGTCAGCAAAGAATTGTACCAGGTGCTGAAGAGATTGGCCCGCAGCCAGCCCACGACGCCGATACGCATCCGCGGCGGTTTGACCGCTTCGACCGATGATGTCTGCGAGCGCTCGTTATTCATTGGCCGCTTATCGCTCCACCAGTTTCATTTTCTTGTTGTACCAGTTCATGAAGGCCGAGGTCGTCAGGCTGAAAATGAGATAAATCGTCATGATGAGCGCCACGCCCTCGATCGCCTGGCCCGTCTGGTTGATGGTGGTCCCTGCAACCGAAACGAACTCGGGGTAGCCGATCGCCACTGCCAGAGAGCTGTTTTTCGTCAAGTTGAGCATCTGGCTGGTCAACGGCGGGATAATGACCCGCAGGGCCTGGGGCAGGATGACCAGGTTAAGGATCTGTCCCGGCTTCAGCCCGATGGAAGCGGCGGCCTCTGTCTGGCCTTTACTGACCGACTGAATGCCGGCGCGAACGACCTCGGCCACGAAGGCCGCCGTGTAGAGCACGAGTCCCAGCAGAACGGCGGTGAATTCAGGACTGACAGTGATGCCGCCCTGAAAGTTGAATCCTCTCAAGACCGGCATGTCCATCGCGGTCGGCGCTCCGGCAGCCCACCACGTTAACACCGGCAGACCGATCAGAATCCCGACGGCCGCTCTAAAAACCGGGAATATCCGGCCGGTTTCATCCTGGCGTTTACGGGCCCAGCGCCGCATCAGGTATACCGCGAGACAACCGATCAGAAATGCCACAGCGCTGTATTTGTAAGCCGGATGGGCCGCGGGAATGGCGAAGATCAGGCCCCGGTTGCATAAAAACACGCCCTTAAAAAGATTGATGGCCTGACGCGGCTGCGGCAGAATTTCGTAGAAAAATGCGTACCAGAAGAAGAGCTGCAGCAGGATCGGGATGTCCTGAAAGAACTCGATGTAAATCGCGGCCATCTTGGACAACAGCCAGTTGGTGGAGAGCCGGGCGATACCGATGAACGTCCCCAGAATGATGGTGAGCGTTATTCCGATGAAGGAGACCAGCAAGGTATTGAGCGCACCGACGAGAAGGGCTTTGAAATAGGTGTCGGCCGCGGAGTAGGAAATGAGAGATTCCCCGATTTCAAACGACGACTGTTTTTCCAGAAAACCAAACCCGGTGGCAATGGCCTGTCTTTCAAGGTTGGCCAGCGTGTTGGTCATCAGGTAATACCCCAGCAGCCCGACCATTCCCAAAACACCGACCTGGAAAAAGACCGCCCGAACCTTGGGGTCATACCAAAAGGGTGCTTTCGACGGTGTCACGGTCCCGGTATGAGATGTTTCGTCCTGCGGCATCGGCTTAAAAAGCGGAAATGGTTACGAGCCGTCGATCCACCGTTAAAAATTACAGCGGGTCGACGGCTCGGTGGGTTACCGGGATGGACTTACTTAAACGGCGGGGTGTACATAATTCCGCCCTTGGTCCACAGGGCATTCAAACCGCGTTCGAGCTTCAGCGGCGTATTGACGCCCACGTTGCGTTCGAAAACCTCGGCGTAATTGCCAACCATCTTGACGATTTTGTAGGCCCATTTTTCGTCCAGCCCCAGGGCCTCGCCGTTGCCCGGGCTCACGCCCAGGAAGCGCTGAATTTGAGGGTCGCCGCTCTTCAGCATGTCGTCCACGTTCTTGGAGGATATGCCGAGGTATTCGGCTTCGATCATGGCCATCGTAGCGAAGTTCACGATATCGAACCATTGATCGTCGCCATGCCGAACGGCCGGCGCCAGCGGTTCACGCGAAATGATTTCCGGCAGGATGACATAATCGTCGGGATTGGGCGCCACGGCACGGGTTCCGGCCAGTTGGGAGGCATCGGAGGTCAGGCTGTCACAGCGACCGGCGAAAAAGGCTTTGGCCAGTTCCGGGGTGCTTTCGATTACCACCGGCTTCATGGTCATCTTGTTGGCCCGGAAAAAATCGGCGGCATTCAGTTCGGTGGTGGTGCCGGGCAGAACACAGATCGTCGCACCGTCCAGTTCCTTGGCGCTCTTCACCCCGAGTTTCTTCGGCACCAGGAACCCCTGACCATCGTAATAGTTGACGTGTGCAAAGTTCAGGCCCAAGGAGGATTCTCTGGTGAGGGTCTGGGTCGCATTGCGTGTGAGGACATCGATTTCACCGGACTGCAGGGCCGTAAACCGGGTTTTGGCCGTCAGGGGGATAAACTTTATTTTGTCCGGAGAACCGAAAATCGCGACGGAAATTGCCCGGGCCGTATCGACGTCCAGCCCGCCCCAAACGCCTTTTTCATCGGGCTTGGAAAATCCAAATAAACCCTCGTTGACACCGACCGAAATGAAGCCCTTGGCCTTGACATCGGCAAGTGTCCCTGCGGTTACGAGACCTGCAAATAAAAAGATTGCAACGATTGCGGCCACTGCACTAAATTTGAGTCTTTTCATCTTCTTCCCTCCATTTTAGATTGTGTCGGACCGTTTGTCTTCGACAATCGCAAAAGGCGATCATCGATGCCCAGACATCCCGATAACCGGGAACGTCAACCAGAGTATTTATAACCCACTGGTATTACCAAGACAGAAAAACATATGATTATCTATACGAATCCATCAAAACAGGTCAACAACAAAATGGTTTCGGAATCGGATTGAAAACTCTTGATTTACATTGCGATACTTATCTTTACGCGTGGATACGAAAAATAAAACATCGATATCTTCAGTCCAGTGGTTCTCGGTAAACCTTTAAATGGAGCCGGGTGAGTGGGTTTTAAGGTGATCAACTGTTGAGCGCTTTAAACCCCGGTTACACTGCGTAATCTATGGAATTTTATTTTCATCGAGAATTTCTGTCTTCGCGCCGAATGGGTTGACAAAACGAATAGGTTGATGTAAACGGGCGCAAAACACCATCTTGAGCATGCAGATAAGCGACTCTCACGTTTGGAAGAGGAATGAACACGGTGACGAAATTCCGTTCAACAACACCTACGAAAATTGACATCGAACCCTGGTCGGAACGTTCGCCCGTTGATCGACGCAAAGGTGCCTCGGACCGTCGAGGGCGACAGACGATTTCATCCGGCCGAATATTTACCGGCCGTGACCGCAGAAAAAAGAACGAACGACGTTATCCGGCCGAACGCCGGGACGGCTGGCTGCGCATCAACTGCTGGCAAAGCGTTTCCGTTTTTGACCAATAAAATCGGTGGTTGGTATTTCCAGCACTGACCGCTTGCTGAAGGCAGGGCCCGGCCCCTGCCTTTTTT
>Ga0272441_10003892_pt1 | contig 27784 bp, 19 predicted proteins | sample SSMProp6N_FD_193582 | JGI IMG/M metagenome (GOLD analysis project Ga0272441, IMG submission 193582) | Marine sediment archaeal communities from Little Sippewissett salt marsh, Falmouth, MA, United States - SSM-Prop-6N | ecosystem: Environmental > Aquatic > Marine > Wetlands > Sediment ... | reverse complement strand
TTAAACGCCTGCCTCATCAGAAACGTTCCGAAGGCGGACCCGAAATAAGGAATTGCGATCGCAAGCCTGGTGTCGAAAATACCCAGTTCACGAATGGTGGCGAAATTTGGCGCAAGAAGAGCGGATGTGGGGATCATCATCTGCAAGAGTATAAAGAAGAACAGCCAGCGTTTACCGAAGAATTCATAATTGGCGAATGCAAACCCTGCCAGGATGATGGTTATTAACTGAACAGCCAGAATGATTACCACAACAATGATGGTATTGATGTAGTACTGGCCGAAGGGTGCGAGAGACCATGCTTTGATGTAGTTTTCCAGCGTGACACTTGTGCTGAACCATACATCACCCCGGCTCATGGGGTCATTTTCCGGGCGGAATGAAGCAACAATCGCCCATATCACCGGTACAGACCACAGTATTGCCAGTGCTGTGGAGGAGAGATTCAGGATCCAGCGGGTCAGGCGGGAAAACAGGCTTGTGGAAGCAGAGGTTCTTACTGTCATCTCAAACCTCCTTTCGCTCGGATGTTATAAAGTTTGTGATCGTAAAAATGAGCAAAACGAGAATGAGAATAACTGTAATTGCCGCTGCTTTCCCCACATCCTGAAAATCGAAGCGCTGCTGCCAGAGTTCATAAAGCAGAACAGTGCTTCTTCTGCTTGGTCCGCCTGTTGTGAGTACGAAGATATGGTCGACTGTTCGGAAGGCGTCGATAAAAGCGATAGTGGTGATAAATAATGTTGTCCGGCGAAGGAGGGGGAAGGTGATCTTCCACAATTGCTGCCAGCTGCTTGCGCCATCGAGAGAGGCTGCTTCAAAAACTTCCTCTGGAAGATTCTGTAACCCGGCCAGGTAGAAAATCATGTAGTAGCCGGAGTTCTTCCAGATAGCGACAATGATGACGGACAAAAGCGCAAGGTCAGGGTTGCCTGTCCAGTTTTCAGCACCTGTATATCCCAGCAGGCGAAGTCCCGAGTTTAGCAGGCCGTAATCCGGTGTAAAGAAAAACAGCCAGATCGTTGCAGCACTGACCATTGGCAGAACCATGGGATGGAAAAAGGCCAGGCGCAGAAAGCCTACCCCGCGAATTTTGCGATTGACCAGCAATGCAAAGAAAAAGCCAAGAATAATGCTGACAGGAACTGTGCCAAGGATATAAGTGAGTGTGTTTTTGATTACCTGGATAAAATAAGGATCATTGAAAAGGTCGATATAGTTTTCAAGGCCTGCAAATGTGGGTTCGCGCAGGCGGGCGATATTCAACCGCTGGAGGAAGAAACTCTGGTATATGGATTGCAGCACTGGCCAGGCGGTAAACAGGGCAACAAACAGGGCTGTTGGGAGGATCAGAATGTAAGGTAGAGGATTGCGTCGCTTGGGAGAGACTTGTGTGCTCAAGGCCGACTCCTTATAAGAAATGGGGTGAACACGGGTTTTGCATGCTCACCCCATTATAGATCAGGTCGGATCAGATACGACTAGGGGCAGAAATCTGCCAGAGCGGCATCGGCTTCCGCCTGGGCTGCTGCCATTGCGTCGGCAGCTGTCATCTCGCCATTGATTGCACGCTGGATGTAGTCGTGGAAAATACCACGCACCTGGCCGAGATTCTGGGTAGCCAACTCTGCACCTGCAAACTCCAGGGCATCGCGTGTGTCCAGTGCCTGGGGAACATCTACCAGGTAGGCCTGCATGGCATCGGTATCATAGGCACTGTAGCGGTTGGCAATATAGCCGGTGTTGATGCTGTAATCCGCTACATACTCTGCCCCTGAAATGAACTCAATAAACTTCCACGCGGCTTCCTGTTTCTCTACAGGGGCGCCTTTCATGATGTAGAAGTTGCCGCCGCCGGGCACACTGGCATAGGTGCCTTCTTCGCGGCCGGGGTACGGCATCACGCCGAGCTCGAAATCGGATTGTTCCAGAAGGCTGGTTAAACTGCCGGATGAGTGTGCGATCATGGCGGTGGCACCGCTTGCAAGGTCGGTGGTATCGGTTGCCCAGCTGGCCTGAACACCGGCCGGCATTGCGCCGTATTCGGCTGAGAGATCAATATAGAACTGGACGGCATCGATTACGTCCTGGTTATCGAATACAACCGTGCAGTCATCCTCGAGGATGTTCTGGCCGGCACCGATGGCAAGAGGCTGGAACAGCCAGTACGGCCAGTCGGAGGAAAAGTGAAGGCCCCAGTTGGTTGTGTCACCATCGGTGACGGTGAGAGCCTGGGCTGCGTCTGCCCAGGTCTGCCAGCTGGTGGGCGGCTCAATCCCGGCATCTGCGAACATATCAACGTTGTAATACATGACGACAGCACTGCGCTGGAAAGGAATACTCCAGAGCTGATCGTCGTAGTATGAATTGGACAGGAATGCCGGCAGGAAATCATCGACATAGGCCTGACCGTCGTCCATCTCTCCGATGAAACCGTCGAGAGGGACAATGTAATCGGCGTTGATCAGGTCGTAGAGGGCCGTTGCAAGCATAACTCCCACAGCAGGCGGTTCGCCGCCGCCGTCGATGGTGGTCTGGATGGCTGTCTGTACATCTGCATAGCCTCCCGAGAACACAGGTTCAACGGTGATGTAAGGGTATTCCGCCTGGAAGTCTTCGATGTAGCCGTTGAGGATCGCAGCGATTGGAGCATCCACGGCAACCGGGTAGAACACCTGGATGGTGACCGGTTCCATTTCCGGTTCGGCTTCTACTTCCGCTTCTTCTGCGGTTTCTTCTTCCACAGTTTCTTCTTCAGCGGGAGCAGCTTCCTCGACCGGTGCGGCTTCCTCCTGTTCGGCGGGGGCTGCGGGGCCGCAGCCGGCTGCCAGTATGAGAAGTACAGCCATCATGAGCAGTAGAATACTTTTCGGGCGTTGCATCTATTTTTCTCCTTTCGATTTGGTAAAAGAAACTCAGGTTGAACGGATCATTCTTACGGTACTTAATTCCACGATGCTTGAGTTGAAAAAGATTCGGCTGAAGTTCACCGGGCGATTGTCGACGTTATAGATCGTGGATCGAACACTGAGAACAGGTGTGCCTGTTGATAGTTTCATGTACGATGAAATTTCAGGTGTGATCACACCAGCTCGAATATAGGATCTGATCTGGTGAAGTGAGGGCTCGAGAGATGCTCCAAGGAACTGAACCATGTTCCCTTTGAAGATTCCCCAAGGAAGATCTGCCTCTTCAACGAGGGGAGCGAGATAATCGGTTACAAAGATGGCGGGTTGTTGATCTGCATAAACGAGGCGATCGATACAGCGGAGTTTTTCTGAGGGTGAACAGTCCAGAGCGTCGATGATCTCATTGGGTACCTGGGTAACAGTCATGGAAAGGGTTTCAAAATGGGGGACATAACCGCCCTCGTGGATAATCTGGGCGAAAGGTGAAAATTCGTTCAGGGAATCCCGGATGAAAGGGGAGTGAGCTACAAAGGTGCCGATTCCATGTCTGCGAACGATGATGCCCTCATTCTCAAGAGAAATGTATGCTTCCCGTATCGTATTGCGGCTGACGCCGAGTTTTTTTGCAATAGCAGCTTCTGAAGGCAGCTGATCGTTTTGTTTGAGATGGTTTTGGGAAATGTAGTTGAGGATATAACCTTTGACCTGTTGGGAGCGTGGGCCTGTATTGAATGTTTCTGTCATGTTGGAGTTCCTCCAAATTGAAGAGAAGTTATTGGACGTCCAACCTCTTAACTAGAATAGTACGAAAATAATCCAATGTCAACAACAGATCTTTCCAATTTTGAAAAAATCGACTTATCCTCAAAGTGAATATGGATAAGGATAAGAGCAGTACGTACAGTTTGAGTATCTCAGGGTTTCAGGAAAAAAATCGGGACGGCGGATGTCTTGCCGCAGAGGAATAAAGGCATCCAGGCAGCTAACCACCTCTGGTTATTTTCGATCGGCAGCGATAAAGACCAGATAGAGGCTGATAAGGAAAAAGACCGCACTTGCAGGCAGGACTGAAGCAGGAACAAACGATAGATCGAAAATCCTGTCAAGAACAGATAGTGTAAAACCCGTTGCAGCCAGGAGAAGAAGTATGTTTCCGGCAAGCCGGAAGTTGATCGGAATAAAACCAGAAGGGCTGTCCATAAGAAAGCTCCAGATAGAAAAGATGGTTCTGACACCATTATTGTATTCGAATTCTCTGATCTTGGGATGGTTGTCCCGGGGAGAAAGGCTGCGCGACCAGAACAAGTCTTTTCCGTAGAATCTTAATAGATGTATTCTTTTTCGGGCCCTTATAGAAATTGTGCAAATTATCCGGCATATATGTCTTTCTAAATACTGAATGAGTGGTTGATTTTATAAGAAGTGAAAGGATTTGAACAGATGGCCGAGCGATCCTGGAAGAAGATAGTTGTATTTCTCGTTCTGATGATGGGCTTGAGTTCGATATTCTACAAAGGCATACTCAAGTCCGGTATGGTCCCTTCCTATACATTAGGACTGATGTGGTCTCCAGGTCTGGCCGCGCTGATCACTCAGCTGATCTTCACAAGATCTCTCCGCGGCCTGGGATGGAAGCCAGGGAACCCCCGATATCTTCTGCTGGCCTATGCCTTGCCGATCCGGTATGGTGTTCTTGTCTACGGCATTGTCTGGCTCAGCGGGATCGGGCCGCTGGATGTGCCGGGCTTTCTGACAACGGTCGAAGGGACGTTCTCTCTTCATTCAGGCCCGGATGGGGTGCCGGCAGCGATATTCATCCTGATACTGGGGACTGCCGGGGTGTTCACATCCTGTTTTTCAGCGCTCGGGGAAGAGATCGGCTGGCGCGGTTTTCTGGTGCCGGAACTGACAAAGGTTACTTCCTTTACGAAAGCATCGCTTGTCAGTGGTGTGGTTTGGACGTTGTGGCATGCCCCGATCATCCTTTTGGCTGATTACAACAACCCGGGTGTGTCGCGTATATTCGGGCTGATCTGCTTTGCCTTTCTGGTGATTGGCAGCAGCTTCGTGTATGCCTGGCTTCGGCTCAAGTCGAACAGCCTCTGGCCGGCGGTATTGCTGCACGCGAGTCACAACCTGTTCATCCAGGGGATTTTTACACCGTTGACAGGTGAAACCGCTCTGACCCCGTATGTGATCGATGAATTCGGCGTCGGCCTTGCATTAGCTGGAATCGTGCTGGGTGTGATCTTCTGGCGGAAGGGGAGGGATGTTCTACTGGATGTATACCAGCCTTGAACCGTCAATATCGAATCCGATAAAAAGCATCAATTCAGCAATGCCGGTTTTTGATTCAATTGGCATTTTTTCTTACAAATAGTTCGCCATATATTTCAGAATCCATCTGTCAGGTCTTGGGTGCGTATCGGACAGATATGCCAGACAATTTTACTCATACCTGAGTGCTTCAGCCGGGGCAACGCGGGCTGCCTGCAGTGCCGGAAAGTATGTGGCAAGCAGGGACATACCGTACGCCAGCCCGACAAGAAGGAGAATCGAACCCCATGGTACCTGGAATGTAAGCCCGGGTACATCCGCAGCCAGCTCTTCAATCATCTGGGAAGCGGGGATCAGAGCGAGCCCGACCCCCAGTGTTATTCCAAGCAGGGCAACAAAGGACGCCTCAATAAGGAAACTCCATGTTACCATCTCAGCCTGGAAGCCGATTGCACGCAGCACACCGATCTGCTGCCGCCGCTCAACAACTGCACGTGAACTGATTACACCGAGTGCGGCGACACCCACTATTAATCCCAGCGTGAGAAAACCGAGCATAAGTTTTTCGATCGCACGCTGCGAAACCTGGGCGTCTTGCAGCTCCTGCACCTGGTCAACCGCCTCCAACCCATAGTCAAGGTAGGCGCTTTCCAGTGCCGCTGCGGCTGCCACCGGATTGGCTCCGTCGGCCAGCTGTATATAGTATGTGGTGGGTATTGGAGGATTCGACAGCGAGTTTTCCAGGGTTTGCTGGGATGTCACAAGTGAAAAGCTGTAGCCTGCAGTCTGTTCGAGAACGGCGATTATGGTCACACTGAATGTTTCACCGTAATTATCCTGCACCTCAATCTCGATCGGCTGCATGGATTCATCTTCGAGATAGATGCCGTCCAGCTGGAAATTTGAGCCGCCGACGACGATGGATGTTGTCTGCCGGGAAGGCACTGCATAGCTGTCAATTACAGCATATCCAGGATGTGTGCGTAGAGCTTTCCAGACCTCCTCATCTGAATCGTATCCCTCAGCCATAACAGAAAAACCGTAATTTACCGAGTTCATATACGCGTCATCAACTGCCCTTACCCTGTACCAATCCCAGGTTCCTGATTCATTCTGCCGGACTTCGACGATCATTGAAGCTTCGCTGGTTATGGTTTCGAGGCCATGATCGCGCAGTCCGGGTTTCCTTCCTGCTGTCCGGGCCAGGTTCGGCACGGGATTTAATGCGCTGGTCTGGGCACGCAGTTCGTACCCTCCGGTGATAGCTTCAGTATCTTCCAGGAAAACGTGATTCGCCTTGAATGCTGTTGCCATAAATACGACGCTGAAAACCACGACTCCAAACATACCAAGGGTAAGGCCGGTGCGGAAGCGGTTTGCCATCGGGTAGGCAACTGCCATGCGCAGCACAGGTGCCAGCCTCCGGTTTTCTCCAAGTACAAGCAGGATACCCTTGAGCAGTAAATCGGTGTTATACATAACTACCATAACTGCACCGACAATCATCATAAATCCGGCGATAAACAGCATTTCCGGTCCGGATTTCAGATCACTGATACTGATTATCTCGAATGTCTCGGAAGGCAGTGACCAGAAGACAAGCAAGAGGATGCCCATGGCACTGAAAGCAATCCTTTCGGCAAGCGTCTGTTTTCGGGGGAAGAATTTACAGAGCAGACCGCGAAGGACAAGCCCTGCACCGATTACGGCAAGGGAGGCGCCAAATGTGAACAAGCTGCCGGAAGATGTTGATATTCCTGCCGGCACCAGAATTACTCCCAGAAGGAAAGTGAGAATGCCTGAGCGGAATCCTCCCCATATCAACTTGAATAAACTGCCGGGAACTCCAAGAACCCAGGTTTTTGCAGCACGCCAGATTTTCAACTTGAATAGCTGACGAAATCCTTCCATAACTTTCTTCAAGGGCAGCAGTAACCGCTGTTTCAGCGGCAAACGCAGCGGCGGCGGTTCTGGCGTGTTCCGAATTGCCGAGACAATATTCAACCTGCTTACCCGCCGCGCTGAAAACAGAACGGTACCAAAGGTAACGAGCATACCGAGCGTATAGGAAACCACAAGACTTGTCACGGTGACCATGGGCCGGATCTGGAGATCCTGTGATGCGAAAGCTTTACCCATTGTAAAAGCGATTACAAGTCCGACAATGAGGCCGAGAGCAACGCCAACAGCTGCTGCGACAAGGTCATATGCCGTTCCTTCGAAAACGAACATTTGTATAAGGTGTTTTCGCTGCGCGCCGATAGCACGGGTCATACCCATTTCTGATTTGCGTTCAGCGGCGAGCATTACAAAGATGAGGAAAATCAGAAGAAGGCCGGAGGCAATACCAAATAGTCCGGTCACGATAAAGATAGCCGTAAAAGCATTTGCAGCCGTTTCAGCCTCATCGAGGCCGTCACGTTTCGTGTCAATGACACTGAAATCAGAGAGGCGGCCAAGCTGGCTTTCCAGCCTGCGGCGTTTTGATTCTGTCTGCCAGTCGGCCTGATCCAGAATGGATACGATTTCAGTGCCCAGGGTTTCGTCAGCCAAAAGGCTGCGAATAGTTTCGTTAAAAACGCCGGCTTCGAGTTCACTCGCAAGCTGGAGCAGGTCGGCTCGGGTATTGCCCTGGTACCGAATCGCTGCGGTTCGGATGATTTCCGTTGTGCCCGGATCCTGGGCCAGCCATCCGAATAACCTTCCCACAGCATGATCATCTGAAACCAGGGTCCGAAGATGTGAGGTTACTTCCTCGCTAAGGCGAGCACCGGTCTTTTCATCTCCGGAATTGGAAACCATGATCAGATTGATACGACCGGTTTTGCTGAACAGTCTCTGAGCCTGTTCCATAGTAACAAATACGCTGGAAGAACTTGTACTCTTCGAGATACCAGCCACGCTGAGTATTCTTGGGGAAGTTCCTGCGTAGAGTTTTATCTGGTCACCAATTGCTGCGCCGAGCGCTTCTGCTGCTGATTGATTGAGGTATATTTGATTAGCTTCCAGGTCTTCCAGAAACAGTGTGGAATCATCCTCCGTACTCAGTTCTTCCTCTGAGAGGATCTTGCTGGCATCCTGCGGCCTGACTGCAAAGAGGTTAACTGACCTTGTACTCTGACGGCGGGTGACATTTACAGCAGGGATATTTGCCTGGATACCTGGAATGAGTGCATCGATATGTGGATACTCTTCGAGCTGTTCCGCTAAAGTCTCATACTCGGAGAGGCTGAAGTATGAGGACTGGTTTGCGCTTCCAGAGCGTACCTGGATAATTTCATCGATAGGCCCGAGTTCATCGATAATCAGTGAACGTATTGTATGGGAAAGTGTATCGCCGGTTACAAAGGCAGCAGTGATGATCAGTGTTCCCAGCATCAATCCGAGGATAATCAATGCAGAATGAGTCCTGCGGCGCGGGATAGGTCTTAATCCGAGTTTGAACATCACCCGGTTTCTCAGCGCCAGCCAGGCAAGAACCAGCAGAACAAACGCCAGGACGGCTGCCAGTACTACTGCTATTGATGTCATCTGCATTCCGAAGAGTGTTTTCAAAATAACTCCTTATTTTGATCTAATACAGCGAAAACGCTCTAATCATTCATAGAATGAGTGAATTCAGGCTTCACCCAGCGCGGCAAACTGATTGAGCTGCGCTCGAATCTCCTCAGGTGTCTGTTCACCTTCGATTTGCCCGTCCCGCATTCGTACAATCCGCGTACAGCGTGCAGCAACGCGTCGGGCGTGGGTCACAAGCAGGAAGGTAAGATCTCGCTCCTGATTCAACCGTATCAGAACATCCATAACCTGATCTGCTGTTTCCGTATCAAGGTCTCCTGTAGGTTCATCTGCCCATACGATGACGGGATTGTTGACAAGCGCCCTGGCAATCGTGACACGCTGGCGTTCACCACCACTCAGCTCTGCGGGCCTGTGTTCCGCGCGGCCTTGAAGGCTGACCTGGTCGAGTGCATCCATTGCCATCTCGCGTGCTTCACGCGGATTCTTGCCTGAAACAAGCAGGGGCATTTCGACATTTTCAACAGCGCTGAGAACAGGAAGAAGGTTATAGAACTGAAAGACAAAGCCCATTTTCCGTGCTCGGTAATCGGTTCGCTCGAAATCGGTCATCGCGCTCAACTTGCTGCCTTCAATCAAAATGTCGCCCCTGTCAGCAGCGTCCAGCCCGGAAAGGCAATTGAGCAGCGTCGTTTTGCCGCAGCCTGAAGGCCCCATTACGGCAATGACCTCTTTCCGGTATACAGTGAGGTCCACGCCGCGGAGCGCCTGGACGCTGATAGTGCCGGTGTGATAGGTTTTAACAAGATCCTTTGCCTGGATTATGATTTCTTTTTGCATATTTTTTTCCATGTCGTTTTATAGTTGCCGCCCAGCCGGCTTGAGAGTGTGCGAATGTCAGCCTATATTAAACAGTACGAGTTGGGTGAAGACCTGACGAGTGGCTGACAGGCGAAAGACTTCAATTCATATGAAGTATTCTGATGAGTCCCCACAAGCTTGTGTAGATTATAAAGCAAGGAATATTCAACACTGAAATCTATGCTAAGTATCCTTAAATCTCCGTTCAAAATCAAAAGGAGAATTCCAGTGTTCATCCGAACAGGATCAGGTCTAGATTTCTACGAGCAGGAAATCACCATCCAATGTCAAAGGATAACTGGTCAGCGGCCCTTCTGCAGGACCTGACAGGACATTGCCACCATAATCATAGGTGGATTTACTGGCACTGCAGCACTGCAGGGTCATGGTACCGGCAACAGGGTCGATCATCCTGCCGCCATGCGTGCAAACGTTCTTAAACGCATAGTATTCACCATTTTCTCCCAGTACAACCAGAATTGGATCCGGAAGAATTTCTCCTTCAATACGAACGGCACCGCCAAGTGATTGGATTTCCGGAACGCGGGACAGGTCCAGGGACAAAGTACTGCCGTCATAAGACCACGCATTTTCGATTTGGGGGAGGCTGGTATCAGGAATGCCTTTGATGCTTTCGATGAAGCCGCAGCCTGCAAGCAGCATGCTTCCACCAACAACACCAGTTAGTTTAAGGAAGGATCTACGGGATACTGTATTATTCATATGATTTTCTCCTGGGAGGAAAAGGAACCTTCTCCTGGATCTGGTTTTCTGTTGATTTAGACTCTTGATATTCCAGCAGATTATATACTAATACCTGTACGGATAATCGCGGGAAATGTTTCAAATGCTCTGCAAAATTACCTTGATTCTCAAAATCCCGGGGCATGCTAAGGCAGGTTTCGCAGACATTCTTCCCGGAGCATTTATCCCGGGGCACTTATCCCGGGGCAATCTTCCCGGGGCAAAAATATATGGATTCTGCCTGAATGGATGTCTCTCTCAGTCGATAGAGTCAGCGAAAAGTTCGTAGAGCTGCCGGTGAAGGTTGTACAGCTCATCCCGGTCGAATTTCTCTACCTTCCGGTCGTAGGTGAGGTATCCGTTGATTTCGATTTCTACATCCGTTGTCTGCGTGTAGATCGCAGCGGTAAGACCGTCCGGGATCAGCGGCGCAAGCTGGTACTTCAGCAGTTCACGATAGGCTTCCCCCAACTCCTCTATCGTGTCGTAATGCCGGTAGCCGAACTTCTTCGTTGGGTCCCACACATGGCCGGGTATCTTGAGGCTGTATCCGCCGAATTCGGACAGGACGAAGGCGCGGTTTTTCGCGTCAGGCTTGTAGAGTCTCCTCACATATACATGCTTGCTCACAAAATCTCCGCCTCCCTGGTCGAACCAGCCGGAGGCGTGGTCTACGAGCCGTGTTGGATCGTACGATTTCACCCAATCACAGATTTCGGTTGCATAAAACTGCCCCCAGCTCTCATTGAACGGAACCCACACAGCAATACATGGTGAATTGTAGAGGAGGTCTATCATTCCTTTCAACTCAGCCTTAAATTCTGCGCGGTTGTCTGGACCCTTCCGCCCGAAACGTTTCAGGCGCCGCGTGTCGTTCCGGTGGAAACCCAGCATCATCGAGATAATGGCTACAAACTCGCCGTCGATTTTGCCGCCGTTCGGCATGTCCTGCCAGACGATCATGCCGAGCCGGTCGCAGTGGTAATACCAGCGAAGCGGCTCGACCTTGATGTGTTTCCGGATCATGTTGCAGCCGATCCGGCGGGTGTATTCGATATCCTGCAGCATCGCTTCTTCGGAAGGGGGTGTATACAGGCTATCAGGAAAGTACCCCTGGTCGAGCGGGCCGTACAGGAAGGTCGGTTTCCCATTGACGGCGAACCGAAGCTGGCCGTCTCTGTCCGGAATCAGCGAAAAATTTCGCATGGCTGCGTAGCTTGAGACCTCATCCAGCACCCGGCCTTCCCTGAGCAGGCGGATCTGGAGGTCATAAAGGAACGGATCCTCCGGTGACCAGAGGCGTGCATCAGGAAGCGGGCACAGGAGCGGCTGACCGGCTGGCCCCTTTGCTGTATATACGGTTTTTCCATACGCGTGTACTTCAGCTTCGATCTCGAGACTTTCCGACGAGCCATAAATGCCGGCTTCGATAATAAGGTTTTCCGCGTCGATGTCGGGAGTCACCTTAAGATTGCGGATGCTGACTTCAGGCACCGGCTCGAGCCAGACCGTCTGCCAAATGCCGGACACTGCCGTGTACCAGATGCCGCCGGGCTCGAGCACCTGTTTACCGCGCTGCTGAAGGCCGGTGTCGGTCGGGTCCTGCACAGCGATGACCAGCCTGTTTCCACCACTGATGAGAGCCGGTGTGATATCGAAGCAAAAGGGAAGGTACCCGCCGCGATGTGAGCCAATATGTGTGCCATTGATGTAGACATCACATTCATAATCTACTGCACCGAAGTGCAGGAGGATGCGATTGTTTTTCCATTCTTCAGGTATATCGAATGTGCGAAAATACCACAGGTTCTCTTCGGGCAGGAGTGGTTTTCCGACGCCGGAAAGAGCGGATTCGATCGGGAACGGCACAAGAATGCGCCCGTCACAGGACTCCGGCTCCGGATCCTGCACTGGCCGGACTGCGTAGTCCCACCAGCCGTTGAGGTTCTGCCAGTCGGGGCGAACCATCTGCGGCCGGGGGTACTCAGGAAGGGGGACAGGTTCTGCAGGGTTCCAGGGTGTTCGCAATGAATGGACGATTTTTTCTTCTTCTGAAATCATTTGTTTCCTTATAGAGTATTTACCCACACAGTCATCTGTGATTCGCCGCGGTTGCCCCACAGGAAGTAGGGAATGAGTGTCAGTGCTTGTGAATCCTGTGCTTTGCCATGCAGCATAGTGCAGCCGTCCAGCAAATCAGGCTCCTGTACAGCCTCGAGGCTTTCGGGGTCCAGTTGGGTATGGAAGAGATCCACACCGGGATTGTCGACGCTTTCCAGGCAGTATACCAGCGGGCCGCGGCATACCGCAGCCTTCCCACTGTGGCCTTTGACTTTCGGGTGCGGCTTCAACAGCCGAACCGGCATGTCCAGCTTCATTTCTATACGATCACTGTTTTTCCATGCCCTGTTGATTTCCAGCCAGCGGCCGGCAGCAGGGTCGAATCCTGCTCCGGTCAACCGGGGTTCGATAGCCGCCGGTATTTCGACATTCTCACCGCAGCAGGTCACATGCGGATCTTCGCTCCAGGACGGGATGCGAAGGGCTATTGTGAAGGTTGAGCCAGGTGTGTAAGGACGAACATCGATTGTTACCGTTCCTGTGTAAGGAAGCCCGGAGGCGATATCCAGGTCTGCGTGCTCGCTCGTAATACCGCTGCTCACATACTGGAGGAGGTGGATGCCCTTTTCGTCCTCTGTGTGCAGGAATTTGTGGAGGTCAGCCCAGGTACGTGAAATGTTCGACGGGCAGCACGGCACCGCATACCACGGTTTGCGTGTCACACCGCCGCGACAGGTGAGCGGGTTGTTGTAAAAATAAGTTGCCCCATCCAGTCCCATGCCGACAGCCGAGGCGTTGTACAGCTGCCATTCGAACAGGTCGCTGTACTTTGCATCACAGGTGAGCTGCGCCATTTCCCGGTTCCAGAACATGCAGCCAAGGGCTGCGCAGGTCTCGGTATAAGCGATTTCGGGATCGAGTTCGTAATCACGGCCGAACCCTTCCGAGCCGGGCAGGGAGCCGATGCCGCCGGTGACGTACATGCGGCGTGTGACCATGTGATCCCAGACCTGTTCGAGAGCCGGGATCAGGCTGGCATCGCCTGTCTCGCGAGCGAGCATGGCAGCAGCGGTCTCGAGATAGGCGAAACGCACTGCATGCCCGACCGGAACAGTCTGCTGGCGAATGGGTACATGCTGCTGGAAATATTTACCGCTGAACGCGCCGGCATACCAGCGCAGCATTGTGTTCCACGGCTTCTTTGAATAATTTTCGGGCGGAAGTTGATACGGTTTGAAATCCGCATGTTCTTCCATAAATTTCTGTTTTTTTTGCTCAACCTGTTTTTCCCGCTCATTTGAATTGCTGAAAATTCCCAGGATCTTGCGTCCAAAACCCGTAATGCGACCTCGCTGCTCGATAAACTGGCGCGCCATTTCAAGGTATGGCATATGACTGGTAACACGATAGAGGCGGATCAGGGCGATCTCGATCTCCTGGTGGCCGGGTGTGTATTCGGGGCCTTTGCCGAGGAAATCCACCACGATCCTGTCTGCAGCACGGCGCGCGATTTCGAGCAGCTGTGTTTGCCCCACAGCTTCATGGTGTGAGATACCGGCTTCGATCAGGTGCCCGTGACAGTACAGTTCGTGTTCGATTTGCAGATTGGCCCAGCGAATGTCCGGGAAGTGGACCTGGTTGTAGGTGTAGATATAGCCGTCCGGTTCTTGCGCTTTTTCGATGAGTTCGATGAAACTGTCCATCAGTTCTGCAAGAGTTGGATCCGGCTCGGCGGCGTAAGAACGCGCTGCTGCATCGAGCCATTTGAAGGCATCGGAATCGGCGAAAAACCAGCCTTCGCGGAATCCGTCTGCTTCGCCCGCTGCGATTCTGAAATTGTGGATACAGCCGGATTTTTCCAGCTGCTGCCATTGATGGAAGATGGCGGAGGAGGCATTGACTTGAAGCCGGTTCTTCCAGAAGCCGCCTGTAAGTTTTGTCTTGCTCATGCTTCTGCCTTTCGTTTTTGCTGAATCATAGCCAATGGGATCAACGCAAACAGCGAAATCACGGAGCCGACCTGAAAAATGATCGGGACCGGGATAAAGCCGGCAGAGCTGCCCGAAGATGTGGGAATGCCGAACTGCTGGATCAGCGTGGAGCCGATCCAGGGCCCGATCACCATCGGTATCGCGATCCAGAATATCATACGGATGCCCAGAAATTTGCCGCGCTGCTGTTCGGGCAGCAGATCCTTCAACCAGGCGACCGAAGCGATGCTGCTGGCTGTCGCAAATGCCTGCCAGAGCAGGCCGCTCAGGGCAAGGAGCGGGAGTGAATAGACCAGGGATAGCAGAATCCCTCCCAGGCTGCTGACAACCATGGCTATGGCAATCATCCTGCGCTTGTTCCATTTATCAGCCAGGATCCCGAAGGGGATGGAGAACAGCGCACTCCCGAGCATGACGGCTCCCCCGATGATGCTGAACTCGGTTTTGCTGACCCCGACATAGTTTTCAAGGTAGACGATCATGTAAGGGAAAGAGACCTGCATGCCGATGCTGCTGATCATGATAAACAGCAGCAGGATGAACAACTCGCGGTTTTCCTTCAGGATATCCGGGTTCAGGAGTTCAGCAAACTCCGCCCAGAAAGATCCTCGCTTTTGTTCATTTTCTTCAAGCAGCGGCGGTTCACGAAGGAGAAGGCCTGAAACCAGGCCGACGAGCATCACGATCCCGCCGAGGCTGTAGAAAAAGATGAAGTAGCCGAAGGTATCGATCAGAATACCGGCTGCAACCATGGACACGATCTGGGCAAGGAAGAGGCTGAGATTGAGCACACCTTCGACTCTGCCGCGGGTATCGCTGGTGGCTATATCGGCGGTCCAGGCGTTGAAAGCTGCGTCGTTGGCTGTGGAGCCGAAAAAAGTCATGATCGAGTCTGCCATGACAACCATCAGGACAGCCATGCTGACGGTTTTAATATAGGCAACCATGGGGAAAAGGATTGTGGAGAGGCCCCAGAGCACATATCCGAAAAGGATGTACGGACGGCGGCGGCCCCAACGCGAGCGGGTACGGTCGCTGAGTGTTCCCATGAGCAGTGTTGTGAGTGTGGCTGTGATGGCACTGGCAGCTACCATCCAGGCCACCGGACGCGGATCGGTCGTGACCGTGTCGAACACAAAGGTGTTGAACCAAGAATTTTCGACAGCCCAGGCGATCTGGCCTGTCAGTGCGAGTGCCGCCATAATGATCCAGGTTTTGGGGGTGATTCGAACGGGGATATCGGTTTTCATTTCTGCCGCCTTGTGTATTGGGGTTAGCCTCGAAAGAGTTGTTTTCCGGAAAATCGAACTCGCCTATTATCGCACAGTACTGCCAGATCGCCACTGAATGGAAAAAAAAGGATATTTAAGGTTATACAATTCTAGTATAGATCGCTCTTTCCATGATTTGATAAGCTCCCCTGAGGATTATATTTGATAATAAATTTGTGATGTTGTACCATATATATGAGATATTTTACACAGTCCAATGACCACGTAGAAATGTTTGAATTGTGTCGAGGACGATAAAGAAAATGAAGAAGGTGTGTTCGCGCAGAGGCCGGGCTTTATCCTTGTTCCTTCTCCTTCTGGCTGCGGCCCTTGTTTCCTGCAGGTTGGAAATTGAAGAAAATCCTCGTGCCTGGATTGATGCACCGGAGAACGGTGCTGAATTCGCTGTGGGCGAAGAAGTGCTTGTACTGGTGCATGCCTATGCACGTGAAGGTGTGAAAAATGTTATATTGCAGGTGGACGGCGAATTTGCGTCAGCAGCCGCGCTTGAAGAATCCGGAACAGAGTTTATCGAAGTCGTCCTCGGGTGGATCCCGGTAATTCCGGGAGAGACTGTAGTACAGGTGCAGGCTTATGATGTAAACGGGAATGCCTCCAATCAGGCAAGTGTTGTTTTGAGGATTATCGGGGAACAGGATCAGGAAGGGGGGAATACAACTGCCGAGCCGTCCACAGGAACTGTCGAAGCCACTACAACATCCGAGCCGACGTTGACGCCTGCTCCTGAGACATCTGCAACAGCAGCACATACGATGCAACCAACTGCGACCTCATCTCCCACGCTGGATATCACTCCACCGCTGATATCCAATATCACCGTATCCAGTGACTCCATAGTCGAATCACCCTGCGAACCGAACCATGTCACGATAAACGTAGCTGTATCCGATCCATCAGGGGTGCAACTCGTTGAGCTGCACTACCGTGTGGTTCGGGGTTCTGAACAGGGGCAGATCCGCAAGCAGTCAATGAGCGAATCAACAGAAGGGGGATATACGTATACTCTTGCTCCGGCAGACTTGCAGTCGAGCCTGAGTCCATATGGAGGCAGTACGCTTGAGTACAGTGTTCGGGCGGTAGACAGCACGGGTAACGAAAGTCAGAGCAGCAAGTTCACTGTGACTGTCCAGTCTTGCATCCAATAGCAGCCGTTTATGAATGAAAAGGGAGCGAGTGAACCAATGAAGGACATTTTCAAGTGGTTTCTGTTTTATATTGCGGCTGCGGTTGTTCTGTTGGCGGTAATTGGGATTGGAATACTGCTGCTCAGCACGCAGAGTCATGAAGACGGCCCCGTTGTGGATATTCATGAACCCTTGTTTGGGCGGGAGGTGCCGGTGGGGGAGGTTGTTGCCGTTCGGACCACTGCCCGAGATGATATGAGTGCAATCACACGAATCGAACTGTGGTTAACCGACGGGGAGCACACGAGGTTAATTCAATCCGATAAACCGCTTGAAGATGTAAACAACTTCTCGGTGGTCCAGGGATGGCAGCCTTTGACAGAGGGGGTGTACAGATTGATTGTTCGTGCGACAAACGAAGACGATGTTTCAAGTCAGGCCTTTACTGAAGTTACGGTTTTGGAGGAGAGCGTTGAAGGTGAATCAATGATCAGCCTCCCTTATGAGAACCTGGTGCCGTCCGTACCTGGAGGAATGCCGCTGGTTGAGGAAGCTGTGTCCGGCGGAACTGAAGGAGAGCAGGGTGGTGCATACGAAGAACCGGTGCTGATCGACCTCCCTCAATGGAATACCGGTGATTATCTCGCTGATCAAATCACTTCCGGTGCCGTCGAATTGCTGATGTCGCCTCTTGCTTCGCCGCCGATCCCGCTGGAGTTTGGGGCTGTGGATCTGGAAATTGGTGAGGAGTACGACTCGGTTTATTGTTATGGTTCCCTTGCCGATGAGGCACCAGAAAGGATACCGGAAACAGGTAGCCTTGAAACGATGGGGAGCCGCCACTGGGATATTGCTGCTGAATTGAGCGGTCAGAATACTGCAATCGTTCATGTTCAAAACGAAGAACCGCTGAATATCTGTGTGGAGTGCTTTGGAAACCGCGGTGATAATTCCTACAGAATTGGAACGCTTGATACATATATCCCTTCCGATAAATGGAACGGGTGGCTGAGAAGTGAGGAAGGAACAGACGGGAAAGGGGGATTCAATCTGCAGTTCTATATCAAGCGGGTAACCACACCGTTTCCGGCTCCGTACGATCTAAATGTCGAACCATGGGGTGAACGACGGTATTTTTCCTGGAGATGGGATGGCAATCCTGAAGATATCGAAGGCTTTTATATTTTGCGCAATGGATTGTATGTTACTGAGGTTCCTCCGGAAAGACATATTCACCAAATGGATCCATACTGGCTGCTTCCACCCTGCGGTGAGGAATATGAGTATGTAGTAATGGCCAAAAGAGGTGGGTGCGGTGATGCGGAGATATCTGCACCGAGTAATCTGTATCGTTTTTACGGCAGTGTTTGTGACACAGAAAAGAATGATATTTTGAGATTTGCAGCTGTTCCCAGCTGTAACAACGCTGGAATCCGTGCTTTTATCAGGTATCTGTATCAGGTACCTTCTGGTCCGGTGTATATTGGGCTCAGGGCTTTCCAATACGGCAATATGCAATCAGAGATTTGGTCATCCTATGCGCAAATTGAGCATGGCGAAGGCGGTGTCCAGCTGGCGATGACAAACCAGGCCAGGTACGGATTAAATTCGGATCGCATTGATGTTTTCTTGTTTGATGAGGAGGGGCACGCCTTTTACGTGGAGAGCTTCGAAAAGGAGATACACTGGGAAGGAGCTATTCCGGACCTGGTGATTAATTCGGCCAGGGTGGATTATGACACAAACGAGTTGGTTATCGAAGTGCGGAACAGAGGCTGCGGCATGGCGGAAAACCCGGAACTGGAAGTTGAGTCGGTATTTGGCAAGGTGCTGCACGGGGAGCTTGAAAATCTTGGTGGAAGGAAAACAATTGAATGGCGCTACCTGCTTTTCCCTGATGAGCCTGCGCTTTGGGGAGAAGGATTTACAGTGACCGTGAATCCCGATCGTGACTGCCTGGAATCCGAGTATTACAACAATACATTTACGGTAGGCCCTTCGCAGGTTGACTATGTGCATATTTACAAGATCGATATCCATGACGACCATGATGGCTGGCCGCGCGGTCCTGGCGAGTTGGAGTTCGGATTTTCCGCGTTAACCGGACAAGATGGAAGTGTTACCCGGGATCACTTTCTCCGACGAGGGTGGCAGTGGAGTAAAGGAATGCATGAAGTGAATGTGCGACTTTATCCTTGCCTTGAGGACAGTGAAGATCTGGTACTCAGGGTGTATCTATGGGAGGATGATGCGGCAGAATTGGGGTCCCCTGATGATGGAGGAAATGTCAGTGTGACGCACAATCATGATGGGACCCTGGAAGGAAGTTGGAAAGGGGGCGGGGAATTCAGTTCCACCAGCGACGAGGGAGATTACACGATATATTACCGAATTGTGATGGCGGAATAGGAAAGAATCCTGTTCCAATTCTTGAAAGAATCATCATAAAACACTCAAATTAACAGCAAAAAAGCTTTCAGATACTGTAATTCCGCCTGTTTTTTCAGGATTTTTCACTGTTGATGGAAATTCCTCATTGACTTTTATCAAAAAAAAAATACAATATCAGTAAAGACTGGGAGCGCTTCCAGTTTTTCCGACAGCTGGTTAGTATGTGCAGAAGAGTTTTACACAAAGCAGTATACGGAAATTAGGAGCGCTCACAAATAGACCAGTTATCAGAAATCTGACAAGCGTATACTACCAACAGAAGGAATGTATGCCGCTCATCCAGGAAAGCCACGCTCTCTTCAGTTTCAAAGCACGATCTCACGTTTCCGGTGCTGTCCATTCTGACAGGGGAATGATGGACAGGAACCAGGGGAAGGCGTTTGAAGTTCTTCAGCAATTTCTTAATTGTATTCAATGCTGCAATCAGGGATCTGATAATGGGAAATAGCGATACTCTCGGCAGGACTCCCCAGATTGATTTTTATGATCATTTTCCTGATTCCACCAATTCCAGTTCTCTGAAGGGTTTTTCCAGGAACGTCCACTCTTTCCAATATGAAGTTATCCTTAAATCAGAAAAAACAATTTCTATTTCTGATCTGACCATGCCAAAAAGAGAACCTGTTTCCATAAATAAAAACATAACCCAGCCAACCAGGATTTTTCCCGTTTTTTTACCGGTAACTACAACAAGTAACCGCGTTTTTACTGTATAGTGGAAGGAGGGAATCTCTATAGAAATTTCAACACGATATAGATCTATCAACACTTATTGAAAAAAAGGAGACGGAAGAAATGAAACGCATAATGATATTCTTGTCAGCCTTGATCGTTCTCAGCATGCTGCTTACCGCATGCGGTGGGGCTGCAACGGAAGCGCCGGCCGAAGAACCGGCCGCCGAAGAACCGGCCGCTGAAGAACCGGCCGCTGAAGAACCAGAAGTTGAAGAAGAACCAGAGGCAGAAGAAGGCGGTGCCGGAGCGGCTGAAGAGGGAAGCCTGCCGCGGAACGAGACACTGTACTTCAATGGCCAGCAGTGGGGCACTGTTGTTGGATGGAACCCGTATTCGAACAGCAACAACAACGCCATGACTATTGCCCAGCAGGACAACGCTCGCGTGCCTATGTTTGAAACGCTCTATCTCTACAACATGCTCGATGGCGGAATGTACCCGCTGCTCGCTGATGGCGATTTCGAATGGGATGCTGATCGAACCCAGATCACTGTGAAGATCAAGGAAGCTGCCCAATGGAGCGACGGCACACCACTTACTGCTGAGGATGTCGCATATACATGGGCAACCCATGTTAAATACAATACACCTACCGGTGCAGCCAACGTCGATTACATTGAAGACATCGTTGCAGAAGATGACTACACTGTTGTCGTAAAAGCCAAACTGGATGATGCAGGCGCTGCAGTGAACCCGCTGCTCGTTGAAGCCTACCTCAGCACAAACTACGTTATCCAGAAAGCCTGGACCGAGACTCTTGAAGAACGCGTTGGCGGCGATGCTACAGCTCTTCTCGCTGACACAGCTGAAGATGTTGTCTACTCCGGTCCCTACCATATGTATTTCTCGGACGACACAAAAGTTGTTCTCGTTCGCGACGACAATTACTGGGGCCAGGACGCTTCCATGTGGGGCCAACTGCCTGTTCCCAAGTACCTGGCACACGTGATCTTCAAGGATAACGCAGCCGGTACAACCGCCCTGAGAGCCGGTGAGGTCGATGTCAGCCAGCAGTTCAACTCCAACGTCCAGGATCTCTGGCTGGTGGACAACCTGCCTATCTCGACATATCTGCCTGAGGCTCCGTACGGCATTGGTGCAAGCCTTCCGACCGCTTTCTACAACCTGAATTCACTTGGACTTGACCAGGTTGCAGTCCGCAAGGCTATTGCCATGGCCGTAGACTACCCAACCATTATTGCCAACGCTATGACAAACCAGTCAGCTACCTTTGAACAGGTTCCGCGCTCCCTGATGAACCCGACAGCGGGTGAGCAGGAATTGTATGACCAAGACGCGGTTGCTGATCTGCAGTGGGTCGGCAATGATATTGACGGCGCAAACGCAATGCTGGATGAAGCAGGCATCGTGGATTCGGATGGCGATGGCTGGCGTGATATCGACGGCGAGAAGCTCAGCTACGTGGCTACATGCCCGAACGGCTGGTCTGACTGGCAGGCTGCAATTGAAGTAGTTGCTGCAGCCGGGCAGAATATCGGTATCGAAATTACGACGAATTACCCCGAATGGTCTGTGTACCAGACTGTTGTTACAAAATCTGATGCACCGTTGCCCGAGGGCTACGACATCTTCATGATGTGGAGCGACGGCGCAGGCCCAACCCAGCCGTGGGGCCGTATCCGCAAACTGCTAAGTTCTGAATTTGTCGGTATGGCCAGCAACTGGAACGGCAACTGGGGCCAGTACTCAAATCCCGAGGCTGATGCGTTGATCGCTTCAATCCCGGCAGAAACCGATCCTGATGTGTTGAAGGCAACCTACACGGAGCTGGTCGAGCTTTATCTGACAGAAGTTCCTTCCTTCACACTCATGTACAGGCCGCAGTCATTCCATACAGTGAATGAGACCGTATGGACCAACTTCCCATACGATGGCGATGGCACAACCCCGCCAGTACCCCCGCTTGATATGACAGATGGCTGGGCTATTGCAGGCCTTTACAACCTCGAACTGGTCAATCCGTAGTAAGTAGTTGAACAAAACAGCCATGTTCCAGTACTATTAGGAACATGGCTGTTCTTTCACTCTTGAGGAGGTGCTGGTTTGAAAGGGTATTGGAAATATTTTTTCAATAAGTTTATCTGGTTATTGGTTACAACAATTTTTGCATTTATTTTGAATTTTATTCTTCCCCGCTTGATGCCGGGAGACCCCGTAGCAGCCATTGTGGCAAGATATGCACAGGGAATGAGCAATGCAACAGGTGTTCAGGCAATTTATGAGCAGTATACGGAATTGTTTGGCACGAATAAACCCATGATTGAGCAGTTCTTTATCTATGTCAGGAATGTCTTTCGCGGTGATTTCGGATTCTCATTCAGCCAGTATCCCAGAACAGTCGCCGATGTGCTGCAATCGTCGGTCTGGTGGACGGTTTGTCTGCAGTTCCCGGCAATTATCGTCGGCTGGATTATTGGCAATACCCTCGGTGCATTGGCGGCCTATCTTAAGAAGGGATTTGACAAGCTTCTGATGCCTGTCAGCATCTTCTTAAGCTGTCTGCCGGCCTTCGGCATGGCTGTTGTCCTCCTGGTGATCTTTGCAGTGAACAGGGAATGGTTTCCAACTTCAGGCGGGTATGGGTTCGATATGGTTCCTAACCTGAGCTGGAAATTCCTGTGGTCTGTAATCGTACACTACCAGCTGCCTTTCTGGTCCATCGTCCTGATTGCAATCGGGGGCCAGGCTATTGGCATGCGATCGATGGCTATCTACGAACTGAACGCGGATTATGTGAAATACAGCCGCTTCCTGGGAATCAGGGACCGGAAAATCGTTGGTTATGTTTTCCGGAATGCCATGCTGCCGCAGATTACAGGGCTTGCGTTGTCCATCGGAACCATGGTAGGTGGAGCACTTGTAGCCGAAATCATCTTCAGCTACCCGGGGCTTGGGTCAACGATCCTTACGGCGGTTATGGGTGGTGATTACCCATTGATCTCTGCTACGACGTTGATCGTTACGATTATGGTATTGTTGGCTAATTTTGCTATTGAGATTGTCTATGGCCTTATTGACCCGCGCATTAAAGCTGCGCAAGCTGATTAGGTAAAGGTGCAACGATGAGGAATACTCTTCGCCAGGTTTTTCGCTCAGGTAAATTTGTTGTTGGTTTTTCAATCTTCATGGCAATGCTCCTTCTTGTAATGATCTACCCGTTATTTTTCAAAGCGCCGCCATTGGAAATTATCGGAGAGGGAACTTTCTTTCCACCCGGGATCTATGTAAGCACGCTTGACGCCGTTAACTCTGAAACAACCTACACGCTCCATCTGGATGACGCTGCTGCAAAACGGCTTGCCAGCCGGCTCAGCGACGAAGAGCGGCTCGACCTGCAGGAGTGGCTTGTGTTATCAGGTATTCCTGAAGAGGAAATTGATATATCGAATACAGAAGAACTGCTGAGCTTGTGGAAAAGTAACTATGAACCCAATCAGCGATTTCCAGGGATGACAAATGCCAGAATGCGATACTTCCAGAGGCTTGACACCTCATTAAGTGGACTTCTATCCAATGAGGGTGTCACAATTTCAATTAGTAATGCAGAGACAGGGGATCTTGAAGAAGTTGGGTCCGTCAGCCCTTCGGATTATGTAAATGTCAAACGGGTTGCAAACGTACGTGTACTGCCTCTCGGAACGGACAATTTTGGAAGGGATGTTCTGACGGAACTGGTAAAAGCAATTCAGGTCTCGTTACAGATAGGTTTGGTTGCTGGAGTGATCGCAACCTTTATCGGTCTGATTTTTGGATTGGTGAGCGGCTATATTGGTGGATCAACAGATGACAGCATCATGTTTGTCACGAACCTTTTTACCGTGATCCCCAGTTTTGTGCTCCTGATCCTGATATCTTTCAGTATCGGCCAGGAGAAGCGCGGTGCCTTTACCATTGCTGCTGTGATCGGCCTCACTTCATGGGTCTGGACTGCGAGGGCTGTAAGGGCGCAAGTGATTTCACTTCGCAACCGCGATCATGTGAATCTATCGAAGCTTTCTGGCCATTCCATTGTCCATATCATTCTCACGGATATCCTCCCTTATGTAGCCTCTTACGTAATTATGGCGCTCATTTTGCAAATATCTTCGGCAATTTTGATGGAAGCCAATTTGTCGATCCTTGGATTGGGGCCCAGAACGACGGAGGTGCCGACTCTGGGACTGATGATGAACTGGGCGATGATCTACCAGGCGCATATTCTGGGAAAATGGTGGGCATACTTCCCTGTCATTGTCTCTATTGCTTTGATTTCATTCTCGTTGAACCTGATGAATACAGGCCTTGACCAGGTATTCAATCCAACACTGAGGGACTAGGTAATCCATATGTCAAAAGTGATGCTGGAAGTAAATAACCTGACAACGAAATATGTCACCCGGTTCCATGAAAACATATATGCTGTTGATCATGTATCTTTGAAGGTAGAAGAAGGAAAATCGGTGGGGATTGCGGGCGAATCGGGATGCGGGAAGTCCACGCTGGCTCTGAGCCTGATGGGGTACTATTTCCCGCCGCTGCACTATACGAGCGGTGAAATAATTATCGACGGACAGAATATCTCCGGGATGGATCCTGATAAGGTGCGAAAATCGATCCTTGGCACGGAGATAGCCTATATTCCCCAATCAGCGATGAACGCACTCAATCCAACCCGGAAAATCATTCACTTTATTCAGGATGTTATTCGTGCACATGATCCCAAAGCCACAAAAGAAGAAATCTACGAAATGGCGAAGGAACGTTTTGATCTGCTGGGCCTTCCAGAAAAGGTGCTTAATCAATTCCCCGTTGAACTCTCAGGCGGCATGAAACAACGCACGGTTATTGCAATATCTGTAATTCTTTGCCCCAAAATCCTGATTGCAGATGAGCCTTCCTCTGCGCTGGATGTCACCAGCCAGAAAATGGTCATAAAGATGCTGCTTGATCTGATGGATCACGGCATTATCAAATCGATGATCTTCATCACCCATGAGCTGCCCCTGCTCTACAACGTTACAGATGATATTATGGTGATGTATGCAGGGCAGATAGTAGAGAAAGCCACTGCCAAGGAAGCAGTATTCGACCCGATCCATCCGTATTCCAAAGGCCTTATGGGCTCGATTATTGTGCCGGAAAGTGGTGTGCGGGATGCTAAATTGACCGCCATTCCGGGTGTACCACCAAATCTGAAGAACCCGCCGGAGGGCTGCCATTTTGCTGAAAGATGTAAATACGTGCAGCCCCAATGTACAGCTCAATCAATAGAACTCCGTCATCTTGAGGGAGACCGATCCTATCGATGCATCTTTTCTGAAGAGCATCTGCGGGAGGTATACAAAAATGACTGATGGTAATGATGTTGTCCTGAGTGGGTCAGGCCTTACCAAAGTCTTTGGAATGGGCCGGCAAAGGCTTACAGCTGTTGATCATGTCGATATCAGTTTTCACAAGGGCGAGATCAGTTCAATCGTGGGGGAATCAGGCAGCGGAAAAACTACACTTGCCAAGATGCTTCTCGGTTTAATCAGCGTGACAGAGGGCGAGGTCTATTTCCAGGGTAAGAAGCGGGACATCAGTACGCAGAGGAAAAGGAAGGAATATTGGAAGAATATCCAGGCAATCTTTCAGGATCCGTACTCTTCCTACAATATTTTCAGGAAAATCGACACCGTACTGCTCGACTGCATCAAGATGCGTAATGGCAATAGATACTCCTATGAAGAAAAATATGAATTGATGTCGGAAGCGTGCAGCTTTGTGAACCTGAAATTCGAGGAATTAACCAACAAGTATCCATTTGAGCTTTCAGGGGGACAGATGCAGCGTCTCATGATTGCGAGGATCTTCCTGCTGAAGCCAAAAATCCTGTTGGCAGATGAACCAACCTCCATGATCGATGCATGCTCAAGAGCGACGATACTGGATATGTTGATGAAGCTTCGTGATGAAACCGGAACAACGCTTATATTTATTACCCATGATATCGGTCTCGCCTACTATGTGTCAGACAGCGTCTATATCATGGAACATGGAGTAATGGTTGAAAGCGGCTGTGCGGATGATGTGATTCTGAATCCCCAGAAGCCTTATACAAAACGTTTAATCAGTGATGTCCCCAAGATCCATGAAGAATGGGACCTCTCAACTGTGACCTATAAATAAATGTGGATCCTGCAATATTAACCTTATGCCCTGCACTCCAAATTAATATACTTCTGTCTGCAACAGATCGAATGGTGCAGCGCGCTTCCAGCGTGTTTGGAAGATAGCTGTTTGCTGACTCTTTGACCGCTGAGGGAGGAATAATTGTTGAAAATCTGGAACAAGATTATTCACTACCCGAGAATCGGTCTTGTCATTCTGGCTTATGTTGCATTTATTGCTCTGGGTATGCCGGATGGTTTACTGGGGGTGGCCTGGCCTTCCATCCGAACTGACTTTTCCATTCCACTGGATGCAATTGGCTTGCTGCTGCCTGTCACTGTAGCAGGCTATATGACTTCCAGTTTCTTCAGCGGGCCTATTGTTAGCCGTTTTGGTGTAGGCCGCGTATTGGCTGCAAGCTGTGTTCTGACTGCTGCAGGCCTGATTGGGTATACGCTTGTTCCTGCCTGGTGGATGATGGTATCACTTGGGATCCTGGCCGGGCTGGGGGCAGGGGCGATCGATGCAGGCTTAAACACCTATGCTGCAGCCCATTTTGGGGAAAATCTGATGCAGTGGCTTCATGCAAGCTATGGGATTGGTGTTACGCTTGGGCCGATTATCATGACAGTTGCCCTGTCCAGGTGGGCGTCCTGGCACCTCGGATACCGTGTGGTTGGCGGCTTCCAGATCGCTCTTGCCATTTGTTTTGTGTTTACGCTTGCAATGTGGAATCGAAAGGAAAACTCTTCCGGGGTAAATGAATCCAAAAGCCTAACTGACTATAAAACCCCGATGAAAGCTACGCTCCGCCTTCCACGTGCCTGGTTGAGTGCCATCTTATTCATGCTGTACTGTGGCACTGAGATTGCCCTTGGAACCTGGATCTACAGTCTGTTGGTTGAATCACGCGGTATCGATGCGACAATTGCGGGGCTTTTTGCCGGGAGCTACTGGGCCATGTTCACGGCAGGTCGTGTCACGGCAGGCATCTATGCGAAACGGATTGGAAATCATGCTCTTATTGCAGGTGGGCTGGCAGGAGCATCGACAGGGACACTGCTGCTGATTTTGAATCCATCAAAGGCAGCAAACCTCATAGCGGTTGCCTTGATAGGATTCTCGATCGCTCCGATTTTTCCCGCACTCATGTCTGGTACCAGCCGGCGGGTGGGGGAAAGTGATGCGGCCAACACAATTGGTATGCAAATGGCGGCAACTGGGCTGGGAGGAGCTGTGATACCAAGTGTGCTGGGGGTTCTTGCGCGGCGTTTTTCACTTGAAATCGTCCCCACGGTATTATTGATGATCTTGCTGATTTTATTCGGGTTGTATCAATTGTCCATGGCTTCAAGAATGGAAGTCCAGGAAAGTGTTATATGAAAACACAATCACTTGCAGGAAGCTGGAATTTTCGTCAGTCCGGCACAGAGGAATGGCTGCCAGCATCAGTCCCGGGTGGTGTACATACCGATTTGCTTGCACTTGGCCGGATACCGGAACCGTTTAAAGGTGACAATGAAATACATGTCCAGTGGGTAGCTGAAGAGGATTGGGAGTACTCCCTTCAGTTCACGGCCGACCCTGAATTACTGGAGAAACCGCAAATATTCCTGGTTTGTAACGGCCTGGATACGCTGGCGACGGTAAGCCTGAACGGAACAGAGCTG
>Ga0272441_10003891_pt1 | contig 27786 bp, 30 predicted proteins | sample SSMProp6N_FD_193582 | JGI IMG/M metagenome (GOLD analysis project Ga0272441, IMG submission 193582) | Marine sediment archaeal communities from Little Sippewissett salt marsh, Falmouth, MA, United States - SSM-Prop-6N | ecosystem: Environmental > Aquatic > Marine > Wetlands > Sediment ... | reverse complement strand
CAGGAGTGGCTATCACCTTGGGGTCGGCTGACATGATTCCTTCAGCGTCCGTAACAAGAATAAGCTCATCAACGTCTAGAGCCTTCGCTAAGATGAAGGCAGTTGTATCGCTTCCCCCTCTTCCCAACGTTGTTACTCGGTTGTCCTTTGTTTTGCCCACGAAGCCCGCAATTACTGGAACAATGCCCTTCTCTACAAGAGGAAGCACATTCTGTTCAGCCCTTTCGTAGCAGACATCCAAGATTGGATTGGCATCCGAAAACGAGTTATCTGTTATGATGGGCCATTCCGCGTCAAGAGGGTCAACGTAACGGGAATCCACTCCCTGTGCCTTTAGTGCCGCGGCGATGATTCTGATGCTGGTTCTTTCGCCCATTGCCAGAATCTCATCCAAGTCTTTCTTGTGTAACTTGCCGTTAGAGCTGTTCTTTGCAGCGTGAAAGAGGGTGTCAGTTGTTTTTCCCATGGCCGAAACGATGACAGCTATGTGGGTTCCCTTCTTTGCTTCTTCAGCAACTGCCGTAACTGCCCTCAGTATCCGTTCGTGGTCTGAGAGGCTGGAGCCACCAAATTTGACCACAAGTCTGCGATTTTTTTCAACATTTTGTTTTATTATCAACTAAACCCTCCAAGAAGCCCAGAAAGCCAAAGAAGTTAAGTTCAGCTAAATGGGCTTACTTATAATAAAAATAGCCAAAGCTATAGAACTGCCAAAAAGTGTTCCTTGCAGTCGTCGATTGGCTATTCATAGACCCAATTTCCTTTAACAAACAGAAGTGAATCAGCTTCTTATATAAAAAAATATCGTATATAAACAACGGAACAGGAAGACGACTTCAAAGTATGCCTTTGCTCTTGATGTTTAATGTTTAGGAATATTTTTTGAGTTGTTCTTTTGCTTCGTTGACGCTTTGGAATCCGTATTTTATTTCGGGGAAACTTTGCCTCAGTTTGATGATGTCTTTCTTCACTTCAGCAGTAGTCCGTTTGCCTTTTACAACTTCTAAGATGAGAGAACACAAGGTTTCTATGTCATCGGGTTTGAAGCCTCTGCGGGTCACATCTTGAAAACCGATTCTTAGACCTGATGGGTCACCACGGTTATGTTGATTATCGTAGGGCAGAAGGTTCTTGTTCAAAATTATGTTGGCGTCCTCAAGGTCGGAAGCAAGTTTTTGTCCTCCACCATAATCTCTGACATCAACAACAATCTGATGAGACTTCGTAAACCCATTCTTTCTGCCTAACACCTTAACGTTATTCTCAAATAGGCACTTGCCTGCAGTCTGCGCATTCTTAATGGTATGCTTAGCCAAATCCTTACCATATAGTTTCAGTTCCAAAGCAGCCAAACCCAATGCAGGAAGCCTTCCAAGATGAGAATTAGAGGTGGTCATAGGAAAAACTGCCTTCTGCACCTTCCTGATTGCCTTCTCCATCCGTTCATCCTCACAATTAGCGAGAATAACGCCGCCTTGAGGTCCTGGAAAAGTTTTGTGGGTCGACGCAGTTATGAAGTCCACTCCATCCCCAAAGGGGTCCTGAAATTCTCCGCCTGCAATCAAGCCCAGCACATGAGCCGCATCATAAACAACGTAGGCTCCTGTGTCTTTAGCAATATTTGCCAACTCTTTAACGGGATGAGGAAACTGGAAGACACTGCCTCCGAAAGTTACTATGCCGGGTCTAGTTCCTTCAATTATGGTTGCAGACTTTTCTGCGTCGATGTTCAGTTCGTCCACGTTGTAAGCATGATTAACTGTTTCCAAACCCAAGACTTTGCCTGCTAAGCCAGAGTAGTCATGGGTGATGTGAGCTCCAGCACTAAGAGGCAAAACCACCATTCGATTGTTTTTTGTTGCAGACGAGATGCCCTTGAATGTGGCAAGGTTGGCGTGGGTTCCTGAAACAAGCCTAACGTCAGTCCAGCTGCAACCGAACAGTTCTTTCATCAAGTTTGCTGCATAGTTTTCGATTTTGGTCATATACTTTTGTCCTTGATAGTGCCTTGCTTTAACGTGTCCCTTAATGTCGTTTTCTCCTTCAGCGTATCTAGACTCCAGGTCATGTGTTTGGCTTAGTATCTCCTCTACTGCCGGAGATTTGATTCCCTCGCTTGCAATCAGGTTTATGCACTCTTTTCCTCGGTATCGTTCATGGGCTTCGCTAGCGTCAATCAAGCCAAGAGCTGACTTAAAGAATTCTTTTTCCACCATTAGTCTTCCTCTCAGAAACTTATGGGCATCTTGTTGGTTTTGAGCATTACGTCACATTTATATTTTCTTCACGAGGATGTAACCTGTTTGTTACTCAGAGGTTTTCTTTTTGATAGTAGCCCTGAAACCTGTGACATTATCGGCAGTCAATATTTTGATTTCATAAAGCTTTTTTTTATTTTCAACACCGATTTAAGTAGTGAAAACAATGAGCAAAAGGAAACTACATTACGGAGTACGCCTAACCACAGACCAACTAAAATACCTAAGAACTGTAGGCAAACCTTCCGAGTGGATACGGCAAGCAGTAGACGAAAAGAAAAGACGCGAAGAAATAAACCGCAGATCAAAATAAGCAATCAAAAAACAAAAGAGAATCAGCAACAATATAATCCCCAATATCAACCCTAAAAGCTGACAAAACAAAATCGTTTTTCAGAACAGGAGCTTAACGTTTTATGGAATAAACAGAGGAATCTTTGTTCTCACCCGCCACAACCAAACTCTCGAGAATAAATAGGTAGAAAAAGTCAAAAAATTTCTGTCGGAAAAATTCTTTTTGAAAAGCTTTTTCCTCAAAAAAGTGTCGGATTCATTAAAGATGATAGTTTTTAGTCCGACATATTTTTATATTTGGTCTGTGAAATGCTCTCATCGAGAGTGATAACATGTCGGAATATGACGGCAAAAAACCAGAAACAAAAGAAGAATTCATCAAATTGTTGGCAACAGCCAAGAAAGAGGAAAGAAAATTAAGAAGGACGAAAGGGACTAGGTCAGCAAAACCGACAATTAAGGGTACTGCCGAGATTTTAGGAATTCACCGTGATACTCTGTATCAGTGGATGAGAGAGTTTGATGTTGACTTTTCAGAAGTTAATGAGAGAAAACTAGTTTTTGAAGAAGCCATCAAGCCCAAAGAGCACACATATCTGATTGGTGAGGCGCTGATGGGTGAAGGAACCGAGATTGCTCATATCGATTTGCTGATTGGAGACAAAACAGGGCCTATCGGACAAGCCTTCGCTAACGGCTTATCAAACTTATCTGCCGGGCACACTCCCCTTCTTGCAGTTATCAGACCGAATCTGCCACCAAAACCCCACACGCTTCTGGTGCCGAAGGTCACTGTGAAGAATATGGAACAGACAGGAAAAATTTTTGGTCCTGCTCAGGCGGCAGTGGCAAAGGCAGTTGCCGATGCTGTAGAAGAGGGAATTATTCCAGAGGATAAGGTTGAAGATTGGGTGATCATATGCAGCGTTTTCATTCATCCTCAGGCTAAGGATTACCGTAGCATCTACCACTACAATTATGGAGCTACCAAACTGGCACTGCAGAGAGCCTTAGACAATTATCCGTCGCTGAAGAAGATCATGTTTGACAAGGACAGGGCAAAGCATCCGATAATGGGCTTCAAAGTGCCTAGACTATGGAGACCACCTTACCTGCAAATAGCTCTAGACAATCCTAACTTAGAAGGCGTCAAGAAAATAATAAGTGAACTGCCAGAAAGCGACAGAATCATACTTGAAGTCGGCACGCCCTTGCTGAAGAAGTATGGCGTAAACGTCATCCGCGACATACGAAAAATATCAAAAGACATGTTCATCGTAGCAGACCTAAAGACGCTGGATGTCGGAAAAGTCGAGGTTGACATGGCCTATGAGGAAACAGCCGACGCCGTAGTAGTCGCAGGTTTAGCAACCTCAGAAACCATCGACAAATTTATCAAAGAGGCAAAAAGGCTGGGCATCTACGCAGTAATGGACCTGATGAATGTTGACGACCCAATCGGGAAGCTAAAGTCACTTCAGAGATTGCCCGATGTTGCGATTCTGCACAGAGCCATAGATGCGGAGAAAACAGGCAAAACACGATGGGAACTAATCAAGGAAATGCGGCAAACATTTCCCAATCAGAAGTTTTTGATAGCAGTTGCTGGTGGAATAACTCCTGATACTGCGCCTGAAGCATTAGCAAACGGGGCAGACATCATCATTGTCGGACGATACATAACACAATCTAAGGATGTGGAGCGGGCAACCAGAGAATTCCTAAAGAGCACACGTGAGATGGCGGAAGACATAGACCTCTTCAGGGTCCACGTAGAATAAAGGGAACAACATCCCTTTTTTCAATATTTTTTGTTTGTTTTTAGCTTTTTTTGGCTATCGCGTCGATTTCCAGCAGTGCTCCAGCCATTAGACCTGCCTGTACTGGAGTTCGTGCGGGCGGATTTTTGTTAAAACATCTACTATAGACCTTGTTGAAAGCTTGAAAGTTGTTGAGGTCACTGAGAAATACAGAAGTTTTCACAACATCAGCCAAAGTTAGGTCAATGCTTTCGAGGATATTCTTTAGGTTCTCTAGCACCTGAACGGTCTGTGCCTCTATTTCGCCTTCGACAGTCTTTTAGGATTGTGGGTCAAGGGGAATTTGTCCAGAGATGAAGACAAAGGCGTCACTGATTACTGCCTGCGAGTAGGGACCTACAGTCTTGGGAGCCTTTTCCGTGAAAACGATTCTTTTGGTCAATCAAATCAGTCCTCGTTAAGTTTTCGGTTGAACGATAATATATGGTTTGGGAATTGGTGGGAGCCAGTTGCTTAGTTTAGAAAATAAACAGAATGTTTTAAATCTGGGAAACCATAATAACAAAAAAGGTTGGTGAAAAAGTATGCCTACAACTAAAGTAAGAGCAAAATTGGTTGAAAACGTCCAATCAATCGCAGATAACACAAGAGGACATAGTATAGTTTTGGATTTAGGAGCAGCAAAAGGTGGAGACAACACTGGACCATCAGCATTGGAGTTGGCAATCATGTCTTTGGCTGACTGTGCGGTAACAATATTTGCTGATGTTGCCAAGAAAAGCAATATTGAAATCAGCGCAATAGATGTTGTTGCAGAGGCAGACAAGCCCGCGGACTCGCCCAAATTAAATGGTGTTAACATTAAAGTCACTGTAACATCTAAAGAAAGAGAGCAGAAGCTCAACGCTGTCTGGAGGAGAACTGAAGCTAACTGTCCTGTCGTATCCATCTTCCAAGACAATATACCCATAAACATCGAGTTCAAAACAGTCGCTGAGTAACCCTTTTATTCAGCAAACAAACATCCACACTTCAACCATTTTTTTGGTCACGTTACTTTGAAGAAGCTGATTGAGTAAAAGTAGCCACTTTTACTTTCACTCAACTCTTCACGACACCCGTGTTCGTTTAGTCGCTTCTCTTTTAACGCTCCTCTGCAGAACCCAGCTGAATGGTCGAGTATTTGGAGAAAATTAGTTGCCAAAGAACCTTTCAAGACCATATGGAGCAGTGTCAGGAAACAGCAAGGAAATTTGAGGGCTCAATGGAAATCTTGCAGCATATCTTACATGTAGAAGTGGCTCTGGAGAAGTTAATGGCTGAAATGAACTAGCAGAAAAGTTTTTAGCCCCAACAAAACCTGTCAATGACTAAAAGACAGGGGTTATCATGAGGTACGTTGATGCGCACATTCATCTTGCAGACAGCAGATACGCCCAGAAGCTTGAAGAAATCGTGGCAGATGCAAAACAATCAAACGTTTTTGCTTTAGTAGCCAACTCCATGGACCTAGAGTCAAGTCGTCATAGCCTCTTGTTAGCAGAAGAGCACCCTGACCATGTGTATGCTGCCTTGGGAATTCACCCATGGAACACAAAGCAACTGAAACCGAATGAAGTGCAGGATACAGTTGACCTAATTATTGAGAATGCAGAAAACAGGCAAAGAATGATTGCTGTTGGGGAAATAGGATTAGATTCCAGCTATTCAGGAAGCGGAGAACCCACAGAAATTCAGATGCAGATCTTCCATGAGATGCTTTCCGTGGCTGAGAAAACGTCTTTACCTGTGATAATCCATTCCAGAGGTACCACCAGCCAAATCGTAAGCATGCTCTCATCATACAAAATCAAAAAAGTTCTATTGCACTGGTTCAGCCAGCCGCACAGCTTAATTCCAACAATAGTGGACCGCGGCTACTACATTACTGAGGGCCCGCCGTCAGTGTTTGCAGCCGGCATCCGAGAAGTCATCCGCCGTATGCCCTTAACGAGGCTTATGACAGAAACTGATGGGCCTGTCCGATTCAGGGGGCCATTCAAAGATAAGCTAACCACATCTTCTTTTGTTCCCGCAGTGGTTGAGGCCATAGCTGAGTTGAAAGGACAGGAAAAAATTGTTGTTGCAGACCAGATTTTCCGTAATTTTGTTGACTTTTTTGGCGTAGAAGGCGTAAGGGATAAAAGGCATGATGAGGGGACAATTCAGGATTAAAGTAATGCTCTAACTAGGAGGACGAAGTTTGGGAAAAGTGCGCACTGAACAAGTGAAGAGGATAGCTCGAGAGCTAATAAACAGGTATCCAAGCAAATTTTCGGCAGATTTTGAGAAGAACAAAAAATTTGTGAATGATTACACAAACATTTCTTCAATAAAGCTCAGAAACAAGGTAGCCGGTTACACTGCTCGATTGGCAGCCGCAATGTATGGTCCTGAAGTTCAAGAATCTGAAGAAGAGTAGACGATTGTGAAGAGGACACATTTGTTTCCTTCTTCCAAGTTCTATCGAACATTTTTTAACAACTTGTATATTCCATAAATAAAGGAGCAAGCCGAAAGAGGGAGAACTGATTGCCGACGATGAATAGATATCGAAAAGGCTGGGCCAACCGTTACCTCAGAGAGGCAAGGGCAGAGTTGATTGCGGCTAAAAAAACTCCTTACATGGCAGCAGGTTTCATTATTGAAGCCTTGACCAAAGCCCAGGCAGCCATCTATTACAGCCTCGGAGACCCAGCGTTTATCGTGCCAATAGTCCATGAGACCTTCCGCACCGGACAGCATGTTGATGAACCAATTTTGAATTTTCTTGTCGCGATCGAAAAAACTCTTCAACAGTTGGCGCAGGAACCTACTACGGATAATGAAAAGACTATGGAGCAAGTGAATGACATAATTGAGTTCACGTCTGAGATAGTGGGGCTCTTCGGAGGCGAAAGCTAATAGTTTACGAGAGAACAGAAATATGTCTGTCACTGTAGAAGTTAGGTTCATGGGGATATTCCAGCAGCTTTCTGGAAAAAAACGTTTCAAATTGAAGCTGCAGGAACCAGCAACAGTCAGAAAAGTGGTAATCAAACTTACTGAAACATTTTCATCCGAATTCAAGCGGGTTCTCATTGATTTACAGCTTAATGACCCCAGACCAAATGCTTTGATTCTTGTTGGAGGAAAAGAAATCAATGTGCTACAGGGACTTGAAACGGAAATCAAAGACTCTGAGGAAATTGTTTTTCTTCCAATGGTTCATGGAGGCTGACTCATTTTTTTCCTCGTTAGCCCATATTAGGATGTAAACATGAAAACTTGCAACAAAAACAGCCTACCCCTTTATATGCTTAATAAATGTGCTCATATGTAACATGAGACTATATTGCAGGGTACCAAAAAGCTTGTCAAATTAGCCCCTCTTCTCTTGAGCAGATGTTAATCCTTGTTTTGATAATGCATATAGACCACAAGTACACTATTGGGTGATTGCCCGAGATGGGGAGCACGCTTGGATATGTCGACAGGGCACAGTTGACTGTTCAGCAGTCGGCTATGGCTGGTCTCACGCGATCATATCAACTGAGGCTAGTTATGGTTGGCAACTGGATTGTTGATTATGCTTAGTTGATCTGCCTGGGCTTTGACCCTTTTCGGGTATTTCCATTTTAGGCAAACAAACCTTTGTAAAGGTTCGGCGCTGGAATTCAGCTGCAGCTAACCGATTTAACCACAATGTAAAGACTAGATGTTTGTTTTTTACTTTGCAGAAATTGGCAGTTTTCTTGACATGAGGTAAGCATTTTCGCCATCTGCATAGTAGTTTCTGAGTATTCGCGACTTTTCAAACCCTAATTTCTTGTACAGTCCTAAAGCAGCCAGATTGCTTGTTCGGACTTCGAGGTAGCATTCTTTTGCGTTGTAATTTGTCATTGCTTGGGTCGCTTCCAGCATCAGAGAATAGCCAATTCCTTTCTGCTGATGTTTAGGCATGACAGCGAGTGATATGACGTGCCCCTTCTTTGTTACTCCCAACAATTTGAAGTTGGGGGCTCCAGTTTCTATGCGGCTCATGATGTAGCCGACTAGTTCTTTGTTGATTTCGGCAATAATGAAGGCTTGGGGGTACCGTTTGTAAAGGTTCATGAAAAATAAGGGCGTGTAGTTTTCTGGAAGACAGTCTCTGTTTATTCGAATTACTTCTTCTAAATCAGATGGCTTAAACGGTCTGAATTTGTAGTTGATTTCCAAAACCATTCTAAACCACGTCTTCTCTTTGCCTTTCTGTTTAACTAGAGCTTAAATGCATAAGTAAACAAAAGTAAATATACTTTTTCGTGAAGCAAGGCACACTAAACTGATGGAAAAGATAGTTGATTGGCTAACAAAAGGGCTATTAAAGTATATTTAACCCACTAAATAATCCGAGTTCCTGTTTCATCCTTAAACTTACAAAAATGGGTTTACTTTCACTTATCTCTCCCCTCTTTATAGTCATACGTTGCTCCACATACCTTAAAACCGTTCACAGCGAAATCTTTGTCAAACAACTAACATGATAACTCAACATTAAAAAGGTGATAAATTAATGGAAGATAATGATCTGAAAAATCTCCCCGGCGTGGGACCCGCCACAGCCAACAAACTCAAAAACTCTGGATTCACAACCCCCGAAGCAATCTCTGTAACACCCCCCAAGGAAATATCCGAAAAAACAGGAATCGGATTCAACACAGTCCTTAACATTGTGAACGCAGCCAGAGAAAAACTGGGTGTTGACTTCATAACCGCAGAAGACCTATGGAAAAAAAGGCAGGACATGCTCAGATGCTCCATAGGTTCCAACAACCTGAACGAGCTTATGGGCGGCGGAATCGAAACCCAAGCCATGACTGAACTCATCGGCGAGTACGGAGTGGGCAAAACCCAGATATGTCTTTCCCTCTGTGTCAGGGTCCAGTTACCAACAGAAGAGGGAGGACTAGACGGTACTGCAGTTTACATCGATACTGAAGGGACATTCATTCCAGAACGAGTTTACCAAATAGCTGAATCGCTAGGACTTGACCCTCACAAAAGCCTAGGGAACATTTTTCTAGCCAGAGCATATAACACTAGCCACCAAGAACTACTGACAGAGCATCTCTACAAGTTTTGTCCAGAAAACAATGTGAAACTAGTTGTCGTTGATTCAATGATTGGACACTTCAGAGGCGAATATGTGGGAAGAGAAAATCTTTCAGAACGCCAGCAGAAACTGAACAGCCAACTTCACAAACTCATTAGGCTAACAGAAGCATACAATCTGTCAGTTGTAATCACAAATCAGGTTCAGGCTAATCCCACAGCATTTTTTGGAGACCCCAACAGACCAGCAGGCGGAAACGTTATGGCACATGCATCCACCCACCGCGTCTACCTGAGGAAAGGAGGAAAAGGAACCAGAATCGCTACAGTCATAGACTCTCCATATCTACCTGAAGAAAAAGTGCGATTCAAAATCACGGAAAAGGGCGTTGAAGACGCAGAAGACTGACCCTAGTCGATTTGCAAGGTCACCTCTTCGACTGAATCACCTATTAACTGGTATGTGGCTAGTTCGCCGTCAGTTAAGGATAGGATTAGCCAGAGGGCGTCCCCCCACAATTTCATGCCTTCGAGGTCAATGGACGAAGGTTCAGCGGACGCAGGATGCGAATGAAATATACCAATAAACTCTAGGCCTTCTTTCTCTGCTTCAGTGAAGGCGGCAGCAACTTTTTTAGGATCTATCTGAAATTTTACGGGAGATTGTAGCTTGTTTGGGACAAACTCAACTTTTTTTACAACGGCTTCATCGTAAGAGAGTTTTCCGAAGAGCAGGGCACAAGCTTCAATGGGCTGCATTTTCTCTGCTTCTTGATTCAATAAATTAACGTGCAGGCGCCGCAACCGTAAAATCAACAAACGTCACTTCATTTTCAATATAGGAGTACGTCTGTATGCTTTTTTTAGTTTTTCTTTGGGGAACTGGAAACTTTGCGTGTGTCAGTTTTTTTGGAGGGGGACTCTTTTTTTGGCGTTGTGGCTTTTTCTTTTTCCTTTAAGGTGGGAGTCTGTGGCAATCCCTTTGCAGTTTTTCCAGTGATTGCATCAATTGTTAGGGTGGTTTCTTTTTCTGTTTTGAAGTTTCGGACAGTAATTTCGTACATTGGCTTGTAGATTATAGCTCGTTCGAAAACCTTGAACAGTTCGTTGTGGATGCACAAAATGTCTGTGGGTCGTTTGACGATTCTTGATTTAAGTATGTCTACTTCTTTTTCTGTACTTAGTGTGGTGGTTCCGATTTCTTGATTAAGACTGCTCAGAATTTTTTTAGGTTTTTCCTCAAAAGGTACGAATGGAAGACCCTCTAGTCCAACCTCACGCCATTCTTTATCAAAGATAAGGCGAGCTTTAATCGTAACTTTGTAGCTTCCTTCCCCAGCTAATTGAAGTATTTTGCATGGTATCTGAAGGTTGCCCCTCAAGGTTTTTGTTTTCACAGTCTCGCCGAAAAGGGTGAGTTGTTCCATTGTATCATCAACTTGGATGTTGTGGACCCAGTTCTTGGAATAATCAATGGTGTATTCTCCGTCAACAACAACGTATGGGTAAAAGTATCTGCTGATGGAAACAAGCTGAACTTCTTCGGGTTTGGGTTTCATGAAAACAAGCTTGCGGAACAGTTGGGTCTTCATTTTTTCGGCAGTTGCCCGTGCTGTTTTGATGTCGATGCGGGGCTTGTAAACAATAACTTTTCGTTCAGCCACTTCTTCTGGAATGGTAATAGCTTTTGACAACGGAGACTCCCGTAGTGCATCTTGAAGGCATATTAGTTATCATTTATGAACCCAGATTCAATACTGTCAATCAACCAAAAATAGGTGTCAACCACTACACAGACTTTTCCTTCTTGAAGGTTATGGCATCCTCGATACAAACATCGACGCATTTAATGCAATTGGTGCCATTGTTTCTATTATTCCATCTGGAGTAGAGAGTATATTTTCTGAGGATTTTGTTCACTAGAACGTTTACGCTGCCTCCTTGTCTTGATGCTTCTTTATGCAGAACGCTGTCCCTCTCTTGTCTAATTCTAGAAGTTCGCGTAATGGTCTTTTTTCGTTTATCAAAACCACTAGCTTTACTCAGGCTGAAACTGCTCCATTTCTCCCCAAAAATAATTAACATAAAACTTTAGAATAACACAGTTGATTTTGTTTTAAAGATTTTTACTGCCAACCTATTTTTCGCGGGCATGCTTTACGATGTGACCTGTTTCGGGGAGAATAAGTTTTGTCATGATAAGTTTGACTGCCTGCGGGGAACCAGGTATACAGAAGACGGCTTTTCCTTGGTCTGTGACTCCAGCTAAGGCTCTAGTCATGATGGCTGCTGAACCAATCTCGTCATAGCTCAGTTTCCTGAATAATTCTCCAAACCCAGGCAACGTCTTTATCATCAATGGTCGTACAGTTTCAATGGTCACATCTGTTATGCTGACTCCAGTTCCCCCACACACAATAATTGCATCCACATTCTCTGAGCCTATGGCATTGCCCACATATTTTCCGATCAAAACACGGTCATCAGGCAAAATCTCTCTAGAAACCACACAGTAGCCAGTAGCTTCTACAAGCTCAACAATCAAGTCTCCTGAAGGGTCAGTAATAGACTGCCGTTCCTTAAGCTTTTGGTAACGGGATGAACTGGAAACAAATACTGCAAAATTGAGTTTAATGGGTGCCTTAGACTTGTGTTCGCGAGACGATTCGCTCATGCCTATTTCTCCTTCACTTTATGAACTACATGCAGGTTTTGGATGCTGGTGCCAGGATATTGACCATTAGCATCTTTTTCGTACTGTTTTGTCATGTCCCAAACTGTCAAAAGTGCTGTTGCCGCGGCAGCGAGAGCTTCCATCTCCACGCCAGTCTGTGCGCGGGTTTTGACTGTTGCTTCAGCTTCCACCATGGAGTTATCAACTATTTGCAGTTCAATTGTTATGCTGGTTAAGGGCAGGGGGTGACAGAGAGGAATCATAGAACTTGTGTTCTTTGCCGCCAAGACTCCTGCGACTCTCGCAATCTCGAAGGGGTCACCTTTCTCGATTTTTCTGTCTTTGATTAGCTTTAGAGTTTCAGATTTGAGTTTGATTGTTCCTTTGGCTTTGGCTTTCCTGTAAACTTCTTGCTTCGCGGTCACATCAACCATTGACATTAAACCTTCACCTAACAGATTATTTGTTCTCTAGACTTATTTTGTTTCTTCCCAGAACTCTATCAATTGCTTAATCATTCGTGCTCTGGGGTTTTCTTCGTTATAGCGGAAGATACGGATTCGTCCAAAGGTCTTGTGGCACACAAGCTTATTGTTTTCTAGAATCTGCAGGTGCTGATTTGTGGTGGCATAGTTTAGTCCAGCTCGTCTAGCAACCTCTGATATGTTTAGTTCTCCGATTTCAGCTAAGATTCTGAGAATTCTCACGCGCCCTTTAGAAGATAAAACATCCTCAATCGACACTGCTTCACCGCCCATCCTGCGACAAAAGTTTGCTGATTTCCTGCTCCAAGTCAGAGGCTGGAACCCGAGGCAAGCTGATGAGGGTAGTTTTTCCCCGTTGCCCAACTCCAGAAACAGTCGTTTCAATTATTCCTGATGCAGAAAGCACTTTAACGTATTTCCAGATTTGAGTGTGACCCCGCTGCTTTTCACCATACTCTTCACAGGCTAGAGCATAAGCTTCCTCTGCGTCGCCCATCGACATGTAAGCTGACTCTGTTTTCTTGAAATGACGCGCAACACCAAGAAGAAACAGTTTTTCGTGAAAACCAAACTCAGGAATCATGTCCCTCCGCACAACAGGATAAATGCTGACAACCGCGTTCCTAACGCATTCAGGCAAAATCTCCCGCATTTCTGAAGCATCAGCATACTTGCCCGCCCGCCACATAAGCTCAATCGCGTAACGGGCATTTCCGCTCTCAGACTTTCCCAACTCAGCGATGAGTTTCATTGTCTGGTTGGGCACTGTGCCGTCCCTGAAGGCAAGATTTACCCTGTCATCAAGAATGTCTTCAAGCTGGGATTCTGAGTACTCCCGTAGCTGAATTATGTTGCGTTGGAGGGTGCTTCTTGTGCTTGGGTCCAGATTTTCTAGATGTTCGGGTTGGCGGAGGATGCAAATAAGGGAGAGCCGTTTTGGGGCGTTTATTCGGTCTTCTTGGATTCTGGAAAGATTGTAAAGGGGGTCTGAGCCCTCATTCTGAACAAGAGATTCCAATTCATCCAATGTTAAAATCAGGTATGCGTCTTTTTCGTCAAGAATCTGCATAAGGGCTTGCAGCAGTTCCTCTGCGGAGTAGCCGCGTCTAGGAAAGTTGGGAATAAACTTCATGATTGTTCGTTGAAGGATCATGAATAGGCTGCCTTTACATTCTCGGCAATTTATGTGGATGTAATTGAGGTTGATGTTGCGTTGTTTTGCTTCTCTTGTTATGTTTAAGCCGAAGTGTTGTGAGAGAACAGTTTTGCCTGCTCCGATGTGTCCCATAATCAGGGCGCGTTGGGTCATTTTTCCTGGGCTTTCAACTGCGAAGCGGAAAAATTGGTTCAGTAGATTGAGTTGGAGTTTTCTGTGGAGTAGATGCTGGGGGACATAGTTGATGTCGAGTTTGCTTTCGTCCTTGAAAACGCTGGAGTATCGTGGCATAATTCAGTCTCTCAAACTGTTGATTAGGGATGTAATGGTTTGTGTCTCTTAAAAAGTATGTTGAGGTACCAGAAAAGCGAAACAAGACAGCGTGAGGTCTGTAAAGTTATAAAATAGAAGGGCTATTGTATTTGTGAGCCTATGATGTGCAGAGAGAAGAAAAAATGAACTGCAATAAGCTACTGTTCAGGTTAACCCTCATCATAATCATAGTTTCGCCCCTTTTCTTGGCAATATGGAACCAAAGCAACCGAAAGCAGAGTTCAGACCCAGAATTCTTTGTGGGCGTAGAATATGCCATAGATAACTACAGTGTTGAGGGCTGCAAAGAATTGGTTGACAGGGTGAAGAATTTTACGAACTTTTTTGTCATCGACACTGTGGGAATAACATATGACATTTACAAGCTCAATAAGGTTTGTGACTACGTCTATGAGTCGGGACTATACTTCATGGTCTTCTTTCTTCCATTGCATGAAGAATATGTGGTTTCCACAGACGATGGAGAACAGCGACTACATGTCATGCGATACAATTACTATCCTCACCTGTGGGTTGCGGACGCCAAAGAAACATATGGTGGCAAGTTTTTGGGAGCATACGCCATGGACGAGCCGGGAGGACACCAGTTGGACGGCGGCGATGATTCCCGACTAGTTACAAGTGCAGAAACTCAGGCGGAAGCCGCTGACACATACGTGACGGGGCTTCATGCTCACCTAAACTATTACCTTTACGCTAGGGAATGCGCAGGCATATCAGTGCTAACCTCAGATTATGGGCTCTACTGGTTTGACTACAAAGCAGGATACGACACAGTTTTAGTGGAGTTTGCTTGGAACCACAGCCGACCAATGCATGTTGGGCTTTGCAGGGGAGCTGCCACAGTTCAGAACATGGAATGGGGCGCAATGCTGACATGGACATATGTTGATAAAGAGCCTTACCTTGTTGAAGGTCCTGAACTCTATGAAGATCTTGTTGTAGCGTATCATAATGGGGCAAAATATGCTGTGATTTTTGATCATCCAGACACTGACTACTCAGATTATGGAATATTGGCAGAAAAATATGGTCATTTCACTGCTTTAGAGGATTTCTGGGACTACGTAAATAGCAACACAGACAAGCATGGAACAGAAAAATCGGATGTGGCTTATGTTCTTCCAGAAAACTTTGGTTTCGGTTTCCGCGACTACGGTGATAAGATTTGGGGGTTGTGGAGCGCAGACTCGGATGAACGGACAGAAAAGATTTGGAGCGACGTCAATGTGCTTCTTGAGGAGTATGGTTTCCGATTGGATATCGTTTACAGTGACCCAGAATTCGAAAACAGCTTGCAGCAGCATTATGATAAAATCTTTTTCTGGAACCAAACAATACCCTAAAACAGATTTCAGGGACTGGTGCTTCCTCTATGACTATGAACGTTAACATTCTTTCAGGACACGGAACCTACACGCTACTGTTACATGCAGAAAAGCAAGTTACAGTAACGACAGGAAGTCTGGGGAAGCAAAGATTTCCTGCGGGATACTACAGCTACACTGGCTCGGCAATGGGCAAGGGAGCAAGCCTCAAGAATCGGATAGCTAGGCACCTTAAGAAAGAAAAACGATGTTTTTGGCACATAGATTACCTTCTAGAGAACGAGAACGTGTCTGTGGAAGCAGTTGTAGCCGCTGAAAGCAGCCAGAAGATGGAGTGTGAAATGAACCAACACATACGGAGGGATATAGGAGCAAAGGTTCAGATTAAAGGCTTCGGAGCCTCTGACTGCCGAAGAAACTGTGGAAGTCATCTGCTGTTTTTTCCTGATGCCGAAAATGTAGACTTGTTGGTTCAGAATCTTGTTACAGGTTTTAGGTCAGTGTCAGGTGTTCTTGTGGTTCAAGTAATTCAGTAAAGATTTTTGGTTGCTCAGTCATCATCTTTTGGTTTTTTGGATACGAACAGCAGAGTCAGGAATATGCCTGCTAGGAATCCTCCTACATGGGCTGTGTGGGCGACGCTTTCGACTACTCCGGAGGTTACATAGGCTGTTTCTGATATGATTGTTATGAAGACGAACATGAGGGCGGGCATTGGGATGGGAATGAAGCCGAAAAGTTTGATGAGCCATCTGAAGGGAAAAAGTATGGCAAAGGAAGCTAAGACTCCGAAGATTGCTCCAGAGGCTCCTATGGTTGGTATGGCGGGTGTAGTAGTTAGGTAAGTGTGGAATAAGCCTGCGATGACGCCGAAGGCTAGATACAGCACAAGGAAGCGGGCGCTGCCTAATTTTCGTTCTACTGCGTCACCGCTTACCAGCAGAAAGAACATGTTCATTGCGAGGTGGATGATGTCGGCGTGGAGGAACATGGATGTGATGAGGGATAGGGGGTTTTCTACGCTCATGATTTGTTCTGGGATTAGGCCATAATCGAGTATCAGTTGATTGTAGGCTTCAGGGTTTGATAGGCTCTGGAGAAAAACGAAAATGTTGATGCCGATGATGATGTAAGTTACAACAGCAACCTTAGCCACAATCGATTCTTCCCGTGAACGGTTAGACCCTCAATATTATCTGTGAAACATAAAATTTTTGCTTTAGACGGAAAGTTCAATTTGTTGGTTGATAACTGTTAATTAAGAAAGACAACAAAACATTTCAGGTTAATAGAGAAACAAGCCTTTTATTGTTTGGAAAGTGATGAAATTGGCAGAAACAGCCCTGATTTACTCACACAGTTACCTACGCCACATAACTGGACACCGCCATCCCGAGTCACCTTCCCGCCTCAGAATAATAATGAGAGAACTAAACAAGAGCACAATCCTTGAAAACGAAAGATGCACTATTGTCAAACCAGAACGCATAAGCATCAAAGACCTGCAACTAGTCCACAAGAGAGACTACATTCAGCAAATCAAGCATGTCTGCAGTTGCGGCGGCGGATTACTGGACAAAGAAGATACTGTGGTTTCTGGCCAAAGTTATGAAGTAGCCCGTTTGGCTGCTGGAGGAGCAGTGAAGGCAGTAGATATGGTTATGGAAGGAAAAGTAAGGAATGCCTTCGCTTTTGTTAGACCTCCGGGACATCATGCTGGACCAGGCTATTCTATGGGCTTTTGCATCTTCAATAATGTTGCATTGGCTGCAACCTATCTGCAAAAAAGGTTTGGTCTGGAACGAGTTTTGATTCTAGACATAGATGCACATCATGGAAACGGGACACAGGACATCTTCTACAGAAGCAACAAGGTACTTTATGTCAGTCTTCATGAGGACCCCATCGAGTTTCCCTTAACAGGGTTCGTTGATGAAGTTGGCGAAGACACAGGAAAGGGATACAGCGTGAACATTCCGCTACCCTACGGCACAGACGACAAAATCTACCTCCTAGCCCTCAACGAGATTGCGGCGCCCATCATCAACCAATACAAGCCCCAGTTCATTCTGGTCTCCACAGGATTTGACAATCATTACGCAGACCCAGTAGGCAACATGTCCCTTTCAGCCTTCAGCTACACCAAAATCTTTGACACTGTCCTAGAGCAGGCAACACGGTTTTGTCAAGGAAAAGTTGTGGCGGTTCTGGAGGGCGGATATAGTATGAGGTTTCTTGGAAAGATGGCATGTGCAGTTACTGCAAAGATGGCTGGAATTCCATACAGGCTCAAAGACAAGCATCAGGGAACGGGCGTAAAGGTCAGGAGAAAGGGAGAACAAACAATAAACAAAGTAAAGAAGATTCAATCACGCTTCTGGAACATAAACTAGCCCAAAAATGTTAATCTAGTGCTCATATTAGGAGCCTAATAGAGGTTTATTGTTGAAAACAGGATTTTACATGACAAAAAACTATGAAAAAATCAGTTTAGCAAACGTTGTTTGGATTAAATTTTGTGCCTAACCAAAAACATTTACTTCTTTCTATACCTATCTTTTCCTATACTCGTATACCCCATCTCTTTACCACAACCAACCACCCGTTTACACAGTCAAGAAAAGTTGACCAAACTATGGTGCCTGCTTGGTGAGGTAGGAAAAGTGAGATAAAGAGGTGGAAGACTGATAAAGGCTGTGTGCATATTTTTAGCTGGAGGACAATAGGATGGCAAAAGTTCGGGTTCGCGTTAAGGCTCCCTTTGGAGAAGTTGTTATCGAGGGAGAAACTGCCCAAGAAATTCTGAAAATATTGAAAACTATGCCCCCACAATTCGTGAATGAGGTTGGAGAACTCATATCTTCAAACCTGACACCCTCCCTGAAGACACAACTAGATGGAATAATTGAACTCACAACCGAAGGACCAATCATAACCACCAGAGAAAAACTCACCCACTATGAAGCCATAGCATTAATCCTGTTCGCTTCTGACGACAACTCCAGCACGGCCAGCCAAATCAAACGACTTCTGGCTTCAAGCGGAATCAGGTCCATGGTTCCAGCCCGCCTCAACGAAATGACAAAACGGGGAATCGTCTTTAAACCTGACCCAGCAAGACCCGAATTCAAGTTAACTACTCAGGGCGAAAGATGGGTAGACGAAGAAGTGCTGACGAAGCTCAGAGGCGCAGCAGTGTGATCAAAGAAGAGCAGGTAAAAGTCCACATCAAATATCAAGATTTTGAGCAGACATTTACGGGCGACGTGAACCAAGTATGGATAAGCGTCAATAGATTCTTCAACGAAATGGTGCCAGCCCTAGAAACAGTAAAGAAGGTTCTTCTCACAGTTGACCTTGAAGGTCTCATCGAAGACTGCAAAAACATTATCGCCATTGCCCCTGAAGGGTCAGTCCTTTTGGTTTCTCGAAGTAAGTTAACAGACAGCGAAACCCTGACCCTGCATCTTCTGGCAGCCCACATTGGCAACAAGCTTGGGCACACAAAAGAGGTTCTGACCAAAGAAGAACTGCAGGCAGGGCTAGGAAAAAGTGCGAAAATAACCAGCACACGTTTGGGCGAACTAATACGGGACGGTTATGTAATCAAAACAGATGACGGAAACTACAAAATAACAACGTTAGGAATAAGGCAGTTCCAAGAAGAGGCTTTACCTGAAATCAGACAAAAACTAGCAAGATAAAAAATGGGTCAGGCTTTGAACCATTTGAAAATCAGGTAACGGATGTCCTCAGCTTCTAAGTCAGGTATAGCAATAATGAACCGTTTACGCACAGTCGTAGCCAATCTTCCAGCCTTCACAACATCCGTCGCCGTTAACTCATCCTTAGCCGTCCGCACCGAAATCATATACGGAGCATGATCTACACCCGGACCATCTTTATACACCGCAAAATCACATCCAAACTTTATTCCAGGCGTAACAATAAGCTTCTGACCTCTCAGGTCTCGATACACTGCATACTTTGCATCAAAATCTTCATACAGCCGCCTAGCCCTTCTCCGTAGCCTAGAAAAGCTGACGCCCTTCTTTTCTAGTCCCCCATAAACTTTGATTTCTCCGATTTCGACAAGATACAGTCCCTCCATGAGGTCAAGAATCAGGGGAACATCAAACTCTGGAATTTTGGGTTTAGGAATACCTATGGGCTTGCCATAATATCCCATTTTATAAAGTTCCGACCCTTCTTCTGGATCCCAAACTATAAGATAATTGTCTAAGAGTTCAGTTTCTATCTTTTCAGGCATACTACTTCACTTTAGATCGTGAGGGCCAGTATCCGGGCGGCGTCTGAAGCGGCTTTAGCTTTGTCGGCTGCGTCCTCCAGATGCTGAACTACAGTCCACAAGAGCAGCATTGGTGGAAGGTCCATTTTGCTGGCTATGATGTCCACTTCCAGCTGACGGAAAATGTCGTCCACTACCCGCTCCGCAGCATCAACTTCTCTGGTTTTTTCCAGTGCTTTGTTGGTGCCGTAATTTAGTGTCATAACGGTTTCTCTGAGCTTAGATATGGTATCAAAAACAGCGTCCGAAAGCTTAATCAGGTTCTCCTTAATATCTTTCGGAACTTTCCATCCTCTCTCCATGATTTGAAGTAGTCTAAAGGCAATTCCTTCACAGTAGTCGGCTATTTCGCTTGTCAGGTTAGTGAACCGGAGAAAGTCTTCACGACTCATCAATATAGCGCCTATTTCAGCGAGTTCCCGTGAAACAATGCGTCGCGTAGAATCCACGCTATTTTGGGCTTTTTTGATTTCGTCAAACAGTTCCTGTGCCATCTTTTTGTCTCCGCTTACGAAAACAGACACCAGCTGCGAGATTTTGCGGGAAATATCCACTACTTCTCTTAGGTGGTCACTAGAAACATTGAGTGCCTTTCGTTTTACGCGTTCTTCTGTCTCTACAGGAAATACCATATCATTGCCTCATCGAATTCTCGTTGTATAACCAAAATAAAGTAGATTAGAGTCTCTTAAAAAGTGTTAGCTAGTTTAGTTCTATCATCTACAGTTTTGTACAGTTTTCAGCGTTCTATCAGTTGCCCCAAATCTTCAAAGTTTATTCTGTTGCGGAAGTAGGCGTGAAGCAGTTTCGGAAGCTTATCTACCTCACTTCTTACTTGCGTCCAACTGTCTCTATCACGTAATGTTAAAGTGCCATCTTCAAAGGTTTGATAGTCGATGGTGAGGCCTAACGGAGTTCCCACTTCATCAGCTCGAGCATATCTTCTTCCAATGGAACCTGAAGAGTCCCAATCCACACTGAAGCCCTCGTTGACCAGCATATGATAGATTTCATCTGCCTTCTCAGGCAAGCCGTCCTTGTTCATTAACGGAAAAACACTGACCTGCATAGGCGCTAGATCACGGGACAAAGTTAGGACCGTCCGCTTTTTTCTTTTTGTGTACGCATACTCTAACGCAACATAAACGAGCCTATCCAACCCGAAACTGGGCTCGATAACATGTGGAACAAATCTTCTTCCCCCATCCTCAGATTCCTTGAAGGCTGTCAAATCTACACCGCTGGATTTCATGTGTCTGCTCAAATCAAAGTCTGTTCGGCAGTTGTGACCTGATACTTCTGTCCAGCCCCACCGTTCCAGATACACTTCCTGATCAAAGCCCTGCGTAGAATAGTGGGCGCGTTCATAGTCGAGTTTCTCGATGAAACGTTGCTTGTCTTCTGGAACGCCAAGTTGCACGAGAAACTTTTTGGCTTGAGCCATGAAGTAGGCTAACCATTCCTCTTTGATGATGCCCTTGCTTAGAGCTTCCTTGATTGTGAGTTTCACGGGTTGAGTGTTTCCCTTCAGCTTGTTTTCGGCAAGAACAAAGCGTAACGTTTCATCTGCGACGTCATCGATAATCAGGCACTTTTTGTCTTCTGGGTCCAAAAAGAATTCAATGTCTATTATCGTGAATTCCCGTAGCCTCACTGGACCCTGCCGTGGAGAAATCTCGTTTCTGAGGGCACGACCAATCTGGGCAACCCCCAACGGAAGACGGTTTCGGGCACTTTCGAAGATACGCTTGAACTCCACAAAGATTCCCTGTGCAGCTTCGGGGCGTCCATAACCGATTGAGTCAGAGTAGGGACCAATGGTGGTTGTGAACATGGTCATGAACTGCTCAGCCTTATCAAAGTCTCCGCCACATTCCGGGCAACAGATTTCAAGGTTTTTGAGTTCATTTGCAACATTTTGGAGCGTAAGCTTCTCAGTTTCGGTGTCAGTCATTTTCCCGAACTCTTGAAGCAGATGGTCAGCACGGAACTTGTTTTTGCATTTGACACATTCAACTGTTGGCTCCTTGAAGTTTTCTACGTGACCAGAGGCTTCCAACACGTTTCTGGGAGTGATTACTGGCGTGTCGACTTCAAGAATAGCTAAGGGCTGAAGATAGAAACATCTGAACTTGTCTTCTAGCCGTCTTTTGAGCGATGCACCAAGGGGACCATAGGTTATGAATCCGCCGACTCCTCCATAAATTTCGTAGGAGGGCCAGAAGTAGCCGCGGCGTTTCCCCATCTCACTTATGATTTCATACTTGTCTTTTGGAGGTTTCACGGTTTTTTCGCTCCACATCTATTAGTGGGATTCTACACTCCTACAGTATTACATCCATAAAAACTGTTCATTTCAGTTTTGCCAACTCGGCTTCAATCGTTCCTTAATGCGAGTTTTCTTAGCTAACTCATCCTTCACCTTGTCAATAATGTCCACTGGGGTCGGGTCCTTATTCTGTAATATGGCTAGGTACACGCTTGCAAAGTCGCCAGTGCACATGACCGAAAACATCTTTGCCAGTTTGCTCTTTCCTTCTGCCCAGATTTCCATCACTTTGTTGGCTTTGCCAAAAACAAGATTGGTTGTTGTTTCTATCCTGTTTCTGATTTCTTGGAGCTCTTGCTGGTCGCGAATGAGAATAATTGACAGCTGTTTAGTGAGTTGTTCTGGGGCGTCGTATCCCACGGTTTCGTTGTGGTTAAGTTCAGAGAAGGCTTCTGATTTGCTTGGGACTTTACTGTTTTCGTTAAATTGAGTTTTTAGTCGGTGGGCTATGGAGGTATATTGACTGAAACCATAAACTACTGGAATAGTGTCTTTCAGTTCTGTGGCAAGCTGTTTTGCTTTGTTACTCTTTGTGGGCATGTCTGGAGCATTTGCCTTTCCTGCCTTCTCCAGAGCCGCTATTGCATTCTCAAGTTCAGTCTCTATGCCTGAAATTATTCCCATCTTTTCCAATAGAACGGGAATAGGAAAGAACGTGTATGGAATGGCGACCCGAGGTTGCAGTCCCTTCGGAATTATCGTGTGGGGCACCTGCAATTTCTTGCAGAAGGACTCAAGTTGTCCGCCTGAAGTTACTGCAACTATAGTACATTTTCTCTGGGTTGCTGACAGAAATGCTGTTAAGGTTTCTTCCGTGTTTCCCGAATAACTGATAACGAACACAAGAGTGTCTTTGTTCACGTAAGCTGGAAGAGCATACTCTCTGGATACTTCGATTGGAATGGGAAGGATGTCTCGGAGCCAGTCACGCAAAATTTCTCCTCCAATAGCTGAGCCTCCCATGCCCGCCACCACAATATTCTTGGGCTTCATCCCTTCAGGCACACTAACACGCTTTGCCCGTTTTATGGCGTCTCGGCAATAATCAGGAGTCTCAAGCATGTCACCGAGCATGTTGCTCCTGTCATTTTCCTTGATTTTGTTCTGCTGGTCCAAAACGTTAACCATACCTCACTTCACCTTACACGCTAAAACATAGCATACTCTTAAACATAAAAAATAGGTGCCCTGCCACCCAAATAACATTTGCCTGTGAACCAAAAAAGAACCTGAATGCTTTTTTTATCCTTAAAATTTATTGAGGGAAAATATTGACTTCGGTTAAACTATACAATCCTCAACACAGTTTTATAGATGTACGAATGTGAATATACATTTAGTGAAATAAAAGCTAAACTACGGGAACAGAATGGTGAATTTCGAAAATTTTTGTAGTTCTGTCGTAAAATGGGTTTTGGAGAAGTCTGATAAAATAGTTGTTTCTGTTGTGGCAATCATCATAATATTCATCGTCTACAGGCTTCTTTCTCGACAAATAATACGATGGAAACAGGATCAAAAACTGGAAGAAAATATTGCATTTACGTTAAAAAGAATCATGCAGTGGGTTGCGGTTCTAGCAATCGTGATTATTGTTACGTCACTGTTTGTTATCGATATTGGAGTAATAGGCGGTTTGTTGACTCTTGCGGGAGGCACAATTATCGGTTTTGCTTCAATGAATACTCTTGGCAACGCTATAGCAGGAATAATCGTAATGACAAATAGGCCATTCAAAATTGGAGATAGAATCTTTTTCAATGGACAATTTTCAGATGTAATTGCCATAGATTTGATTTACACAAGAATGAAGACGCTTGACAATACTTTGGTCTCTGTACCAAACCAAGAGTTGCTGAAATCCGGAATTGAAAACTATGGAAAGAAAGCTGTGGTACGCAGAAACTGTTCAATCACAGCTGGATACGACGTTGCTTCAGAATTTGTAGAGAGCACTTTGCTTGAAGCATCCAAAAAGTTGATAGAGAAGCAGCTTGTGTTGAAGGAGCCAAGCCCATATGTTTGGATTACTAATTTTGGGAATTTTGCTGTAGAATATACCCTTTATCTGCACATAAACAAAATCAATATACTTCCAAAAATTGATGCGGCTATCAAACGAACTGTTTTAGATACATGTAAGCAAAATAGAATAGACATCAGCACTCCAAGTCTAATTCAAAGGGTCGGTAATAGTTGCGATGACATAGAAACAACAGTTACCAAAAAAATTGCAGGCGAAAAGAACAATAATGAGCGATAGAAATCAATATTTTCTGAGACATAGTCTCGAAGGTCTACAGGAATAATGAAATAACTCGGTGGGGAAGAAAAAATGATTTGGCTAAGCATACTTGTTTTAGCGGTTTCGCTGTTTCTTATTGCCATTGTTAGCGACAGAATAATCAGATACACTCTTGTTATATCAAATGCTCTTGGTCTATCAGAAATGGCTGCAGGCTTCATTATACTCTCTATATCCACTTCTTTACCCGAACTCTCTGTGTCAACCTTAGCATCAATAGGTAACGAAGGCGGTCTGTCAGTAGGTAACGTCTTGGGCTCAAACATAGCAAACTTAACCATAATCATAGCTTTAGCAATATTCCTAAGCAAATCTGCAATTTCTATTAGAGGAGAATCACAAAAAGAACTTGTTCAGTTTCTTTTCCTGTCCTCAGTAATACCATTGTTTATAGTTCAGAGAGGAAGCCTAGGTCCCGTACTGGGCATAGTGCTGATAATACTATTCTGGTACTTTACTATTACCATCTCTAAAACGCCCAAGGAAGCTGAACTTTCTGAACCAGAAGAAGGCAAAGGTAAAAATGAGAAGGTATCAATTGCAGGACTAAAATTTTTTGCTTGTTTAGCGATAGTTATTATAATCTCCAAATTGATTGTCGACAGCTCAATTGACATCGCAAATTTCGTTAGCTTGCCAACATCCATTATTGGCGCCACCATAATTGGGGTCGGCACATCCCTTCCAGAACTCGCCACCACAATACAAGCATTGAAGATGAAACGTCATGAAATGGCTCTTGGAAATATTCTTGGAAGCTGCATCACAAACATAACTCTTGTATTAGGCATATCTTCACTAGTTTCATTCTCTGAAGTGAACGTTATAGCAGTTCAAAGTATAATGTTCTATGTTTTGATTTCCTCATTAACTGTATGGTACATGATAAGCTCAAGTAAATCAATAAGCAAAAAAGGAGCAATCTTTCTCTGTTTGATTTATCTGGCTTTTGTGCTTCAACAGATAGGAATAACTTTCTTTATATGAAAAAAACAAAGTGATGTGATGCTGCACACAAAGAAGCTTATTTAACATCTGATCGTATTTGCTTTTTAGAACATCAGCAATTATTTGAGCAGCATCTTTGGTGGCTCCATCCTTACTTGTCTATGCCACTAAAGATTTAGTCAACACAATCACAACGCTCTACAGCATTTTAGCTAATTGTGCGACTTTACTCTTAATTTTGTCGAAGGATTTTTGTGCTTGCGTGTATGGCAGGTTGTAGGGGTCGATGATGTGCCACACTTCAACTTTGTCTGCACACTCTGGCGACTGTTCCACAATAGCGTCTTCATGATTTGTTTCCATTGCTACTATCAAATCGTAATCACACAGATTCTTTGACGCCAAACTATCCGGAACACTTTTCAGAAATTTGGTGGCGCCTTCCTGTTCCGCATATCGCCTTGTCAGGTCAATAACCTTGTAGTAGGCATATGTTCCCGCAGAATCAACATCAATGTCTGGTCTAAGCATCTTCAGCAGTGCATCAGCCAGCGGGCTTCGACAGGCATTTCCCGTGCATACAAACAACACTTTCAATGTAGGCACCAATAATGAGTTTTAGAAGCTTAATTGTTTCCTAGTTAATAAATACCAACTTTTGTGGAGTGAAAAAAGACTTATACCCGGAGACAGGAGTACAGAGTTAACAAACCAAAGAGTAACTTACTGAAGAACATATTAGTTCAGTTTACCATAATATAAAACAGGTGTAACAAAACGAAAGTTGGCACACTAACTTGGGAGTTCCCTCCAAGAGTAGTTGGTGGAATAGCCCGTCACTGCGAAGGCTTAGCTAAAGCCCTTGTTCACCAAAACCACGAAGTTTACCTTTTCACATTGGACTTTCCAGGCTCACCAAACTATGAAGAAATGGATGGAATCAAAGTGTACCGTGCCTCAACAGAACTGGGACACCCTAACTTTCTTACATGGGTTCTAATGTTCAATCATTTTCTTTCAAAGCGAATGGCGGATGTAGCCCAAAAAGTTGACTTTGACGTCATGCATGTTCATGATTGGTTAGCCGCTTTCTCAGGAATCACCTTCAAGCATTACGAGAAAAAGCCCATGATTCTCACAGTCCACAGCACCGAAGTGGGACGCGCACAGGGTCTACACAGTCCCGACTCGTTCTCTATTAATGGTATAGAATGGTGGTCAAGCTACGAAGCTGACAGAGTTATTGTGTGCAGTGAGTCAATGAAGAACGAAATCTGTAGCCACTTTAATCTGCCAGCGGACAAGGTTGACGTAATTCCGAATGCTATAGACGCAACCAAGTATCAGATTCTTGTTGACAGGGGAGCAGTTAGACAACGTTACGGTGTGGGCTGGGGAGAAAAACTGATTCTTTGTGTAGGGCGTCTGGTTCCACAGAAAGGAATAGAATACTTCATCCGAGCAATACCCCTTATATCCCACCGCTATCCTGAAGCAAAATACATCATTGTTGGCGAAGGTTGGTCACGAGACCTTCTAGAAGCCGAAGCCCGCGCCACTGGACAAAACCAAAAGATTCAGTTCACAGGTTTCGCATCTGACAAAGATGTTATTGAACTAATGACCAGCGCGGATGTTTTGGTTGTGCCTTCAATCTACGAACCCTTTGGTATAGTTGCTCTTGAGGGAATGGCTACGGGTGTTCCTGTTGTAGCAAGTAAAGTGGACGGTCTTGCTGAAGTCATAGAGCATGACCGGACAGGAATTTTCGTGTATCCACGGAGCCCCGAGTCTATTGCATGGGGAATTGACCGAGTGTTGTCTGACCCAGACCATGCCCGATGGTTAGCTGCAAACGCAAAAGATAAACTCCACAAGGCTTATAGTTGGGAAGCGGTTGCTATGAAGACTGTAGAAGTTTACCGAAAGGTGGTGGAATAATTGGGCGATAGTCATTCTTTCCGTCAACAACCTGATGAGCAGCCCAATCAACTGCGCCTCTTAATAATGCTCCATAACATTGGGGCAACGGAATCATCCAAGGCATTAACTATTCAACAGATTTCAGAGTGGACCAGAATGGAAACCCCAGAACTGGAGGGTCATCTACAAAAACTGATTGAGTTGGGTTACACCCAGAAGTTTTGTACAGACGACACTGACAAATTCCATCTCACAGTCGATGGAATAAGAAAAGTACTGAGTTTATACAGCTAAAGTTCTATGAACTACCGGAAAAAAATTCTGTTCTGCCTTAACAGCTCTCTCTAGTTCCTTAGCAGCATCTTCAGGCGAAACAGTGTTTATTAATATTCACGTGCTCTTTTCGAACTTCATTATTTGTCATCTTTTCTTTCAGCTAACGAAGCTGTTTCAGTCAGAAGAATCCTGTGAATTGTTCTTTTCAACGAGCTCCGTGTAACGCTCCAGAGTTGATTTTGCAGCCGCATCCCAACTGAAGAGTTCTAGAACCCGTTTTCTGCCATTGCGTC
>Ga0272441_10003890_pt1 | contig 27793 bp, 17 predicted proteins | sample SSMProp6N_FD_193582 | JGI IMG/M metagenome (GOLD analysis project Ga0272441, IMG submission 193582) | Marine sediment archaeal communities from Little Sippewissett salt marsh, Falmouth, MA, United States - SSM-Prop-6N | ecosystem: Environmental > Aquatic > Marine > Wetlands > Sediment ... | reverse complement strand
TTCGCGTACTTGGGCCCCGCGACCCTTGTCTGCGGTGAATCGCTGCGCGACGCTCATCCTTCTGACAAGCGTTGAGGCGTCAAGCGTGGGCCGCTGGCGTGCACGTCGGCGAAGCCGCTGGCGTCAGGACGCGCCGGTTTTTTTGGTTTCAGAAAGAAATCGGGCACGCCCGAGGGTTCGCGACTTCATCCGACGCTCGGGCCGAACGCGCAGTATCGACCCTAGTGGCGAGCACCTCACCCGATGCGTCGCGATTCCACCGTTCGGAGCGACATAGGACGCTGAGTGCCGGAGCAGTTCACGGGCAATGTCGCCAAAGCAGCGATTTGAGCGACGTATCGGCCCGAGTGCTGAGCACTTCAGGCGATACGTCGCGATTCCACCGTTCGGAGCGACATAGGACGCTGAGTGCTGGAGCAGTTCAGGGGCAATGTCGCCAAAGCAGCGATTTGAGCGACGTATCGGCCCAAGTGCTGAGCACTCCACGCGAATCGTCGGGTGGAGCGGCCAACGTCGGGGTGCGAACGTGGTTCAGCGTCTCAAGAAGCTGCAGAAGGGCAACAACGGTGAGCTATCGAAGAAATCCGAAAGTGCCTGGACTTTCTGAATGAGCACCACGGGCGCATGCACTACCCACGGTATCGCGACGCCGGAATGACTATCGGGGCAGGCGCAATCAAGAGCGTACGCAAATGGGTGATCCAGCCCCGCTGCAACAGGGCGGGCCTGGTCGGAGGCGGGCACCAAAGCGATGATGCGGCTGCGATGTGTCTGGGCTTCAGGGCGGTGGGATGAAGTAATTGCACCAACAGCGTCCGCCGTCGGCGAAAATCTCAACGATTCAGTCAGCGCGACCCTTGGACGAGTCCCATATTGGGTATGCGCCTCTACGCGGCTACTTCTTGGGTGGAGGCTTTGCGCCGGGCTTGGAGGGTGCGGCGCAGGGGGCGAGGTTTCGGATTCGCGCCACCATGCGGGAGTTGGCGGGGATGTCCGACATGCCCGATCCGTAGTGCGTGAAGGCGAGGTTGCCACGGCAGTCGACCAGAAACTGCGCCGGCATGCGTCCCAGCTTGAACAGCCGCCACTGCTGGCGATATCGAGCCGTGATCTTGCCGTCAGGGTCGGGGACGCCGAGGAAGGGCAGCCGCTTCTCGGACCAGAAAGTCTTCATTCGGGCCGCGGAATGCCTCGTGACCACGACGATCTCCGTGCCCGCCGCCCGGAACTTGGGGTAGTCGTCGCGCATCTGGACCAGATGCCGTCGGGAGTAGGGTCACCCGAACCCACGGAGCAGCACCAGCATCACCGGCCCTCTGGCGCTGAGCTCGGAGAGGACCACGGCGCGTCCGTCAAAGGCCCGGGCCGGCGTACCTGCCGTACCCAGCGCGGGCGCAGGGGCGCCCGGGACCAGCTTCTTACCGCCGGTGCAGCCGGCCAGCACCAGCGGCAGCGTGAGCGCCATCAGGACCCACGGGCTCGTTCGCATCATGGTTTTGACCATAGTCGAAGGACGCCGGGCGTGGGTAGCGTTTTCGTGGGATCCCAAAGAGGATGAAGGCTCATGGTGGTCGGGGTGCGATGGGGGTTGAGCCCAATCGAGCGGGCCCCTATACTTTCGGCTGGACAACCAACCGGAGGGGTCCCATGCGAATTCGGAAATTGATGGCGGCTTTGACCCTGGCGGTGATGGTGCTGCTGGTTCCCCGGGTGGCCGACGCCCAGACGCCCCGGCGGAACCGCGGCCTGGACATCACCCTGGGGGTGGGCGGCGCCGGCTGTACGGATTTGGAATGCTCGGGGTTCGACATGTCTGCCCAGACGCGTCTACAGGTGCTGTTTCGGGTGGTACGGTACTTCGCCGTGGGCGCCCACGTGGGCTTCCAGTTCTACTCGCCCAACCGCACGCTGGCGAACTACTACGACCTGGGTTGGTCCATGGTGATCGGCCCCGAGGTTCGCGGGATCCTGCCCGTGGGTCCGTTGGAGGCCTGGCTGGGCTTTACCGCGGGCTACATGCGGATGCAGGTGGACCAGGAGAACGATGACGTGAACCACGTAGACGTGGTGTGGGGCAATGGCTTCGCCCTCGGCTTTGGCTTCGGCGCCCAGTACTTCGTGCACCGGCGGATAGCCCTCGGCCTGGACTTTTGGCTCTACAAGGGGTTCTTCAGCGAGATGTGCAGCTTCGAGAACGACACCGATCCCACCGAAGAGCTGTGCTGGGATCTCACCGATGACGATCGGTCCGGGATCGGGGTCACCTTCACCTTCGGCGCGAACATCACCTTCTTCATCCCCATGTGATCGCTTCTGGCTCTGTTCCCCCCTGGCGATCTCCGGCGGGCGCGTTATAGTGCTCCCCACGGAGGATCGTCATGGACACCCAGACCCACATCGAGCGGCGCCGGGCGCTGCGGAGCGCAGTGACGGGGGGCGCCATCCTGCTGGTCGGTCAGCAGGAGACGCCCCGCAACTACCTCGCCAACCCATACCCCTTCAGGCAGGACTCACACTTTCTGTACTACGTGGGCACGGACCTGCCGGACCTGGCGGCGCTGATCCTGCCCGACGGCGAGGAGATCCTCTTCGGCGCACCGGAGGACCCGGACGACCTGGTGTGGCATGGCCCGCACCCGGTGCTGGGGGACCATGCGGCGGCGGCGGGTATTGCGCGCCACGCCGACTTCTCCACGCTGGGCGAGCGGCTCGCGAGCCTGACCGCCCAGGGGACCGCCGTCCACTACCTGCCGCCCTACCGGGCCGATCGCACCGAGCGGTTGACCGCGCTGCTTGGCAAGTCGGCCGACGAGGTGACCGCGGGACCGAGCGCAGACCTCGTGCGGGCGGTGGTGGCCCAGCGCAGCATCAAGACCGACGCGGAGGTGGCCCAGATCGAGGACGCCCTGGCGGTGAGCTACCAGATGTACCAGGCAGCCTATCCACTGGTGGCGCCGGGGCGGCGGGAGTCCGAGGTGGCCGGGGCCATGCAGGGCGTTGCCCTCTCGCACGATCGGGCGCAGTCTTTCTCACCCATCGTGAGCGTGCGGGGCGAGGTGCTCCACAACAACACCTACGGCAACGTGATGCAGGCCGGGGACCTGCTGCTCATCGACAGCGGCACCGAGAGCCCCCACTACTACGCATCGGACATCACGCGCACCCTGCCGGTGTCGGGCACCTTCGACCCCCGACAGCGGGCCGTGTACCAGGCGGTGCTGGACTCGCAGACAGCGGCCATCGCCGCGGCGAAGCCCGGCGTGACCAACAAGGCGCTGCACCTCATTGCGGCGCGCACCATGGCCAGCGGCCTCAAGGACATGGGCATCATGAAGGGCGACGTGGACGAGGCGGTCAGCGTCGGCGCCCACGCGCTTTTCTACGTCCACGGCCTGGGGCACATGCTCGGCGTGGACGTGCACGACATGGAGGACCTGGGCGACGCGGTGGGCTACCCCGAGGGCGAGCCCCGCTCCGACCAGTTCGGCCTGGCGTTTCTGCGGCTGGCCAAGCCCCTCGAGGCTGGGTTCGTGATCACCGTGGAGCCCGGCATCTACTTCGTGCCCGCCCTCATCGAGCGGTGGAAGGCCGCATCTCTGCACGCCGACTTCATCAACTACCAAGAGGCAGAGAAGCTTGTCGGCTTCGGCGGCGTCCGCATCGAGGACGACGTCCTCATCACCCCAGACGGAGCCCGCATCCTGGGCAAGCCCATCCCCAAAACCATCCCAGAAGTCGAGACAGCCCTGGGAAACAACCGAGGTGATTGAGGGGACGTTGTTGGCCTTCGGGGCTGATTGAGGGGACGTCGTTGGTTTTCTGCCTTTTTGATGGGGAATCCAGTGTAGGAGTGGTGGGGAATCCAAGGTGCTCGTCATGATCGAACCCCCAGTTGGGGGTTGTCGCCCATTCCAAGTGTAAACCATTGTAATAATGTAAGATTTTAGTCGCTAGGGTGGTCCGATATGCGAGTTGGCTAGTTTCCATCCCACAAGTGGCTTCGAAGCGAAAGCGCGACAGGCGCGTCGGATGTGCACTACCAGATCTGGTGGTCGTACCGGGTGTACTACCCCAGATTTGGTGGTGTGCAGACGGCGTGCTGGCGCGGTTGCAGCCGAAGTCCACTTCTGGGATGGGAACTGGCTAACGACGTTCTCTCATCAGGTTCCTCAGCACGGTGTGCAGTATGCCGCCGTTTCGGTAGTAGTCGATCTCGATGGGGGTGTCGATGCGGCAGCGCAGGGTCAGGTGTCGGGTGGAGCCGTCGTCGGAGGTGACCTCGACGGTCACGTCCTGGCCTGGCTGGAGGTTGTCGTCCAAGTCGATTGTGAAGGTCTCACGTCCCTCGAGGCCCAGGCTTTCGGCGGATTCGCCGTCGAGAAACTGCAAGGGTACCACGCCCATGCCCACCAGGTTCGAGCGGTGGATCCGCTCGTAGGACTCGGCCAGGACCGCTCGGACGCCCAGCCCGAAGGTGCCCTTGGCCGCCCAGTCGCGGCTCGAGCCCATGCCATAGTCTTTGCCCGCCAGGACCACCGTGGGGACGCCCGCTTCGGTGTAGCGCCGGGAGGCCTCGTAGATGGAGATCACCTTGCCGCTGGGGAGGTGGGTGGTCCACCCGCCCTCGGTGCCCGGCGCCAGGCGGTTCTTGAGGCGGATGTTGCCGAAGGTGCCCCGGGTCATGATCCGGTCGTTGCCCCGGCGGCTCCCAAAGGTGTTCCACTGGGCTCGGGGGACCTTGGCGTCCTGCAGGTACCGCGCTGCCGGGCTGTCACCGGGGATGGCCCCGGCCGGGCTGATGTGGTCGGTGGTGATGGAGTCCCCTGCGAGCACCAGCACGCGGGCGGACGCGATGGGGGTGATGGGGGTGGTCTCCAGCGTCATCTGGGTGAAGAAGGGTGGGTGCTGGATGTAGGTCGACTCCTCGGGCCACCCGAAGAGGTGGTCGTCCGAGGCCTCGATTGCGTTCCAGTCGGCGTTGGCGGTCCAGATGCCCTCATAGCGGTTCCGGAAGGTGTCCGGGTCCAGGGTCTCGTCCACCAGCGCCGCCACCTCTTCGGCAGTGGGCCAGAGGTCGGAGAGGTACACCGGTCGTCCGTCGTTGTCCGTGCCGAGGGGATCGGTGGACAGGTCGATGTCCACGGTGCCGGCGAGGGCGTAGGCCACCACCAGCGGCGGTGAGGCCAGGTAGCTCGCCCGCACGTGCGGGCTGATGCGGCCTTCGAAGTTCCGGTTTCCCGAAAGGACGCTCGCCGCCACCAGGTTGCCCAGGTCGATCCCCTGGTGTATGGGCTCGGGCAGCGGCCCGCTGTTACCGATGCAGGTGGTGCAGCCGTACCCCACGGTGTGAAAGCCCAACCTCTCCAGGTAGGGGGTCAGGCCCGCGCGATCCAGGTAGTCGGTGACCACGCGGGAGCCCGGCGCCAGGCTGGTCTTGACCCAGGGCTGGGTCTTCAGCCCGGCCTCGGTGGCCTTTCGGGCCAGGAGGCCGGCGCCCAGCATCACCGAGGGATTGGAGGTGTTGGTGCAGCTGGTGATGGCGGCGATGACCACGGCGCCGTGGCCCAGGTCCACGCGGTCGCCGCTGTCCAGGGGCACGCTCACCGTGCGCCCTCGGTCCGCCGCCGAGACGCCCAGGCCGCGCCTGTCCCGGGGCGCGGTGAGGCTGGCCCCAAAGGACGTCTGCAGGTCCGACAGGGCCACGCGGTCCTGGGGTCGGCTCGGCCCGGCCAGGCTCGGCACCACGGCACCCAGGTCCAGGTCGACCACGTCCTGGAACTGCGGCTGGGGTCCGGCGGTGTCGGCCCAGAGCCCCTGGGTCTTGGTGTACCGCTCCACGAGGTCCACGAGATCATCGGGGCGCCCGGTGGCGCGTAGGTAGTCGAGGGTGCGCCCGTCCACGGGAAAGAACCCCATGGTGGCGCCATACTCCGGGGCCATGTTGGCGATGGTGGCTCGGTCTGGGAGCGCGATGGTGTCCAGGGCCGGCCCGAAAAACTCCACGAACTTACCCACCACGCCGTGTTCTCGCAGCCGCTGGGTGACTGTGAGCACCAGGTCGGTGGCCGTAACACCAGCGGGCAGCGTGCCCTCGAGGCGGAATCCCACCACCGGCGGGGCCAGCATGAAGATGGGCTGCCCCAGCATGGCCGCCTCGGCCTCGATGCCGCCCACGCCCCAGCCCACCACCCCCAGGCCGTTTACCATCGTGGTGTGGGAGTCGGTGCCCACGAGGGTGTCGGGATAGGCCAGCGTACGGCCGTTCACCACGCCGGTGGCCACCACCGTGGCCAGGTGCTCCAGGTTCACCTGGTGGCAGATGCCGAGGGCGGGCGGCACCACGCGGAACTTATCGAAGGCCTGTTGGCCCCAGCGCAGAAACTCGTAGCGCTCCCGGTTTCGCTCCAGCTCCAGGGCGGCGTTGTCCCGCAGGGCGCTGGCGTGGGCGAAGGCGTCCACCTGAACGCTGTGGTCGATGACCAGGTCCACCGGGATCTCGGGGTTGATGCGGTTGGGGTCGCCCCCCAGCCGGTGCATGGCGCTGCGCATGGCGGCCAGGTCCACCACGGCGGGGACACCCGTGAAGTCCTGGAGCAGCACCCGGGCCGGCTTGAAGGGGATCTCCAGCATCGGCGGTCGGCGCGGATCATAGGCGGCCATGGCGGCCACGTGATCCCGGGTCACCGACCGCCCGTCCTCGTGGCGGAGCAGATTCTCCAGCAGGACTCGGATGGAGAGGGGGAGCCGCCCCAGGTCCCCCACGCCCTCGTCGGCCAACCGTTCGAGCCGGAAGTACTGCGCCTCACCGCTACCGGTGGTCAGCGTTGCCTGCGCTCCGAATGAGTTCGCCGATTCCCGATCCGTCATGATTTGCACCTCTGGGGTACCGCGCGGCGTGTCCGAGGCCCCTGCGGAACCCTGCCCATGGTGTGCCTCAGACCCCAAGGGCCCGCGCAACAACAACTCGATCGTCCAGGACGCCGATGCATCCCGGCTCGCTTCGTTGCTCCTTGTTGCATATCAGTAAGTATGCGCCTCGTCACGCCTTGCGATCCGGGCGCCTCGGCGCCCTGGATCGATGACTTGTCGTCGCGCGGGCCCTATGACCTGGGCCTGGGATGTCAAGCTGGCGCCTCGGCGGGTGGGTTGGCGGGCTTCTGTGGCATTCCGACGGAAAGATTCGGGGCGCCGCCCGGCTCAGAAAATTTGCCCTATCTGCCAAATCCGAGACACTGGATCCATGGACGAGACCAGCCACGCGATGCGTCGACCCACGTGCCGCGTCTGCGGAGGCCCCATCCGCCACGCCGAGGTGGACGAGCCCGGGCTCTGCGGCCCCTGCGGTCTGCGCCTGCGGCTCAAGCGGCTCCCCGGGGCAGGTCGCGCGTGCGTGCTCTGCGGGGAACGACGCCGGCGGGCCATGACCGTGTGGGAGCTCACCGGAGACCCCGTGTGCCACACCTGCGCCTTCCACCTGCGGGAGATGCGCCCCTGGCCCACGTGCCTGGATCATGTCGCCCGCCAGATGCAGCGAGAGCGCCGCTCGAGTCTCCGCTAGCCCCCCTTGCGGTGCATGAGCCACAATCCCACCAGGCCGGGCAGGAGGGCGGCGATGGCGAAGTGGAAAAACACCGCCGCCACCGCGGCCTCGGGCGCAATCCCGCAGTCTGGCAGGACCTTCAGGGCCAGCCACTCGCGCGCGCCCATACCGCCCACGGTCAGAGGGAAGCCATCGGCCAGCCCGATCAAGGGGAAGAAGATCACCGCGGCGGTGCCCGGCACGGTGCCCAATGCCACCAGGATCACATACAGCTGTGCGAATCGGATGACGTTGAGCCCCGCGGTCAACCCGAGCCCCTTCCACAGCGCTGCCCGGCCGATGGATCGGGACACCTGGTGCACGCCCTCAACGCGATCACGCAGGCGGTGGAGCATTGGCAGGTGGGTCAGGGGAGCCAGGACGCGGTGTGGGTGGAACAGGGCCAGCGCCGCGATGGCCGTGCAGAAGAGTGCCGCAGTGGCGGCCATGGCGCCGCCGAGGATCAGCGCCCCGGGGATGGCCAGCGCGAAGGCGACGGTCACCTCGATCAGCAGGTCCAGGATCGTGAGGCCCACGCCGGGCAGTGGCTTCAACCCGGGCACCGCCAGCACACGCCCGACCTCGCCGACCTTGCCGGGCACCACGAGTCGGGCGGCGGCTCCGAAGAGAGTGGAGCGCAGGGCCACGCCGTAGGACGTCAGGGGAAAAACGCCCCGCAGCAACCAGAGCCAGCGGAGGGGCCTTGTGCCGCTGATGACCGCGGTGTAGGTCACGGCGAAGGCGAGCAGCACCAGGTCGGCCGATGCCACCAGCGCCCACAGCCGGGCGAAGTCGATTGTCCCAAGGACCAGGTACAGGATTCCGGCAGTGAGCGTGATCCTGACCAGCGTCACCAGGCGGCGCGGCGCGACGGCTGCGGGCGCCGGGGGTTCGTCGTGTGGTGCCACGTTGGGGGTTCCGGTCCGTTGCTCAGTAGTAGGACTAGCTCTGGGTCGCGTCAATGTCCCTGGGACATGGAGCTAGGTCTGATCCGCGAGCACCGCGGCGGCCTGGACACCCTCTTCCCAGCCGATCTGCTGCGCCAGGACCTGTGCTTCCCGCAGAAGGTCGGCGCGCTCCTGTGGCCGCTTGGTGGCGTGGCCGATCATGCACTCGGCGGTGCTGCGCCGGTCTCCCAGGCGGCGGAATGCGGCGAGGGCGCTCAAGTGGTGCTCCTCTGCGGCCCCCTCGCGATCCATGCGATCCAGAAGCTGCGACAGGTGGTGGTGGCACCGCGCCTGGCCGATGAGGGTGTCCTCGCGCTGGGCCTGGTGGAGGGCGTGGTAGGCTGTGGCCACCGCCTGGTCCATTTCTTGCTGCTGGGACTGGATCTCAGCGAGCTGGCTGAGCAGTCGCCAGAACGTCTTGGGAGCGGACTCGGATTTGGGCCCGTCTCCTCCTGTGACGAGCAGCACACCTTCGGTCAGCTCCTCGGAGGCGGTGGACCACTTTCCGAGCCCCGCAAGCACCTTGCCAAGCTCGATGTACATCTCGTTGAGGAGCTCGGGATCCATCCCCAGGATGGCGCTGCGGACGGCCTGCTCCATGGTGCGAACAGCCTCGTTGGAGGCGGCTCGGTCCCCGAAGACCAGGGCCAGGGTCTTGAGTAGCCGGGCGTGGAGCGGGGGGTTCGGCTCGGAGACCAGCAGGGCGTCCTTGAGCACCAGCTGGGCGCCCTGGGTGTCACCCGAGAAGCGCAGGGTCTGGGCCAAGCGGAGCGTCAGGTCCAGGCAGATCTCGTGGTCGGGCTCGTACAGCAGCCGGTAGCGAGCCACCTGCAGCGCCTGCTGGAAGTGGTAGGCGGCGCCGGAGTCGTCCAGCCAGGACTCGGCCTGCTTGCCGGCGAGGACCAGCATCTTGAGGGTGGGCTCGGCATCCTGGGAGGCCAGCGCGTGGCGGGCCAGGGTGATGGCGCCGGCCCCGTCGGTGTCGAGCAGCTCGAAGACCCGCTGGTGCAGCTTGCGTCGGGCGTCGGCCGGCATGTGCTCGCGGACGTGCTCGGCGATGGTCGGGTGAGAAACCGACAGGACCAGCTCCGGGTCTTTTTCGATGAATCCCCGGCGACCCAGGAGCTCCAGGGCCTCGGACAGCTCATCGTCATCCGCGTGCAGCGCCTTGATCATGGTCATTGGGGCCTTGGAGCCCAGGACACACAGGGTTTGCAGCAGTCGCAGGGCGCCCCCTGGGAGCCGTCCCACCCGGGTCGTGATGACATCCGCCGGGCTGGCGTCCACCTCGCTTCCGCCCTCGACCACCAGCCGGATGAACTGGGTGACCGCGAAGGGCAGCCCCTCGGACCGCTCGGTGATGGTGCTGACGAGCTGAGGCCAGGAGTCGGACTGGCGCTGCAGCGTGTTGGCCATGAGAGATTCGACGTCGCCGTTCGAAAGCGGCTGCGGTTCCAAGGTCAAGTGCTCGCACTCGCTCCTGATGACCGAGGACTCGCTGGACATGACGATGAACAGGGGCCAGTCGGGCCGCGCGTCGCACAGCCGCTTCACCAGGGCCCGGGAGGCGCCGTCGAACTCGTCGGCGTCGTCCAGGACCAGACAGAGGCCGGCGGTGGCGGTCTGGGTCTCCAACAGCGCCCGCGTGGCGGCGGCTCGCACCTCGCGCTGCCGCACGGCGTACTCCACGCGCCCCTCCAGCAGGCCGATGCCGAAGAGCTCGGCCAGGCCGGGCAGATCTCCCGGATCCATCGCGGCCTGGACGGCGCGCTCCTGCAGCTGGGGGAGGTTGGGATGGTCGTCGTCCAGGCCCAACAGCTGCCGGACCAGCGTGTGCACCGGGTACCACGGGATGCGCGTCAGGGCCGGGTCGGGTCCCGCCCGGAGGACTCGCAGCCCGTTGCGGTCTGCGAGCTGGGCCGCCACATTCAGCAGCGCCGACCGGCCGATCCCCTCGGGTCCCAGGATTTCGGCAATGCGGAGGTCGCCGTCGAACAGCTTGCCGAGCTGTTCGATTTCCGAGTCCCGGCCCACGAGCTTGAAGCGCAGGGTCTTCTCGGCCTTGAGGCGACGCTGGAGGGTCGAGTGGGGGCCGCTGGTGCCCGAGCGGACGGTCATGGACGCCGGGCTGCTTCCGCTCTCCATGGGACCGCCAGGGGATCCGACGGCGACGACTTCGCCATCGGGCGAGGCGCCAGGATCGGCGACCGGGATGTGCATCTGGCTCTTGCGCAGCCCGCACTCGGGGCAGAATTTGGATCCCAGGGCCATGGGCGTGCCACAGTTGCCGCAACGCGAGGTGGTGATGCGCGGCCGCCGACCCACGAACTGGCCGAGGGCTTGCCGGAACTCCGCGGCGTTGGCGTAGCGCCCCTCCGGGTCCTTCGACAGGCCCTTCATGACCGCTGCTTCGAGCTCCTCGGGGAGGTGGGCCGCTGCCGGGGCTTCCCGCAGGGGCTGCGGATCGTTGTGGAGCTGCATGGAGAGCACCTCCATCACCGATTCGGAACGGAAGGGCTCGAACCCCGTGAGCATCTCGTACAGGATCATCGCGCAGGCGTACAGGTCTGTCCGAGGGGTCACTTCCTGCCCGCGGATCTGTTCGGGCGCCATGTAGGCCGGCGTACCGAAGAGCTGCCCCTGCATGGTCAACCGTTGGCTCTGATCTCCGCCGAGCTTGGCGATACCGAAGTCGAGGACCTTGACGAAGTCCTCCCCCGAGCGCAGCGGCGTGATGATCACGTTGTCGGGCTTCATGTCCCGGTGGATCAGCTCGGCCTCGTGGGCCTCGTACACGGCCGAGAGGATTTGATCGATGATGCGCAGGGCGCGCGGCAGCGGCAGTGGCCCCTGGTGGGCAATGAGCTCCGAGAGGGTGTCACCGCGCAGGTACTCGCTCACGATGAAAAGGACGCCCCCCGGCGTCCGCCCGAAGTCGATGATGGAGATGATGTTCGGGCTGTTGAGACCGCTGGCGGATCGTGCCTCCTGCTCGAAGCGCTTGTCGCGGGTCTCGTCGGGCTCGGCCGAGGGCTTCATGAGCTTGACGGCGATGGACGACTGGAGCGCGCGATGGATCCCGCGGTAGACCCAGCCCATGGCGCCTTCGCCGATGAGGTCGGTGAGCTCGTACTTGTCCTGGATGACCATGCCCACCAGGTCGAGCCCGGACCGCTCGCCCACGCCCGTCAGATCGGCGCCGCAGGCCGCGCACACACCCGGATTCCCGTAGGCCCCGGCTTCGCAGGCTGGACAGATCTTCATCCCGAATCCTTGAGGTCCTCGAAAGCTCTGAAAACGCTAAGTAGAAGCCAAATACCTGTCGATCATAGTAAATGACGCCTTCGGGGTTGGCAAGACGCAACCAGACGCAACCAGATGGGATGGGGCACTAGTGGGGTGGAACAGAAATCTGACCCAAAATTTGCTTGCTATTTCGGCCCCTGTTTTCGTTTCTCGTCGGTTGAATACTCCCGGTATTCGCCCTCCTCGTGCCTCAACAGGAACCAAAATTGCTACGCAACTTATCGCGCGGATTTCTGATCCACCCCACTAGTTCATGCCGAACTTGGCGAGCTTCTTGTGGAGCCCTTCCCGGGTGATGCCAAGGGTGACGGCGGTCCGGGTCTTGTTGCCGTCATGCTCCCGGAGGGCCTCCCGTAGCAGGTAGCGCTCCACCTGCTCGATCATCTCCTTGAGGGTTCCCCGCCTGGGGCCAATGCGGTCCACGATGCCCTCCACCTGTCGAATCCGCGGGGACAGGTGCTCGGGCTGTATGAACCCCCCTTCGTCACAGGTGATCACCAGTCGCTGGACCTCGTTTTCCAGCTCCCGGACATTGCCCGGCCAGGCGTAGGTGACGATCTGGTCCAGCGCCTCCTGGGAGATGCCGGCCACGTCCTTCTTGATCTCGGCCACGTACTTGGCCATGAAGTGGCGGGCCAGCAGGGGGATGTCCTCACGACGCTCCCGGAGGGGCGGCAGCCGCAGTGGGAACACGTGCAGGCGGTAGTACAGGTCCTGCCGGAACCGCCCGGCCTCCACCTCTTCTTCGAGGTTCTTGTTGGTGGCGCTGATGATGCGCACGTCCACTGTCTTGGACCGGGTGGATCCAACGGGGCGGACCTCGCCCTCCTGGAGGACCCGCAGGATCTTGGCCTGGAGGGGCAGGCTCATGTCCGCGATCTCGTCCAGAAACAGGGTGCCCCCGTCGGCCACGGCGAAGAGCCCCTTCTTGTCGCGGTCGGCGCTGGTGAAGGCGCCTTTCTTGTGGCCGAACAGCTCGCTCTCCAGCAGGTTCTCCGGCAGAGCGGCGCAGTTGGACGCCACGAAGAGCTTGTCCCGGCGCTTGCCCTGGTAGTGCACCGCCGAGGCGACGAGCTCCTTGCCCGTTCCGGTCTCGCCCTCGATGTGGATCGTGGCCCGGGTGTCGATGACGCGCTCGAGCTGGCTGAAGATGGCCTTCATGGCCGGGCTCTCGCCGATGATGTCGGTGAAGCTCTTTTTGAGGGTGCGCTCCTTGAGGAAGCTCACCTCTTCCCGGACCTGCTGCTCGGCAACGCTGAGGCGCTGGTACAGCCGCGCGTTCTCAATGGAGAGGGAGGCCCAGGCGGCCAGCACCACCAGAAACTCCAGATCCCCTTCGTCGAAGACGTCGGGGCTGGCGCGGTTGTCCACCTGGATCAGCCCGCGCAGCTCGTCGGCGTACCACAGCGGGGCCCCGATGGTGGACTGGATCTGGGCGCCCATGATGGACTCGGAGCTGCCGAGCTCCTCGGGCGCGTTGGACACCAGCACCGCGGCGCGTTCCTTCTGCACTCGGCGCAGCACGGCCCGTGACGCCCGCAGGGTGTCCTCTGCCTCGTCCTGCCGGGCGCTGCCGTACACCGTGGTGAAACGATCCACGTCGTCTGCCAGCAGGATGTTGATGTGGGTCGCCCGGTCCAGAACCTCGAAGATGGCCGCCGCGGTGGCTTCGAGCACCGGCTCCAGCTCGATGCCCGAGGCGCCGATGCGCTTGAGCACGCGGTACAAGGTGGCGAGGCCGGCCGGGTCCGACTCCACCCGGTCCGCCAGGGCGGGCAGCTCCTCGAGCCGCTTTCTGGCCACCACCTGGTGGTCGCTGTCGGTGGCCTCTTCGATGTGGCAGGCGAGGATCACCGGCGAGGCCGGATCCCCGAGCATGAGGCGATCGCCGTCCTGCAGGGGCACCTCCCACCGCTCGCTGCCGTCCACCGCGATGCGGCGGTTGCCGCGCAGCACCATGGAGCCATTGGTGGAGCGCAGGTCGCGGAAGATGTACTGCTCCTCCTCCCAGGCCACGGCGGCGTGCTCCGAGGACAGGTGGAAGTCCGACAGCCCGATCACCGCCGTGTCACCCCGGCCGATGGTGGCCTCCCCGTGGTCCACTGTGAAGCGGTCACCCTGCTGGTCGCCCTGCTGCACCTCGAGGGTCAACATGGGTGTGGTTCTTGCGTGGGGTGAGCTGCGGATATTGGCATGAGCACCGGGGCGATCGAGGCCCCCGGTCGGCGCGCTAGATCTGGTCGTAGCGCATCTTGGCGCGACGGGCCAGGCGGCCGACGGCGTTGCGGGCGTCGCGGTTGATCTGCCAAACACCCTTGACGCGACGGGTGGTCTCGTCCTCGATGACGAGCTTGAAGACCTTGAAGCACGGCTGTTTCTTGGTGAGTGCCTCCAGCTCCTTTTTCACCTTCGCGTTGTACTTTTTGATCCGGTCCTTCCACTTGGCGATGTCTTTGTCCTTTTTGTCCTTTTTGGCCCGGGCCAGCTTCTCCTCGTACCGGGGGACACCGTACTTCTCACGAAGCTGATTGCGCCGCCTCATCGTGTAGGGGTAGGGGCACATGACGCCCTTGTGGGCGCTGTAGTCCGCGATGCGGTCGATCGCCAGCAGGACCATCTCCCGGGACTCGCGCAGCTGGTGCTTGGCCAGGCCACCCGACGTCACGTAGTAGTTGATGATGGCGCGCACGGCAGACCTGACCTCGGAGGAGTTCTTCCCCTTTTGGCCCGCGAGGATGGCGATCATGCGCAGGGCCTTGAGCTTGGCCCGCCAGGACGGCATCCCACGCTTGGAGGGCGTCGCCCGGTTGTCGATCTTCTTGGGGTAGGGTGCCTTGAGCTTGGTGCAGTCCTCCACGGGGACCTTCTGCACACCCTTGACCACGTTGATGTACTTGTTGATGTCCGTGCCGCACTCCTTGACCACCCAGAGAAACTCCCGGTGGTGGCAGAGCTCTTTTTCCAGCATGGCGCGCGCTGTCTTCACGCGGAGCTTCTCCAGCTCGGGGGGCCAGGGCACCTTGTTCAGATACTGCTTGTCGTCCGAGTCGTAGAAGGCCGAGGCCTCCCTGCCCTCCTTTTTGGGCAGGGACTTCTCGCGGATGCCGTGGGGGCCCATGAGGTCCTCGGCCGTGTGCTTGATGAGGGTCTCGACGTACTCGGCGGTGGTCAGCAGGGACGCGTGCTTGTGGAAGTGCAGCCGCAGCTGCCAGTGGCCGTCGAGGCACAGCATGTTGTTGCGGCCGTCGCAGACGTTCCACTTTCCGCACTTGACCGTCTCCCGCTTCTTGAGGGCAACGGGATCGGGGTTCTCTGAGCAGGCGTAGAGGGCGAGCTTGGCGCGCTTGCCTGCGTCGCCGCCGGCCTTGACCTTTTCCTCGAGCGACTTCCGGGTGTTGTTCCACCAGGGGTCGGTCTTCTTGCAGAACTCCTGCACGTGCCGCTTGGGGTCACCGGGCTTGTGGTACCCGATGGCGTAGTAGAACTCGGGCAGCCACAGCTTCTTGTACTTGTCGAAGCAGTACCAGTTGGCGTCCTTGATCTCTTTCCCCCTCTTGTCCTTTTCGGGAGTGTTGGCCAGGCACTTCTTGAACTTCTGCTCGTACTCCTGACCGGCGGGGCAGGTTCCCTTGACCACCTTGCCCCAGAAGAACATCTTCACCTGCCGCTTCTTGAAGTTGACCATCATGGCGGAGGCGGCCTTGGTGGACAGCTCGATGAGCCGCTCGAGCATCTTTTTGTTGAACCGCGCCAGGTAGCCACCCTCGCCAGCCTTTACCATCATGGTCGGGTCGCCGGCCCAGGTCAGGGAGCGGAGCAGCTCCCGTTGCACCTTGGGCTTGGTCATGGCGCCCATGCGACCGAGGGCGCGCAGGATCACCGACCGCAGGTTCATGTCCCGGCCGTAGCTCTCGATCATCATCTTCTGCATCTGGACGCCGGGGATGCGCTTGTCCTTCTTCTCGTCCATGCCGGGCACGTTGTTGGCCTGCTCGAGCCAGCGCTTCTGCACGACATCGATGCCGTAGTTCGCGAGCATGGTCTCGATGACCTTGTCGGAGGCGTCACCGATCTCGCGCAGCACCATCACGGCGTTCATGGGGATGACGCCCGGCTCGGTCTTGGACCATTCCTCTACGTTGGCCTTCCAGAAGAGATCCTCGCAGATGTAGTGGTACTGGGCCTTGAAGGGGCACTTGGGCATGATCTTCTTGGCTTTGTACTTCTTCTCGAAGGGCTCGAGCTCTGCCTTGAGGTCCTTGTAGGCCCGCGTGCTCTTGCCGCGGGGCTTCTTGGACAAGGCGAGCATCTTGGACTTGAGTGACTGGATCCTCTTCATCCACGGATCGCCCCCGAGCATGAGAATCAGTGGCTCCACCGCCGGGTGCTTGCCGGTGCTGTTGTCCAGGGGCAGCTTTGCAACGGAGGTGGCGGCGAAGGAGTAGAAGCGGCGGCCTCGGCCCTTGCCCAGGAGGCTGAGCACCAGGGACTTCACCGTGGCGGGGCTGGTGTCACCCACGTCGCCCATGAGCCGGATCCCGAAGATGGTGACCATGGGGTCCTGCCCGGACTTGGGGGTCTGGCCGAATCGGACCACCTGGGACAGGATCGCGGCCAGCTTCTTTTGGGAGCCCTTGGTCTTGAGGAAGTTGGGCACGGACTTGACCACGGAGTTGCGCACGAAGGACCGGGGATCGAGGCCCTCTACGCTCTTGCCCGAGCCGCGTTTCTTGCAGATGACGTTGATCATCTTGGCGATGGAGTCCAACGCCTTGGAGGGCATGGATCCCCGGGTGGCCATCTTGGCGAGCCCGTCCACCGCCTTGCCGGCCAGGGTCTCCTGGCGGTCCTCGTCGCCGAAGTCCTCGGCGTCGAGGTTGGTGTACTTGTCGATGATCTCGATGAACAGCTCGGCCGCGGCGGGGATGTCCGCCTCGAAGATGACGAGCTTTTCCACGATCTGGGCCGGGATGATGTACCGGTCCTTGATCTTCTTCTTGAAGATCTTGACCAGGACCGGGTTCACCAGTTTTCTGAAATTCTTGAGCTTTTTCTTGTACTTGGAATCCCGCTCCACCATGGCCTTGTTCAACTCGTAGATGCGATACAGGTTGAACAGGGCCGTCTCGCGATCGTTCCTGGTCTTGGCCTCTTCGATCCTCTTGAGCCAGAGCTTGGGATCGTCGGGGTCATCCCAACAGGACGCGCACCGTGGTAGGGCGAAAGTTCCCAAAATCACCACAACAGACAGGTGGATGAGGCGACGTTTCATCAGTGGTCTCTCCCTGGGCTTGTACACGTTTGGCGGAGTATAGGGTTCAGGGGTGTGGGCTGTCAATACATGTCCACACTAATTGCCCAGGCTCCGCGAGGTACGTAACCGCCCTTTTCTACAGGTTGAATGTGTAGGTGTGACACCCGAGCGGGGCGGTTGGTTCTGCCGCTCGATCGCTTTTTTGGGGCGAGGCCGGGGCGACGGTCCAAGGGGGCGACAAAATTGTGACATTCTTTTACAGGATGATGACATCTGTTTACGTGGAGGTGACAAATAACTTGAATGATTCTGGTAACAAGTACATAGGTCGTCGTATCGACCCATGACGACGGCTCAACCCATAGAGGCGGTGCGGCCGCCGTGGATTCCGTATAACTCCGGCGGCTCGGAATCCACGGCGGCAAGTGCCGCATTTTTCATTTTTGGCGGCCGACGGGGTTCCAGGTCAGACCTGTCCTTTGGTTGAACCCTGGGTGGTCGGCTTCTATACTGCGGTGGTGAAGAACATCGACGTCAACATCGGCCGTCGGTGCAACCTGCGGTGTGTGTTCTGCCTGGACGGCCGGATCTCGGCGAAGCAGCGCCAGTGGGTTCCCCTGGACAGCGCCGCCGAGGAGCTCCGCAAGGGTTGGGAGGCCGGGTGCCGCTCCATGGGCCTGCTCGGAGGCGAGCCCACGGTCTATCCGGACCTTCTGGAGCTGCTGGACTATGCCCGGGGGCTGGGGTACCAGCGGCTCGCGCTGTACACCAACGGCGTGCGCCTGGGAGACGCCGCCTTCTGCGACCGCGTGGTGGCCGCCGGCGTGACCCGCGTCGGCATCTCCATCCATAGCCACCGGCCCGATCTGGAGGATCGCATCACCTCCCGGGAGGGCAGCTTCGCCTCGAAGATCGCCGGTCTCCGGCGACTCGTCGCCCACAGGCGACGCGGGCGGCTGCCCCACGGGCTGGCCGTGAACCCGGTCATCACCCGGCTCAACCTGCCCCACCTCCTGCCCATGTTCCGTTTCTTCGGGCGCCATGGCGTCGACGACCTGCGGTTCAACTTCGTGCGGGCCATCGGCCGGGCGGAGGGCAGCCGGGACCTGACCCCGCGTTATCAGGACGCCGCCCGGGCCTGCGTGGAGCTCATCGTGCAGAACGAGCGTCAGGGGCGTCGGTCCCTGTCCTTCGGGGACTTTCCCTTCTGCGTCTGGCCCTGGGAGGTGCTGGGCAGCGAGGTGCTGCGGCGTCGCTACATCGGGGAGTTCCACGACCTGGTCACTGACGTCTCCCTCTTCGAGGCGCCCTCCGAGGACACCGGGGACCTGGATCGATTCAACTGGGCCGAGCGCCGCAAGGCCCGGCTCAAGCACAAGTTCACCGCCTGCGAGGGCTGCGCCTTCTACGACGCCTGCGAGGGAGTGTACCGCTGCTACACCGACATCTACGGCATCGATGAGTTCGGGGCCGTCTCCGAGTCCGGCGTGAGGCTCCCCATTACCTCCATGCGATAGACTGGACGGGTCGGCCACCCATGTGATTGGATCCGTTCCCCCACGTTGGGAAACGTCCGTGAGCAGATGGGCCAGCCACCCCGGCTTTGACAGCGGCGGGGGCGCAATGCTAAGTTTTTGTTCATGGAACTGACCGACGCATTCAACCAGATCAGCGACGTGGTGATCGACGCCTACTTCATCACTGACGCCGAGGGATGCATCCTGGACTACAACCGGGCCTTCTTCGCGTTCTTCTCCCGCAGCGTCGCGCGGAAGCTCAAGACCATGACCGTCGGCGAGGCCATCCCCATGGAGCGGGACGTGGTCTCCGAGTGCATGAAGACCGGGCGGCACGTGCGGCTGGACGAGATCCCAATCCGCGCCAAGGGTGCCGATGAGGAGCTGCGGGTGATCCTGTCGGCCATTCCCCTCAAGCAGCCCGACGGCGCGGTGACGGGCGCCCTGGTGATCCTGCGCAACGTCACCGACGAGGCCATGATCCAGGTCAAGTACCAGGAGATGCTCGAGACCGAGGCCCGGGAGCGGGAGCGCCTGGTGGAGCAGATCAAGGAGCGCACCGGCTCCCTGGTGGATGCCAACGAGCTCCTGCTGGAGCTGCAGCGCGAGCTCATGGAGTACAAAAAGGGCATCCGTCTCTGACCCAGTCCCCAGTCCCCTGTCCATCCATCCGGGCTGAGATGGTATTCGAGTCGCTAGCCCCGCGGATCCTGAGCCGGGTCGGTGCGCAGGTCGTCGCCCTCGAGGCCGGTGATGTAGAAGCCGAAGATCAGACCAGCGGCGCCCACCATGAGCTCCCGGCGCGAGGTGCCGATCTCCCAGGTCAGCCCGGCGAAGGAGGACCCGAAGCCGTAGGTGGCCGCCTTGAGGTCGGAGCCGAACATCTTCGTGGGCTCGGCCGTGTCGCCGATGATGAAGCCCTCCTCCTCGGTCACCGTCGTGGGGCTGGCGTTGTAGGTCCAGGCGACCTCGTACAGGTGGGCCCGACCCTTGTTGCCTTCGAAGGAGGCCTGGGGATCCCCCACCATCAGCTCCGGCACGCCGTCCCCGGTGACGTCCATGGCCGCCACCTCCGAGCCGAAGTGCAGCATGTTGCTCTCGAAGATGTACGACGGCGTGTCGGTAAGCGCGATCGGGGTACCGCTGGTCAGGTAGACGTAGACCCGGCTGTCGGTCTGGGGCACGTCCTTTTTGTTGGGTGAGCCCACGATCAGATCGTCGACCCCGTCGTCGTTGAGATCCACGGCCGCCAGGGCCGTGCCGAAGTACTCCTCGTGCCGGTCCATTCCCGGCGTGGGAGGCGGGACCAGGACGCCTCCGTTGCAGTTCACCGCGCCATCCCAGATGATGAAGCGTACCGAGCCGTAGGGCGGGCTGTCGTCGGGGAGCCCCGCCGCGAAGGTGTGGGTGGAGGCGTCCTCGGTGAACCGGCCGGCCACCAGGGCGCGGGTGACCGAGGTGTAGTCCGAGACGCTGGGACCGTCCCAGGGACAGGCGTCGAAGTCGGTGGCGCCTTCGGTCTCGTTCATGGCGATGAAGATGTTGTGGTCGTCGGCGATGGCCCACTCCTGGTCTCCACCCGGTTCGTCGAAGAAGCCCGCCGCGAGGGCGCCGCCAAAGCCCCGGATGCCTTGCGGCGAGTTGTCCACGTGGAACATGCCCCCGGTGACCAGGTCGGGGGCGCTGGCGTCCGCGGGCGGGATCCGCACCCAGCGGACATAGTCGTGCTCGGGCGAAGAGATCAGCACCCGGGCGTCGTCTTCCACGGGGCTCAGCTCCACGATGGCCTGGATGGTGTTGCCCTTTCGATCCTCGTGGGGCGCGATCTCGTTCGTGTCCACCCGGGCGATGCGGGCGCGCTCCACGCCGCCCGCTTGGTTGATCTCCAGGGCGGCCACGGGGGTCGTGTACTGCCCGCCCACGACGATGGTGGGCAGCCGGGGGTCGCTCGGATCCTGTCGCTCGAGCACGACCATGTACATGCCGAACTGCGGAGAGGTGAAACCGTCGTTCTTTTTGTACACCTGCACCGGCGTCTCTTTGGACAGATCGGTCAGCCCGCTCCAGGGGCAGCCCCCGAGCCCCACTGTCACCAGGAGCCCGAGCGCAGGGCCCATCATCCGGCGCAGTCTCTGGCGCATGCGGTTTGTCATGGTTACCACCTCCACTGCCCGCGAAGACCGGCGTAGGTGGGGCCGAGCTCGGGGGTGATGCCGATGCGTTTCTCGTAGAGCTTGATCTGTGACTTCGGGCCGCGATCGGCGAAGGTGTAGTAGACGCCGAAGATCGCCGCGATGCCGGCCAGGCCGAACATGCCGTTGGCGAGGTAGGCGTAGATCTTCCCCTTCTTGAACCGTGCGTCCGTGGAGTTGACCAGCACGTTGTTGTTGATGTCGCCCTTGATGTCGTCCTGGATCTGCTTGGATAGGTAGCCCAGGGCGATGCCCCCCGCCAGGATGGCGGCGGCGAACCCGTAGGACACGTAGGCGCTCACCAGGGAGGGCTTCTTGGCCAGCTTGATCCGCGCCGTGTGGAGCCGCAGTCGCCGCACGATGACGTCTGACTTGAGGGGCTTGTGACCCTTGCGGTGGATCTCCAGGCGGTGCTTGCCGGGCTGGACCACCACCCGGTCGCAGGGGATCTTGCACAGCTTTTTTCCGTTGAGCAGGACCTGGGCGCCGTAGCCGGTGGCCCCCGAGATGGTGAGCCAGCCGTGCTTCTGCTTCTTGAGCGACAGGTGGATCTTGTGGGTCTGGCCCGAGACGATGTCGACGACCTTCTTGGACTCGGAGTAGCCTGTCTTGCGCACCCAGATCTTGTGCTTGCCGGGCTTGAGGAACCCGGTGTACGGGGTGCGTCCAATGGCCCCGAACTCCTTCTTGTCGATGTAGACCATGGCACCGGGGGTGTCGGCGGTGATCTGCACCCAGCCCAGGTAGTGCTCCCGGCTCAGGGCCACGTACACGTCCACCAGGCGGTCCGGGCTCACGCTGATGGTCTTCTTCTCCGGCTTGTAGCCCCGGTACTCGATGATCAGCCGTTGCTCGCCCGTCTCGAGGCTGCCCTCCCAGGGGCTCTCCCCCACCTTGGTCATCTTGTTGTTCAGGTAGATCATCGCCCCTGAGGGCTTGGTGGAGATGACCACGACGCCCTTGGGCTTGATCTCGGGCAGGACCGGCACCACCACGGCCCTGGCCCTGGGCACCACCACCACCCGACGTCGCGGCGGATCCCCCGGCCGGGGCGGCGGCTCCACCACCCGACGTCGCGGCGGCGGCTGCGCGGCCTTGATGGCCTTCTCCAGCGCGGCGATGCGCTTCTTGATCTTCGGGGCGTCTGCAGACTTCGGGGCCTTGTCCAGGTACAGCCGGAAGTGCGCGACCGCCTTTTTGAAAGCCTTGCCCTTCTCGAAAGCCACCGCGGCGTTGAACAGAAACGCCGGGATGGCCTTGGCCTTGTGGGCCACCAGGAAGGCCTCCGCCGCCTTGATGTACTTCTTCTGCACGTAGAGGCTCTGCCCCTCCGTGAACGCCTTCTTCGCCGCCACCAGCCCCGGGTCCGGACCTCCCCGCGCCACGCCCTGGGTGAACAACAGCAGAAGGAGCCCCAAAAGAGCACTTCCCGCGCCCGTGCCGGTGTTGTTACGCATCCGAAAAAGCTATCGTGACAGCCCGGCGCTGTCAATCTCGGGCGTACGCCCGATCCCTTGTGAGCCGTTAGTCCCTTATCAACCAAATCGTGCGCAAGATGGTATCAACTTGTGCACACATCGAGCTGGCATCGAGCTGCTATTGGTCGTTGGCAATTAGGTATTGGCTTTCTGATTCCGGAGTGTTGGCTAACTGCTAATCGCTAACGGCCAACAGGTCCCGGCTCCGCCGGGACCTGTATGGTTCCGGCTACGCCGGGTAAGGGCACGTGCAAGAATAACTCGATCGCCCAGGCCGCCGATGCATCCCGGCTCGCTTCGTTGCTTCTCGTTGCATATCAATAAGTATGCGCCTCGTCGCGCCTCGCGAGCCGGGCGCCTCGACGCCCTGAATCGTCGACTTGTTCTTGCACGAGCCCTTACCCGGAGGTGGTGGACTCGCCGGTGGTGTGGGGGATGGTGAGCGTGAAGGTGGAGCCCTTGCCGGGGATGGAGTGGACGCGGATGGTGCCGCCGTGGTTTTCGGCGATGCGTTGGCTGATGGACAGGCCGAGGCCGGTGCCGCCGCTCTTGGTGGTGAAGAAGGGCACGAAGAGGCTGCGGAGGTTCTCCCGGCCGATGCCCTCGCCGGCGTCCTTGAAGGAGACCTCGATCCAGGTGGTGCGCGGGCGGCCCCGGCCCAGGGTGCGGGTGGCGATGGTCAGGCGCCCGCCGTTTTCCCTCATGGACTGCAGGGCGTTCTGCCCGAGGTTCAGAAAGACCTGGTGGAGCTGCTCTGGGTTGGCCTTGGTTAGGGGTAGCTGCTCGTCCAAGTCCAGGCGGAGGTCCACGTTGTCGGGTGGGGTGCCGAGGATCTGCACGGACCGCCGGACCACGTCGTTGAGCTGGAGCTGCTCGCGCTGGCCGTGGTCGGGCCGGGCATAGTCGAGGAACTGGGAGACCACGCGGTTGAGCCGGTCCACCTCCTCGATGATGATGTCCAAAAACTCCGCCATCTCCGGGGGGATCTGGCCCGGGTGTCCGCGGTCGCGCTCCCCGGGCTTGTGCTCGCGCTTGTGCTCGTGCTCGTGCTCGCGCTGGCGCTCGTGCGGGTCGTTTTCGTCGCGCTCGTCGTGGTCCTCGTCGGGGTCGGCGCGGAGGTACTGCGCCGCGCCCTTGATGGCGCCCAGGGGGTTTCTGATCTCGTGGGCCAGGCCGGCGGACATCTGGCCGAGGACGGCGAGGCGGTCGCGCTCGGCCAGGGCCTGGAAGAGCCGCGAGTTCTGCATGGCGCCGGCGATCTGCGCGGCGACGCCCTTGATGAGGTCCAGCTCGTCGGTGGAGTAGGCCTCCCGGAGCCGGTCGTCCCGCAGGGAGAGGAGCCCCAGGAGCTGCTCATCGGCCGTGAGGGGGATGCACACCCCGGCGCCGAGCTCCTCCAGGGAGCGGATCACGGCGTCGAGGGCCTGGTCGCTCCCGGAGGATGGGGTCTCCCAGCCGAGGCGATGGGCCTCCCGCTCCATGATCAGCGAGTCGAGCACCAAAAGCCCGGTGGTCTTGAGGCGCTCGAGGAAGTGGGCGTTGGTGGCGGCGTCCAGTCGCTCGGGGGGGCGGGGTCCCAGGTGGCCCCGGAGGCTGAAGCCGCTGCCGTCCTCGGCGGCCACGTGGAGGGCGGCGTGGGTGACCCGGCGGGTGCGCTTGAGGCTGTCCATGACCTTCGTCGCCAGGTCGTCGATGTCGATGACGTGGCGGATCTCGCGGTTGAGCTCCAGCAGGTGTTGGCTCAGCTCGAACTTCTCGCGGAACAGGTACTGGTTGACCCGCTCCTCGATGGTGGATCGCAGGGGGTCGATGAGGATCAGCACGATCACCGAGGCGATGATGGTGTTGAACATGAACAGGGAGCGCTGGGCCGTGTCCACCCAGGCCAGCAGCACCCCGTAGACGATGGACAGCATCAGCACCATGAGCGCCAGGATCGACAGGCGGGCGAGGACCTCTTGGAGGTCCAGCAGCCGGGGCAAGAACAGGTTCTGCGACAGAAAGTACAGAAACAGCGTGGTGAAGAGGATCCCCAGGGCGGGCAGGGCGGTGCCGGCTGACCAGGGCACGTAGGCCGCCACGAGCGCCAGGAGGGTGATCAGCAGGCCCACGATGAGGTACCGGAGCCGGGTCTGCTCCACCTCCGAGGGGGTGGACTGGTACCGGCGATACATGCGCAGAGTGGCCAACAGCGCGCCGCCCATGACGTAGACGAACACCACCCCCTTGAACCACTGGAGGGCCTGTCTGTGCGGGAAGATCACCAGGTACACCACCACGCCCCCCATCAGGACCGAGACGACCCACACCGGGACGTCCCAGCCCGGTGCCTCGGCGGGATCGTCCGACAGAAAGGCGCGGGTGAAGCGGAGGAGAGTCAGCGGGATGCCCAGGGCCATCAGGTAGCTGATGAGCGCCGTGGGCACGTCCGCGAGCATGAGGCCCACGAAGTTGGCCAGGTGGTAGGCAAAGAGGTTGAAGCACAAAAGGGCGAAGGTGTGGTAGGGCGGCCGGCGCCGATCCTCCAGGTACACCGAGAGCCCGATGGCGGCCGAGAGGAGGGCGGCCACCAGGGCCGAGAGGGACTCGGAGGTCACGGCGCCGACGTGGGTTTGGCGGCGTCGCCGAGTTGGATCAGCGCGCCGGCCAGGTGGTCGAGCTGATCGGGGAGGACGGTGCGCAGGTCCAGCACCAGCCGGTCGTCCTCGATGCGGCCGATGACCGGCGGGCGCCCCGCGCGAAGGCGCTGGTGAAGCTCATCGGCCGAGAGGGTCTCGTGCGTCACGGCCAGGCCCGCCGACGCCAGGTCGGTCAGGGGGGAGGAGCCGCCCCCGGGCTTGGCCCGGGTGTCCACTCGGGCCAGCCGCAGGCCCTCGGGCACCTTGCCCTTGAGCTTTCGCCCAACCTTGGTCCGGCGGTCCCGAACCTCTGCGAGCGTTTCGGTGAGCATCCGCGTCGTGGGTACCTCCATTGCCCGCCCGGTGGCGTGGAGGTCCAGGACGGTCTCCAGGCCGGCGAAGGTGAGCTTGTCGGGCCGTAGGGCCCGCAGCAGCGGGTGGCGCGCGAGGCTCTCGACGAGGTCGGGGCGCCCGGCCACGATGCCCGCCTGGGGTCCGCCCAGCAGCTTGTCACCGCTGAAGGTCACCAGGTCGATGCCGTCGGCGATCACCTCCCGGATGGTGTGCTCCGAGGCGAAGCCCGGATCCGTGGGACGGTCCACCAGGCCTGAGCCGAGGTCCATCATGGTGACCAGGCCCAGCCTCTTGCCCAGGGCAGCCAGGTCGGCCGTCGAGACGTCTTCGGTGAAGCCCACCACGGCGAAGTTGGAGCGGTGCACCTTGAGCAGCAGCGCTGTCTGATCGGTCACGGCGTCCTGGTAGTCGGCCAGGCGGGTGCGGTTGGTGGTGCCCACCTCCACCAGGCGCGCGCCTGACTGCGCCATGACGTCGGGCACCCGGAAGGAGCCGCCGATCTCCACCAGCTCGCCCCTCGAGACGATCACCTCTCTGCCGCGGCCCAGCGCCGAGAGGCACAGGAGGACGGCCGCGGCGCAGTTGTTGGTCACCAGGGCCGCCTCGGCGCCGGTGACCCGCCCCAGGAGGCGGGCGGCGTGGCCGTGGCGGTGGCCCCGGTGGCCCGCTTCGAGGTCATACTCGAGGTTGCTGTAGCCCGAGGCCACCTCCATCTGGCGGTTGAGGGCTGCCAGGGGCAGGGGAGACCGGCCCAGGTTGGTGTGTACCACCACTCCGGTGGCGTTGATCACCGGGATGAGGGACGGCTCGGCCAGCCGCTCGGCCTGGCGCACCACCCGTGACAGATCCACCTTGGCGTCGGTGGCCTCCCCGGCCAGGAGGGCGGCCCGCACCCGGGCGATTTCGGCCCGGATGGCGGTCTTGAGGGCGTAGTCGTCACCCTCGCCGCCCTGGCCCGCCAGGGCCGGCTCGGCCAGGACCTCGGAGACGGAGGGCAGCCGGCTGAGCAGCGCTTGCTTGTCGTCGTCGGACATGGGTGGCTCATCGGGCGTCTTTTGCGCGATCCGTTTTTACCATGAATTCACGGCTGGAGTGAAACCGCGGCAGTCCGGTGAGACATCCAGGCTAGAGACAGAAACCGCCGGCGGCCAGGTCGCAGGAGGAGGCGGGGCAGTCCGAGGCGATCTGGCAGCGGCGAGGCGCGCAGTAGGACTCACCCGGTGGCTCGCTCGGATCCAGGAGCGTGAAGCCCAGGTCCCCGGCGGCGTTGGGCGCCTCGCAGGCGAGCCCGGGGTCGTGGCTGCAGGGGCGCTCCAGGGTGCAGCGGGCGACGCAGAGTGCCTCCTGGGCGTGGGGGCCGGCGGTGAAGGAGACGCAGGTGGCGTAGCTCGGGCAGGGGGTCTCGAGGCAGTCCTCGGTGCACAGGCCGAAACGCCCCAGGTCCCCGCACCGGCCGCTGAGGCACAGCGCCGGATCGGGCGTGCCGGCAGGGTCGTGGCAAGGCTGGCCCACGTCATTGAGCACATCGGGAAAACAGGTGGTCTGCCAGATCCGACCCAGGGCGGGGTCCACCGCGGGCAGCTCCCGGCAGCCGAACCCCGGGCGTGGGCAGTCGGCACCGGTATCGCAGTCGGGGAGGCAGGCCGGGCCTCGCCATGATCCCGGGTCGCCAGCGCCGGGGACGTCGAGGTCGGCGCAGTGGGTGGACTCCGGGCACTCCGGGCAGGCGGCAGCGCAGGTGCCCTGAAGGATCGACGGACACCCTGTGGCATCCCCGGTGGCGCAAAGACACAGATCGCCAACGCAGTGGTCGTCCTGGTCGCAGTACGCGCCCACGTCAACCGGCCCCACCTCCACCGTGGTCAGGTAGGGCGGCGAGAGGGTGCCGAAGGGGCCGCCCACCACGAGCAGGACGGTGTAGGTGCCCGGGCTCTGGTAGACGTGGGAAGTGCTCGGCGTCTCGGCAGCGGGGGTTTCGTCACCGAATTCCCATATGAATGTCGACGCGTTCGGCGGAGTCAGGCTGGCGAAGCCCAGGGACAGCGGCACCGCGCCGCGGCAGATCAGGGCCTCGTCGGTGAGCTCCTGGTCGGCGCAGCCGCTGATGGTCATGCCGGCGAAGATGTCCCCGGCCGCGTCCGACGGGGGCAGGGCGTCGGGCAAGGGGGCGTTCGCGTCCGGTTGCAGGCCGCCATCGATGTGGTAGCGAGGACGGGCATCGCACCCCGCCAGGACCCATGTCAGGGTCACCAGCGCCGCGAGCGACGAGACGACGCTTGCCGTAGTAGGTGAGCGGAACCGGGGAAACACATCGTAGTGAAACATCACCTTTCGAATATACCTCAAATCAGGCCCATTCCCCAACCATCGGAGCGCAAGTTCCGGGTTTTGGACGCGCTGCAGCATTTGAAATATCGATTAGGTAGTTTCCATCCCAGAAGTGGCTTCGAAGCGAAAGCGCGACAGGCGCGTCGGATGTGCACTACCAGATCTGGTGGTCGTACCGGGTGTACTACCCCAGATTTGGTGGTGTGCAGACGGCGTCCAT
>Ga0272441_10003889_pt1 | contig 27796 bp, 21 predicted proteins | sample SSMProp6N_FD_193582 | JGI IMG/M metagenome (GOLD analysis project Ga0272441, IMG submission 193582) | Marine sediment archaeal communities from Little Sippewissett salt marsh, Falmouth, MA, United States - SSM-Prop-6N | ecosystem: Environmental > Aquatic > Marine > Wetlands > Sediment ... | reverse complement strand
CAATGCCCGCTGCACAACCCTCCGGCAGCAGGCCCACAGTTGTGGAGCAGGCCGCGACAGCCTACCGCGGCCTGCTTGTCGGGGCGGCCCTGTATGTGGTGGCGATCATCTCGGTGGGCCTGCAGTCTGCGCAAGGCCCACCCCCGGTGCCCCCGGCAACGCCTCAGGCTCCGGTCCGCGGGCCGGACATGCGTGACCCGTGGCGCAACTTCGGGCCGGTGGCGCCACTGCCTCCGCCTGAGCCCCCGGTGCCTGTGCCCCAGCCTCGCTCGGCGCCCTTGAGTCCGGGCGCATCCCTGGGCTGGTTGCTTGCCACGGTCGCCCTGTCCTGGTCCGCCTACCGCCTCGCGTCGCTCCTGGGGCGCCCCGCGCCGTGGCTCTGGGTCCCGGGCATGATCGCCCCCATCCCCTTCTTGCCCCTCGTCCTCGCGATGGTGCTGGGCGACGCTGCGAGGGCGTGGTTCGCCGAGGCAGGCATCCCCTGCGGCCCGATGGGGCCGTCCAGGGCGGAGCTGAAGAGCCCCGCGCCAGAAACCTCCGTCTCACCGCCGCCGGCGACCCATCACGCCCAGACGCCCCGGCAGGCGGCTGCGGACTACGTCAGGCAGATGCGTGAGTTGGGATACGACGATGAGCAGATTATTGCGGCCCTTGTGCGCAGTGATTGGTCGAGCGAAGACGCCCGCGATATGGTGACCCTCACCCCGGCGTCCTCGGCAGCATCCTCCCCCGAGCAGTTCGTCCGCGAGTGCCTTGCCCTGGGCATGAGCTACCCCCAGATCACCGAGGAACTCGTGCGAAGCGGCTGGACGCGGGAGGACGCCGCGGCGCTGATCGCCAGCGTACGAGACTGACGCCCATCTCGGCGGCCCCCTGGCCTCGGCGCCGACCACACCAGCTCTCGCTCGCCGCTTGATGCTCCGCCACTCGTTGCAGCATGGCTGCCCGCAATAGTGGACTGCGTGGCTTGTGAGCGGGTTCCACAGCCGCATGTGCAGGTTGCTGCAGTTCGGCCGGCCAAGGATTCGAGCTAATGGCCCACTGTTCAGCTAGCGAACTGGGTACCCATTTCGATATGGGTAATACCGGCGGTATGGAGGGATACGAGGCGGCCAAGGTGTTAGCGTCCGCGGAAGGGGACATCCCCAGCGAAATGGCGAGAAGTGGCATGCTTATGCGTTCGTGACCGCTCTGCGCCGTTCCTGCGACGAGGCAGGTCTCGAGCCCCTTGAGGCGCACGGTGATAACAGAAAGGGAGAGCAACCATGCAACCGACCTTCGTCGACAAGCCAGGCTTCGCAGTGATGGGCGTGCTCAACTCGGGTGATCCGGCCACGCTGGACTACGGCGACATCTGGGGCAATCAGTTCGCGAGCCGCGCTATGGACATCGGCCCCCTAGCCACGGAGAAGAACGCCTACGGGGTTTACTTCGCGACCGCCCAGGAGGGCATCGTAGACATGGTCGCGGGCATGCCGGTCGCCATCGGCACGGAGGCTCTGGAGGGCCTGGTTGTCCGTGAGGTGCCCGCAACGACCTACGCCCTGTTCCCGTGCAAGATGGCTCAGATCAGCGAGACATGGAAGGCCATCGAGGACGAGTGGCTACCCTCCTCCGAGTACGAGTGGGACCAGTCCGGCGCCTGCTTCGAGCTCTTCCCGCCCGAGTCCACCGACGCCCCTGACTCGCCGCTGACAATCTATGTGGCGGTGAAGAAGAAGGAAGGGTAGCAGGCAGTCGCCGTCAGTGCCTGCAGGTCACCAGACCCGCCAATCCAACCCACGCCCACCGGGCCACCCTAGTGCGAATGCCCCCTGCTACCCGTTCGACCAGGGCTGGGTGCACTTCGCTTCGAGGTGGGCTCCTGAAGGAGCTGCCGTCGCTTCCCACCCGGCACGCCATACTCATTGGGTGGGCCGCCGCAGTCTCAGCGATCTTCTGCCCGTGGTACCGCACAAGCAGAGCTTGAAGCTTGTTAGATCTTCGCAGCCCGTTGGCCTCGGCGCGGAGCACAACAACTCTCGCTCACAGCTTGATGCTCCGCCACTCGTTGCAGCACGGCTGCCCGCAGTAGTGGACTACGCGGCCTGTAAGATCGTAGATGAAGGAGAATTGGGTGCAGCTCGTCTCGTCGTGCCGGCACACGGCGGAGTGGGGGTGGCCCCCGGTGGTCTCGTGATCGGCCATGGTGCGCTTGAGATCATCCACAGGGCCGCCGGGCCGGCCTACGGCGTCACGGCACAGGACGCTCAGGCGGTCCCAACGCGCCTTCTCGGCGGCGGCCTTCTCGGGCGGGTTCTGCCCCAGATCGTCACCGCTGATGTAGGGCCGGTAGCCCGTGGCGACGCACCAGCCGCCCTCTGGGGCATGTAGGCCGTAGCAGCCGCCCCCCTGCTCCACCTTCAGGGCCCTGCCCGACGCGTCGGCGTAGATGCTGTTGACGCCCTTGCCGTTTGCAGCAACGGCCCGCACCCGGGCGTCAACATCCTCCACTGTTCGACACTCGTACAGGTAGACCCACCGGGAGGAGAGCACGGCGGGCCCGCCACCCGGACGCATGGGGTCGCCCGCGGGTCCGGAACACCCCGTTGTGCACACGCCATGGGCGTTGATCCCGTGCATGAATGACAGGATGTCGGGCCAGCAAAAGCGCGCGTATCCGTCGGTATCCGGGCCGCGGGCCACCTCGAGATAGTTGCACACCGCGCACTCCGCGCCGGTGTCCAGGTTCTGAGCCATGGCAACCTGCCCCGCCTTGGACAGAAACACTCCGGAGCACTCGCCAAGCAACCTCGATTTTCCCGCGGAGAAGGATGCCATCCGCTCGACCATGATGTCCGCGCTGGTGGCCGCCGCTTCGCAGAAAGCGCCCAGCAGTTCCATGGGCGGGTCCAGACGGTAGAACTCCCCCAGGAGGTCCTCCCGCAGACGCTGCCCGGCGGGGCCCGCAAATAGCTTCAAAGACCCCTCGGTCAGGGCAAGGTATTCCTCAAGGCCGTCCCGTACCGCCTCACCAAACTGGCGGGCTCTCTCGAGGGCCGTGCCGTGGGTCTCGACGATCTGGAGTTGGTCGGTTGTCATTATGGGCTCCTCCGCGGGGGGACTCGCCATCTGCACGGGGAGGTTCACCCAAGGACTTCCCTCGGCCTCCGGCGAATGTGTCGGGGCGGGAGGAGATGAGCCATGCACCCGGATGCGGACCGTCTTTTCGCACAGGACGAGGCCCTGCGGACCGAGGGCAAGGCTGTTTTGGCCGCCTCCGGCATCGGCCGGATTCTCGAGGAGGCCGGCTTCATCCCCGTGGGCAGCCAGGTGATGGGTACGATGACCTGGCGCGACATGGATTTCGAGCGCTGTCAGGATGAGCCCGACTGGGACGATCACTGCGACCTGGGCAACCGCCTGGCCAGGACGGGCTGGTGCGTAAGACTGCACTGCGTCAACGACTACCGGGAGCGTGAGGGCGGCGCGGGCTTCTACTGGGGCCTGCGAGTGGCCGACCCCTCCAGGCCGGGCCCTGCGCCCAAGGAGCACCCGGACACATGGAAGGTCGACGCATGGACCGCCCGGCCTCACGAGTTCAGCACAGCGGGCCGCAGGCGCTGGGATGAGCTCATGACTCAGGAACTGCGCGCGGAGATACTCGCCATCAAAGAGGTCGTCTCCCGAGAGCCCGAGTACCGCAAGACCATGCTGTCGGTGCATATCTATGAAGCAGTGCTGGAGCGGGGCGTGAGGGGCGTACAGGCCTTCAGGCAGTGGTGGCGCAGCCAAATCTGAGCCGCAACCGGCGTCCCGCTATCTTGGGACGCGCTGCAGACTGCGCTGACCTTAGAGCAAACGAACGCTGACACATGATCGGACTCAACAGGAGAGCATCACCGGGAGGAGCAGCAGCGAATGCGGGACAACACCATCGTCATGGCCCAGGTAGGCTACGGGATGTTCGGAAGCGACGTGGTGGCGGGAACCATGTGGGACCTACAGCGCAACGGCATCTCTGTGTACTTTGACCGGATCGGCCTGGATGATCGGGCGGCGGATTACTGGGACTGCAAGTTCGAGATGGCCGCCATCGGCACGCGGTCCGAGAAGTCGGCCAAGCGCGGATGTAATCTCAACCGCAAGAACACCGGCATCAAGCCCATGCCCTACCACGGCGACAGCCCCTGGGAGGACATCATCGCCGCCCACCCGGATCTTGACGTGCTCATCGTGGCGACCCCCGACCATCTGCATACGGAGCCGATCCTGTGCGCTCTGCGGGCCGGGGTCCATGTCATCACCGAGAAGCCCATGTGCCTGGACCTTTCCGAGGCCGACGAGATCACGAAGCTGGCCCGGCAGAAGGGCCTCATCGTCGGCGTGGACATGCATAAACGGTATGACCCGGACCACTTGAAGATCTTCGGAGAGCTCGCCCCACAGATGGGCCTGCCGATACACGCCAGGGGAGTCCTTGAGGAGCCCCTCGAGGTATCCACCAAGATATTCAAGTGGGTCGAGCAAAGCGACCCCTTTGCCTATGTGGGAATCCACTGGGTTGACCTGTTCTGCCACTACCTGGACCTGAAGCCCCTGAGCCTATTTGCCATGGGCGAGAAGCAGCGTCTGCGTAGCGAGTTCGGCAAGGACGCCTTCGACGCCGTGCAGGTGCTGGTGACCCACACCAACGGCATGAGCATCAGCTATGAGAACACGTGGCTTACGCCGAAGGACTTCGAGGGGCCGGTGAACCAGGAGAGTCACTTCGTCGCCGGTAAGGGGAAGATTGAATCCGACTCGCAATACCGGGGCCTGCGCTACTGGATCGAGGGCAAAGGCTCACGCACCTCGAACACCCATTTTTTCCGCTGGGTCGAGCGCCCCGACGGCTCCCTGGGTTGCACGGGCTACGGCAAGGACAGCCTCATCGACTGTATGGAGAAGATAGTGCGCTGCAAGTGCATGGGCGCCAAGGCCAAGGACCTTTCGGGGACCTATCCCGATGCGGAATCCCAGCGCAACCCCACCGCCATCGTGCATGGCGCCAGGGAAGTCGTGCGCAGGAACTTCGACTACTTCGATAGAGGCAAGCCACCTATCGTCACCGCCAGCTTCGGCAAGAAGGGCATCACGATTCACGACAGTACGGCGGGTGATGAAGTCATCTACACGGGCAAGGTGTAAAGCGCCCCATGGCAGGGAGAGAGTCTGTTGACGATCTTCAGCGTTTCAGAGCCCGCGTTTGTGTACACGGAGGCGCTGGGCCTGGGCCCGCAGCCCGGCATTACCCGCCGCGACCCCAGCGACGTGATCCGCGTGGACGACACCTACTATGTATGGTACACGCGCACCGACCGGGGCCCCAGCGGCTATGACGCCACGGTGTGGTACGCCACCTCTTTGGACGGTCACACGTGGTCTGAGCAGGGCGAGGCCGTGGCCCGCGGCGCCCCTGGTGAGTGGGATGAGCAGAGCGCCTTCACCCCGGGCATTCTCCTGGCCGACGAGGTCTACTACCTGTTCTACACGTCGGTTGATAGGCCGTTCTCGGAGGCGGCGCACACGGCGATCGGCGCAGCGGTGGCCGACTCGCCCCACGGGCCCTGGGTGAAGCTTGAGGGCAATCCCGTTCTCGAGCCCGGGCCCGTGGAGCGCTTCGACAGCCACCGGGTGGATGATAGCTGCCTCATCGCCAGGGGCGGGGAGTATTGGCTGTACTACAAGGGTCGCCAGATGGGCCTGAGTCCGGCGGAGACGAAGATGGGCCTGGCGATAGCTCGAGACCCCGCCGGGCCATATGTGAAGGTGAGCTCCGATCCGGTCATCCCGTGCGGACACGAGGTCCTGGTGTGGCCCCACGGGCCGGGAGTCGCCTGTCTGGTCTCTATGGGACCCAAATCGCTATGGTATGCCGAAGATGGCATCGAGTTTGGGATGGTGTGCGAGCTGTCTGACCGGCCGAGCGCGCCGGGGGCGTACCGCCCAGACGCCTTTGACGGTCCTACCCGGGGGCAGGGCATCTGCTGGGGGATCTGCCAGGTGTGCCCACCGGACGCGCGGCCCTACCTGGCGCGGTTCGACTGCGATCTCACGCCGGGGCATTGATGAGAGCGGCCGACAGACGCCGGGCCCAACGCTATGACGAGGTGAGTTGATGGACACTGAGTTCATTGGGCGAATGTACGGCACAGCGCGCTTTGAGCCCGCCGGCCGTGTGGTCGCCGGATCCCAAGGGACGTGGCGCCTGACGTACACCGTGGGCGCATATGGCTTCGATGACGGCGGCACCCTCAAAATCGCCTGGCGGTTCGCCACGGACTGGGGCTTTCCGCAAACCGACGATCCGGCGGGGCCGAACTACCTGACCGTGAGCACCACAGGTGCTGCCCACCTGTCCGCCCGGTTCGACCCCAAGGGCGGCGTTCGCCCCTGGCGCAAGTGCGTCGTCATCGACGTGTTCGACGACGGCCTGCGCCCCGGCGATGAGGTGACGATCACCTACGGCGACACGTTGGCCGGCTCGGTCGGCGCCCGGGCGCAGACCTTCTGCGAGGACACCTTCGAGTTCCGGGTGCTGGTGGACCCCATCGCCACCGGGGAGTTCACGCGGCTGCCCACCTGTGCCGAAATCGCCATCGTCAGCGGGCGAGCCGCGAAGCTCGTGTGCATCTGCCCCAGCGATGTCCACGTGGGACAGCCCTTCGAGGTGCTCGTCAAAGCTGAGGACGAGTGGGGCAACCCCTCACGCGCTTACTCGGGTACCGTCCGCATTGACACCGACGGAACCGGGATGCTGGAGATGCCCTCCGGCGGCTCACCGGCACTGGAGGATGCAGGCCTCATACGCCTGAGCGCGGTGGCGACCTGTCCGGGAACCGTGAGGGTCACGGTCTCGGACGACGAGTTGGGGCAGTCTGCCGCCGGCAACCCGATCACCATCCACGCCCAGGCCCCCGTGCGGCGGCGCTTGTGGGGAGACCTGCATGGACAGACCGAGGCCACGGTGGGAACCAACACGGTCAGCGACTACTTCGGGTTCGCCCGCACCTATGCAGGCCTGGACTTCGCCTGCCATCAAGGCAACGATTTCCAGGTGACCAAGGAGAACTGGCGGGAGACCCAGCAGGAGACCAACGCGGCCAACGAGGCCGGCAAGTTCGTCGCCTTCCTGGGATACGAGTGGTCGGGCAACACCGGGGTGGGTGGCGACCATAACGTCATCTACCTGCGGGACGATGAGAGCATCTACAGGTCTTCCCACGCGCTGGTGGGGGACAAGTCGGATGCATACCTGGACCGCTCTAACATCGAGGCCCTGTACGACGAGATGCGGGGCCATGATGCTCTGGTGATCCCTCATGTTGGCGGCCGGCGGGCGGACCTGTCACGGCTGGACTCCCAGGTCGTCAAGCTGGTTGAGGTTTACTCGGCGTGGGGGATGTTCGAGTGGATGCTCCACAAGGCGTTGCGGGCCGGTCACCGGGTCGGGGTCGTGGCCAATAGCGACGGCCACAAATGCCGCCCGGGAGCAAGCTACCCCGGCGCGACAACCTTTGGGGTCTACGGGGGACTGACTTGTGCTCTGGCCGACGAGCTGACCAAGGAGAGTGTGTTCCAAGCGCTACAGCAGCGACGCTGCTACGCCACCACGGGCCAGCGCATATGGCTGGACGTGTCATGTTCAGGCGCCGGACCCGGGAGCGAGCTGACCGTCGCTGAGCCACCCGTGGTATCGGTCTCGGTCGCCGGGACCGCGGGCGTCGAGCGCATCGACATCCTCCGCTGCGTCCAGGGCGACGACCCGCGGATTGACACCCTCCACACGTATAGACCCGAGAGTGACCTGTCGGCGGATCGCTTCCGCGTAGCCTGGTCGGGCGCCCGCATCTACGGTCGAGACCGCAAGTCCGTATGGCAAGGCACTTTACAGGTTGAAGGCGCACGGATTTCCCAGGCCGACCCCTGGGCCCTGGATAGCCCCGTAGAGCGCGTTGAGCCCCTTAGCGACACCGAGGTGACCTTCGACACCATCACCTGCGGCGACCCCGACGGCGTCGTCTTGCGCCTGGAGGCCATGCACGACCCTGTGCTTGAGTTCCGCTCGGCCATTTGCTCCTTCATCACCGCGCTGGATGATCTGGGCGCGGAGCCCCTGAAGTTACAGGCCGGCGGGATTGACCAGCGTGTCGAGGTGAGTAGGCTCCCGGCCCAGGACCTGCCCCAGGTAGCGCAGATCGAATTCGCAGATACACACGCGCCCGAGGGGGATCTTGCCTACTGGGTCAGAGTGGTGCAGGAGGACGGCGCCCGGGCGTGGTCGAGCCCCATCTTCGTAAGTTTGCAGCGATGAAGAACGAACCAGGCGCGGGCCCAAGGCCCGGTACCTGTTTAGCCTGTGGTCGCCGAGCGTGAGAGACAGTCAAGGCACACGTCGACAAGTCCCGGCAGAGCTGGCAGACGGCTTGCGGGAACGTCTCGGGCCTGCGGCCCGAACCCGCCCGGGGCCGGCCCCGGGCCCCCGAGCACGAGCGGGGCTCGTGCTCGTTGTCGAACGCCACTGGCGCGTGGCTCGCGCAGGTGGCCTTATCGGACGCAGAGCTGTAGCCCGACGAACGGCGTGCGCCGATGCCGTCTGCGCCCCTTCGGGTCGCTTTGCGGCATCGGCACGGTTCGCAGCGCTATCGCGCAAGCCAAACCCAGCGCCTCCCCCAGGCGCGCATCGGCCGGTTCGTGCTCGGAGTTGTACGAAGCAATGCACGCCAAACACATACAAGGCCCGCGCCTGGCGTTTGGCTTTATCCTGTGCCCCACTACCTGATGATTGTCTGCTCTCTGCCGGGCCCCACGCCGACCATCTTCACGGGCACGCCTGTGAACTGCTCGATCCTGCTCACGTAGGCCTTGGCGGCCTGTGGCAGCGCAGCATAGGTTGCACAACAGGTGGTGTCCTGGCTCCACCCGGGCATATCCTCGTATACCGGCTCCGCCCGCTCCAGCAAAGCCATGTCGCTGGGCACTACCTCGAGCCGCTTGCCATCCACCTCGTAGGCGACACACACGGGCAGCTCGTCGAAGACGTCGAGCACATCGAACAGGGTCAGGGCGATGCCGGTGGCGCCGTTGATCAGGGCACTGGTCCTCAATACGACCAGGTCCAGCCACCCGCAGCGGCGTGGCCTGCCGGTGGTCGTGCCGTACTCCTGCCCGCGCTCCCGGATCAGATCGCCCTGCCGGCCTGTATCCTCGGTGGGGAACGGCCCTGCGCCCACGCGCGTGGTGTAGGCTTTGGCGATCATGTACACGTCGTCGATTCTCGTGGGGCCCACGCCGGTTCCCAGACAGGCGCTGCCCGCCACGGGGTGCGAGGACGTCACGAAGGGGAACGTGCCGTAGTCCAGGTCCAGGAAGGTGCCCTGAGCCCCTTCGAACACAATGTTGGCGCCATTCGTCTGCTTGTCAAACAGCAGCGCCCGCGTGTCGGCGATGTAGGGCTGCAGCTTCTCGGCCGCGGGCCAGACCTGTTGGAGTACATCCTCGGTGTCCATCTCGGGATGTCCGTACAGCTCTCTTAGGATGACGTTCTTATGAGCCAACTGCTCCTGTATCCTCTGCCGGAGGGTGTCTCTGTGCAGGATGTCCCACATGCGGACGGGGCGCGGCATACGTGCCGTCTTGTCGGTGTAGGCCGGCCCGATGCCCTTGCGGGTGGTGCCGATGCCGCCCTTGCCGCGAGCGTCCTCGGCCAGACCATCGAGGAGTTGATGATACGGCATGATGACATGGGCACAGCCGCTGATCCGCAGGTTGTCGCACGATACGCCCCGGGCCTGGAGCCCGGCTACCTCATCGACCAGGCTCTGCGGGTCGATGACCGTGCCATCGGCCATGATCGACAGGGCCTCTTCGCGCAGAATACCGGAGGGGATGAGGTGCAGCTTGAACTGCTCGGCGCCGACAACAACGGTGTGGCCCGCGTTGCTCCCGCCCTGATAGCGGACGACCACGTCCGCATCCTGGGCCAGGATGTCGGTCACTTTGCCCTTGCCCTCGTCTCCCCACTGTGCACCAACCACTACCTTGATGGACATGCGAACCAACTCCTTCGCGCACGCAAAAAAAACGCCCAAGGGGGATTCCCTTGAGCCTGGACGAACAAAGTCCCGGGATCGGCGTCCCGTTGTCAGACTGTACATCAGTTGCTTTCCGAAGTCAAGGCGGATATGCTCAGAAGACTTGGCTCGCATGCGCGTCTGTGGCGGGGAACCAACCGAGCTTTCGGGCTGTTGTGCAATCTGGTTTATTATGCCCCTGACACACCAGGAGGATGCAATGAGAAACACCGTCGCTGCACTGGCTTTCGTGTCTCTGCTGGCGGCCGGCCTGGCATGGGCGGACGCTCTACAGCAGCCGGTTAGCCTTCGCTACAAGCCTGTCATCGGGGAAACTCAGACCAGCGCCATCGTGGCAAAGCTCACAGACCTGCAGATGAACGGTATGTCGCTGGGCATCAATGGGCAGGTGGAGGGCACCGTCAAGCTCACCGTAACGAAGGTGGACGCGGAAACCGGCAACTGCACCGTCCGCGGCGAGTTCGAGATGAGCAAGGCCGAATTCGCGGGACAGCCCCGAGAGCCCAAACCGGTGGCCCCCGCTGAGGTCACGTACTCCCCCCTGGGCGAGATCGTGCGGATCAAGCGTGCCGATCCGCCCGCCGACACGGGTCTCGGCGCACTCACCACCGGCGGGCTACCCTTGGATGGCATTGCCCTCATGGCCATGACCGTCGGCCTGCCGGAAGACGCCGTTGCTCCCAGCGCGGAATGGAAGCAGCAAGGCGAGCAGGACCTGCCCATCCTGGGCAAGGCGCGGCTCGAGACCACAACGAAGCTGCTCAAGATCGACGGCCCGCGCGCAACCCTTGAGAGCCAGTCCCACGCCGATGTACCTGCCTTCGAGATGGAGAACCCCCTCCTGGAGGGGACGATGAAGGTCGAAGGGGCCAAATTCGCACTCGAGAAGGTACAAAGACAGTTCGACGTGTCGCGGTCGGTGGTCACTCACGCCAAGGGCGGGTTGAAGATCGAGCTAACCGCCGATATGGGCCTGGGCGCCCCCACACCCATCGCCGCCATCGGTGAATTCCAGCTCGCACCGAAGAAGCAGCCACAGACAGATGCAGAGCAGGCGGAGGGCGGCGAAGCAGACCAGCAGGGACAGCCGCCCGCTGACCAGACCGATGGCGGACAACCGGCACCCGAGGTCCCCGGCGAGCAGGCCTCCAGGCCGGGCGTGACTCTGGGACCACTGGCCGCCTCGGCGAGCTACCGGGAGGGCACGGTCACCCTCGCGCTGGGCGCTGATGGCGCCAGAGCGACCCTTCCCGGCAGTCTGAGCCGCTACAAACCGTATCTAAGCGCCGCCCGGGCTTCCTGCGCCGTCTCGGCGGGGATAAGCGGTCCCGGCGCCGGCAACCTCGCACTGTCGGGCAAGCTCCAGGCCGGCCCCGTCGCGCTGGATAGGACGGTCGAGGTCAATATCAGAGACCTCGTACTGGCCGTCTCCGCGTCCGTGGGCCGCCTGCTTCGTCAGCAGGCCGCCACCCAGTAGGCGCCGGTAACGCGTTAACCCACCGAGGACGATGCTCAACCTTGTGACACCACTGCAGGCCGTGGACGCTCCGAGGCGCATGCCGCGGGGTCTCAGTCTGTCAAAACGGAGCCGAGGGGGGCGCGTGGTCCCCGCGCTGCTACTCATGCTGTCGGTGGGAACCGTGCTGGCCGGCGGCATGTCCGCCCGCTACGGCCTGTCCTGGCCCAGACGCCTCTACTGGCCGCGGCCCGGGGGCATCGTGCTGCATCACTCCGCCTCCGCGGGAATGGCCCACGGCCGTCCGGTGGATGCAGCGCTTATCGACCACTGGCACGAGGAACGCGGCTGGGGCAGCGCAACCGTCTCGGGCGCGCACCACATCGGCTACCACTACGTGATCCTGCCGGACGGCTCAGTGCAACCCGGGCGGCCCGAATGGATGCTGGGCGCGCACTGCTTGGGATACAACGATCACCTTGGCATCTGCCTGGTGGGAGATTTCAGCTCGAGCTCCAACCCCGACGGTCGCATCAAACCCTCGGCGCCTACCCGTGAGCAGTTGAGGGCACTGGACGATCTGCTCCGTTCGCTCATGCACAGGTACGGGCTTGGGCCTGAGGCCATCCGGCGCCACCGGGACCTGGGACAGACGGCGTGCCCGGGTGATCGCTTCCCCTTCGATGCGGTCATCGAGGGCCTGTCGGGTGAGGGCAGAGGCGCGCGGGGCGACTGATGCTTCGCCGGGCGCGGCGCCCTGGTGCTGGGCACGAAGGACTCCGGGTGCGAGAAGAAGAATACCCCTATTGTGCCATCATTTATCAGCGGCTCCTCAAGAAAGCCTGCCACGCCCCCACGGATATGCCCGGCTGCTGTCGCGGCCCTGTTCGCCCTCCTCGTCGGCTTGCTGGCCCTGGCGTACGCCGGGTCTCACGTCGAGGTGCTTGAGGGACGTTCCGCGCTGACGCCGGTTGAGGCGGCGGCCAATACGGCGGGCCCCGGCGATGTCACCGCAGGGCCCTTGAAGCCGTATGGGCAGAGCGCCACCGGGTCTTCGGCGGTGGCGCCACCCGGCCGGGGCCACTGACAGGCCCACACGAGACGATAGCACTCACCGGGCGAGATCAGCGACATTAGTGCGCAGGAGCTCCGCCCCTGCACGCGGCTGGGGCCGATGGCCCAGACAAGGACACCGCCGATGTGTGTGGGGCTCTTACGCGCTGTCTCCCAAGCAAGTATTAAGGCATCCGCGGAGGTCGGCCGACGCGGGCTCAGGCGCCCGGAGCCGGCGTCTTAGCTTGTCACCATGGGCATGAATCCCTCGCCGCGAACAGTCAGGGGCGCCACCGGCCGCGCGGTGCTGCTGGGACTGGTGCTCATAGTCCCGCAGGCCTATTTCAGCCTCCACGGCTTCACATGGGGCCAGAGTCACCCCGCCAGCGTCTCACTGTACTTCAACGTTGTGGTCACCATCTTCCTTCTGGTGCTCCTCAACGGCTTGCTTCGGCGCTTCCTTCCCCGTCTCGCCCTGGGCCATGGCGAGTTGGTGGTCATCTACGGGATGCTGACGGTGGTCACCGCCCTGCTGGGCCATGACCAACTGCACAACATGGTACCTGTGGTGGCGCACCCGCTGTGGCACTCAACGCCCGAGAACGGCTGGGAGACGCTCTTCGTTCAGGACATGCCCAACTGGCTCACGGTCAAGGACCCGCAGGCGCTGCGGGCCTATTTCGACGGCCGCGAGCCCTTCCTTACGTCACCGTGGTTCAGGCCCTGGATCACCCCGGCTTTGGCTTGGTCGGGTTTCATGTTGCTCATGACCTGGGTGTTCCTATGCCTAAACACCCTCGTCCGTCGCCAGTGGACTGAGGAATTCAAGCTCAGCTTCCCCATCGTGCAGCTTCCCCTCGAGCTGACGCGCCCGGGCTCTTCCCTCATGGGACGCAGCCTGTTCTGGATGGGGTTCGGCCTCGCCTTCATCATTGATGTCATCAATGGCCTGCACGTCCTGTACCCCACCATCCCCAGCATCCTGGGACAGTACTCGGGCCAGTACGACCTGGGCACCCAGCTCAAGACCATGCCCTGGCGGGCCATCGGCTGGACCCCCCTTGCTGTGTTCCCCTTTGCGATAGGCCTGGCGTTCTTCATACCGCTGGACCTGGCCTTCAGCATGTGGTTCTTCTACATCTTCTGGAAGTTCGTGCGGATCTTCAGCGCCGGGGTAGGCATCCAGCAGCTTCCCCGTGCCCCATGGGTCGATGAGCAGAACTTCGCCGGCTACCTGGTCCTCGCCGTGGCGTCGCTGTGGGGCACGCGCAAGCACGTGTTGTCCGCAGTGCGTAGCGCCCTGGGTGGGCTGAAGCTGGACGATGGCGGCGAGCCCTTGCCCTACCGTATCGCACTGTGGGGCGCGATTGTGGGCGTCGCCTGCCTCATCGTCTTCTGCATGCAGGCCGGCATGAGCTTTGCGGGTATCAGCATCTGGTTGGCTTTCTATCTGCTGATCTCTCTGGGGATCGCCCGCATCAGGGCCGAGTTGGGGTCCCCCGTGCATGACCTGCACTTCATGGGGCCCGAGGTGGGGCTGCTGGAGATTGCGGGCGCGCAACTGTGGGGCAAGAAGAACCTGATCATGTACAGCTTCTTCTTCGCCTTCACCCGGGCCAATCGAAGCCACCCGATGCCCACCCAGATCGAGGCGATGAAGCTTGCCTCCGAGACGGGCGTCAACCAGCGCAGCATGTCGGCCGCCTTGATGGTCGCCGCAGGGTTCGGCCTCGTCCTGGGCTGGTACGTGATGCTGGATGCGTACTTCCGGTATGGGGGGCAGCCATCGTACCCCGGCAACGGCGCCTGGACTCGACTGCAGTCGTGGCTGGAGGCCCCGGCGGGCACCAACTGGTACGCGGTCTGCGCCATGGCCATCGGCGCGGTGCTCACGTGCATATTGCAGGCCGTACGGAGCCGCTATGCCTGGTTCCCCTTCCACCCGGCGGGCTTCGCCGTGTCGGGCACATGGTCGATGGCGTTGTTCGCTCCGTCCATCCTGGTCAGTTGGCTGGCGAAGAGCATCATCCTGCGCTATGGCGGCATGTCATCCTTCCGCCCGGCCTCGTTCTTCTTCATGGGCCTGACCATGGGTGAGTTCGTCGTCGGGGCTTTCTGGGGCACCTACGGCATCATCACCCACCAGCGCATGTACAATTTCCTGCCATAGGGGTCGCGACGCCCGGCCGTGGCCCGTGATACTGCGAAGGCCTTTCGGGCTTCTTGTTACGGCCCCGCGGGTTAGCTAGGGATGGCATTGCCGACAAGTACAGCCCGCATCGCGCTACCTCCGTGGCCTCATGATCCTGGGTTTGCGCAGCTTGCCGGGGCGCCTGTCGGGTGCCGGAGGCCTGCGCGGAAACGGCGCCGGGCCCCCTATGGTCCCCACAGGTCCGGGGGCGCGGGGTGGTCTGACCCTGTGGGTCGAGCGTTGCGTTGTCAGGCGCACCACGTGGATGGCGCTGTCTCCAGAGGGCGCCTCGAGCCGCACGGTGATGCGTCCCGTGCTGGAGACAGTCCCCTCCAGGGAGCTCACCTGCTGGTAGTCCTCACCATCGCTGACCATGTAGTGGGTCACCGTCGCCGTCTGCCACGAATCGGGCAGGTCGGTTATCCGCAAGGTGACATCATCACTGCACTCCCACAGGGAGATCAACACGGTCACGGTGGTCTTGGAGGCGTTGGCGGTGGCCATCACCGCCCGGCCTTTACCGTTGCCGCCCGTCGCCTTGACCGTGTGGGCCCTGTAGGTCGGCGGGTAGAAGAGCTGTGAGTATGCCTTGAAGGCGTATCCCGGCTTCTTGATTCGCCAGTCGTTGCGGACAAGGCCATAGCCGGCGTTACCGGAGTGGTAGTCACCCCGGTAGCGGAAGGCATAGCTTACATCGGTATACAGATGCAGGTAGATCAAGGCGGCGGCCGTGAAGGCCGCGCCATCCATGGTGTACAGGTTCTTTTTGAACTCCGGGTCAGGGCAGTAACTGGCGTTGCACGCGTTCCACTCGCTGAGGATGTTCAGGGTGTCCGCAAAGCCTTCCTCATCCAGTACCTCGCGAACCTTCTGAGCCTGGCGGGCGAAGACGTAGGGTCCCTCGAGGTTGCGGTTGTAGCAATGCCACGAGTAGAAGTCCAGTGGCGCGCCGAGCTTCTTGCAGGCCCGCAGGAAATCGCGGGTGTAGTCCACGATGCCTTTGTCGGTGCCGCCGGCCGTGCCGGGGCCGCCGACGACGATATCGCCATGGTCCTTCTTCAGTCGCCGGGCTATATTGCTGTACAGGTTGAAGAAGTGCTCCTTTATGGTCTGTTCCCCGAGCTCCGCGGCGTCCTGAGGGTTGGCGACGGCCCAGAAATGCTCCAGATTGGGCTCGTTCCAGATCTCCCACATGGTCACCGTATCGGGCGCAACCGAGCGGAGGTGGTGGGCGATCCGGCTGCACACCCACGCTGCCGTCGAGTGCTTGGGGGGCGGGACGTACCGCAGCTCCGTGTTGTTGCTGTAGCTCTGACCCAGCCGGTACAGGGCCTGGCACCCCGCGTCCCCGATTTCCTGCACCACGGCGTCGGCCTCGGAGAAGTCGTAGCTGTCCCAGTCGCCGGGATCGGCGTCCCAATAGCCCGGGAATACCGTGGATAGATCGCCCGGGCCGTAGTAGTCGTGGACCCGGACGTGCTTTATACCCATCTGCTCATACTGACCGGCGATGCTGCCCCCGGACAAGGGCGCCAGCAGGTGTCCGGGGCCGCAGTTGACACCGTTCAGCGGTGTCACGCTCTTCACCGTATCGTTCACGTACACGGTCACTGAACTGGCCACAACGCAGGGCGCGACCCACAATGCTCCGAGCACCAGCGCGTGTCTCATGGCACGCTCCACCTCCTATGGGGTCTCTGGCGTTCTTATTCAACGCAAGGCCCGTATCTCCTGTGAAGGTGTACTGCTTTCGCGCGGGAAATGGGGGGCGGACAAGGCAACCTAATGCAGCCCACCATGACCACAATGACACCGCACCGGCCAACAGATCCCCCCTCCCCCACGGACAGGGCGCCTTCGGTGGCATGGCGAGCGATAGCGCTCGGTGCGTTGCTTGTGCCTGCCAACGTGTGGTTCGTCATCCACGGGCTGTTCTGGGGCCAGAGTCGACCAACCACCGTCAGCCTGATCTTCAATGTCATCACCACTCTTCTGGTGGTGGCCATGGCCAACAATGTGGTGCGTCGGCTTCAGCCCCGTTGGGCCCTCAGCCATGGTGAGCTGCTGGTCATCTATGGGATGCTCAGTGTGGCCTCGGCGACGGCCGGGCTGGATCAGATACAGACGATGATGGAGGTGGTGGCTCACCCGATCTGGGGAGCCACAGTGGAGAACAAGTGGGAGGAGTTGTTCCTGGGGCAAATGCCGGCTTGGCTGACCGTCACGGACCCGGCTGCCCTCGATGCGTATTTCGACGGCCGGATGCCAATGCTCTCGAGCCCCTACTGGCGTCCGTGGGTACCCGTCGCTCTTCTGTGGAGCGGCTTCAGCTTCATTCTGCTGGCCACGATGCTGTGCCTGAACACCCTGTTCCGCAGGCAATGGACCGACGAGGCCAAGCTGAGCTTCCCCGTGGTGCAACTGCCTTTGGAGTTGGCGCGGCCACGGTGCGCCCTGTGGTCCAGCGCTCTGTTCTGGATCGGCTTTGGCGCAGCGCTGTTCATCGACACGCTCAACGGCCTGCACTTCCTGTACCCCAAGGTGCCACATATCCTGGGTGAGAGCAGTTCAGCGTGGGACCTGGGCACCCATGTGAAGAACATGCCCTGGCGGGCCATCGGTTGGACCCCGATGCGGGTATTCCCCTTCGGGATGGGGCTGGCATTCTTCATCCCGCTTGACCTGGCTTTCAGCCAGTGGTTCTTCTACGTGGTGTTCAAAATCGTGCGCATCGGGTCGGCGGCGCTCGGGTGGGGCAACCTGCCCAAGGCCCCATGGATCGACGAGCAAATGCACGCGGCCTACCTTGCCCTGGCCGTGCTTTGCTTGTATTCGTCACGCAAGCACCTGCAGGCCGCCGTGCACAGCGTCCTGGGCAAGGGGCAGTTCGATGACAGGGCCGAGCCGTTGCCCTACGCATGGGCGTTCTGGGGCGCCGTGGGGGGGCTGGCGGCACTGATGGTTTTCTGCCTGCGTGCCGGGATGAGCCTGTGGGCCGCCGCGGCTTTCATGCTGATCTACCTGGGCCTGTCCATCGCCGTGGCGAGGATTCGCGCGGAGTTGGGCTCGCCGGTCCACGACCTGCACAAGATCGGCCCCGAGGCGGTGCTTACCGAGGTGCTCGGCCCGCGAGCGCTGGGTGTCAAGAACCTGGTCATGTTCGCCTACTTCTGGTCCTTCAACCGCGCCCACCGCAGTCACCCGATGCCACACCAGATCGAGGCGATGAAGCTCGCCGATGAGACGGGCACGAGCCAACACGAAATAGCCGTCTCGCTGACCATCGCGGCAGCACTGGGGATACTCCTGGGCTGGGGCATCATGTTGGACGCCAACTTCCGCTATGGCGGGCGTTCGTACAAGGGCCAGGAGGCCTTCGGGCGGCTGCAATCATGGCTGACCAGCCCGGGCGAGACAAACTGGTATGCCGTAGCCGCCCTGGTGATCGGCGGGGCTTTCACAGTGTTCCTGGCCAGCATGCGGACCCGCTTCGCCTGGTGGCCCTTGCACCCGGCCGGCTTTGCCGTGGCCGGCGGCTGGTCCATGGCCCTGTTTGCCCCGTCAATCCTCGCCGCTTGGCTGGTGAAGACGATCATCCTCAGGTATGGGGGCATGACCTCCTTCCGCCCCGCCTCGCGCTTTTTCCTGGGGATGATTCTGGGCGAGTTCGTCGCGGGATCATGGTGGGGTTTGTTCGGCATACTCACCAAGCGTGCCATGTATAATTTCCTGCCGTAGCGGTCTCGCCCCGGCACCAACCCAACTCCGGCGCAGGCATTATTGCCCTGCTGGGAGGTCTCGGCCGATGAAGGCCTTCGTGATACGCGGCAAGCACGACGCCGCCCTGCAAGACGTACCCGCGCCTCAGACTGAAGCTGGAGAAGCGCTCGTAAGGGTGCGGGCATGCGGTGTCTGCGGCTCGGACCTGCATGCGTACCTGGGCCATCAGCCGTTCTTCAAGTACCCTCAGATCCCGGGCCACGAGGTGGTGGGGGACATCATCGAGTTGCGTGCCCGGCCGGAAGGGCTCCGGCGCCTGCCGGGCCGGCCGGTCGAGGAGAACCTGCAACCCGGCGACCGCGTTGTGCTGGATCCAGCCATGCCCTGCGGCGAGTGCTACCCGTGCACCCATGGCCACTACAACTGCTGCGACAACATGCGGGTTGTGGGGGTCCACGCGCCCGGCGCCATGGCCGAGTATTACACGGCTCCCCTCGAGTGCCTGCACCGCGTTCCCCAGCAGATGCCCGACAGTCTGGCGGCCTTGGTGGAGCCCGTGTCCATCGGCGTCCAGGCCAATGAGCGGGGCCGTGTGGCCCACACCGACACGGTTCTGGTGATCGGCGCGGGGACCATCGGTCTGTGCGTGATGCTTGTGGCCAAGTCTCGAGGTGCAAAGGTGGTCATGAGCGACCTGTCGGCCGAACGGCTGCGGACGGCCTCGAGAATGGGTGCTGACGCCGTGCTGGACCCACGCGCGGGTGGGTTCCGGGCCGACCTGGCCGAAGTGTGTCAAACCGGCGGCCCTTCGGTGGTCGTCGAAGCCGTTGGCACGCCCGCAACCGCCGCGCAGGCCCTCGATCTGGTGGCCGCCAGCGGACGGGTGGTGCTGCTGGGGCTCATCAGCGACGAGATCCGCATTCCGGGCAACATCCTTGTGAAGAAGCAACTGGATTTCGTCGGGTCGCGCCTGCATGGGGGGACAATCCCGCGGGCTGTCGAGCTGCTGTCCGACCGGCCCGGGGCGGTCGAGGGCCTCATCACCCACACCGTGGGCTTAGGGCAGGCCGAGGCTTCCCTGAAGATGATGGCCGCCCGGCCCGACCAGGTTCTGAAGGTGATCGTCGCTTTCGGACTGTAGGCCGGCGAGGCGGATGATCGGCGGTCCCACCGCCCGAGTTTGACAGTCTGGCGATCCATGCCGTATACTGCCTCAAATCCACAGAATACAGGGACTATGCCACGTTGTTCGCCACTTTGGGAGGTTACGCCACGCGATTTTGATTTCGAGGCCCACATGGCCCGGGCGGTGGATATCCACCCCGTCATCGCCGGTGTCATGCGCAGCCGAGGGATCGAGAGCGTGGAAGCTGCCCGCCAGTTTCTCCACCCGGAACTGGCGGCCCTTCATGACCCCTTCGGTCTTCCTGACATGGACGTTGCCGCCAAGCGACTGGTGGCCGCCGTACAGGGCAAAGAGACCGTGGTGGTCCACGGCGACTACGATGTGGACGGGGTGACGGCGTCGGCTCTGCTGGTCCGCTTCCTGTCCAAGCTCGGCGCGAACTGCCAGTACTTCATTCCCCACCGCCAGATCGACCACTATGGCCTGAGCGTAGATGCGGTGCGTCAGGCGGCCCAGCAGGGGGCCACCCTCGCCATCGCCACCGACTGCGGTGTCACCGCCCTGGAGCCCATCGCGGAGGCGCGACGTCTCGGCCTGGACGTGGTCGTCATCGATCACCATGAGCCTGGGCCCATCCTGCCCGAGGCGAATGCTGTCGTCGACCCCAAGCGCGAGGACGCGACGTATCCCGAGCGCGACCTGGCGAGTGTCGGCCTGTGCTTCAAGGTGGCCTCGGCGGTCTGCCAGCTGCTTGACATACCCCAGCAGTCGCTACAGCGTGCCTTCCTTGACATTGTGGCTCTGGGCACCGTGGCCGACGTTGTTCCCCTGCAGGGAGAGAACAGGATTCTCACCCACCATGGGCTCAAGCTCATCCCCGAGAGCCGCAAGGCGGGCCTGCAGGCGCTCCTGCGGATGTGCAACCTGGGCGGGGACATCCGCGCCTCTGATATCGCCTTCCGTATAGCGCCGCGCATGAACGCAGTGGGGCGCATGGGAGACGCGACCGATGCGCTCGAGCTTCTGCTCACTGACGACGATGCCGAGGCCAATCGTATGGCTTTGGGGCTTGAGAACGCCAATCGGGCGCGTCAAAAGGAGCAACAGAAGACCTACGTCGAGGCGCGCCAGATGCTTCGGGACAGCGTCGATCTGGAACGTGATCCTGTGGTGGTGCTGTGCTCCGAGAGCTGGCACGTGGGTGTTGTGGGGATCGTCGCCTCGAAGATCGTCGAGACGCATGCCCGGCCGGCCATCTTGATGGTGCAGGAGGGCGACGAGATCCGTGGCTCGGCCAGAAGCGTGCATGGCTTCGACATCAGCCAGGCTCTCGCCGACTGCGCCGACCTGCTGCTGTCGTATGGTGGGCACTCGCTGGCGGCGGGCCTGAGCCTGGAAGTCGCCCAGCTTGAGGGCTTCCGGTCTCGGTTGAATGCACTGGCCGGCGAGACACTGGTGCAGGCGGACTTGCGGCCGCGCATGCAAATTGATGCGGAGCTGTTACTAGATGAGGTGGATGAGGAGTTGCTTGAGGGCATCGCCATGTTAGAGCCCTTCGGCCAGGCGAACGCGGCCCCGCTATTTGCCACTGAGAACGCCGAGGTGCTCGACGCGCGGGCCGTGGGCCGTGATGCCCAGCATCTCAAGCTGTTCGTCGCTCAGGGCGACAGGCCGGTGGACTGCATCGGGTTCGGCATGGGCGACGCCACGGAGTGGCTGCGACGCGGCGACGCGGTTGACATCTGTCACACGCCCGAGATCAACGAGTACAACGGCACCCGGGGCGTTCAATTGCGGATGCAGGCCATCAGACCGGCAAACGGTGCTTGCCCGTAGCGAGCACGGGCAGCTCCGGTCGCACAACGCGCTCCTGCGGCGCCCCCGCCAATCGGCTTACAGGGCGCCGTTTTCGCTTGTGGAGGTGGCACCCACGTGTCTGCCCCGCTGTCCAAGGCGGTTCTGCTGGTAGGAGGCCAGGGCACGCGCTTGCGCCCCTTGACGTGCCGGGAGCCCAAGGCGCTCATACCCTTGGTCAACGAGCCTTTGCTGGCCTACGAATTCCGTCTCCTTCAGCGGCACGGTGTGGCGGATATTGTCCTGGCTGTGGGCTACAAGGCCGATGCTCTGCGGCAAGTCCTGGGGGACGGCGCCAGGTGGGGGGTGCGCCTCACCTACGTCGAGGACCCCCTGCCACTGGGTACCGCCGGGGCTCTCAAGAACGTACAGCAGCACGTGGATGACACGGTCGTTGTCATGAACGGCGACCTTGTCTACGATGTCGACCTGGCGGCCTTAGCCAAGGCCCATGCCCTGGCCGGCGCGATGGTTACCTTCGCGTTGCGCAGGGTGCCGGACATACGCCGGTTTGGCTTGATTCAATGCGATGACCGGGGCTTTGTCACTGCTTTCAAAGAAAAGCAGGAGGTGGACGAGACGCGTCGAAACACGGTAAACAGCGGCCTGTACATCATGAGCCCCGAAGTCTTCGACCACATTCCCGCCGGGCGCGAGTATTCCAACGAACACGACCTATTCCCCAATCTGCTGCACACCGGGCGCCGTCTGGTGGGACATGTCCCTGAGCATCAGGGCTACTGGGCCGATGTCGGCACCATCGACGCGTACAAACAGTCGACACAGGACTTGCTCGATGGGGCGGTCCCGTGGGCGTGCCGTCTGACATCCGGCGCCGAGCACGAAGCCAATGGTGTGCGGATAGCCGCCCCGGTACACATTGATCCCAGTGCCTGGGTGCATCCCGGGTCCCTGGTCGGCCCGCACGTTGTGGTGGGACCGCGCTGCCACATCGGGCCCGGAGCGCGCGTCTCGACAAGCATACTATGGGAGGCCGTGACCGTGGGGGACAAAGCTATGGTGAAGGACAGCATACTGGCCAGCGGAGCCAAGGTTGCCGCCGGCTCCCGTCTCTGTGGCGAGGTGCTTGCTTAATCATGCAAGACATGCTGATGATGATACCGGGTCCCACGAATTTGCCGCCCGAGGTGCGCGAAGCCATCGGCCGCCCGACCATGTACCACCGGGGAGTCGAGTTCACGGACCTTCTACAGCGCTGCACCGCGGGGCTCAGGGATGTCTTTCAAACGTCCGAGGATGTCTTGATATTGAGTTGTTCCGGCACCGGCGGCGTCGAGGCGGCCATCACCAACCTCATCGGCCCCGATGACCGTGTGTTGGTGGTCAGGACGGGCAAGTTCGGCGAGCGCATGGGTGAGATAGCTGAGCAATACGGGGCCCTGGTGACGTGGGTCGATGTAGAGCCGGGCCAGGCCGTGCAGCCGCGGCAGCTTGTTGATGTGCTCTCGCGCCGCCCCTTCAAGGCCCTCCTGTTCGTACAGAACGAAACGTCGACAGGCGTCACACAGAACGTGGCCACCCTGGCCAAAATCGCCCGCGACTACCACTGCCTGAGCATTGTTGACTGCGTAAGCGGTATGGCCGGTATTCCCGTGAGGACGCAGCATTGGGGCCTTGACGCGGTTGTGGCCGGCTCGCAGAAGGCCTTCATGCTCCCGCCCGGTTTGGCCTTTGTCTCGCTGTCGGACAGGGCCTGGCGTGTGGCCGCCGACTGCAAGACCCCGCGCTACTACCTGGACCTGATCGCAGCCCGTGAATCGCTTCACAAAGGTCAGACGCCCTACACACCCGCGGTGAACCTCATCCAGGGGCTGGCTGCCTCCTTGGCTCTCTTGCAGGCCGAAGGCATGGCCTCCGTGTATGCCCGCCACGCCGCCGCCGCAGGAGCCGTCAGGGCCGCCTCAAGGGCCATCGGCCTGGAGTTGTTTGCAGACCCGGCCTATGCCAGCAACGTGGTCACCGCTATCCGCTCCCCCGAGGGCCTCGATTCGTCCGATCTGGTCAAACAGATGGCCGAAGATTCCGGGATTCTCATCTCCGGCGGGCAGGGGGAGCTAAAGGGCAAGATCTTCCGCATCGGGCACATGGGCGTGTTCGATGTCGATGTGATATCCGCGACGGTCGCTGCGATGGCCGGGGCCCTCGTGAAGCTGGGCTACCCGTGCGATCCGGCTGTTGCGAAGAAGGAGGCCGTCGGAGCCTACGGCGGCTGAGTGCCATGCATCGAGTGCTGGTCTGTGACAACGTAGCCGCGGCGGGTGCCGAGCTGCTTCGTGAGTCGGCCGAGGTGATCCAGACGGGGGCCCTCACCCAGCAGGAGCTCATCACGGCCCTTCGGGGCTGCGACGCCCTGCTGGTGCGGAGCGGGACCAAGGTCACCGCCCAGGCCCTGCGCGCCGCCGACGCGTTGAAGGTGGTAGCGCGCGCCGGAGTGGGCGTGGATAACATCGACATCGACGCCGCGACACACAATGGCATCCTGGTGGTCAACAGCCCGGCGGGAAACATACTGGCGGCGGCTGAGCACTCCATCGCCATGCTCCTGGCCGCCGCACGCAACATCGCCCAGGCTGACGCTTCAATGAAGGCCGGTAAGTTCGACCGCAAGCGCTTCATGGGCCGGCAGATCGCGGGCAAAACCCTCGGGATCATGGGGCTGGGGAAGATCGGCAGCGAGGTGGCCCGGCGCGCGACGGCCTTCGGCCTGGACATCATCGCCCACGATCCCTATGCCACGCATGCCCACGCCGAGAAGCTTGCCGTCCGTCTGGTGGAGTTCGAGGAGCTGCTTGTCGCCAGCGACTTCATCACTGTGCACGTGCCGCTGACAGACGACACGCGTGGCCTGATCGCTTCACCTGCCCTGAGCAAGATGCGTCCTCACGCGATCGTGGTCAACTGCGCGCGCGGAGGGGTGATTGATGAGCAGTCCCTCCTACAGGCGCTTGAGGAGGGCCGGATTGCCGGAGCGGCGGTGGATGTGTTCGAGGGCGAACCCGAGGTGGACTGGGCCCTGGCGCGGCATCCCCGCGTGGTTGCAACGCCACACCTGGGCGCCTCGACGAGCGAGGCCCAGGAGACGGTTGCCGTGGATGCGGCGCGGCAGATCCTCGAGGTGCTTGCAGGCCGTCCGCCGAGCTCTCCGGTAAACGTGCCGGCGCTGTCTCCCGAGTTGGTGGCTCAGATGCAGCCCTATCTGACGGTAGCGGGCTACCTGGGCCGCATCGCCCATGTGCTTATCAAGGAAGCGCCGTCTGAAGTATCCGTCACGGCATCCGAGGGCGCGCCCCTGAGCGGCTATACGCTTCTGATCAGCCGCCTCGTGGCGGGGCTGCTGGCGGGCCGGACCGACCAACCCGTCAATGAGGTGAACGCGATCCATGTCGCACGGGAGCGTGGCATGCGCATCTCTCATGCCATCTGTAGCGAGGACCCGGGCTACTCGCGGTACGTGGCGGCCCAGATCGTGTGTGGCGAGACCCGGTGCGATCTAGCGGCCGCCATGATCGAAGGCGACCGCACCCGCATTCTGCGCATTGATGGCTTCAGCATTGATGTGTCTCCCCCGGGGCGGTTGATGCTCGTATGGAAACGCAATCCGCGGGTCCCCGGCTTCATCGGCGCCATTGGGTCGACGCTGGCCCAGGCCGGCATCGGCATCGCCAGCATCGAGGTGGGCCTGGAGGAGATCGACGGTATGGGCCTGCTGGTGGCCCACGTGGACAAAGCGGTCGAGGGACCGGTGCGAGACAACATCGCCCGGCACCCGGAGGTCGCCCGGATCGAAATGGTGGTTCTTGACTGACTATGCGGATCCTTCTGTCCAACGACGATGGCATTGGCGCGCCCGGCCTGCAGGCCCTCGCGTCTGAGCTTGGTAAGATCGCCCAAGTAGTGGTGTTCGCTCCGGATCGGGAGCAGAGCTGCGCCGGACACGCCATAACCCTGCACAAACCCCTACGCCTGCGCGAGGCATCAATAGAGGGCTTCGACGGACCGGCGTACTCCAGCAGCGGCACGCCGGCGGACTGCGTAGTGCTGGGCCGACTGGGCGAGGATCAGCCTCTCGATCTGGTGATCTCGGGCATCAATGCCGGCGCCAACCTTGGCGAAGAGGTCTTCTATTCGGGTACCGTCGCCGCGGCCATGGAGGGCTGCCTGCAGGGCCTGCGTAGCATGGCGGTCTCCGTCACGGCCTACAAGGACTGCGACTTCCGTGCCGCTGCGCGTTTCGCCGCCAGGTTCGCACCCGTGTACCTGCAAATGGACCTGCCCGACGGGCTGTTCCTGAACGTAAACGTACCGAATCTACCCCCCGATAGGATCGCCGGCGCTCGAGTCACACGGCTGGGCCGCAGGGGATACGAGAATTTCATGGAGAAGCGCGAGGACCCCAGGGGCAACCCCTACTACTGGTTTGGGGGCGAGGCGACGGAAGCCGACAGCGTCGACGGCACCGACATTGCGGCTACGCAGGCCGGCATGATCTCAGTGTCGCCGATCCGCGTTGACCTCACCGGCTACGAGATCATCGACACCGTGGGTGAGGCCCTCTCAGGCCTCGTGCTCGATGAGCCATGACCGCGTCCTACACCCGGCTAATCGAGGATGGGCAACTGGCGGGTAGAGCTCAAGCGCTGCGCGAGTTGCTCGCCCCCTGTCGCTTATGCCCGCGGGAATGCGGGGTCGACAGACTGTCGTCGTCCGAAGGCGCTTGCCGATCGGGGGCCGTAGCAAAGGTGGCCAGCTTCAGCCCCCACTTCGGGGAGGAAGCCCCCCTGGTCGGTACGCAAGGGTCGGGCACCATCTTCCTGAGCAACTGCAACCTGCGTTGCGTGTTTTGCCAGAACCACGATATCAGCCAGTCGGGCGCAGGACGTGAGGCAGGCCCCGAAGTCCTGGCCTCGATGATGCTGAAGCTTCAGAAGCTCGGCTGTCACAACATCAATTTGGTGACGCCCACACATTTCGCGCCGCAACTGGTCGAGGCGCTAACCATCGCCGCGCAGCGCGGCCTGAGCGTCCCGATCGTCTACAACTGTGGCGGGTATGAAAGCCTCGAGGTCCTCCGACTGCTGGAGGGGATCGTGGATATCTACATGCCCGACGCCAAGTGGGCCGACAGTGATACCGGCGAGCGCCTATCGGGGGTTCCCTCGTACCCCGACCATATGATGGCGGCAATCCGCGAGATGCACAGACAGGTCGGCGACCTTGTCCTTGGCCCGCGGGGTGTGGCCCAGCGTGGCCTTCTGGTGCGACATCTGGTGATGCCCCACGATCTGGCGGGCACACCACAAATCATGCAGTTTCTGGCTTCCGTGAGCCGGGACACATATGTTAACGTGATGGCGCAGTATCGTCCCTGTCACCAAGCTCACAACCACGCTCACATCGACCGGCCGCTCACCTCGGAGGAGTACCGACGCGCCGTTAGGGCAGCGCTTGAGGCGGGCCTGCACAGGCTTGACGAGGAACCTTCGAGGCGACCGTGACACCTACGCCTTGTGCCGTGGCAGGGCTTGTAACCGGCGCCAGGTCAAAGGGCTTCGGGGCCTTGACGACCACGCGCCGGAATCGTCAGATCGCCGGAGGCAAGGAAGATGTCGAGTTTCTTCGACGACGTCAAAGCCGTCTGCCGAGGCGCATTCCACAAGGGGCGCAAGGGCGTGGATGACCTTGCGGTCGCCATTGACGAGCGTACTGAAATGGCCAAGCTGAACTCCCGCATCCGCGCGCTAACCCGTGAGCGAGGAGAGCTTGTCACACAGGTCGGCAAGAAAGTCTACTCCCTGCACACTCGCCAGAAGGTCCGCAACCGCGACATATTGCAGGATTGCGAGCGCATCGACGGCATCAACGACGAGGTGGGCAGACTGCGGGAAGCCATCGAGGCGCTGCGTCGCGGCCCCCAGGATGACCTGTCGGTGCCACCGGTGGAGGATGAGACCCCGCTGGAAGACGAGGAGCAGGCCCCCGATGTCGAAGAGACGGGGCCGAGCCAGGAGGCCGTGGCCGCCGAGACACAGGCCGAGACGCCCGCCGAGGGCGAGACGGTCGGGATCGTTCCGGACGAGCAACTCCCCGCGCTGGAGGCCGAGGTCCCCGGCGAGGACGAAGACCAAGATAGCAACTAGCGACACGCGACGAGAAGGGCTGAATCCATGAGCGCAAGATATGTTTTCGTCACCGGAGGCGTCATCTCCGGCATCGGCAAGGGCATCACCACCGCATCCATCGGCAGGCTTCTGAAGAACCGC
>Ga0272441_10003888_pt1 | contig 27796 bp, 20 predicted proteins | sample SSMProp6N_FD_193582 | JGI IMG/M metagenome (GOLD analysis project Ga0272441, IMG submission 193582) | Marine sediment archaeal communities from Little Sippewissett salt marsh, Falmouth, MA, United States - SSM-Prop-6N | ecosystem: Environmental > Aquatic > Marine > Wetlands > Sediment ... | reverse complement strand
CAAGAATTATCGTAGCTATGCCACTTGGCATTTTTTTTGCACCCAGTAATTGAATTGATTCTTTGGCAGCTTTTTCAGATACTTCAATAAGATTGAGCCCCTCAAAGTATTCGTAACCCTCAGTGTGAAAATCTCCTCTAAAACTAGCTGGTAAACTTCTAGTTTGTGCTTCACCTCCTTCCATGGCTGTAGAGGCCACGCCTCCACCGCACCAGATGATTGTTTGATTTATTTTGGATCCTTCAGTAGTATACAGGATAGTATAGTCTTTCCTACTCACATAATGACTTGTTGAGACCTTTATTTTATCAGAGTAGGATTTTGCTCTTTTTGAACTCTCTTCAAGAATCTCGATTTTTTCTTTTAATTCAACATCAAAAGGATCCTTCTTAATGGGGGTAGAAACCTTGTCTTCATAAATTGGTTCTTCTGCAAGTTCTATATCGAACTTTTTTACTAAAGCTGATGCCTTTGCAATTTTTACAGCTTTTTTTGCTAAATCTGTTATTGAATCTCTTGTTAATTCATTAGTACTAGCAAATCCCCAACTTTTGTTCACTAAGCATCTGATTCCAATCCCTCTCTTGTCAGTTCTATTAAGTCTTTCAAGAGTGTTATTCTTAAAGGAGATATCTTCCATAAAAGTGTGCATCATTTTTACATCTGCATATTGGACTCCTTCTTTTTCAGAACATTTAATTCCATAAGAGACAAGATCTTCAAGATTGTCTACTTCATCTTGCATAATTGATTTTCCTTCCTCTTGTTAAAAATATTTTCTACATTTTTTGAAAAAAATTTGGAATACACATCAGGAGTAGGTCTCAATTAATGCTTCATATACTAGATTGGCATAATCTATGACTTCTTGTTTTTCTGTATATTCATCAGTAACATGTAGTTGATCTAGTTTTCCAGGTCCCATTATTACAAAAGCAGCTTCATTTTCCGGTACTAACATTGCTCCATCTGTTCCATAATTCAATCCGATAATTTTTTCTTTTCCCATTTTAGCTGCTTTATTTTTTAAAACCTTAATTATTTTATCTTCGCGATTAAGTTCAATTGCAGGAATCTCATGAACAATCTCAATTTCAGCTCTAGCAAGACCTTGAGCATTGAAGTCCTCTATTAATTGCTTTAGTTTTGATTTTATCTCCTCTCGAAGACTATCTACTACTAAACGATAATCACATCTAAATTCACAATATTCTGGAACTACATTGATCAGTGTGCCACCTGATATTTTTCCAATGTTCAAAGTGGATCTACCCATTATGTCATGATTTAAATCAGGAACTATCTCCTTCATTCTTGGAATTAGAGTAGAAGCGCCTTCAATTGCGTTTATACCTAAGTGGGGAGTAGATCCATGTGCTGATTTACCATATACTTTTACTTTAACCCAGAAAGTTCCTTTCTCAGCAATACCTACTTGTAATTCTGTAGGTTCTCCAATAAGGACAAATTCGCACCCCTCCATTATTCCTTCTTCTTTTGCTGCAGCGGAACCATCCATTCCAATCTCTTCGTCTGAAGTACCTAAGAAAATAATCTTCTTTCTTAGTTTTACATTATTTCTCTTTAAAGCGATTAGAATAGCAATAAAAGCTGCATCTGCACCCTTCATATCTGTGGATCCTCTTCCATAAATTCTACCCTCATGTTCTTCGGCACCAAACGGGGGGTATTTCCATTTTGTTTCATCTCCAGCTGGAACAGTGTCCAAGTGACCTGTTAATATCACTGTTTCTTTGCTGTCCCCATATTGTGCAATAACATTTGCTCTCCCTTCAGCATATCTATGTAATTTTGTCTCTATTCCATTATCTTCTAGAAGATTCTTAACATAATCAGCTGCTTTTAGAGTATATCCAGGTGGATTTTCCGTCTTGATTTGGATTAGTTCTTGTAAGATTGGAATAACGTCATCTTCTGTTATCATTGTATTCTCATATAGAATTAAACTAAGATGTTTTAAACTTTTCACGAATGGCGGCTTAATTTCCCTTCAACAAAGATTTTTTGAATGTGAAAAAGAATAATCTTCAAGGAATTGACCCAGTATGGAAGATCAAAAAGAGATTAGAAATTACCTCTCTGATTCTACAAGAAGAATGGTTCTTTCTCAAATTATATCCTTCTCTAAAGCTGTTTCTGCATCAGAACTCTTAGATAAACTACCAATTTCAAACAGGAGTACAATCTATAATATACTCGATAGATTGACTGAATTAAAACTTGTGAAAAGGCAAGAAGTTAAGTTTGGTGGTTCTGATAGAGTTTTCTACTCTCCTAATCACGATATAATCTCGAGTGATTTCTTCAAACAATTATTACAGGAGTTCGGTGATTTAGAAAAACCTCCTATTCTCAATCTTGAGTACAAATATACATGGAAGGATTTTCCTGATTGTTTAATTATGGGTGATACATTGCATCTAAGTATTGTTTTTGGTTCATGGATGACAGAAGCAGCTAGCACTATTGATGCACTTTATGTACCTGAAATCTCTCAAATGTTGACCTACTGGGCAAATAAGAATCGAAAGATCCCAATAGATAAAATCTTAATAGATTCTGTTCTGGATTATCAAGCAATACATAAGAAAAACGAAAATATGTTAGTTATTGGTTCAGGAGCTGTTAATAGAATAACTTCAGAAATAATGGACTTATATGATGAAAATCTTCCAATTAAGTTCTTAACACCATCAAGCAAAAACATTCACAGCTCTTTGTCAGATGTTACATATAGTGAGGAAACCCCAGTTGGGTTACTTGCTGGAATTGTAGCTCTCCTTCCTAATCCTTGGGATAAATCTAAGGTAGTAATACTGTGTGCTGGTTCAAAAAATGTTGGAACTCAAGCATCTTTGAAAGCTATTCTAGATAACATTAAATCTTTAGTCGAAATGAGAGAACCAATAATAGAAAATCATAACAAATTCCAAGAAATACCTATTAGAATTATCCGTGCACAAGGTGAAGATTTACTCACAAAGATGATACAACAAAAAAGCCCAAAAATCACAGAATATGACTTTGTCGAATAGATTAGACAGTCCTTTTCGTTAAATTATTTCTATCTGTATCTAATAGAGCAAAATTCGTTGGTCTAAAGACAAGATAACTAAATATTCCAATTACTATGAAAGCAGATGCTACAAAGAATGAGACAATTGTTGCATAAGCGTCCCTTTGAGTTGCTGGTCCAAGATAAATAAAGAAGTTAGTCAATCGACTGGAAGTAAATCCAATAAGAACTCCTAGACTAACCAAAAATAATGATGTTACAGAAATCACAATTGAGCGTCTTTGTTTAAGCAACTTGAAGACTTTGTTGATTATCAAATAAAGTATTGATCCAATTAACGCTAAGAAGATGATAATATAAGCCATGATCACTCGTATGTTAGAGGATGTAACATTTGATTCATCCACTGCTAAAGCATCAGTTATGGGGCCTGTAATTGCAGTTCCTCCTAATCCCCAAGACAGATAAAATGTTGCATTGTAATAACCCATCATTCTACCTCGTTGTTCTAATGGAACAACTCTATTGACCATAGAATAAGCTGTTGATTGAATCCAAACTCTTGATGTGCCTTTAAGAGCCATATAAATGAAAAAGACAAATATGAAAGCTTGACTATGAGGTGCAAATGGCAATACGATTGTTCCAATAAACGCTAAAAGAAATCCAACGAGTAAAACTTTAGCATCACTAAACCGCTTAACTAAAAGACCCACAGATAATCCTGCTATAATCATAGCTATGCTACTTGTGTTGCGTAACCAAGCTACTGCTATATCAGATGCTGCGAACGTGGTAGGTAATCTCACATAAATTTGAATCATCTGATTAATGCTATTTCCACCAATGTTTACAATAGAAAGTATAATCAAAAACCATATGAAAAGCTTGGTGGGCCAATCTGTCCTTCCCTTCTCTTTTTCTGCTACATCATTTCTCAAACTATTAGCATTCTCCTTTTCATCAGTTTCTTGGAAGTAATCCTCTTCCAATTCAGCATATGATTCTGGTATCATAAAAAGCGCAACGATGCTGAATATCATAATTCCTGAAGAAATATAGAATAAATAACCATTCCAGAATCCAATTCCATCAAGGTAGAGAAATCCACTAGCTGTAACCCCTAACACATTTCCTATACCACCGATGAATTGTAACAACCCCATAGTTTTACTTCTTTCTGAGTCTCGAGTTAAATCAGCAATTAATGTTGTCCACCCCAGATTACTACTACTCCAACCAGCTTCAATGATGGTAAAACCTATAATTATGGTATAAGCTGCCATTCTTAACCAGTTGGTACCTATATTTCTATCAATACTATACTCAGTAAGATGACTTAGACTGTAGGATAGATTTACAAGATTAAATCTTGACCCCAAATAAACATGGATCCAGAAGACAATCAGGTAACCTATGGCAGCATAGGTTTCTCCAAACACTATCAACAGTCTTCTTTTCTTAAATCTATCAGATATTCTCCCCCATATTCCTGATTGAGCTGCAATGTTTGCTATCATTGGAAGCGTAGCGAAAAGTGTCATTTCGGTATAAGTGACTTCTAGAAATTCAAAGAGGTAAATACTGAGAAAGAAATAAAAAATTCCTCGTCGGAACTGTGCAAGAATTTGAAAAATTGATAAACTCGTAAAGTGTTTCTTTTTCATTCCTCTTACCTCTTACATTTCACCTTTCTTGAATATATTAGCTTGTTTCAAAAAAATTCTAAACGGGTTATTAAGCTTGTGATATGTTCTTTATTTTTATATAGAAAATTCTGCTTATTAAAAAATCTTTTAAAGATTTATGGGAAAACATAACTGAGGACAATGTTAGGTGAATATGAAACAATTATATAGCGGTTTTTTAATGTCCCTACTGTCAAGTAGAAACGCTGTCCTCTTGAGAAAAATACACAAAGTTTTACAGGTGAGTATATGGTCAAACTAGAATTACCAGATGGAAATGTTTTGGATGTACAAAAAAATAGTACTGTATTGAATGTTGCTGAACAAATAGGACCAGGCTTAGCACAAGCTGCAATAGCAGCAAAGTTCGATGGTGAAATGGTCGATTTGTCCTATGTAATTACACAGAATGGTAAATTAGAAATTCTTACAGAAAAATCAGAAGAAGCATTGGATGTTCTTAACCACAGTGCAGCTCATATAATGGCAAGTGCTGTTGTTGCCTTATTCCCTGATGCCAAACCAACTATAGGTCCAAGTATCGAACCTGTAGGGTTCTATTATGACTTCTATGTAAAGGAACCTTTCTCTCAAGAGGATTTGGAGAAAATCCAGAAGAAGGTAGATGAAATTATCCAAGAGAACTCGGATTTTGAACGAGAAGAGATGTCTTTGAAAGATGCCATTAATTTCTATAATTCCAAAGAGAAGAATATGTTTAAGGTTGAAATTCTTAAAGAAACAGATGTCGAAAAGGTCTCTTTCTATTCCCATGGTAAAGGAATCTTCAAAGATCTTTGTAGAGGACCCCATATTCCTTCTACTGGAAGAGTCAAAGGTATAAAGATCTTAAATGCATCCTCAGCTTTTTGGAGAGGTGATGCACAAAGAGAATCATTGCAAAGAGTCTATGGTGTAGCATTCTTCAGTGCAAAACAACTAAGGAAACATCTGAATATGCTTGAAGAAGCTAAAAAGAGAGACCATAGAATTATTGGACCTCAGTTAGACTTGTTTGGAACTGCTGATGAATGGGGGCCTGGTATGCCTTTAATCTATCCAAAAGGTACGATAATTCTGGAAATTTTGAAAAGCTTCTGGATAAAAGAACATAGAAAAGCAGGTTATGAGGTCGTTCAAACACCCCACATCTTTAAAGAGTTAGTGTGGCAAACCAGCGGGCATACTGAGTATTTCATGGAAAATATGTTCCCAGTTGATCTCAAAGGAGAACGATGGTTTGTTAAGCCAATGAACTGCCCAGGGCACATGATGATATACAATCGAAAAGCTTATTCTTATCGGGAACTACCTGTTAGGTTAGGTGAGATGGGAACTGTTTATCGCTATGAGTTATCTGGAGCTCTACATGGTCTGTTTAGAATAAGGAGTTTCACCCAAGATGATGCTCATCTCTTTATGTTACCAGAACAGCTTGAAGATGAACTCGTGGGAGTCATTCAAATGGTACAACATTTCTATAAAATATTTGGTTTTGAGGAATGGGAATACTTTATTAGTACTAAACCAGAAAAAGCTATTGGGGATGACGCTGGTTGGGAGCATGCAACTAATTCTTTGATGAAAGCTATGGAAAGAGTAAATCTATCTTACAAGATTAAAGAAGGTGATGGTGCTTTCTACGGTCCTAAAATTGATGTTGATGTTAAAGATGCTATTGGAAGAAGATGGCAATTAGCAACTATCCAAGTAGATTTCAATTTACCAGAAAGATTCGATATCAATTATTTAGGAGAAGATGGACAAAAACATCGTCCATTCGTGATTCACCGAGTCATTTATGGAGCAATGGAAAGATTCTTAGCTATTATTGTTGAACATTATGCTGGCAAGATGCCAATATGGTTAAGTCCAGTTCAAGCAGTTGTGGTTCCCATAACTGACTCTCATGCAGATTATGCCAATAAAGTTGCAGAAGAAATGATTGATGCTGGAATCAGAGCTGAAGCAGATTTAAGTGGTGAAAGAATGGAATATAAAATCAGACGTGCTACAATGCTTAAAGTTCCTTATATCATTAATGTAGGCGATAAGGAAATAGAAGCTAATACAATAGCTGTGAGATCTGTTAGAATCCCAGGTAATAAAGTAGAATATGGTGTAAAAGTTTCTGATTTTATTAATCAAGTTCTATCACAAATGAGAAATTATGAATGACACTTCATTCTTACTCTCTATTTTTTAAATAGATAAAAAGAAGCGGAAAATTATTTACTTATTTTTGTAATTTTGCAAATGCTTCTTCAATATGAGCTATTTTGATGCTAAGTGTATCCATAAGCTGGAAACACCATCCCAACCACACATTAACAAAACCCTTGGCACCTGCATCGACTACTCCAGCTTCTTTTAGAACTGGAAGAAGATTGGGTGTATTTTCAAGAGATTTAACAGCTGTTTTATAGGTTTCAGTAATCATTTCTGTCCAATCTCCGCCATTAGCAGCAATTGCTTTGGCTTTTTCAGCTGTATCTTTTATAACTGTAAGAATCGTGCCTTCAGTAGGATGAAGAACTGCATCATAAGACCATTCTGAACCAGCTTCAAGTGCTTTAGCAAATTCCTCGATACCTACCTCATCATGATCTTCAATTTCAGCACTGAAACCTTGGAAAAATTGTGAGATAATAACACCAGAGTTGCCTTTTGCACCTAAAAAACTTCCTTTGGTAATCAGTTGGGCAGCTTCTGAAATAGAATCTGGACCAACTTCACTGAATTGTTCTACAACAGTTCGAATTGTCAGAAACAAGTTTACTCCTGTATCACCATCAGGTATGGGAAAAACGTTAATTGCGTTAATTTCTTCCTTAGTCTGCTCAAGATTATGAGCAGCAGTAATCATCATCTTTTTGAGAGTGATGCCATCAATTTTTGAGTTAGGTACCATCATTTTATTGCCCCAGATTCTATGTATGTGTTTCTGAAGTCGCAGTATTATCGTTACGTATGAACTATATAATACTTCCGTACTTTTATGAACATAAAATATTATACTAATGAATATTCTATGCTGATGTCTAAATGCCAATACTCCTTTTAAAAACCTATCCATTCGGCAATATTCTTTCGTCATAAAACATTAATATTCTTAAGTTTGGGGCGAAATTAAGAAAAAATATAATGAGGTAAATATTACCTATTCTAGTAATAAAGCTGGTCTCATTGGTCGAGCTTTTGAAGCTTTGTTCTTCGGGTCATAAAGCTTTTTGTCTCCTGCTATATGAATGTATATTTCAGCATTAACATAAGTCCTGCTGATAAACTCCTTATAACCCTCTATAGCATTCTTCTGCTTATTTGCTGATAACATTTCTATTCTGAAAATTGATGGGTCTTTCAACATTTGCTTTGCTTCTTCAGCTATTTCCTTCATATGACTAACAAGATTTTTGTTCTCTTTTGCAGCTCCCATTATCTTGCCTATATTAACCGCTTCATCTGCAAAACGCTCCTTTGCTAATCCATACAATTCATTTTTCCAATCAGCATTAATATAAATATGGATTTTTTGAGGTTTTGTTTTGACAAGTTTTACTATCTCGTCAATATCCTCTAAAAGATTACTTATGAATTTGGCTTGCAAGGCGTTTTCTCTGTCCTCTCTTGAAATTATTATTTCTGGAAATTGTTTTAGAGAAACATATCCTTTGTTACCCATTTTTTGATGAATCTCTTCAGAAATATGAGGAATTAGTGGTGCCATTATAACGATTATCTGATCAATTGCTTCTCGTAATATTGCTTCTCTCTCAGTCCTTGGAAGATGGTCAGCAACTTTGATATATTCATCAATTGCTCTTATGTTTCCATAGAATCCTTCTAACACATAATCACGAATATTAAAATTTTCTATTGACTTTAGAGCTTTGTTCAAATTATTCTTTATAGTTGATCGTAGTATTCTTGATGGAAAGGAGACTTCTAAAATGTCTGTTTTAACTACATCTACACTTCTACTTGCATATTCCCAGAATTTTCTCAATCTTTGCAGAGCATAACTAACTTCAGTTTCTCTCCAATCTACTACTGTATCTGCGGTTGCAACTGATGCTAAATGTAACCTGGTTAAATCTACACTGTATTTCTTAGGAATGTGAGCAATAGGGATTACATTCCCCTTACTTTTACCCATTTTTTGACCTTCACGGATTAGAATCTCATTTAATGAAAATGCAGGTAACCAATATTTTTCAGGAAAAATTGCTGCATGATGGAAAATAGCAAACGATAGATGATTTGAGATATGTGCAATAGCTGTGTGTCTTAGGTCATTTGGATAATAATATTCGAAGGAATCTTTCATTTCTTTTATTATTTCTTCTGGAATCTCTGTTATTTCACTAATATCCTTAGATTTGCCTTTATCCAAGTAGATGTGATCAAACAACTCTGGTCGTAGTTGTTCTGGAGTTAAACCATTTTCTCGTATGGTTTTGATAATTGTATAAAATGCCATGTAAATTACAGAGTCACTTAACGATTCGATAATCCATCCTTCACCCTTGGTTAATGGAAATTCTGTTCCCAATCCTCTCTTTCTTACACAAGGTCTTTTATCTAACCAATTGAAGGTATTTTCAAAGGTTTGTCTATATTTCTTTGGTATAATCATCATTTTATCTAACGCTTTGAATGCTGTTTCCTTCCATTTTTCATCCCCATAATTAAGGAAATATTGGTCTTGAAGAACTGCAACAATTATCTGACCCCCACATCTACATAATGCTTTCTTGGAAGTTTCATAAATAGTGGTGGCTAATTCTTCTTTGAATAATGCTTTAGCTACAGCATCTTTTGCTTCTTCTACTTTGAGACCTTTGAATTTTCCTGTATTGTCCTTCATTGCACCAGAATAATATTCATCTTTGTATATTGTTTGTGTAGCTTTTTCCAGCTTCTCTTTATCTTTCTGAGTTTTTACACCTAACTTTTCACATAACTCTACAGCAGGAAATTCACCATAGCCTTTTACACATATTAGGGATATTGGTCTTATATTTTTTAGAGTCTCTTTATCAAGAGAATATTCTGTAATTGTTACATCATCATTTTGCAAATCTACTAATGCGGCATAATCATAAGGTGCATGTGCTGGAACACTATAAACTACTCCAGTTGCATGATCTGTGTCAACAAAAGTCGCAGGATAGATTGGGATTCGAGCCTTTGTAATTGGAACAGTGACTTGCAAGTTGACAAAATCCTTTCCTTTTACATCTTTTATAACAGTAATATCATGATCTTGTTCTTTTAGCTTTGCAGCTGATTCCTTAGATACTATCCAGTTTTCTCTATCAATTCTAATCTCGTAGTAATCTGCTTCAGGATGAATCCAAACATTTGTGGCTCCATATATTGTCTCTGGTCTTAATGTTGCTGCAACCAAAAATGATCCATTATCCAATTGAAACTTTATACCAACGAATTCATTTACTTCTACTTTTAAAAGATCCCCATCTTGAATGTCATCTTCACCAACAGCATTCTTATCATTAACACACCATAGAATGGGATAATTGCCTTTTGTTATCAAGTTTTTCTCGTTCAAGATTTTATATTGCCATTCGATGAACTTGTTGTATTCTTTATCGCCAGTTGTGAATTGGCGAGTATTATCTAAAGAAAACCCCATACCTAAGAAATCTTGAATTATGGCATTTGCAAAATAACTAGCAACATTTTCTTGATTTTGGAACGACTCAACAATCTTTTCAACTTTGGATGAATCTTCTTCATATATTGAAACATAATCTCGGTAGGTTTGCCACATCTTTTCATCTTTGGTTTTAATCTGATAAGCAACGGCTTGAACAGGAGTACCAGTTATATGGAAACCCATTGGCCAAAATACATTATAACCACTTTGTCTTTTGTATCGTGCAAAAATGTCTCCAAGGTTATATGTTCTACAGTGTCCAATGTGCAAAGGACCTGATGCATAAGGATAAGGCACTGTTAAAAACCATTTTGGTTTTTCTAGATCTATTTTACAGACAAAGACTTGATCTTTTTGCCATTTTTTTTGCCATTTTTTTTCAATTTCTCGAATTTCATCTAGAAAGGTCATATGAATTGCTCCTTACAATTAATAAATTATTTTGAGTGTGAACGTGGTTTTATACAACAATTATCAAAGATAAAAGGTTAAAAGAGTTATCTTCTTTGAGCTTAGAAATTCAGTTGTGATAGTTATCAATTAAATTGTCTGAATTTTAGGTTTGAAAGCGAAATACTTCTCTACTAATTCTGAGATTTTTTCTTCATTCATATTATCTGATAGGTTTGTTAAAAGATTTTTAATTGCTTGTCTAAGATAAAATGTCGAATATTTGCTACTCAAGAAGCAAATATATTTATTGTGTGATTCAACCATTAGACAACTATCTCTTAGATCTATCTCTTTAGGGTATACTTCCACTCCCACTAGTTCTCCTGCAAATTCTGAGAAAGCTGAGATAACTCCTAAGAAACTATGTCCTCCGACTGTTAGCTTCTTCTTGGAAGATGCAGCATAAACTGAAGTTCCATCCTCTTGAAAAATGAAAATTGCATGAACTTCAGTAGAATAGAAAAACGCCTCAATTCCACCAAGGTAAATTGAGATACTTATAATTAATGCTCCAACAGCAACAGGGATATATTCCATGTGTAATAGCATTATTTTTCCTGTCACAGCGAAGATGATTTTTCTTGCAGCAAATATTAAGGGGCTCACGAAAAATGCTACCACTACCCCTATAATCATTATTTCAACTACACTCCTGTATTTTTCCTCTGTAAAAGTACGTTGTTTGACCAAGTATATCAAGAAATAAATTCCTGCAAAGAGTGGTAAACCTACATCAAATATTACCCATGTTATGCTAGTTCTAGCAATATAGAAATAATAACCACCTGATTCAATCAACTGGTGAATGACTGTATAATCACCAGAAATAGTTAATCCAAATACTCCCCCAAAAAGAAACATTGTTATTACTAATATAATTGATGTATGTGATAACCTTTTACTAACTGTGCGAATAAATAGTACGATTGATACCATTCCAATCATACTTATGATGGTTGCAAATCGCGAGCAGAAAAGAGCTTGAGTTTCCGCATCAATTTGACTAAAATAAACAATAAACATGTTAGAAGCTATCCATCCCATTGTACAGATAATTAAACCGAGAAAATAAAATACAGCTCTTGAAGATGTTTTTATCTGCTTTCTAATAACAAGGAAAGTAGCTAGAACAAGAACCAGGATTGATATCAAGCCTATGCTATAAGAAACCCAAACCATAGCTCACCATTTGAGTTCTTCTTTATATATCTATTCTAGTATTTTTAAACCCCTTTTTCATCAAATGACGAAGTACTCTTTATCAACATCTCTGTTTTTTAACCCAAGTCTTGATACTTTGAATGAAGTTCCACCGTAAAGTTCAACATATTCCTTACTGCGATAGAGTGCATCCGCAATTCTTCCTATAGCATCAGATTTCATTATTCCACTGCCAGAACCAGCGGTAACAACTAAGAGTCCGTTAATTCCATCGGGTTTGAAAATTACGGGGTTCTTATCAATAGTATTCATGGCATAAAATCCTGCCCAGCTATTTGTTAAAGGTAAGTTCTTTAAAGCTGGGATGTATTCTGATAGGATTAGATATCTGTCGAATTCATAATCACTTGCATTTGCTTCTTTATCATCCAGAGGATTATCACTTTTAGCTATATTATCTAAATCTGATATTATGAAAGGCTTACCAATCACAGAACCACCACCGATCCAAATGCTGTTGTTATATTTTACTGGCTTAACATGAATTCCATGAACTGGAAAGATTAAGAAAGGCGTTGTTTTTTCTTCATTAAAGTATTCATTATCCAAGAAATTTGATAATCCACTATTTTGAATCCTGAAAATATATTTTTTCAAAGGCATGACTTGAGTGTTGATTCCTAATGGTAGTAGTAACTCATTTGCCCAAGCTCCAGTAGCAACAATAAACATCTTACTTTTGATTATATTACCATTGCTAGTGACTATGCTTCCAATCCTCTTTTTCTGCCAACCAACAGGTTCCCCTGGAATGCCAAGTTTTTCACCCTCAGGTTCAAGAACCAATTTTATTATTTTTGTAGAATAAAGAGTCTCTCCTCCTAGTTTCTTAAATTCTGTTTCGTAAAAGTCCCTAGTGATTTTATCTGCATCTAATTCTCCACAATCATAACCTAAAATACCATAATCAATGTTTCTTAACCCAAGCATTTGAGCTTCTTTATTTTCTTCAAAATCTGTTTCCAACTCTGGAATCTTTAGTTTAATATCATCCTTATCAAGAATTTCAAAACGAATTTTGTTTTCTAGCATTATCCTTATAGCTGCCTTATTCTCTTCAAATTGCTCTCTATCCATGAGCCATAAGTAAGTGATATCCTTAAGAGACAAATTAACTCCAAGATTATTTTGGACATGTTTGAAGAAGTTTACAGTAGAACTACTTAACATAAGATTGACTTCTGAAGAGAAGGTGTCCCTATACATTGCAGCAGACTGAGCTGTATTTCCTGCACCAGCAGATGCTTCTTTGTCTATAATCAAAATCTTGAGATCTTTGTTATTGTTTTTGATATGATAGGCAGTTGCCATGCCAAAAATTCCCGCACCAATTATTACTACATCATAGTCTGTATCAGTCATTTCAATACACTTGTGGCAAATTATAGATGAATTAATTGATATTAATGGTTTAAAAAACTTATACTTTTCTTAAATTTCATTGTTGTATCATCGAGTTTTTAAAGATAGAAATGAGCGGATAATTAATAATGGTGAAATTAATGCAAACACTTCCTTTAACAGAAGAAGATAAGAAAATTGCTGAGACATTATCTAGAATTAAATACAAGATAGCTATTCTTTCAGGCAAAGGTGGTACAGGTAAAACAACTGTAACAGTCAATATTGCTCAAACATTAGCAAACATGGGTTACAACGTAGGTGTACTAGATGCAGATATAACTGGTCCAAATGTCCCTCTAATGTTTGGAGTAGAGGATGATAACATGTCCTCTCAAGATGAAAAGATCCAACCAGTAATGGCTGAAACTGTTAGGATTGTTTCAATGGAATTCTTGCTTCAAGATAAAAAAAGTGCTATTATATGGAGAGGTCCAATGAAGATAAAAGCTTTGAAGCAATTATTGGCAGATGTAAACTGGGGTGAATTAGATTTTCTAATTGTTGATTTACCACCTGGGAGCAGTGATGAACCCCTATCGATTGTTCAGACAATTAAGGACTTAGACGGAATGGTTGTTGTTACTACACCACAGAATGTTTCTTTGCTTGATGTTACAAAATCTATCAATTTTGCTCAAGTAACAAAAACACCAGTAATAGGTATCGTAGAAAACATGTCTGGTTTCATATGTCCCCATTGTAATGAAACAACATACATTTTCAAGAAAGATGGTGGAAAAACCATGGCTGAAGAATTTTCTTTAGATTTCTTAGGAGCAATACCTTTATTTTCACAGATTTGTGAAGCAGGAGACAAAGGAAGACCTGCTGTTTTACTAAACAATCAAGTAAAAGATATATTCCAAAGATTAGTTAAGAAAATCTTGGAAAAAATAGAGATAGAAAAATCTTAGAAATTTTATTCTAATCTCATTTCATTTTTCTTAACTTGTTTCTTTTTCTATTTTTTTCCTGAACAATTCAAAGAAATCATTCAGATCTATGTTTCCTCCAGAAATTATTATGCCTATTTTCTTGGATTTTATGTTCTTCTTTTTAGATAAAACACCTGCAAGTGATACTGCTCCTGAGGGTTCAACAACTAGTTTCATCCTCTCCCATAAGAATTCCATTGCCTCTACAATTTCTTCTTCTGTAACAGTAATGATATCATCTACATTATTTCTAATAATCTCGAATGTATTTGATCCCAAAGAGGTTCTTAGTCCGTCTGCTATTGTATTTGGATTTTTAACTAGATATCTCACTCCATCTTTAAAAGATCTGAACGCATCGTCAGCATTCTTAGGTTCGACTCCTATTACTTTTGCATTTGGGCACAGATTCTTAGTTGCAAAAGCGGTTCCAGATAAGAGTCCCCCTCCTCCACATGGAACAAAAATATAATCGAGATCACCTGTTTCTTTTATAAGTTCATAAGAAGCTGTTCCTTGACCATCAATAACATCTAAATCATTATTAGAATGAACCAAAGTATAACCTTTTTTCTTGATAAGTTCATTAGTTGTATTTTCTCTATCTTCAGGTTTTGTACCACAGAAAACGACTTCAGCTCCATATCCTTTGGTTGCAGCAACCTTGATTTTTGGAGAGTTCTCTGGCATAACAATTACGGCTTTAATTCCTGCCATTTTTGATGCTAAAGCTAGAGCTTGAGCGTGATTGCCAGATGAATGAGTGATTACTCCCTTTGATTTTTGTTCAGGAGATAAACATGAAATTGCATTATATGCTCCTCGAAATTTAAAAGAACCAGTACGTTGAAAACTTTCCATTTTACAAAAACACTGAGCCCCCACTGTCTTATTCAGAGTAGAAGAAATCATAACAGGGGTATGGTTAATTGTGTCTTTTATTCTATTATATGTCTCTTCTATGTTTCCGCTCATTTTATCACCAAATTCTGTATTAATGACGACTTTTTCCACTGAAATTAAATGTTTGTAATTTAATAGCTGGACAATTACATGTTAAGCCTTTCTCGATTTCACTGCTTATCAGAGGTACATCTTTGAGACATTTAGTAAGTTTATCAGTGAACCTGAAATTCTTTGCAGCTGAAACAACTTCTCCATTTTCGATATATAAGACTCCATCTCGAGTTAATCCTGTTATCGCACCTAATTTTCTATTAACAAAATTTGCATAATGAAGTCTATTTATGTAGAAGCCTTTCTTTGTCTCCTCAATCATCTCAGGAACTGATGAGTCACCTGGATAAAGTACTAAATTTATGGGCATAACTCCTCCAAAAATATAATCGCTGTATGGAATTATTTGATGCCCCGTTGTTTCATCTTTATTATTAAGATATCTTGAAGCGATAAAACTATTATATATAACAGTTTTAGGAATACCTTCCTCAACTATAAATGTGGGCTTCTTCCAAACACCTTCTCCATCAATTGGAGAAGCAAGAAGAGTTTCTGTGTTTAGAGGATCATCAAGTAGAGTAAGTTTTGAATCAAAGAGTTGAGATCCAATTTGATCTGTAATGAAACTTTGTCCCTCATGATAACCAGTACCACCAAAACCGAATGAAAGAAATCGTAAGAGTGTTCTCGTCGCTGAAGGAGAAAGTATCACTTCATACTCTCCTGAAGGATAATCTTTGGAATAAGCAGTTCTTATAGAAAGTTCTGTAGCTTTTCTAGCTAACTCCACTGGGTTTAGTTCTTCAGGATTTCGGACATACTGCTCCTCTTTTGCATACCCCCTATTGTCTTTTTCAGTCAAGGCATTTACAGTAAAACCATTGTATGTGATTTGATGTGATAGGTCGATATCATTTGAGTTGATAATACGAAATCTAACATCTGTTGAATGGACTGCTCCTGCTAATTTTACATTTCTGTCAACCTTTTCAGCTTCCCCAACAGCTGTTTCTACAATATCTGCTCTTTGAAACTCATCAAGTAGATTACCAACAGAATTTATCACAAAGTCAGTTCTATCAATTTTGTCGACAAATCCTTGATAAAACGGTATTTCAGGAACAAAACCAATCATTGACTTCAATTGTTTAATAGTATTTTCAATAGATTTCTTTGTGAGTGATGATAATGAGATTGAACCTATTTTCTTCCCTTCTGAGGCTCTAAATCTAAATCTATACGTATGGTCTGAAACGTTTTGGTGTATAGTAGAGTTTGCATAACGAGTTAAAGAGTGCAATCTATCAATACAATTTATTTCATATCCATCAAAGTTTTCAGCTTTCAAAACCTTTAGTGCATAATCTACAAGAGAGTTAAAATTATCCGAGAACATGTTATCACTTTTTGGGGTTGGTAGAATATTTTACAATTTCTAACCCAATTTACAAATATTAAAAGTATTTCTCTGATTTTATAATTATCATATGTAATTCACCAAAATGGTTTTATTCTATCCACATAAATTGGGTGTTATGTCAGAATCTTCTTCTTCTGGTGTATTCATATGTTTTGAAGGGATAGATGGTTCAGGAAAAACCACTCATTCCCGTTTAATTACTGGTTACTTGTGTGGTCTGGGTTTCGATGCTGAATATACAACAGAACCCACTCGTTATTCTTTACCAGGAAGAAAACTGAGAGAGAGTTTCTTTGCTCCAGAAAGATTATCAGTTGAAGAAGAGTTTCGCCTGTTTCTAGAAGACAGGAAAATCCATCTTAAAGATGAAGTTATCCCTAAACTCCAAGATGGAAAGATCGTGATTACAGACAGGTATTATTTTTCATCTGTGGCTTACCAAGGTGCAAGAGGTCTTGATTGGACTTATATCTTAGAAGAAAATCTAAAAGTATCGATAGTTCCAGATTTGGTTTTACTTCTTGATTTTGATGTAGATGTAGCCGTATCCCGTATTGCATCTGAGAGGGAAGAGGGAGTGAATACTTTTGAGAAGAAAGAAAATCTCCAAAGAGTCCGTAACATTTACCATAAATTAGCAGAGAAATATCCCGGTTTAATCCATGTTCTTAATGTAAACAAACCGATTCAAGAGGTTCAAGAGGATATTCAAAACTTCGTTACTAATTATCTTAGTGATAGATAAATTCATCCTACAAATAAATAATGATGAAAACTAAAGAAGTTATAGAAAGAGCAATAAGCAGAACATCTTGAAGTTTTATTGTTACACTAAGTGCATGAACTCTCCTTCTTCTTGGTTCAAATCCTCTTATCAACATAGATTCTGCAAGGTCTACTCCTCTGTTTATTGAACCTGATATAAGGGGGTTGAGTATTTTTCGAATAATTTGAGCTTGCTTTTTAATTTCCCATTTTTTTGCATTTAAACCTTTAAGTCTTCTAATGTCATTTATTTCCTGTGATTCTTTAGTAACAACTGGTATGAATTGATAAATCATAATTATAAACCAGACAAGTTTAGCTGGGATAAACATCTTCTCTAAAACAATGGCTAATTCATAAGGTTCGACTGTTAAGAAAAACCAAGCAGATATGCTGAATATTCCTAGAAACCTAGTTACAAATTTTAGAAAGAAACTGTATGGATTTTGATCGAATTCTTCCGAAACATAATATGCTAGAACTGTTGCAAGTACAGAAAATAGAACTAGGAATAGAGATGTAATTAACAGATGCTTAACTCGTATTTTAGATAAGATTGAAAGGATTAGGGACAAGTAAGCTAAACCAACTAACAAATAAAGGTTCATTGAATATATAACGCTAATAATTACTACAATAAGAAAAACAGCTTTAGATCTTGCGTCAAGAAAGCTTTGTCGTTCAAATTTACCTATCTTTTCATTGAATACTATTGCAGTTGTCATCATCCTTCCTCCGTTAGAAACCCTTGTTTTGTAAGATATTCAAAATATTGGTTGGGATTCATTATTGAAGAAAGAAAGCCTTTCTCGAGGTGAATGACTGAATCAGCCATCTCTATCAAAGAGCTCAAGTCATGTGTTACTAAAACTATTGTTTTACCTAGCTCTTTTAGCATTCTGACCTCCTCAAGAAACCATTGTTTGTTCTCATTATCCATTCCAACAGTGATTTCGTCTACAAGTATAATATCTGGTTTATGTTGAATTGCAGAAAGGAACGCCAATCTTCTCTTTTCACCAAATGATAATGATTGAGGACTATATTTCTCATATCCCTCCATTTTACACTTCTTAAGTATCTCAGAGATATCTTGAGATGTATCGTAATTTCCTAGGTTTTTAGAAATTAAAGATATTTCTTCCTCCACTGAAGATTCGAAGAACTGTTTATCTGGATCTTGCAAAACCACTCCAAATTTTTCAGTAATCTCTTCCCAAGACAAGTTCCCAATAGGCTCTCCCTGTACTTTAATTTCTCCTTTTTTAGGACTAATTAAACCACAGAGTATTTTTAGAAGTGTTGTTTTACCAGACCCATTGTCTCCAATAATGCCTAGAATTTGACCTTCTCCTACTGTAAAAGAAATCTTATCCATGCTGAATTGATTTGAATAAGTAAAACTCACATTATTAACTTCAAGGACATTGGTTAAGGCTTTTCTTTGATGAGTATTAGATTGAGTTGGTTTTTTTACTTTATTTCTCTTGATATTAGACGAAACTTGTTTGCCTAAGATATTGTTTTTTTCTATTTTACCGTGTTGTAAAGCAATAATTCTTGATGCATTTTTTAGATATGTTTTATAATCGTGAGTAGTGATAATTAACGTCTTCCCTGATTTATGAAAATCGTCTAATTTCTCCAGAACGATTTGTTTGTTTTTTCTATCTAAATTTGCTAAAGGCTCATCTGCTACTATCAATTCTATACCATTAATTGTTGCACTAGCAAAAGATATGAGCTGTTTTTCACCTTCAGAGAGACTTTGGATTTTTCTTGGTATAAATCCATCAATGTTAAGTTTTGTCGAATGTTCCACAATCGTTTTTCCGATTTCTTTAGTTTGATCATTTGAATATTCAAGAGGAAAAGCAAGTTCACTAAAAACATAAGGTGTTGCAAAAGAGTTATTTATTCTCTGAGAGACATATCCTATACTTCTACAATGAATAGCTAGATCCTTTTTAGAAATTTCCTCCTCATTAAATTGAATTTTGCCGTTACTCTTGCCTGAATAAAAAAACGGTATGAGTCCGAGTATTGAGTATGCGAGGGTGCTTTTACCTGATCCACTTGCTCCAGTTATAATAACAAATTCACCTCTTTCTATTGAGAAAGTTATATTAGATAAAGAAGGTGAATCTCTCATAAAATACTTGAAACTGTAATCATTGAAAGATATTAAGTGAACACTCAATTATTCTCCTCCCAATCATGTTTAGGTATGTTTAATCTCTTCCATAATGATATTCATAAACAACTCAAGCAATTCTTCTTTTCCAGTCGGTAATTTTTTTGTCGGTAATAGATTTATTCCTGCTGCTGTTGTATGTCCTCCCCCAGATCCTGGAAAAATATTTGTTATTTTATTTGCGACATTACCCAAGTTGATGTTGTTTTTTTCTATGAAAGCACCTGTGCATCTCATACTTATTCTTGTTTCTTTATCCTCTTGCACGGCAATTGTAAGAGCAAAATCAGCTCCTAGATTTATTAATGCTCTAGCTAATGAAGATTCGAAACTGCTTATATGAGAAAATGTGAAAATTTGATTGTTTACTTTATAGAACTTTGTTCTTGTTGCACCTTTTATTCTAGCTATTTTTTCAGAAACTTGCATCGGTTGATCAAGAATTTCTAGTGCTTGGTTATAATCTCCTTCATTCTCTATTAGAAACTGAACAACATTGAATGTGGATTCTGATGTGTGTCTAAACCGCCTTGTGTCAAAAATCATACCAATTAATAAGATGGTAGCAAGATCAGGCGATAAAGGAACACTTAGATCTTGAAATAATTTAGCAAGAATTTCTGAAGAAGAAGAAAGCTGTTCTATGATAGATATGCGCGCTTTTTCAGTGAATTCATGATAGGAATGATGATCAATAATAAAGAATGGAATTTTTTCTGCTAAATTCTCTTCAAATGCAAAGTCTCCGAGTTGTAATATATTGTTTGTATCACAGATAAAAACAGCTTCCATAGGCTTGCTTAGTAATTTTGCATGAAATAGTTCATTTCTAATAGACAGTATGTTCTTTGATAAATTGCTAATTGTGTACGCAAAAAAATTGATTGTTAAATTGGGGTTGTAGTACAACAATAAATCTTTCAATCCAATTGCACAAGCTATGGCATCTGGATCTGCATTTTGATGGGTAAAAACACCGATGGTAGAAATCTCTTCATCCTTTATGATTTTAATTATCTTCATGAATTCTTCATGCATTTTAGCTCATCCTTCATGGTTTTTTGACCATATTCGAAAATTTCTGCTTGGAAGTCTTCCAACTGTGAAGAGTTTAATCCTCCAGCTATTTCGCAATCTAGTACTAGTGTTAATAGTTTATCTTTATTTTGGTTCAAATTTACAAGAATATTAAAGTCAGTAAGGAGTTGCCAAAACTGATGAGCTTGAATAAAAGTGTGTAGTTTGTCCTCAATAGAAATTGCTAATCTTTCTAATTGTTCTTCATCTAAGAAGTCAACGCCGATGTTTTCTATTTCGGATGGCATGAAAATCTACTCGTATTTTAATAGAAATATGTGTTAGGGAATTATTGTTTCCCCATTAATTTATCTTGTAATTCTTTAACAGAAGATACTAATTTCTTTTCTCTATTAGTTAAAGAAGAGATTTTAACTTCATTTTTTTCTTGTTGTTCAGTAAGTTTTGTTTTTGCGTCTTCAACTTTAGTTTGAAAGAGTAACCTACCAGCAGATCTATAGATAACTGTGGAGGGATCCAAGTCTTTTAGTTCTTTTAAAGCGATATCTGTATCACGTTTCTCTAGTTCTAGTTGTTGAAGATTCATTCTAATAACTTCTAATTGCTGAATAAGTTGATTAAATCGTTGAAAGTCTTCTTGTTGATCAGGACTCAATTGTGGTGTTGCCATTTATGTTTCCTCTAGGCTAATTGTTAAACTACGCTTAAGAGTTAGTAAAATAAATGTTTTGATGTAAAAGAATCTCTCATCAACAAAAATGAAAGAAAGAAAAAATAGAAAGAAAAAGAAAAGTGAAGAAATCTTTTTAGATACAGCGGTATACTGAAGTTGGTCCAACTTCTCGGTATTCTTTGCGGGTAACCCACAATTTTGCGAATGTCTTAAGAGAACTTAAGATACTACCACCAATCCATACTGAATATCTTCTTTCTGGGGGAGCAATGATCTTGACTTCCATTGTCTCTGGGACAAGTTCAGTAAGTTCTTTGTGCAAACGTTCCTTTAGACCTGGGAACATTGTGGAACCACCGGAAAGTACGATGTTTGCGTATAGATCTCTTCTTAGATCGACGTCACAGTTTTGGATGGATCTGTAAATCAATTCATCTAATGGGTTTTCTTCAGAACCAATAGCACCAGGGTTGAAGAACAACTCAGGAGCCATGAAACGTTCTGCACCGATTGTCAGTGTTTCACCATCAGGTAGAGTGTAAGTCTTTTCCATTCCAGAAACTTTTTCTGCTAGTTTTAGTTCTTTTTCAGGATCTAAGGCTACGTAACAAAGACGTTCTTTTATGTCTCGAACGATTTCTCTTTCAGCACTGCTGGAAAGTGAGTATCCTCTTTGACGTAAAAGTCTGCGGAGATAGTCAGTCACATCACGACCACCGATATCGGATCTGTGAATAGCATGACTAATGGCGAATCCTTCATAAACTGGTACAATGTGGGTAACTCCGTCTCCAGAGTCTACAACTATACCAGTTGTACGACCAGAAGCGTAAAGTGATAAGATAGCCTGCATTGAGATATACATTGCAGGAACATTGAATGTATCAAACATCAATTCTGCCATTTTCTCCTTGTTTTGATTTTTATTCAGCGGAGGTTCTGTTAGAAGTACAGGATGTTCGTTTGGATTAACTCTCAAGTCATTATAGAAAGTATAATGCCAAATTCTTTCCATGGCATCCCAATCTTGAACCTGACCGTGTTCAACTGGATAAACAAGTTTCAAAACACCACGGAGGTTAATTGCTTCCTCGCCTATGTAGTATTCTCTAACGTAATGCTCAACATCAGTCATAATGATCTGATATTTAGGGTAACCAATAATTGTTGGAAAAACGCTTCTTGGTTGATCTTCTCCTGCAAAACCATTTTTTGTAAAACCAGTACCATTGTCTATAACTAGCGGTTTATTCTGAATCATCTCTTCCATAGTTATCACTTTTACATTTTTTTTGAATTCCAAATTTAGTTATGGTCTTATTGAAAATAACCTTATCTTATTTATTAAGTGTTATGATAGTATAAACGAGAATCTGCGTTATCACTATCGTAGCTTTTATAAGTAAAAGCCAAGATTCTATCCGTTTCGAGCTCTAGTTCCATCTAGAACAATTTTATTATTTACAATGGTGAAAAAAAATGCCAAAGAAATATGATTATTAACTTCCATAATAGATTAAGTTACTTCTAATTTCCTCTTCTGAAAATCCAGCGTTTACCCCAACTGCTATTCTTATTAAATCCATTGTCTCTGCAAGTTTTATCTCAAAAAAACCAATGAGTGAGTCTATTTGAAATATTGTTCCATATCTAAAAGTCCTTTTCCAATAAGACATCAGGTACCTTTCAACAGCAAATTCGAGTTCATGGAGAGGTACATCTCCCGTGCCTACATATTGTGAGAAGATTGAACTATAAGGAGAATAGTTGTAGATATTAAGGACTTCTTGAATGCTTTCTGCTTTCAATCCTTTAGCGATAAAGTTGCTTGGAAGTATATAGCGATATGCTGGAATACCTAAAGCTATACATCTACAGAGAGCAAGAATACTCCTCATATTAACATAGGTTTCATAATGTTTTGAGACTTTGGGGAGGATACTATAGATATAATGATCAATCGCAGATTCAAGAGGAGTAAATTTGTTTGTTGTCTTATACTCTTCATAAGCCTTTCTTAAATCAATTTTTAGTGTTTCTTCTTTTTGCAGTATTATGATTTCTTCTATGCTCATGTTGATGAGTTTAGTATAATACTCTAGAGAATAATCTGCAACGGGGATTAAACGCTCAATTATCTCTTCTTGTTTTTTATTTGTGTGTTTTCCCTGTAGAATGATTCTAAGATTTTCAGCGTTATATCTTTCACTAAATCTCCTGATTTTCTTCTTAACTGATGTGTTGGATTGCTTATAGAACGTTACCAGAATTTCAGCATAAGAATTTTTCAGACTTCTAGCTACATCCGAGAGCTGTGTCTCAAAATTAAGATCCCCAATTATACTGTCATAAGGTGTTTGTGTAAAAGCTGCTCTAAGTTCTTCCAGATTCTTAGATGATAGTAGTAAACTTAACTGGGATTTTGTAAGAAAGTTCGCAATAATCCCATGAGCTCGACCTTTTAAATAACTAATGTCGCCAAATGCCATGTTAACTACCCTTTGAAGATACATACTCTATGAATCTAAGTTGTTCTGTAACTGGTAAAAATTCCTTTCCTTCGCCTACATAGAATTTTGAAAACCATTCAACCCAGTGTAGACGAAGGGTGTTCAAGAAAGACAATAATCCTTCTAGAGGAATAATGAGTGCTAAAGCTAATATTACACCTACTATCCACCAGAGCCACGAAATGCTGAGAGCTGATAAATGATGACCATGAAGTAATCCTCCTGTAAAACCTATTAGGTCTGGATGTAGAGTAGCTATGGAACCTGTTGAAAATGTGTTCATTTTTGTTAGCAAATCTACACCAGTAAGTGTAAATGGCAGGCCACTTAGAATTGCGTGTACTAATAGTAGTGCCATAAGTCGACTAAATGATAATGTGTTAGAAATTAAAGCAATAATATGATCAACCGCATCCATTATACCATCAGTTTTTGCATGCATATATTCTAGCACAAATACTAAGGGAAGTGCGAATATGCAGTATATTAGTCCTGGGGGTAATTGTTTAACAGTAGTATGAAAAGCATGCCACACGATACCATCTTCACCCACAATTATATTGAAAAGTACAGCGAAGATTCCAACATAAACTATAGATAGTGAAAGTGGAGCTCCCCAAGATGCTATACCATGCCCATATCTGAGGTTTTGATATATTTTCAAAAACAGCCCCATTTGAATCATAAGAAAACCAATTGTTAATGCAACTATCAAGAATAGCTTTGTTTCTATTAACGGATGGATTAAAGGTAGCCAATTGATGCCGATTGAGTGATAGAATTCTGCTAGTAAGTGTTCATCACCAAGCAAAGAGCCAAATAAGAAACCAAATATAATTGCAGATAGTCCACAAAATAGAAGCAACTCTGCTCCTGAATAAAGATATCCTGTCATTGATTCGTCTGGTTTGATATTTTTCCGTTTCTTGTTGTAAACAAAAAAGGCTGCAATTAGAGTCAACAAAATTCCGTGCCCCACATCTGCAAACATAATTCCGAAAAGTAGCGGAAATGTAAAACGGATAATTGAATAAGGATCGACCTCTTTTGACCCAGGTTGTCCAATACCTCCAACAATACCCCTTACTGCACCAAAGACTTTACCTCGTTTAGTTATTGACGGATTTACTAAAGGTACTTCGGGATTTGTTGTAATGTTTACCTTAAAAGGCAATGTGTCATTTTCTATCTGGTTAAGTTTCTGTTTTGATGTCCAAGCCCAAATTATAATGTTTCCTTCTGAAACTTGGCATTTTTCTAGTGTTGTCAGTATTTGAAGTTCGTTTGTAATTAACTCTGAAGAAGCTAACAATTTAGCGGAAATTTCTTTCTTAAACTCATCTAATTTTTCAGTAACTTCATCTAATTCTTTATTTGTTTCCTTTAGAATATCCTTTAATGATTCTTTGCGATCTACTACAGTAATATCTGTATCTATAGGTTGGAATGAGTATTCATTTAATACTCTTGAAATTGCATTTTCATACTCTTTTAATGAAAGTACTAGAATATCCTTTAAGTTCGAGTTAGCATCAGAAGCATCTGTTGCCCAAATGACCAGATTACCATCTGTAACCTCTTTTAGGAAAAAGTTGACTGCTTTATAATGATTCTTTGGAATAGATCCTAAATGTGTTACTGTCTGAAAACCGCTTTGTAGAAGCACAGCGTCTATTCCCCTATCTTTCAGACCTTCTTCAAATGGAAGTGCAAGTTCAATTTGATTTTTCTTTCTCTTTAATTCATCTATCTCCTCAGATAGTTTGAATACGTTATCTTCATAGTCCCTGAGAAAATTTTCAATGAATGCTTTTGAGTGTTTATACTCATTGGTTACTTGAAATTTCTTGTTTTTCTCTTCACTTATCTCCTCAGGTTTGATAATATTAACAAGTTTTGTAATTCTAGCTTGATATTGAGTAAGTTCAACTCTTTGTTTTGTTACCTTTTCAATAGTTTTATTGTCAAGAGAGCCAATTTTCACTAGTTGTAAACTATTGAGTGAACGAATATATGAAATCAATTTTCTAGCATTTTTCTCTTTACTCTGTAATTTTACAAATACAGCTTTCTTAGCAAATAGAAAACCTTCTCCTCCTCCTGCATGAGGAGGATGAGGAATGTGTTTACTTACTTCCTTATCAACTAGATCAAATGATTTTATCTTAAATGTCTCTTGTTCAGCATCACTTTCTTTTTTACGAGAGAGTGGTACATCTTCTAAAACAGTAATGTCATATTTGAACTCATGACTCTCTAAATTTTTTTTGAACAAATGATAATCGTTTGATTTTACCCATCCCCACATTGTATAATTCTTGGAGTCCGTACGTCCTTTTTCTTCTTTTGTAAGAATAGAATGCATCTCAGTTATTACAGCTAATTTGGTTCGTATTTCGTCATTCATATCTGTGGATAATTGCTCTAGTTCAGATTCGATTTTTTTAATGTCGTTTTCTACTTCAGAGTGCAAATTAGAGATTTTTGTATTTTCTCTCATCTCTCCTATTGATTTTATCACATCAAGGTCAAATATGGTTTCATCAAAATAGTTCTCTTTAAGAATTTCAAGTATATTTTCCTTAAATTCCTCTAAAGAAACAATAATGACAACTTTCTTCTCAACATCGTTTGATGCTGAACTCCAGAAAAATATTTTTCCTGCTGTAATTTCATGTAGATAAAAAACGATGAGTTCCTCATAAGAACTAGGGATTTCACCTAGAACTGTGAAAGTACTATGGCTTGAGGAAAGCAAGTCTATTGAGAATTCTTCTTTTTCCATTTTATCTTGAAAAGAAAGAAGTTCTGAAAGAATTTTATCCTCTTTTTTCAGTCTCTTAAGTTCATTTGATTTGGTTAAAACTGTTTCTTCATGTTTGTCAAGATAATTTTTGAGATTTTTAGTTGCATCTTCAAGATGTATAATTTGATTTTTATCTTCACCTTCCAACTTAGGGAGATTTTCCAAAGATATTTTTAATATTGAGCTGAGTCGAATTAATTTTTCTCCATATTCTTCTAAATTATCTTTAAAACCTTGAATTCTTGCTTGTTCTTTTGGACTTTGTGGATCTACTATTATCTGTTCATAGACATCAAATTCAGATATGTACGCTAATAACTCATTTGTGTAGTTGACTGGTGTCTGAATCTTTACTAGTTTGAACTTTGCCATCTATAAGCCACCGATAGAATATCTAATTACGATTGAGTTTTTGGGAAGATTTTAAAATCTTCCTCTCTGGCAGAAAGAGATAACTAAATGCACCATATTTTCATATTTTTAATGATTTCAACAATATTTATTACAATAAAAAATTGATGTATAGCTAGTTAGTTAATTCGAGGCTAAAGAGGTATATCTATGGGAATAATTCTTAAGGGTAGACAAACTTCTTCAGATTTTGAGATTACTATTCATATCAATACAGAGTATTTCTCCTTAATAGGTAACTTTGTTGAGGAGCTGGATTTGACTCCTTTATCAAAATGCAAGGCCCTACTCTCAGTAAATCTTAGTTCGAATTACCTTTCAGAAATAAGCTTACTACCATTAGGTAAGTGTAGGAAAATCAAACAAATAGATTTGAGTAATAATCATTTGATTTCTATAGATCTCACTCCTTTAGCGAATTGTAAACAATTAGAAGTGCTTAACTTACAAAACAATTTATTAACAGATGTAGATTTAACTCCACTTGAGAATAATAAGAACCTCAAGTCTATTAATCTAGATTATAACCTAATTAAAGATCTAAATTTTTCCTCTGAGATTAAATGGGATAAGCTAGAAGAGTTTAGAATTTTCAGTAATG
>Ga0272441_10003887_pt1 | contig 27796 bp, 16 predicted proteins | sample SSMProp6N_FD_193582 | JGI IMG/M metagenome (GOLD analysis project Ga0272441, IMG submission 193582) | Marine sediment archaeal communities from Little Sippewissett salt marsh, Falmouth, MA, United States - SSM-Prop-6N | ecosystem: Environmental > Aquatic > Marine > Wetlands > Sediment ... | reverse complement strand
CGGCGGCCGGGGGCGCGGCAGCGGCCGGCTGGCTGGAGGCGAGGGTGGAACGCACCATGAGCTCGGCCAGGGACACGATCTCCCTGGACTGCCCCTTGCGCGCGACGCGGGTCACGCTCTTGGGAACGGTGCGGGCGTCGGCGAGGTTCGCCACCAGGCCCAGCACGAGATCGGCGGGGGCTCCGCCCTCTGCCCAGGCCTCGAGCAGCAGGTGGCAGGCGCCCTCCACCGGGACGACCGCGAGCCGCGGGCGCTGGGCCGCAACGGCCTCCCGCGCGGCGCCGGGGTCGGCGGCAAACCGGACCGTCACGCCGCGGGAGGCGAAGTGCTGCTGGAAATCCGAGACGAGGTCGGCCTCTGCTACTACGAGGATGACCTGCGGATCCAGATCGTCAGGGGCTACCATGTCACACAATGCTCCGCCGGCGGATCACACCCAGCGCCAGCAGCCCGAGCAGCACCAGCGCCGGCAGACCCCTGTCAGGGGTCGAGCCGGCCCGACAGCCGCACCCTCCATCGCCGTTGTCAGTCGCGTCCACGGGTCCCATCGGACCCTGGGGAGTGTCGTCGATGTCGTCGTGAATGCAGTCGCCGTCGTCGTCGAAGTCCCAGTCGTTGGGCACCTCGTCCCCGTCCACGTCGTCATCGTCCTGGTTGGCCACACCGTCGCCGTCGATGTCGGTGTCCTCGGTGTTGGGCCTCCCGTCGTCGTCGATGTCCTCGTAGCACGGCGGGTCCCGGGTCCCCTGGTCCAGGGGGGTGGTCAGGTTCCCGGTGTTCCGGTTGTCGTGCTTGAAGCTCTCCCAGTCGATGCGTCCGTCCACGGTGCCGGCGGTGGACCAGGCGAAGATCCACCCGTTGCGGGTGGTCGCGACCACGTCCAGGAACCCGTCGCCGTTTACATCGCCCACACAGGGGGCAGACCCGATCCAGCCACCGGTGAACTTGGGCCACCCGGTGGGCTGACGGCCGTACCGATCGTAGGCGCGCACGTAGTAGCCCGCCGAGGCGTTGATGACCTCGGGCAGATCGTCGCCGTCGATGTCCGCGACGAGGGGCTGCAGGAAGAACTGCCAGTCGTCCTGGATCTGCGGGAAGGCGTGGAGGAACCGCGCGCTCCGGGCGTCCCAGGCGCCCACCAGGTGGTCGAACTCCAGCCGCTCGCCACCCTGGGCAAAGGTCGCCGCCACGAGGAGGCCGGCAGCGCCCTGGACCAGGTCCACCCGGCCGTCGTTGTTCACGTCGCCGAAGGACGGGTTGGTGAAGATCACCTGCAGCGGCATGTCCGCCGAAGGCGACGCCGGACCGAAGGCCTTCTCGGGCACGTTCACGGTGCCGGCCTCCATGGCGTGGTACAGGTTGCCGTCTCCGTCGTAGATCAGGGGCGGGCCCACGTTCCCGGCCACGGACATCTCCACGTCGCCATCGCCGTCCACGTCAGCCAGAGCCGGGGTCACGAACACGCCCACTCCGATGAGCGGCAGCAGCTCCACGGTGAGCAGTCGGACGGGGAAGCCGTCCTTGAAGGGCCCGCCCGTGTGGAGGTTGCCATCGGCGTGGAGCGCCCAGAAGGACCCCATGGAGTTGTGCACCTGGCTCGAGCCCAACACGATCTCGGGCTGGCTGTCGCCGTCGATGTCGCCGATGGCCGGAGAGGACAGGACCCGACCGAAGTCCTCGTCGCCGTCCTGCCAGAGCATCACCGGGAACCCCGGATCCAAAGAGCCGTCGTGGTGCCAGACGTAGACGTGCCCGTCAAAGGCGCCCACCACGATCTCGTAGTCCCCGTCGCCGTCCAGGTCCTCCACCGCCGGCGCGGCGAAGATGCCGCTGTCGATGTTCCGGTGCTCGCTCGGGTTCTGGGCGAGGGACCGGTCCAGCTCCACGGGGAAGCCCGGCTCGTGGCCGCCCGCGTCGTCGAACACGTAGACCCAGCCGTCCAGGGTGGCCACCACGATCTCATCGTCGCCGTCACCGTCGAGATCCGCAATGGCAGGGGTGGCCACGACGGAGGAGAAGACCTGCCCCTCCACGGCGCCGCTGGCAAAGGCCGTGGCGTCCAGGTGGCTCGTTGACTTGGCGGGATCCAGGTGGGGCAGCGGGTTGACGGGCACGGGGAACCCGTCCACGTAGGAGCCGTCGCCGTGAAAGACGTTCAGGTAGCCGTCGTTGTCGGCGTAGACGATGTCCCGCACGCCGTCGCCGTCGATGTCAGCGGTCTTGGGCGCGGCCAGGCCGCCGGCACCGATGAACACCGGGAACCCGGGCAGCAGATCCGGGTCACGCACGATGTGCACCGCCTTGCGCATCTCACCGCGCACGCCGTCGAGCTCGGCCACCGACGAGTTCGTGGTCGCGCGCACCCGCAGGGTCACCATGTACTTGTTGGAGATGCGGTCCGGCGGCCCCTCGTCCCCGTTGTCGATCTCCACGTCGGACACGTCCCAGGTGGCCAGCAGCCCCGACACCGGCTCGGTGACGTCCGTCTCGGCGACCAGGGTGGTGAAGTCCTCGTCGTCGGGCTCGATGCCCGGGGCCCACTGGACCACGTAGTCCACGCTGTCGTAGCCGCTGGCGTCCGCCGACCGGAACCACACCTCTCCCTGGATGTCCACGGTGGCGGTCTGGTCGGGGTAGATGGGCTGGAACCAGCTCGGCGTCACGATGTCCACCACCGGCGGGATCCGCCCCGCCTCCACCGCACGCACGGCGTTGCCCACGTTGGTACGCCCGTAGCCGAAGCGCCGCTCCCAGCCCACCCGGGTCGGGTAGCGCGTGGGGTCCGTGGCCGAGGCCGGGTCGTAGATGTCGTCGGCCGTGAGGGTGAGAAGCTGCTTCACCTCGTCTGCCCGCAGCCGCCTGGCGCCATAGCGGTCGGTGGGCTTGGGTGCCCCGTCTGGGAAGGGCACGTCCATCTCGAGGGCCATCGCATAGATCAACCCGGCGAGGCCCGCGGTCCGCCCCACCGCCTCGGAGGAGCAGAGGGTGCCCGGTGTGGAGAGCACCAGCTGGGCGCCATAGTTGGTGCAGTTGGCGAAGTTCAGGTAGGTCTTGGCGTCGGCGAAGTGAGCGCTGTCGAACTGAATGGCGTGGGTGTAGACGGTGTGGTTGTTGGTGCCCGGGAAGTTGTGGTGGTAGCTGTTCTCGTCCGCCGCGCTGGCGATGACCACCGCGTCGTTTTTCCAGGCGTAGTCGATGGCGTCCTGGGAGAGCTTGCTGTTGTTCAGCGCGCCCAGGTTGTCAGCGATCACCGAGGCCCCGGCGTCGACGGCGAAGATGGCGCCCATGGCGAAGTCATTGACGTCCACGACAAAGGACTCGCCCACCCGCACGTTGAGGATGACGCAGTGGGGGCAGGTCCCCAGGTCCCCCAGGCCGTTGTTGCCCTGGGCGGCGGCCTGCTTGGCCGTGTTCTTGCCGTGGTAGAAATCCGTGTCCGTCTCGGGATCGTTGTTGTCGGCGTACACATCCCAGCCGGAGATGTCGTCCACGAACCCGTTGTGGTCGTCGTCGACGCCGTCGGAGAAGATGGCGATGAGATCCCCGGGGTCCAGGATGTTGTTTCCGTTCGAATCCCAATTGCCGCCGTTGTGGCTCAAGATCCGCGTGTCACAGGGTGTGGTGGGCTGTTCGGCGCCGGCGTTTTCTGTGTAGTCCTGAACGTTCAGCCAGCCGTCCCCGTTCACGTCGTGGACGGTGCCGTCACCGCCGCAGCCGGCGTCCGGCGGGGGCAGCTCCGCCTCGTTGAGGTAGAACTGGTTCACCACCTCGGCATCGCTCCACCGCACGCCACCGTCCAGAATCGCGATGATCACCCGTCGGTCGCCGGTGGTCTTCTGCCAGGCGCGATCGGCGTGGAACCCCGAGCCGATGGCCAGCTCGTAGGGGCTGAAGGCCGCCACCCGCGCCACCGCATCGGCCGGGATGAAGCTCCAGTAGTTCCAGCGGTTCTCGTAGCCCGGGTCGTCCGGCCAGTACTGCGCGTCGCTGAGATCAATGGAGTCGTCGTCCGGAGGGGGCCAATCCGCCCGGGCATTCCCGGACACCAAGGCCCAGCCGAGCCCCACGGCCAACAGCACAATCCAGCGACAACGTCCAGAGATTCCGAGTTTCATCAAAGGCCCACCTTGTTCCTGCACGACAACGCTGACACCGACCGGTCCAGTGGATATTGCCTCCAGTGTAGGAGGGTCAGGCCGCGACATCAAGGCCTGGGACGCCACCCTCGACGGGAATCGGCGCGCGCGGTAAAATATTGCCTTGAGCCCCCAGCCGACGGGGCCCTTTTGGAGACTAGACATGCCGAGATTTTTCCTGACCGCAACCTTCACCTCGACCCTCGTCGCGCTCTGCGTCACCTGCGGACCCACCGGCGAGAGCCACCAGGACGCCACCCTGCCGGCGGACTGTGAGGCCTACGACTTCGACTGCGGGGACGGCGACCAGTGCATCGACACGGACCTGGTGTGCGACGGGACCGAGGACTGCGACACCGGCGCCGACGAGGCGGACTGCGGCTGCGGCGTGGGGTGGATGACCTGTGACAACGGCGACTGCGTCCACGCTGCCTTCGTCTGTGACGGCGTGATCAACTGCGCCGACGGCTCCGACGAGGTGGGCTGCCCCGGACCCTGACCGCCCGACGCTACTTCCGCGCCCTCTCCCGACCCCACTTGTCCATCTCACAGCCGCAGCCCTTGCACGTCCAGCCGCCCCAGACCATCTGGCGAAAGGAGCGCGGCATCCGCACCGCCGGCTGGGCCGCGCCGCAGCGCGGACAGCATACCGCGTCGGCATTGATGCCCCACTTGCTGCCGTGACCCAACGCAGACCGGGTCTTGTCGGCGGCCACGGCGTCGTACAGGGCCAGGATGGAGTCCGCAGGGCCGTACGCGAGGTGCCGGGCCACCCGCTCGTCTGGAAAGACCTTCTTGTCCGCGCTGCCGAGCACCACGCACCACTGCCCCGCGGGCGCCCGAACCTCCCATCGCCCCCCGAAGTTGCGAATGAGGCACTCGCCGAGGAAGGCCCCAAAGAGCGCCAGCCACTGCGTCTGGTCCGCCCGGATCTGCGGCCGGTTGTGGTCCAGGTAGCCCGCCAGCCGCGCCACAGAAACCCGATCGTACTGTAGCGCCATGCCAAAGGCCCGCATGCGCTCGCGCAGGTCTTCGGCGCGTTGTCGAGGATCTGTCTCCATGGGCCTACTTCACCCCCAGCTCGTAGTACGGGTCGACGACCTCGCAGACACCGCCTTGCACGCAGGTGGTCAGAAAGTGCGTGCTCTGGTGAACGGTGATTGGGTTGTCGGCAAGGTTCTGGTGGCTGGCGGGCTCGGCGTCGGGTCCTGGGCCGACCCAGACGATGTCGTACTGGTACAGCCCTGCGGTGACGGAGGTGCTCGCTCCGTCACAAACGACGTCGAGGTTCTCCGTGGCGGGCAGGTCGGGCCCCGAATGGACGCCAGCCAGGGACACCAACGCGTCGCCGACCAGTGGGACCCCCAGCCCCGCGGCGTAGGCTTGGCTGGTGCGATTCGGGACCACCTCGTCGCCGACGGCGATCTGCATGAGCAGGTGGGGCGCGGCGCTGTCGAAGCCCGGCAGTCGCTCCTGCAGGACGTGGCGGGTGTAGGAGCCCGGATCCGCACGATCCACCACCGCCTGCAACAGCGGGAAGACACGGGCCATCTCGCCGTTGGGCTCACCGTTCTGTAAGATCAGGGCGAGGATCGCGAAGGAAGGGGCGTGCTGAATGACCCAGCTCATCCGCGCACCCGGCACCACGAGGAGGGCGAAGCCCATCTCGGGGGCGAAGGCGAGAAACTCGGGGCCCATGATCCCACCCAGGCTCGCTCCCACGTAGCCGATGGGATCGATGCCCACGTCGTCGACACCGTCCCCGTCGATGTCCACGCCGGGGCGCAAAAGCTCCAGGAGCTGGAGCTTCTCATAGGCGGACTGCCGCAGGTTGCCGCGCATCCGCAGCCCGTCCCACGGAGGATCCAAGCTGGCGTTGATGCCAAAAAACGCCATCAGGCGGCCGAAGTCGCTCTGATCCGAGGGTTGCTGGGGATGGTTCCCGTGCAGCACCGCGTCGATGGCCACCACCGCGAACCCCAGGGGGCAAGCGAACGCCGCCACCCGGGCGGCCTGGTACCGGTCACGGGTGAGGCTGTGGACGTAGAGGATCGTGGGAAAGGAGCCGACGCCCGGTACCATCGGTGGGAGGTAGGTGACGATCGGAAGGGCGTACGTGCCCTGGGAGGCGGGCGCCGCGTCGTCCACGTGGTGCGAATCGATCCGGTAGTCGTCAGCGTCGAAGCTCCCAGCGCACTCACGGAAGTCACCGTGGTCCACGCACCCGCCAATGGACTGGTATGGGTAGGTGCGCTGGCGGATCCCCTCGGCTATGGTGGCCGAGGTCTGCCAGATGGACTGGGTGGTGAACACCACCGCCGCGGAGAGATCGCCGGGACCGGCGATGGTCTCCGCGCTTTCCAGCGCTGCCACCAGCTCCCCGATCCGGCTGCGCAGGCGATCCAGCCTGGGCGCCGTCGCCGCGCCAGACAAGAGGTGTCGCATGGACTCCGACGGCGCGATGCACTCCCCTGCGCCATCCCGGGCCCGCGTGGTGACGGCTATCCCGTACCGGGTCCGGGGCCGCAGGGGGCCGAGGGGCGATAGGACCAGCGTGTGGTTTTCCGTGTTGCCCCCCTCCTCGACCAGGCGCCAGTCGAAGTCCAGAAACGCCGGCGGAGAGGCGTCAAGATCCACCAGGACCACCGACGCGTCGGCGCGGCCCGAGCCATCGCCACCCGCGGGCAGTGTGGTCGGATCCAGGGGCCCACTGAATACCAGAACCAGGTCGGCGTTGGTGCCAAAGCCATCCAGGGTGGACAGCTGCTCGAGCAGCAATGCATGGCTCGCGAGCGCCCCGCTCACCTGGACGTCCTGGCCGGGCACCATGGAGACCCGGAGACCCGTGGGTGAAAGGGGATCGTCCACAGTGAAGTAGTCGTCGGGGAAGGTGGTGAGCCGACCGAGCTCGGGCGCGTGCAGCAGTCGGGTCGGGCCGTCGCAGAACGCCACCTCCTGCGAGGGACTCCGCTCGCATCCTCCGAGGAGCAGAAACGCGCTGACAAGCAACGCGACCACCGGTCTGCTAAATGGCAACATGGCGTGCAAAAGGGTAGGTTCCCCACAAAACCGGATCCTAGCAAGAGTTTTCCGCAGCAGCAGTCATCGGCCAACCAGGCGACCCGTGGATGATTGGATCCGCCATGGGCGGCCGTGAAACTTCTGAGCCGCTGGTGCGTCTGATACGATGCACATCGAGCCGCCGGGCACCAACCACCCGCCCGGTCAACAGACGAGGTCCACCATGAGAACTCCCCTGCTTCTCCTTTTGGCAGCAGCCCTGACGATCCCGACATCCTCTGCCGATGCCCGAAGCGGCCGAGGTGTCACCGGGGTGTCGATGCGGCGCCCGATGCGCCCCCTGCCCCTGCCCCCACCGGTACTGATGGTCCGCCGTGGCACGCGGTCGGTGCCGCTTCTGCTGACCCGGGTGGACGTCCGGGCCACCGTCGTCGGCCACCTGGCCGAGACCCGCATGACCATGACCTTCTACAACCCCAACAACCGCTCACTCGAAGGGGACCTGTACTTTCCCCTGCCGGAGGGGTCGACCGTCAGCGGCTACGCACTGGACGTGAACGGCCGGATGGTGGACGGCGTCGTGGTGGGCAAGGATCGCGCCCGCCAGGTGTTCGAAACAGAGGTCCGCAAGGGCATCGATCCCGGGCTCGTGGAGTGGACCAAGGGACGCAACTTCAAGACCCGCGTCTTCCCGATCCCGGCCCGGGGAACCCGCACCATCCGAGTGGCCTACGTGGCGGACGTGGACCAGACCGCGGATGGCGCCATCTACCGGCTGCCCCTGAGCTTCCGCAAGAAGGTCAAGTCCTTCTCCCTGCGCGTGGAGGTGGTCAAGGCGGCCGCCCGGCCGGTCGTCAAGAGCGGCGGCCCCCGCGGGCTGCGGTTCGCCTCCTGGCGCGATAGCTTCGTGGCGAGCGCGAAGCTGCGCAACGTGCGGCTCACCAAGGACCTGCGCGTGGCCCTGCCGAGCATCGAGCGCAGGCCGGTCCGCGTGGAGAAGGCGCCTGACGGCAAGGTCTACTTCACAATCCGCGACGTCGCGACCCCAAAAGGGGCGCAGCGCGCGGCCTCACCCCGCCGGATCGCCTTGTACTGGGACGCGTCCCTGTCCCGCGCCAAGGTGTCTCACGCCGCTGAGCTCGAGCTGCTCGGAAAGTACCTCGACAAGGTCCGGCGGCCGGTGGAGGTGATGCTCGTGGCCTTCAGGAATGTGGCCGACCCGCCGCGCAGATACCGCCTGCCCTTCCAGCGCAAGGCGCTGGTGCGGGCCCTCAAGACGATGCGCTACGACGGCGGAACACAGGTGGGCAGCGTGCGCCGCCTGCCCGGCCGCTTCGACCTGGTGCTGTTCTTCTCCGATGGGCTGTCGAGCTTCGGGGCGGAGAAGCCGCCTCCCCTGGGCGCGCCCGTGTACACCGTCAATGCCTCGACGAGCGCCAACCACGCGTTCCTGCGGTACCTGGCGCTCCGCTCCGGCGGGGCCTACCTCAACCTGAAGCGCACCGCCGTCACAAAGGCCCTGGGGGCCATCGGCGCCGAGACGTTCTCCTTCATCTCCGCCCAGGCCACCGGGGCCGCAACCCGGTCGCTGTACCCCAAGGTGCGGGTGCCCGTCCAGGGCGTCTTCACCCTGGCGGGTCGCCTGACGGCGCCCGTGGCCAAGGTCACCCTGAGCTACGGCGTGGGATCCCGGGTGACCCTCCGGCGGACCTTCACGGTCCGACGCAAACACGCGCGACAGGGCGATCTGCTCCGACGGGCCTGGGCCCAGAAAAAGCTCGACGACCTGATGATCTTCCCGGCGCGCAACCGGGACGCCATTACGGCCCTCGGCAAGGGCTACGCCATCGTCACGCCGGGGACCTCGCTGCTCGTGCTGGAACGGCTGTCGCAGTACATCCAGCACAAGATCCGCCCGCCCGCCAGCCTCCCGGGCATGGCGAAGAAGTACGACGTGGCCATGAGGCGGCTGGCTCAGGTGAAACGCAAGCGCGAGGCGTCCAAGCTCGCCCATGTCCTCGCCCTGTGGAACCAGCGCAAGGCCTGGTGGAACAAGCGGTTCCGCTACTCCAAAAACTACCGCGTGGCCTCTCCCAGGAGAAGACCCGCCGCGACGAGGAGCCTCAACGGCGGCGGAACCTCGGACCGTCGGACCAGACGCGGGCGGGCCCTCCGATCGAGGACGCTGATGAGGCTCCCCACTGCTTCGCCGGGTCCCGTATCGAAGAAACCCAAAAGCAAGGCCACGCCGAAGGCCTCCATCGCGCTCCAGGCCTGGAATCCCAAGACCCCGTACATCCGGGCCCTCCGGGCAGTGCCGGCGCACCGCCGCTACGCGGTCTACCTCGCCCAGCGGGTCAAGCACGGCGCAGCGCCGGCCTTCTACCTGGACTGCGCGAACTTCTTCAGGCAAAAGAAACACAAGCGTCTCGCCCTGCGGATCCTGTCGAACCTGGCGGAGCTGGAGTTGGAGAACCCCGCCCTGATCCGCGTGCTGGCCCACCGCCTGGCCCAGATCGGCGAGCTCGATCTCAGCGCGCTCACGTTCCGCAAGGTGCTCGCGCTGCGCCCCGAGGAGCCCCAGTCCTACCGCGACCTCGCCCTGGTGCTCGAGCGCCGGGCCGATGGCCGCAGGCGCCACATCCGCCACCGCGGCCAGGTACGAGCCGACTACCGGAGGGCGCTCTCGCTGCTGGCCAAGGTGGTCATGAACAAGTGGCAGCGCTTCAACGAGATCGAGGTCATCGCCCTCACCGAGCTCAACAACATCCTGCCCAAGGCGCGGCGCGTGGGGGTCAAAAAGCCGCCCGTGGATCGGCGGCTGATCAAGCACCTGACCCTCGACATCCGCATCGTGATGACCTGGGACGCGGATCTGACCGACATGGATCTCCACGTCATCGAGCCTTCTGGCGAGGAGGCCTACTACGGGCACAACCGCACCCGCATCGGCGGCCTGGTCAGCCGCGACTTCACCCAGGGCTACGGCCCGGAGGTCTACGCCGTGCGCCGGGCCATGCGAGGCCGTTACAAGATCAGGACCAAGTTCTACGGCAGCTCCGCCGCCAAGCTGGCCGGCGCCGTGACCCTGCAGGTGGACGTCTACACCAACTACGGACGCCCCAACCAGCGCCGCCGCTCACTCACCCTCCGGCTGACAAAGACGAAGGACGAGTTCCTCGTCGGCACGATCCGCTTCTGATTGGTGAGAAAAAAAAGAGGGCACCGATGATGCCCTCGACTGCAGTGATTCCAAACGGAGACTGCTGGTTACCCAATAACAAGCATATCGTACGAACTACAAAAAACAAGTAGAAAGTTCCACCTCCCCCGCTAACACCCCAATATTCCACTGCCCGTGAGATTACCGGTTGACACAACCGCCACTGGATTGTATTAAGACACTATGACACTGGTACACCAGAACACTCCACCACCGACCCGAATGCTCACCAGTCCCGCAGCCGACCCGGGCCGGCACTCACAATGAACGCAACCAGCGCCTCCGAGCCCGTCCAGGGTCGCCCCAGCGGGGGACTCCGCCTCAGTGCCGGGTATGAGGATCGGCATTCAAGGAGATCAGGCTCCATACGAGCGAGCGCAGCCCGCGCGGAGGAGTTCACGGCAGCCGCTCTCGCACCGTCCCGCTGGAGCGGCAGAGTGAAGCTCCTTCGCGCGGGCGAAGCGAACGGATCAACGGCTGGGATGTGCATCTCGACGCCGTGCCGGAGGTTGCCATGCCCATGAGCATCAGCATCGACGTCAAGAGCGGCGTGCCCTTCTATCGGCAGATCATCGATCAGGTGAAAACCGCCATGGCCACGGGCCAGGTGGAGCCCGGGGATCGGCTCCCCACCGTGCGACAGCTGGCGGTGGACCTCTCGATCAACCCCAACACGGTCAGCCGCGCCTACACCGAGCTGGAGCTGACCGGCCTGGTGGAGACGCACATGGGATCCGGGACCTTCGTAGGTCAAAAGAGGGTGGAGCAGGACGACGTCGAGCGGAAACGGATCCTCGACCAGATCTGCCAGGACTTCCTGTCGCGGGCCGCCACCCACGGCTTCACCCTCGAGGACGTGCTGACCTGCCTCGACCAACGCAAGCACCGCTAAGAAAGGACGTGTGCCATGAAGAAGCACGGAAATCAGATGGGGCTTGGAGCGCTGGAGCACTTCGCCACGAGCTTTCGCGCCGACTACCGGTTCGGGCCCTTGAACATGACGTTCCTGCTGATCCTGTGCCTCGGGGGCCTCGCCGCCCACCTGGCCACGAATCCCTTCGAGCTGAAGGTGGTGATCGCCATGCTGGGCACGTCCCTCGCCCTGGCCTTCTGCCTGAGGGTGGCGCAGATCTGGGAGGCCTCGCTGCTGCTAACGCCCCTGGCCGCCCTCGGCATGTACCTGCAGAGCCGCCCGGACAGCACCATTCTCGTGGCCGCCGTGGCCGCGGCCGGGATCCTGTCACCCTGCGTGCAGATGGCCTACCAGTGGGAGAAGGCGGTGGTCCTGCGCTTCGGCAAGTTCCGGGGCATGCGCGAAAAGGGCATCTTCTCGGTGGTGCCCATCATCGACAAGGTCTCCAACTTCGTGGACCAGCGCACCCGGGTAACGGACTTCACCGCAGAGACCACGCTGACCAAGGACACCGTGCCGGTGAATGTGGACGCCATCGCATTTTGGCTGGTGTGGGACGCCGAGAAGGCCGTGCTCGAGGTGGAGGACTTCATCGACGCGGTGATCCTCTCGGCCCAGACCGGGCTGCGCGACGCCATCGGGAAGACGGAGCTCGCCGAGCTCCTCTCCCACCGGGACCGCCTGGGCAGGGAGATCAAGGAGGTGCTGGACCACAAGACCAACGCCTGGGGCGTCACCATCCAGTCCGTGGAGATCCGCGACATCATCATCCCCAAGGGACTGGAGGACGCCATGAGCCGCCAGGCCCAAGCCGAACGCGAACGCCAGTCCCGCATCATCCTGTCCACCGCCGAGACGGAGATCGCCGAGAAGTTTGCCGAAGCCTCGGCGCACTATCAGAACAACCAGGCGGCCCTGCACCTGCGCGCCATGAACATGGTCTTCGAGGGGCTCAAGCAAAAAGGGTCGATGATCATCGTGCCATCCACCGCCGTGGAGACCATGGGCCTCGGGGCCATGGGCGGCCTGACCGCCTTCGACCGAATCCTGGGCGAGCAGAAGGCCAGGACCGCCGGCCAGACCGGTGATTCGGCGGCCGCCGTCGTCCCGGACGCGCCGGACTCGGACGGAAAGTAGAGGATTCCCATGTGGCTACTCGTCATGGCATCCATGAGCCGGAGCCTCCCACCAGGAGACTCCCCAGAGTCAACCTTCCCACGCCCCGTCGCCTCCTCCACTGCCGCCCCCTGCATCGCACCACCCCCGATCGCCGCGGATCCCCCTGGCGCCGACGGTCCCGGGGCTGACGCTGACGATGATGATCTACGGGCCCAGGCGGTGGATCCGGCCGAGGCCGCCAACCCGCCAACGTGACGCAGGCGTCACGAGGAGATTGACCGTCCCACCCCGGCCCGATAGTATTCGCCTGTTCCCGGGCAGAGATCGCGACCACACGAAACCCCGTTGGAAGGAACCAAGGCATGAGGCTGCTAACCCGCTCTGACTTCGATGGCCTGGCCTGCGCGGTGCTCCTGGTGGAGGCCGGCATCGTGGACTCGTACAAGTTCGTGCATCCCAAGGATGTACAGGACGGCAAGGTCAAGGCCAACAAAGACGACGTCCTCGCCAACATTCCCTACATCGAGGGATGCGGCCTGTGGTTCGACCACCACGCCAGCGAGGACGAGCGCCTCGAGCTGCAAAAAGACGTGCACTACGAGGGGGACAGCAGGGAGGCGCCGAGCTGCGCGCGCGTGATCTACGACTACTACGGTGGCGCCGAGAAGTTCTCCAAGTTGGACGAGACGGGCCTCATGGCGGCGGTGGACAAGAGCGACAGCGCGGACTTCACCGCCGACGAGATCCTGAACCCCACGGGCTGGAACCTCCTCTCCTTCATCATGGACGCGCGCACCGGGCTGGGTCGGTACCACGACTACCGCATCAGCAACTACCGACTCATGGAGGACATGATCCAGTACTGCCGGACCATGAACGCCGACGAGATGCTCGAGATCCCGGACGTGAAGGAGCGCAGCGTGCGCTACTTCGAGCAGCAGAAGGCCTACGAGGACATGGTCAAGGCCAACACCCGCGTTGAGGACAACATCGTCATCCTGGACCTGCGCAACGTGGAGGAGATCCTGAGCGGCAACCGCTTCGTGATCTACAGCCTCTTTCCCGACACGAACATCTCCATCCGGGTCATCTGGGGCCGCCTCAAGCAGAACGTGGTCTTCACCGTGGGCCACTCCATCACCAACCGCACCTGCGAGACCAACGTGGGCTCCCTGATGCTCATGTACGGCGGCGGCGGCCACCCGAAGGTCGGCACCTGCCAGGTCCCCACCCACGACGCCGACCGCAGCCTCGAAGAGATCATCGAGCACATCAAGGCGGATCACTGACTGTTAAGATGTCTAGTTGCAGGTGACCTGGATGGTGTAGTCCCCCACGTCACCGAGGTAGCCGTCCATGACGATGTAGTACGTGGTGCCCGCGATGGCCGTGAAGTTGACGGCGACGTCGTGGTAGTCGACGCAGTCCTCCGCGGCGCAGCCGGTGCCCCAGTCCTCCAGCACGTAGATGTCCACCTGGGCCGTGGAGAAGGTCTTGGTCACGGTGACCGTCTGGGTGGTCTGCGGAGTGAAGGTGTAGGCGTACTCGGGGCCCGTCTCGACCCAGCCGCCGCAGCCGTACATGTCGATGTTGGTGGTGGAGCCGGCCGCTCCGTTGTTGCCGCTCACGACGTCTCCGCACCCGATGGGCTCGGCCGGAGAGCAGCTCCCGGCCACCTCGAAGAGACATCCCGCAGAGCAGCCGTCTCCGTCTACGGTGTTGCCGTCGTCGCACTCTTCGCTCGGATCCACGGTGCCGTCCCCGCAGGCGCCGCAGGTCAGCACGATCTCGTAGTCGCTCACCGCGCCCTGGTAGCCATCCACCACGATGTAGTAGACGCTCCCGGCGGTGGTGCTCCAGCTGACCTCGGTGTCGCCGTAGTCCAGGCAGCTGTTGGCGGCATCACAGGGCGTCCCCGTCTCGTCGAGCACAAAGACGTCCAGGTCGGCAGTCATCTCGGACAGCGTCACGGTGGCCTGCCCGCTGACAGGCGCCGTGAACGTGTACGCGTACTCGGGCCCGGTCTCCGACAGGCCGCTGCAGCTGTAGGTGTGGATGTGCTGCGTGGAGCCGGGGCCTCCGTTGTTGTGCGCGTGCAGGTCGCCACACCCCAGCACATAGTCCGTCTGGCAGACACCGGGCACCTCGACCTGACACTGCGCCGAGCACCCGTCGCCGTTGACCACGTTGCCGTCGTCGCAGTCCTCCCCCGGGTCCACCGCACCGTTCCCGCAGTCAGTGGGGGTCTCGGACTGGCAGGCCCCGCTGCAGCCGTCGCCGTCAGCGGTGTTGCCGTCGTCACACGCCTCTCCCTGCTCGAGCACCCCGTTGCCGCAGCCCGGCGCCACCTCCAGCAGGCAGGTCGCGCCGCAGCCGTCGCCAGCGGTGGTGTTGCCGTCATCGCACTCCTCGGCGCACTCGGGCACGCCGTTGCCGCAGCCCTCCACCACGCACTGCGCCGAGCAGCCGTCGCAGTCCACCACGTTGCCGTCGTCGCAGCCCTCGGCAGGGTGCACCTGGCCGTCGCCGCACACCCCAGCCGTCTCCACCGTGCAGGTGTCCGAGCAGCCATCACCAACGGCCAGGTTGCCGTCATCGCAGGCCTCGGCCGGATGCAGGACGCCGTCTCCGCACACACCGCTCACCTCCACGGTGCAGGTGTCCGAGCAGCCGTCCCCAGAGGTTTGGTTGCCGTCGTCGCAGGCCTCGCCGCACTCCTGGGTAAAGTTGCCGCAAGCCTCCACGACGCACTGGGCGCTGCAGCCGTCACAGTCCACGGTGTTGCCGTCGTCGCAGGCCTCACCGTGCTCCCGAACGCCGTTTCCGCAGCCCGGAGGGACCTCCAGCTGACAGGTGTCCGAGCAGCCGTCGCCGGCAGTGGCGTTGCCGTCGTCGCAGTCCTCGCCGGCCTCGATGGTGCCGTTTCCACAGACCGTGCAGCCCGAGTGAAGCGTTCCGTCCATGTCATCGCAGTCATCGCCCTTGTCGCAGTCGACCCCGTAGCCGTCGCCGTCGGAGTCCACGCAGTCGGCGCAGCCCAGGGTCGTCCAGTTGTTGGGATCGTCGTCGCAATGGTCCTCGCCGGCCGGGCAGACCTCGACGTCGTAGCCGTCCCGGCTGTCCCCGTCGTTGTCGGTGCAACCGGCGAAGGTGCCCGACGCAAGGGGCCAGTTCTTGTCGAACAGGGTGGTGCTCCAGCTGGCGAACGTCTTGTCGAACACCTCCACACGTACGGACAGGACCGACGTGATGCCCGCCGACAGCTCCCAGCCGGGAGGGGGCGGCGTCAGGGTGGCCGCGAACCGACCGTAGGGCTCCAGGGTGACCGATGGCCCCGCGACGTCATACAGCTTTACCTCCACCTTCGGGCGGAGGTACACCCTCAGGTTGGCGCCCGCGTTGAGCTCCAACGTGGGGCCTATGGCCTCCACCGAAAAGCTGTCCGAGACGATGGGCTGCCAGGTCCCGTTCACGTACTCGGCGCCCAGAGAAACAGAGGAGGACATGGATGCGCCCGCCTCCACGGTCGCGCCGCCGTCCAGGCTGAGCCCGAACCCCGCATCGAGCGTGAGTCGTGTCACCAGAACGATGGGGACCCAGCCAGCCCACACGGTGGTGGTCACCGGGGACGACTCCCACAGGGTGACATAGTTGTTGTACGAGCCGCCGGCGCTGGCGGTGAGCTGAGCCGCCAGGGCAGCGTCGATCTGTCCAGCCACCTCGAGACGGAAGTGCTCCAGGGCCCCGCCGTGGAAAGAGAGGTCGAGGTCCAAAGACGGGGTGAAGGAGAACCCCGCCTGGCTCAAGGAGACGTCCGCGCCGCCGGTGTACAGCTGGAAGCCGGCGCGATCCACTCCGAAGGTGCCGTCCTTGTTTCGCTGCTGGGCCTCGTCCAGGAAATCCATGGGGATGGAGCCGCTGATATCGGCCGACACGAGGGTCTCGGCCAACGAGGCGTTCACGGTCTGGTAGACCACGTCGTCGGCCACCTCGGAGATGGACGACACCAGCCGCAAAAACCCCATGTCTCGGCCGCAAACCAGGATGGTCCCCTCGCGGACCGGCCCCAGCCGCGCGGCGTCGGCGGCGCTGACCTGCAGACTGGTCGCGGTCACCACGACGTCCATGTCATCCGGCACCAGGATGACGTCTGGCGACACCTGGACGTTGGTGACCTCCCAGCCGGGCGGGTTCTGGTGGCTGTCTGACTTCTTGTCACCGCCACAGGCCGTAACCAAAACAAAGCAACTGATTGCGACAAGAATCCGTTCCATGCGAACCTTCCTATACGATGCTGGCCAAAAGGCAGTCTCTCTGTTTAACAAGGGTCGCACGGCGGCGGGGTCGATACAAGCCCGAATGCCGCCCTCAAAAAAGGCCAAACCGAGACGGCCCGTCGCGCGTAGTTTCGAAAGCGCATTGGCAAACGCGTCCGCAACCCCCAGAGGAAATTCAATGAGACACGACAAGACCTCCGCATCAGCCTGGCACCACTGGACTGCGCCGCCGCTCGTCGTTTCGACGGTATGCCTGGTCGGGTGTACCGCCCTGGGAAACGGCTGCAAGACCCCCAAGACGGCCAACGAGCGCGCCGCCAAGCCGCCCCCAATGGCCGCCCGTCCCCTACAGTCCGAGAACCTCGACCCCAAGCGCGCCAGCCGGGCGACGGTGGTCCTGCGCGTCGAGCGCGTTGCCGACCACGGCGGCTCGAAGTACCACTGGGTCACCGTCCGGCCCCTGCGCGTGCTGAAGAACACCACCAAGGCCCGGTTCACCAAGCCGCTCCGGGTAGCCCACTATGGCGGGAAGCCGGGCGTCCCCACCGGCACGAGCACGATCTACCTCGAGCCCTACGGCGACGCCGCGGCGAAACACTGGCGCCTACTGGACGGAGACGGCACCGTCGGCGTGAGCCACCACAAACCGCGCTGACCGGCCGGGCCGTACAACCCCCACCCACCACGGCGAACCGTCCGGCAGATCACTTCTTCTTGCAGACCGTGGCCTTGAAGTTCCCGCGGATGTAGTTCGCCGCCTTGAGCGCGATGTCTACCGAGCCGGTAACCTCGGTGCCAGGCTTGAGGGATCCGCTGTGGATGGCGATGGTACCCAGGGGCTTGCCCATGGGCACGAGCATCGCGTTGAATCCCTTGACCAGGATCACGCCACCGGCGGGCGTGACGCTCTTTGGAAGCGGCTTGTCGCCCTTCTTCACGTCGGGGCCGAGGCCCTTGAAGGTCACCGCGACGCGCAGGGCGGCCGAGGCGTTGACCTTGTCGCAACCTCCGCCCTTGGGCCACATGAACATCATGGTATAGCCGCCCATCTCTGTGATGACCGCCGTCTCCATCTGCGTCTCTGCCTCGTAGATGACCTTCTGACCCTTGGTCGCCTTGAGCTTCATCTTGTTGGGGTTCTCGAGGAGATTGGCCGTGGCCTCGCCACCCTTGCCACCCTTGCCACCCTTGCCACCCTTGCCGCTGTCCTTCTTTCCACAGCCCACGGCGATCACCGCGGCCGCACAAATTATCAGCACATGTTTCATGAAATACCTCCTTTTCGGTAGTTGCGAGCGGATCGTTTCCCACCGGGCTTGGCGCTCGGCGGGTAGCCTATTGTCCCAGGAGGCGGCACGGCAAGTCTTGCCTCCATCGGTGAGGACTCACAGGCGAGCGGCCTTGATCAGTCCCATGAGCTCCATGATCACCTGGGTGGCGTACATCTTCATCCTCTTGTCGGCCCAAAAGCGCATCCTACTCTGGATCTTGGCCAGCAGCTTCTTGGCGTCCCTGACCTTGATGCCCCCTTTTCCCACTCGGATCCTCTGGATTCCCCGGTGGCGATGCGCGAGCGGCTTCAACATGCCCCCCAGCTGCTGAAGCGTCTCCTTGATGGCTCGCTTGTCGTGCCCGCCGAGCACACCCATGACGTGCTTGAGCCCGACCTTGTCCCCCATCTGCAGCAGGGCCATGTGGCCATGCCGATAGGCCCGGGCCATGTTGCTGCGGGTGAAAGACCGCAGCTTCTTCAGGGTCTTCTTGATGAGCTTGGCCAGCTTCTTCTGCATGGCCGGGCTGGTGAGCGTGGCCTCGAACACCAGGGCCGTGTAGCCCCGCGCGTCCACCAGGCCGCGGTCGCTCAAGCTCAACCAGTACTTGATGGGCTTCATGGCCTTGCGGTCCCCCATGGCCGCCAGAGCCACGGCCGCGCTGGCCATGTTGTCATTGCCGACCCAGGTGGTCAGCTTGACCTTGCGGGAACGCCTGCGCTTTCCAACTCGCCGTTTTTTTATCTTCTTCCCTCTACTCAGGATGGCTTTGAGCTGTTTCTTGGCGCGCTTTATCTTCAGGATCCCCAGGGCGCGCACCGCGTCCATGCCTTCGTAGCTGGCGGACTGGCTGGCGAACGTCAACAGGTGAGACCTGAAATCCGAGCTCTTGAATCCGATGCGAGCCAGGTACCGCACACAGGAACGCTTCACCCGCAGCTTTGCCGAGGTCATGCCGAGAATCTTGAGGCAGGTGGCCTGGATCTTGCGTTTCTGGGCCTTGGACAGCTTCCAGAAATGGGCGAAATTGAGGAAGTGGTGTTGGTGGGCACCCACGATGCTCAGCTGGCTGATCATCAGGTCCGCCTTGCTCTTGGCGCCGAGATAGAACAGGGCCAGGTAGGGATACATCGCCGCCTCGTCGACGAACGTCGTGCGCCTGGGCCCTCCATAGAGGTTGACGAACCGCTTGCGCGTCAAAAGGCTCTGGGCGATGAGGTCGGCCGCCTTGGGCACCTTGAAGAGCACCGCGCCGTACATGGCTCGCGGGCCTGCGTAGGTGTCCACCACCTGGAACTTGTACTGCCAAAACCCCGCCCAGTTGGCGATGGCCAGGGAGTCGGTGAAAAACTGCTTCACCCCGGGCATGGGGTGGCCGGCCGCCGCATCCCACCCCACCTTGCACTTCAAAAGGGACTTGGCGCAGCGACTGTTGTACCGCCCGACCAGCTTGGCTGGCTGAACCTTGTAGAACAACGGATTGAAGTTCCCCCCCATGACGGGTCGGAACTGGATGTACTTCCTGCAAACGGGATCCTTGGCCATGCCGTTGTTGGCCGCCTTGTTGCCCTTCCCGATGACCCACTGGGAATAGGCCACACCGGTACAAAGGAAAGTCGCGACCATGACCGTAGCAAACCCAACCAGATACCTCTTCATCTGTCTCCTCCTTCTTCGCTCTCTCTTGTACAGAGACAGCGCCGAGCTCAGGGTCGCAATATTTCCGACGGAATCTCAGGTCGCAACGCGGCGCGGGCCGGGCGAGGTCGAGAATCCGGGGGCGAGCAAATTGGCAAACTTCCGGGGGTTCACTACACCCTCGTTTTCGAGCCACCGGTCGGCTTTCCGGATCAGCTTTTCACCCTCCGCGCCCCCGACGATCAGCCCCTTCTGCCGCCGGGCCGCCGCGGCGATGGCCTGGCAGTCGGCCACCTCCAGTAGTCCGATGGCCATGGTCAGCAGGTCCAGCAGCCGGGCCCGAGGCAGCCTTCCCTCTTGCCAGTGGGCGCCCGCTTCGATGAGCGCGGCCCAGGCAGTGGTGTAGGGCAGGCGCTCACGGTGAAGCAGGCGGGCGTACCGAAGGGCATGGCGGAGGTAGGTCCGATGATGCTCGTGCGTAGTGCCTTGTCCCGCCAAGACCAGCGCCGCCTGGCCGAGACGTCGATGCAGCATCGTACGGACGAGGCTGTTCTTAATGAGCAAGCTCTTTGTGACCAGCGGGGCGGCGGCAACCATCTCCTGCCACGCCGCCTCGCCCTCTCCCAGGTACAGGTGCTGCTCGGCGCGGGCCAGCGCACAGAGGTAGTGTGGCGACATGTAGCTGTCCTCGGGCCAGGTGTCGAGCAGGCCGCGCAGGTCCTGTCGGGCCTGGTCCACTTCGTCCCGCGCCAGCCACAGGATGTTGCAGGTCGCCCGGTGCATGACCGCCGCGTACCGGTCGCCCAGCCGCTGCGACTCCGCCGCAAACCGCCTCAATCGCTCGCTCAGGTCCTTGAGCTGCCCCCGCCGCAGCAGGGCGAAGAGCAGGAACCAGCGGTTGGAGGCCTTCTCGAACTGCACCCCGTGGCAGCGGGTCTCGAGGATTCGCTCGGCTTCCTCCGTGCCACGCAAGCAGGCCTGCCAGCTCCCGGCATAGAACTCGATGCACGCCTTGATCGCCACGCAGGTGGCGATGACCGCATCGTCGCCGGCCCGCCGGGCCAGCAGCTCGGCCTGGCCGATCAGCTCCCGCCCCCGGGGGATCTTCTTCGTGTCCACCGCCACCATGCCCACGGCCTCCCGGGAGAGGGCCATGGAAATGCGACGGATGTCGCCCTGCCGCAGCGTCTCGAGGAGAAACCGCGCCTGGAAGTCCACCGCGCGGATGAGGTCCGTGTTGAAGAGCCCCTCGGCCACGGTAAAGAGGATGTCCATCCGTGCATGGGCGCTCGGGGGGATCTCGTCCGGCTCCCGCTCCCTGAAGCCCAGGCCGCGCAGGCGAAGCCAGGCGCGGTGGAAGACCAGGGAGCGGAAGGCCTGGCCCGAGGTCTCCGGGAGCCGCAGGCCAGCCTCCTGCAGGACGCCGTGGATGGCCTCTCTGCCCCGGGCCATGTATCCCCCGGTCAGGAGCTGCTTGGTGGCCATCCGCCGCAGGACGATGCGGGTTCCCCTGTCGGCGTGGCGCGCCGCGCCGAGGTAGGCCTCGGCGGCTCGGCCGGGCCAACCCGCGCTCGCCAGGGCATCGCCGAGCGACCGGCCCAGCGTGACCAGGAGCGACGAGTCATCGACCATCTCCAGCGCGGTGTGATAGAGGCGGGCGGCGTGATCAAAGGCCAGCTTGTCGCGGGCCGCGTCGGCCGCCCGGATGACATAGTCCAGGCCGCGCCGCGCATCTCCGGCGGCAGCCCAGTGCCGGGCGAGGAGATCGACATCGTCTCCCCGGAGCTCCTCCGTCGCCTCGGCCAGCCGCCGGTGTGTCTCACGCCGGGCGCCGTCCTCCAGCAGGACGGTGACCTCCTCCCGGATCTTGTCGTGGGACGTGGTTACAGGGTCCACGTCCCGGGGGCCCTGGTCCCGGACCAGTCGCTCGGCTCGCAGGGTCTGCAGGGCTGCCGGCCAGGCCCCGGAGACGCGATCCACGCCGGCCGCCCTGGCCAGCAAGGTCTTGGGAATGGCGTCTCCGGCCACGGCGATCAAATCCAGCAGACGGCGGGGAAGGTCGGGCAGCGCGGCCAGGCGCTCGGCGATGACCGCCTCGAGGGGAGTGGTGTCCGGATCTATTGCGTCCGGGTGGGACTGCCGTTGGTGGCTGCCCACGAAACGAACCAGCTCCTGCAGAAAAAACGGGTTTCCCCCCGCCTCGCGAACCAGGGAGCCGTTGTCCGACAACCCACCCCCGGCCGACGGCGTGCTCTCCAAGAGCCGGGCCAGGAGCTGATGCGACTCCTGGTCGCTCAAGGGCCCCAGGGCCAGGGTCGTCACGCGCCCCAAGCCGGACGCTTCCTCGAGACAGTCCGACAGGGCATCGAGCCGCGCCGCATCCTCGTTCCGAACGGCCAGGATCACGAGCAGACGCCCCATGGTCGCCGTCCCCGCAATTGCCCGTAGGAGCGCCAGGCTGTCGTCGTCGGCCCACTGCAGGTCGTCGAGGGAGATGACGACCGGGTGCAGGCGGGTCAACCCGGCCAGCAGATCCTTCAGGGCGGCAAAGGCCCGCCTGCGACGCTCGTTGGGGTCCGGAATGGTGGTGATGAGATACCGTGCGTCCTGGAGCGCACCGATCCGCTGGAGCACCGGGAACACGTCCGACAGGTACGTTGCCTCCGGGGGCAGCACGAGCAGGAGCCTGTCGGTGGGCAGGCGCACCAGGTAGCGGGTCAGGTCGTCCACCAGGGCGTCAAACGCCTTGTAGGGCACCGTCTCCCGCTCGTAGCACCGGCCCCGGAACACCAGCGGTCTCTCGACCTCCTGGCGGCGGCACTCGGCCAGGAACCGCTCCACCAACGCGGTCTTGCCGATGCCAGACGGGCCGGTGACCACGGTGACCGACAGGCCATGGTGGGTCCGGACCGCGTCACAAGCTCTGAGGAGCTGTTGCAGCTCGTCGCCGCGGCCCACGAAGTGCTCAGGCTCGAAGGTGCCGGGCATGGATGATTCACCCGGGAGGTGCAGGTCGGGCCGCGCTCGGGAGAGGCGCTCCAGGACCATCGCCCCATCGGGCCGCTCAGCCGGATCGCTGCGCAGAAGCTCCATGCAGAGATCGTTGAGGTCTGGATCCACCGTCGGGTCCAACTCGGCCGGCGACCGGGGCGCCTCGTGCTGCTTGTCCAGGAGCACCTTCATGGCCGGCCCGCGGAAGGGACGCCCACCGGTGAGGGCCTCGTAGACCATGGTGCCGACGGCGTACCAGTCCGAGGCCGCGGTGGCGGGCTTTTCCGCCGCCTGCTCGGGCGCCATGTAGGGCACCGTGCCGATCAGGCCCAGGTCGGTTTGCTGCGAGTCCGGCACGATCTCGGTCACCAGGCCGAAGTCCAGGATGACCAACCGGCCCTCGGCGGTGACCATCACGTTGGAGGGCTTGATGTCCCGGTGCACCTTGCCCGCGTCGTGTAGCACCCCGAGCCCCTCTCCGAGCTGGAAGAGCGCCTCGCGCAAACGGTCCCATCGGACGCCACCGCTGTCGGCTTCGACCTCCTCTGGGGCGTCCCGTGCCCAAGTGACAAAGTCCTGGCCGTCCACCAGCTCCATGGTGAAGAACCACTGGTGCTTCTCCTGGACCAGCTCGTACAGGGTCACCAGGTTGGGATGACGAAGACCCGCGAGGGAGCGAAACTCCTTTTTGAACCGGTAGAGCGTGGTGCCGCTGAGAGACTTCAGGGTCTTGAGCGCGACCAGGGCCCCGCTGTGGCTGTCGATGGCCTCATAGACCCTGCCCATGCCCCCCGAGCCGAGGTATCGCTTTACCTGGAAACGCTCCGTGTCCAGCCCAAGAAAGGCGGGCCAGTCCCCAGTTGGATCCCGGGGTCCGGTGGAGGGGATGACCACCGGGTCCTCGTCAACCACCCCCAGGTCACCGTCCCCGGCGGCCAGACCGGTGGCAAGGGCGGAGAGGGCCCGGCGACATACATCGCACCGATCGATGTGCTCCTCTACAGCTTCCCGCTCCTCGTCCGACAGGGTGCCATCGGCAAAGGCGGCCAGCAGGTTGTCATCGACACAGGCCATCTATCGCGCTACCCCGCTCTCGCGTACCCTCGGCGCACGCGGCCACTTCGCTCCAACATCGGAACCCAGTGGACGGCCGCGCCCTTTGCCCCACGTCCAGCTCCGGCAAACCACCATGTCGTTCCAGTCGGGCTTGGCGTAGTTCACCTCGCTTTGTTGTGCCCAGGGGCCGGCTGTCCGATCCTTGTCCGGAACATCCGGTACATTCTCGGCAGGGAGTGGAGAATCCGCAACCGCAGCTGTCTACGCGGGCGACAGGTCATTTAACGGTTATCGATAGCCCACTACCGATCGCCTTCTTTAGTCGCTTGATCTGGTTCTTGGGTACTGTCTTCGACACCGTAAGATATTCCAGCTTCTTGAGCTTTGTGAGCGAGGTGAGTTTTTTTACCTTCGTATCTCGCAGGTTGAGGCCGTTCAGCTTCTCGAGACCGGCCAGAGGGGAGACGTCTTTGATTGGATTGCCGTGGAGCTTGAGTTGCTCCAGGTTTTTCAACGCGGCGAGTGGCTTGAGATCTGTAGCACCACAACTCAGAATCCGGAGGGTCTTCAGACGGTTCAGGCTGGAGATGCCGTTGATGTCCTTTGGGGGATGCTTGCAGTAGGACAGGTTGAAATCGATCAGCTTTTGCAGCCCCTTGACGAACGAGAGATCCTTGATTTCAGCTTGGGGATGCTCCACCCAGAGGTATTCGAGCTGCGTCAGTCGTCCGATCGGGGAGAGGTCGGCACCCTTGCACCGTTCCAGGAAGAGCCCCTTCAGGTGCTTCAGCCCGCCGATGGGTCCCAGATCGGTGACTTCCGTGTTCTTCAGTGTCATCTTGGTCACCCAGGGGATGTTGGCCACTGTCTTGAAGAGCTTGTTGGTGGTCTTGGAAGAAAACACCACGTGTATCTTCTGATGGTCCTCCTTGGACTCCAGCTCCTTTTTGACCTTCTCGGTGACCACGGTGATCTTGCACTTTTTTTTGCTCACCCACTCGATCTTCTCATGCTCCGGCTTGACACCGTCGACCTTGACCAGCCCGCTTTCCCCGGCCGGCTTCATGCCGTCCGGGGCGGCCATTTCGTCGGCGGTAGCCATGTCGCTGGCGGCGGTCATGGCCGAAGACGTTCCCTTGTCCTGGGTGTCCTTCTTGCCCTTCTTCTTGCAGCCACCCAGCGGCAAAAACAGCAGCAGCATTCCAACAAACAGACAGACCTTTTTCATCGTGCTTTTCCTTTCCGTTCCTCCGCGGTGGTGCGCAGGGCCATATGGTGCAGTTGACAGGTGATCCCCCCTCGCGGAGATCGCGGCAGGGTGACCGGTTCCCGTGAGCCGAAACTCTTCAAGGGAGGAACGGAGGTGCAGTGCCCCGTTGCCGCTCAGGGTGGCAAGGCCCCGGAACCGGTCAAACGCGTGTCTCGATCCCCCACGCGAGGGGATCACCTGTCGTCTGCACATGGCAACCCCAGCAATGCAACCAGTGCCTTCATCAGGGTGGAGCCCCGCCGAACCGCCGGGTCGCGGGATTTCTGGCCGATTTCTTCCTGGCAGCAAAACTTCAGGGGACGTCGGGGGGGACACTGGTCTTCAGGTGTTGGCTGATGGAGAAGTCGATCCGGCTCTGGATCAACCTCATGATGCTCTGGTATTCCTCTGGATCGAGGTGCAGCCGACTGATCATGGCCTTGCGGGTCAGGCGAACCATGGTTTCCCGGGCGACGGCGAGCCATCGGGCGGCGGTGGCCCGGTGTACGCGGTAGAGCGCGCCGATCTCGTCGATGGACAGTCGATCCACCAGGTGGTGGCGAAACAGGTTGCGCTGGCGGGGGGTGATCGCCTGCATGGCCTCGGCAAAAGAAACATTGAACTCCTTGCGATAGACCTGCTTCAGGTACTCCAGCTCTGGATCGTCGGCGCTGTCGGCGATGTGCTCGAGCCGATCGTCCTCCAATGGGAGTTCCCGCCTCTCCTTGCGGGCCAGACGGATCGCCGTCCGGGTCGCGGTCACCCGGAGCCACGCCACCAGCGTGCCCCTACCCGAGTACTTACAGATGCCCGGTGCCCCGTCGGCCTGCACGGTGAACAGCTGCTTCCGCAGGTGTTGGGTCGCGTCCTGCACCACCTCGTACGGCACGTCCAGCTTGCGGAGCGCCGGTCCAATTTGCGCGAGGCAATCACACTCGAAATGCTCGATGGCCCGGGGGGCGCCCTGGGCACAGGCACAGGCCAGGTAGAGGTCCTTCGCGTGCAGGCCTCCAAGCGCCTGGACGGGGTCCTCGGCCGAAGGAAGGCGCTCGGCAAGGTACTCGGCGAAGTCCCTCGAAGAAATCTCGACGTCCATCCAGGCGTCGCGAGCCTCCTCCAGATGGCAGGCCAGGATCTGCGCGAGGTCGCCAGTCGCGCGCACACGCGCCCGGGCCGATTCGTCGAGGTGTTCGAGAATGAAATCCGCCAGCCGGGCCGGGGCATCGGTCAAATCCACCGCCACACCTCCGCCGCGAAAACCAGAACGAGTGGCGTCCAAAACACCACAGGTTGGCTTTCCATCAAGTGCCCAGATATCTCGATAGCTTGAGTATCCAGCCGGGTGGCCCAATGGTCAAGCGCGTATCCAGATCCATCCAGATCCGATAGGTGCTGCGAGGGCTCCGGAGACACCGCTCTGTCTCCAATGCGTCCCCACCACTTTTTTCACCACCTCCCCCCAATAAAATGCTTGATCATACTTTTGACGGACCCCAGAAAGGGACGGTGAATTGTCTTATGCTTCCTGCCTATTCTTCATCGCTCTGAGCTGCAAGCAACCGAAGGCGATACCGTGGTAGGCTCGGCTCCATGTTGTTCGATCCGATACGACTGGGAAATGTGGAGCTGGAGAACCGGTTCATCCACTCGGCCACCTACGAGTGCATGGCCACTGCGGAGGGGGAGGTCACCGACGCCCTGGCGCAGCGTTATCGCAAGCTCGCCCAGGGCAGAGTCGGGCTCCTCATTCCGGGCTATCTGTTCGTGCACCCCCACGGACGCGCCATCGGGAACCAGGCCGGGATCTACGACGACGCGATGATCCCGGGGCTGCGCCGCCTGACCGACGCCGTCCACGCCGAGGGTGGCAAGGTCGTCTTCCAGCTCATGCACGCCGGTCGGCAGACCAAAAAGAGATTCACGGGACAGAAGCCACACGGCCCCTCGCGGCAGAAGCGTGACCAGCTCTACCTCAGCAAGGCGAAGGCAATGTCGGAAGAGCAGATCCACCAGGTCATCGAAGCCTTCGCAAGGGCTGGTGCGCGAGCCGTGGAGGCCGGCGCCGACGGCATCCAGCTCCACGCTGCCCACGGCTACCTGCTCAACCAGTTCCTCTCGCCGTTCTACAACAAGCGCACGGACCAGTGGGGCGGCAGCGACGAGAATCGTTTTCGCCTGGTTGGCCAGATCCTCGAGGCCACCCGCAAGGCGGTGCCCGAGGGTACGCCGATCCTGGTCAAGCTGAACTCCGACGACCACACCCCCGAGCCGGGGGTCACACCCGATCACGCCGTCACCTACGCCACCATGCTCGCCGCGAAGGGGATCGACGGCATCGAAGTCAGCAGCGGCACCTTGTCCTGGTCGTTCATGGCCATGATCCGCGGCGGCGTGCCCGTGGACGACCTCGCGCGCGCCGCGCCGTGGATCCTCCGCCCCATGGCGCGGATGATGATGCGCCGCCTGGAGGGACAGTACACCTTCGAAACCCCCTACAACCTGGACACGGCGACGCGCGTCAAGGAGGCCGTCGGCGACGTGGTGGTGTCGGTCGTGGGCGGTGTGAGGAAGCTGGCCGAGATGGAGCAGATCGTCAGCGACCGCCGGGTGGACTGTGTCTCCATGAGCCGCCCCTTCATACGCGAGCCGTTCCTGGTGAAGCGATTCCAGCAGGGCGAGGCCGCCGAGGCCGCGTGCATCTCGTGTAACCGCTGCTTCGCCGCGGTGGGCCTGAACCTGCCCCTCCGGTGCTACGTCCGCGGCATCAACGTCGACAGGAAGAAAAAAAAGGGGGACTAGTGGGGTGGATCAGAAATCCGCGCGATAAGTTGCGTAGCAATTTTGGTTCCTGTTGAGGCACGAGGAGGGCGAATACCGGGAGTATTCAACCGACGAGAAACGA
>Ga0272441_10003886_pt1 | contig 27797 bp, 14 predicted proteins | sample SSMProp6N_FD_193582 | JGI IMG/M metagenome (GOLD analysis project Ga0272441, IMG submission 193582) | Marine sediment archaeal communities from Little Sippewissett salt marsh, Falmouth, MA, United States - SSM-Prop-6N | ecosystem: Environmental > Aquatic > Marine > Wetlands > Sediment ... | reverse complement strand
GAAGTAGAAGGGAAGGTGGCCGTCGCGCTTCACCTCCTTCACGAACTCGCCCGCGAGATCGAAGGAGTCCCCACGGTCGGCGTAGAGGGCAATCTCACCCGGCCGGTGCGTCAGCCACACGGTGGGCACCTTCGCCCACGCGTCCACGCAGAGGACCGGGTCGTTGCGAGCCTCGCCGTAGTCGAACGTCCGGTCGATCACGACCTTCGCCTCCGGCAGCGGCGAGATCTTGACCAGGTGGAAGGACCATGACTTCTTGTGCCGGCCCCTGCGCCCGCCCGCGAGCCGGGTGAGGGCATAGATCGCGCCCCGCTTCTGGTCGATGTCGATCCAGGCCGTGGCCTTCACGTTGATCGTCCTGTGGAACGCACCGTCCGGCTCGAAGACCTGGATGCGGTCGTTGCCCTTGTCGGCCACGTAGATGCGACCCGTCGCGTCTGTGGCCACGCAGGTGGGCGTGTCCAAGCGCCGCTCGTCGTTCTCCGGATGCTTCGGGTCACCGAGGAAGCTCTCGCCCAGGGGCTCGGCATTGTCCCACGGCACGCGCCAGACCGCGTGGAGGAACTCCTTCTCGGGGTTGGCGTAGGGACCCGTGATGGTTCCCATCCGGAGCCCGGTGATGTAGAGCCACTTCCCGTCCGGACTCGCCGCGAGCGCGTGGTTGAAGACGACGGGAGGCCCCCGCCTCCCCTTGACGCGACCGCTGAGCGCCGCTCCCTTCGGCTTCTCCATCCAGAAGCCGTAGAAGCGATCACCGTCGGGAGAGCCATCGGTCCGCAGGCGGATCACCCGCTTGGGTACGAGACCGCCCATCGAGGCCAAGGCCAGCCTCCCGGCTTTGCAGGCCATGCGCTGCGAGATCGTCGGGACGGCCTCGCCCTTGAAGGGGGCGTCAAAGTAGTTCCCGCGCGGCCCGCCCCCGCCGCCCGAGCCGGGGTAGTACGTGACCGTCTCGTCCGGGAGTTCCACGAGGTTCTCGAGCCCCGCGCGCTTGAACGCCTCCATCTGATCCGCCCGGAACGGCACGAGCGTCCGCTTGTAGCTCCCGTCGTGGCCGAAGGCGCGCAGGATCGGGCGCTCGCCGCCCGTGAGCACGTACACCCCGTTCGCGTCGGCCGCGATCGCGCTCACCCGGCGGTTGGAGGCCAGGTTCTTCGGGTGCCAGCCCATCACCTTGTCAAACGCCGGCTTCAGCCCCAGCGAGACGCGCACGCGGCACGCCTCCGGGTTCTTGACGTATTTGCCGAGATCGTTCTTGCCGTCCCAAACGAGCATCTGGTCGAGCGCGTCCTTCGCCAGCGGCGCCGGCGCGTTCGGGCCCAATACTCCATAGGCGAGGTGCCGGACGATCCGGCCCTCGGCGTCCTCGACCGCGACCGCGACATCACACCTTCCCCGGGAGGCGAAGGATATCTCGTGGCGATCCCTGTCGATTCTCTTGAGGGTTGGCTTCCTCGTAAACTCGTAGGTCTCCTCGCGCGCGACCGGCTTGAGCTTCGCCCCATCCCACGTCTCTGCGGCTCGCACGGGCGCACAGACGAAGAGCAGTCCCGAGAGGAGGGCTGCAACTCGCGAGACGGGAGATGTCATAACGGTCTCCTACTGAAGCGGCACGCGCTCCTCGGCGCGGTAGCCGAGCTTCACGCGGATGACGCGGGCGTTTCCGTCGTCCTGGATATAGAGCCACCGGTCCGAGTCGACCCCGACGAAGGAGCAGTGCGCGATGGCGATCTCGGGAGCGCCGATGCGCACGGTGCTGTCCCTCGGCCCGCGCGTGTCGGCGTTCCCGTAGCGGCCGATCTCGCAGATTCGGTTGCCGTTGGTGTCCACGACCCCCACGGTGAACTGGTAGGCCTTCGGCACGAAGGACCGGCCGTAGAGGTCCGTGTCGAAGCGGCTGGTGGAGCAGAGGCACACCGACGCCGTGCCGAGCCCGTGGATGAGGTCGAGGCCCGGGTAGGTCCAGTACATGTTCTTCGCCCAGAGCGGGCCGATGCGCGGGCCCAGGAACTCGTGCGGCCGTTCGGGCAGCTCCTCGAGCTGCACGAGGTCGCCCTTTCCGTAGACCTTGCCCCCGCGGGGCGGGAACTTGGCGACCGTGCCGCCGCGGTGCGGCTTGCCGTCGGGCATCATCCACCGCGCGCCCATGCCCATGTAGATGTTTCCCGCCGCGTCGGTCTTGATCCCGCAGCTGGGCAGGGGCACCGCCGGCACGAGATCCTCGCCGATGAGCTCGCCGCGCTCGCTCCAGCGCATCACGATCTCGGCCCCGCCGGTGTAGCGGCCGGGGAAGATGTGCGGGCGGAAGGCGCGATCGGCCATCTGCTGGAGCACCTTTCGGAGCTGGTTCCCGTCGTAGTAGGTGCTCGGACGCCCGCCCATGAAGCCTTCCTTGTCCCGGTAGGTCGTCATGAACGAGATGACGTCTCCGTTGGGCGCCACGCTCGTGCCCGTGTCGAACCCATTCGCTCCGGGGAGGGCCGCCACCACGATGGCGCCCCGGAGCCCCTTCGTGGCGAACGAGAGCTTCTGTCCCTCGCCGTAGTCGAAGGGGACCTCGGACTCGTACGGAAAGGTGATCAGGTCCTTGCCGACCCTGGCCTTGTCCGGGTCGAAGCGGGCGATGAATTGCAGCGCCCGGGCGTAGAGCAGGCCGTCGTTGCTGATGTCGATGTCCATCGGGAACATCTTCGTCGATCCGGGCAGGTCGATGCGCGTGAACTTGCCCGGCCCGTCCGGGTCGTCGCAGCGCAGGAGGCCGAAGGTGCGCAGGTAGTAAAGGTGGCCGCGCACCGGGTCGGCCTCGACGCGGTTCATCTTGTATGCGCCGAGCATGGCCGGCCGCAGGCCCGCGGCGATGACGTCCTTCCGGAAGTCATCGACCAGCTCGAACGCCTCGCCGCGGTCGGCCCAGATCTGGATCTCGCCCCGCCGGGGCAGGAGCCAGACCTTCGCCGGCTTCGCCCACGAGTCCACGCAGAGCACCGGGACGAAGCCCGTCACGCGCCCGTCGCCGCCGGGGAGCGCGAACTTCCGCTCAATCAGCTTCTTCGGGTTCTTGACGGGGCCGAACTTGCAGAGCGTCATGAAGCCCCTGGAGATCCGACCGCGCCCGCGCGCGAAGCAGAGGACGTATATCTCGCCGGTCTTCTGGTGAACGGCGATCTCCTGCGGCTGTTTGACGGGAATGGTCTTGACGTGCTTTCCCTCGGTCGAGAAGACCTGCACGCGATTGTTGCCGCTGTCGCAGACGTAGAGCCGCCCCTGCGCGTCGCAGGCGAGGCCCTCGGGCATGTCCAGGTGCCGTTCGTCCTTGCCTGCACCCGTACCGGCCTTGTCGTCGCGTCCGACCTCTCCGATGAACGCGTTCTCGGTCAGGACGGCCTTCTCGCCGGTTCTCCCCCACGGGATGCGCCAGACCGCGTTCCAGTAGAAGGGCCCGCCGCGCCGTTGCAGGGTGCGCCCCGTGTGGCAGGTCGAGAGGCTCGTCATGTAGAGGTAGCGGCCGTCCGGGCTCATCGCCATGTGGCTCTTGATGTGCCCGGACTTGGGCGAGAACGCCTTGTGCAGGAGCGCACCGGTGATCGGCTCGCCGCCCGTGGTGCCGTCGTTCCTCAGCCGGAGGATCCAGCGGTCGTCGCGGCCGCCCTGGGCGATTGCGATCTTTCCACCCGCGGCGGCCATGCTGCTCGAGGTGACGACCTTCGTGAACGGCTGGATGCCACCGAGGTCGGCCGTGAACGGCACGATCCGGCCGTTGAACTCGATCGTGCGGGTGGGGATATCCACCGCCTTCGTGTTGACCTTGTCGCCGGGCAGGGGCCAGAGCGTCCGCAGGTAGTTCCCGTCGTGGTTGTACATGCGGACCTGGTTGCGGCTGCTCACGTCGAGGACGTAGACGCCGTCGCGCGTCGCCGCGATGCCACCGATCTCGCGGCTGGCCACCGTGTCCTTGGGGTGCCAGCCGACGAGCTTGTCGAAGGTGGGGTCGAGCCCCAGCGAGACGCGCACGCGGCAGGTCTCGGGCGCGTCCACGTACTCTCCGCGATCGTCCTTGCCGTTCCAGACGAGCGTCTGCTCGAGAGAATCTCTCTTGAACGGCGCCGGCGCGTTCGAGCCCAATACGCCGTAGACGAGGTGCCGGACGATCCGGCCCCGAGCGTCCTCGACCGCGACCGCCACGTCGCACCTGCCCTTGGAGGCGAAGGATATCTCGTAGCGGTCCCTCCCGACCTTCCGGACGGACGGCTTCTTGGTGAATTTGTAGACCTCCTCGCGCTCGACCGGCTTGAGGAGTTGGCCCTCCCACTCCTTGGGTTCCGCGCCCGCCGCGATTCCGGCCCGAAGAGCGAGCACGCCGAGCGCCGCCAGCACCAGAAGCCGCGCGTTCCGATCCGTTCTCTTCTGCATCGCGGTCATTCCTTCGGTATGAACCAGTCCGGATCGCGGTTCGCGTACCCGCCGTCGGTGATCTGGATGAGCGCCTTTCCGTCGGCGCGCGCCACGCACAGCTCCTGCCAGATGATCTGCCGGCCGTAGTTCCAGTGCTTGTAGCCCAGGCGCTCGGCCTTCCGCTTCACCTCGAAGTACACCGGCGACTGCGCGCAGGCGATGTACTTCCCGTCCGGCGAGACCGTCGGGCAGACGGTGATGATCTTCTTGTCGTCCACGCCCAGGTCGATGTCCTTCCCCGGCAGGAAGTTGTAATCGCCCTCTCCCTTCTCGTCGAGCGAGACCCACCGCAGCTTCGCCCCGCGCGTGTCCTGCGAGTAGATGACCCGCTTGCATCCCGGCGCCCACCGCGGGTGGCACGCCTCCCCGCCGTTGCACAGCACCCGGTAGGCCCCGGTCGGCACGCACCCGGGCCCCAGCGGGAAGATCGTCGGCGAGTAGCCCGCCTCGTTGCCGGTCATGCAGAGGATCTGCTTGCCGTCCTCGCTGAAGCTCGGCTCCCATGCCCCGCCCCAATGCGGAGGCGTGCCCAGGTGCGACTTCCCGGTCCCGAGGTTCAGGATGTGGAGGGTGTCCTCGTACTCGTAGGCCACGAATTTGCCGTCGGGCGAGAGGCACGCGTTCGAGCCGAGCGGCACGAGGCGCTTCACGTCGGAGCCGTCCGGGTTCATGCTGTAGACGCCGACCTTGACGCCCACGTAGGCGCCCCAGTGCTTGGGCTCCCAGTTGCGCGGCCTAGTCCAGGTCATCTCGAGCTGCATGAGCTGGTCCACGCGGCCGGCGATGCGCGCCTCCGAGTCGCGGTCCGAAAAGAAGACGATGCGCTTCCCGTCCGGGCTCCAGCGCGGGTAGAAGTCCCACGCGGGATTCTTCGTGAGGTTGACCTGGCCCCTCCCGTCCGGGTCGGTGGCGTAGATCTCCCAGTTCCCGTCGCGGTTCGACGCGAAGGCGATGCGCCCCCGGCCGGCGAGCTCCTTCCGGAGCCTGGCCCCCTCGGGCGTGTCCTTGATCGGGCGCCACGGTCCCGGATGCTTCGCGGGTGAGTTCTTGCAGTCCATCCACCCCCTGCCGCCGCGGGCGGGCTTCTTCCGCTCGCCGCCCGAGGCAACCGAGCCGAGGGGGAGAGCGAGCCCAAGGATACACAGAAGCGTCGAACGACTCACGGCGCCTCCTCCCTCTCGGACTTCGGCGCCCCACCCTCCGGTCTCGGCTTCGAGGCCGGGGCACGCGCGCTCCGCCGGACCAGCCGGGCCATGGCCCAGTCGGCGCAGTCGCCGAGGTCGAGGTCGGCCCCGGCCTCGACCCTGAGCGTGAGTCTGCGCACGCCCGCGACGGGCACCTCGATCTTCCGCGCCGGCTCGCCGCCGCGGACGAGCGGGCTCCGGTAGAGCGACCGGCCGTCCCCGAGTACGGCGAAGGCGACGCTGCCGCTCCCGCCCACCTGCTTGTCCACCCCGATCGAGGCGTGGAACTCCGCGAACTTTCCCCGCAGGTCGAAGGTGAGCGCGCTCTGGGCGTGCACGCCGATGCCCCAGGCATACTGCTGCCTTCCGATCACGAGCCGGTTTCCGAGGCAGTTGCGGTTCATCCGGTAGGGATAGCGCGGCGCGAGGAGGGACTTCTCCTCGACCTTCGCCGGCTTCATCTGCGAGAGATAGAGGGTTCGGCTGTTGAGGATCTCGACGAGGACCATCTCGGCGACCGGGAAGGAGAAGACCTTCTTCGGCTCGCAGAGCGAACGGACCGACCACCGGCCGAATTCGATTCCCTCGAGGAACCCGTCCACGGACGTGCCGTCCCGGCAGTGAACCCGCAGGAAGAGCCCGGTGGGCAGGCGGGGCGCCTCGCGCTTCTCGCGGTCGGCCAGGCGCACGCCGGCGAGGTACAGGATGGGAAGGTCCAGCGGCCGCATCATGCGCTCGTGGTCGATGGTGAGCTTCTTGTCGCTCACGGCCTCGATGACGCCCTCGTAGGTGGTCGCGCGGCGGTCGAGCACCACGTCGGCGAAGCCCGTGGGTTCGGGGCTTGGGTCCACGAGAAGTTGCTCGGCGCGGCGTCCCGAGCGGCCGACCACGGGCAGCCCCACGAAGCCGTCCATCGTGGCCATCGGAAGCACGACCGTGCCGACGGCGTGGCTCCGCACGACGAGATCGTCGCCGGCCATCTCCTGGATGCGGCCCCGGATGCGGTCGCCGTTCACGAGGCGGAACTCCTGCATTCCGCTTCGGATGCTGCGGGGGTCGCGCCCCTTCAGGTAGATGGCGACGACGTCCTCCAGCACGACGAGGTGCGGCTCGCCGGAGGAGAGGCGGAGCCGCAGCTTCCCGTCCGGCGTGACCCCGTCGACCATGGCGGTGAGCCATGTGCCGTCGTGGAAGAGGAGCTCGTCCGCGCGCGCCGGGCGCGCATTCGAGGCGAGCGCGCCGAGGGCAACCAGCGCCGTCAGAATCCCCCAGGAAGCGAGAAGCCCTCGCATCGAACGTCCTTCCATCAGTAGTACTCCCGACTCCGCGCGTGCTGGATCGGCAGCCACTGGTAGCGCACGCGGCCGCCGTAGGGAAACTGGACCGGCAGATCCAGCATCCGCTTGAGGCGGATCTCCGCGCCTAGCTGCCGCCAGGGCACCAGGATCATCAGCGCGTCGTCGTTCGAGGTCAGGTCCGACGCCTTCACGTCGATCAGCGTCTCTCGTCCGCCCGTGACGCTGATGTGGTTCGCGTGCTTGCAGATCGCGTGTCCGCGCGCCCAGCTCGCCCACTTCTTTCGCTCGTAGACCTCGATCTTGACCGTGAGGCGGAAGGAGCGCAGCATGTCCTTGAAGATGGGCAGCAGGCGCCGCACCTTCTCCATCTCGAGCTCCGAGGCCGGCTTGAACTTCTTCTTCTCCGGGTGCCAATGGGGCGTCGGCGTGTGCGTCTTCACGAGGTTCTCGTAGATGCAGTGGAGATGGATCCAGGGACGCTTCGGGTTGTGACTGGCCCCGTGCTCGAACCGCAGCCGCCACTTCTCCCACTCGCGGTCCAGCGGGAACATGCAGAGGCTCACGTCGTTGATGTCCCTGAAGGCGTAGACCGCCGTGAGCGTCACCCCGCCGTCCTTGGTGTTCTCGACCTTCCAGTCCGCGACCGTGACGTTCTCGCCCATGAGCGCCGCGCGCTCCTTGACCCGCGCCTCGGTGAGGAAGTCGGCCAGGCGCTTTCCCTCGCCCTCCGGCAGCTTCTTCTCGAGCCGCACGATCTTCGGTCCGAACGTGACGACCTCGGTCACCCGTCCGCTGCCGTCCTCGTTCAGCCGCACCACGTAGCTCATCTGCATGCAGCCCGAGAGCGCGGTCGCGCCCGCGAGGAGGGCGATCTCTCCGAGCCTCCGAAGGTGTCTCACGATCGGCTCTCCTCTCACTTCGGCCGCATCACGGTCAGCTTCGCCCCGCTCAGGATCGCCAGGTGCCTGTCCTGGACGACGAAGGAGACCTCCCCGTAATTACCGAAGTCCCCGAACCCCTTCACCTTGACCGCGCCGGTCAGCTTCTTCGTGTCCACGTTGAAGAGCAGCAGCTCGTAGCTCTGCTTGTCCTTGGTCCTCGCGACGAGGTGCCGCCCGTGCATCTCGCCGTCGAGGAAGACCTCGGGTTCCTCGTACCCCACCTTCTTCCAGCGGAGGACGCGCTTCCCGCTGCGGCGGTCGATCCCGAGGAGCGTCACCGTTTTCAGGTCCGGCTCGTGGTGAACGCCGTACACCGTCTTCCCGTCGAAAGCGGCCGAGTAGATCGGGCCCTCCTTCCGCTCCTCGAGCTTGGTCCAGAGGTGCACGCCCGTCTCCGTGTTGAACATCTCGGCCGCGTGCGTGTCGTACTGCCGCTTGAGGCACAGGATCTCCTCGCCCGAGACCCACAACCGGAAGGGCAGCGGCAGGGGGCTGAACCGGTCCACGTTCTCGATCCGCTTCTGCCATTTCACCTTCCGCTTCGCCGTATCGACGACGACATAGTCCCACCCGTCCGTGAGGAGCAGGGATTCTCCGTCGAAGGAGTACGGCACGCGCTTGCCGGCGCGCTTGAGCACCGGGTGCTCGCGTGTCATGAGGAGGCGCGGCAGATCCTGGTGCGCCAGGAGCCTGCCCGTACCCAGGTTCCGGAAGGAGACCCCGGAGGGGTTGACGCGCACGGTGACGAGGACGTTGTCCCGGAGGAAAGGCTCGCAGTAGGGTGCCCCCATCTCGGGGGCCTCCCACACAATCTGCCCGCTGGCGTGATGCAGGGCCAGCGTCCGGTCGTGCCCGCAGAGGATGATCAGGTCCTCCACGCTCGCGGCCTGCTCGATCTCGAAGTTGAAGGGCACGCGGAAGCGCCAGGCTTCCTTTCCGTCCGCGAGGCCGAACGAGAGGACGTCGAACCGTCCGTGCACGACCACTTTTCCCCCGTGCACGAAGCACTCCTCGAACCCGACCTCGTTGCCCTTGCCCTTCAGGCGGATTTCCGAGACTCCCCATCGCTTCTCCTCGGCGGCCGCATCCCAGCAGAGGAGGCCGAACTTGTTCCCGTGGGCCCGCTTGGAGCGGCTCCCGACGAAGAGGAGGCCCTCCCCGCCCTTCCGCTCGCCCCTGCGTTCCAGAAGGCACAGGAGCGTGTTCGCGTCGGCGGGCAGCTCGTGCGTGGCGCTCCCGTACGAGGGCGCGAGCGCGGCGGCGGGCTCGCGCTCGACCCTCACCTCGCAAAGGGCGGCGAGGGGGGCAGGGGTGGCGAGGCCGTTCGTCCTTCCCAGGTCGAACAGGCGCCACAGCCGGATGCGACGCTCCGGCTCCGGCTGCGCCCGCGCCCGCGCGATCATCCGGTCGAGCGCCGCCTGGGCCGCCTTCGTCGAGGGGTACTCGCGGATGAGCTGCGCCAGCGCCGCCTCGTCCTCCCGCCCGGCGGCGTCGCCCTGCTTGTCGAAGGCGGCGCCCGCCTCGGCGTTGAACTTCCGGGCCTGGTCGGCGGGGGCCTCCCGCAAGAGGCGCTGGAGCCAGCGCGAGGCGAACTGGCCGGTTTCCACGCGCATGTCCGCGTCCACGGGGGAGATGATCGAGAAGTAATTCTCGAGCGAGAGATCCATGCACGCCAGCGCGTGCTTGGCCTCTCCGTCGAAGAACTCCTTCGGCGCGTTCGCGACGAGGTTCGCGATCAGCTCGTGCCCCTTGGCCTTCAACACCTCCTGCTCGGCGAGGAGCAGGGACGGCAGGCCGTACCGCACCGGGCCGTAGTGCTTGATCGCCGCGGCGAGGCACCGGGCCGCTCGCCCGTGCTGCTTCCCCCGCTCGAATATCTCGGCCATGCCCAGGAGGACCTTGATCTCGTCCGCGGCCGTCGTGCACGCGGTGGCCATCCGGAAGCAGTACTTCTCCACGTCCGCGAGCTCCCCGAGCTGCATCGAAGCCTGTGCCTGCGCCTCGTAAAGCCGGAAGAGCTGCTGGTTGATCTCGGCGCGGAAGCGCGCCTCCTCGAGCGCGAGGCCCTTCCGCGCGCGCTCGAGGAGCCCGATCGCTTCCCTCTCGCGCCCGGCCACGATGAAGAGCTCCCCCAATCCGAAAAGCCCCTGCGGGCTCGTGTCCTTCGCCGCCACGGTCTGGACCGCCGGGAGGTCGTAGTTCACCGAGAGCCGCCGCGGCGCGCATTCGATCTCGAACGTCGTCCCGTACCGGCGCACGGCCATCCGATTGGCGATGCGGAAGGCGTCCTCCGCGTTCGTCAACGGCTCCCGGGCCTTCACCCCCTTCTCCGAGTCGGAGAGGTACTCGGCGCCGAAGAACCAGCGCTCCGCGACGCGCGCCCGCTCGCGCAGCGAGACCGCGCTCTGGTTGAAGTTCAGCGTGTGCCAACCGGACATCCCGCCGAAGAGGACCCAGTCGTCCTCGGTCAGCGTCGGGCGCGAGGTGTCGCAGGTCTGCACGCAGGGACGTTTCCCGCTGCGGATGGGGCAGTTCGGCGGGTCCTTGTGCGGCGAGACGGCCTGGTAGGACCAGACGGACTTGCCCGTCTCGTCGTCGACCAGGACGATGCGGTTCGCCGTCTGCACGACGAGGTCCCCGCCGCTTGTGACACCGATGAGACCGCGGCAGGGCCAGTAGGCGCGGTGGTCGAAGGTGAAGCTCTCGCGGTACGTGTTCTGGCCCCAGAGGACCTTTCCCGTTGCCGCGTCCAGGCACAGGAGCTGGTTGCCGTCGACCGGCGTGACGTAGACGCGGCCGTCTTTCACGATGGGAGGGCGGTTGGCCCAGAGGTACTTCACCGGCTCCTCGGTGTCGTGGATCTTCTGGCCGTGGGGGTAGCGCGTGATCCACCGCACCCGCCCGGAGAGCGCATCCAGCGCGGCGACGAGGCCCGTGTTCGTCGTGTGGTAGATCACGCCGCCCGCGACGGTCGGCGGCGAGGAGTAGATGCGGATCTTCCGGCCGAACTTGCTGATCGTGAACTTCCGCGGGGTGAGCTGCGCCAGGCGCCGCTTCCAGAGCACCTTGCCCGTGCGGCTCTCGAAGCAGACGATGCCCGCCTCGCTCGAGAGATGCGTGTCGCCCTCCATGTCGTCGTACACGTACGGCGCGTAGACGCAGTTCTGCCCCGCCGCCGGCGCGCAGAGGTAGCGCGTGTGGAGGTCCCGCTCGTCCATGGCCGCCATCGGCCCGGCCGCCCACTGGAGCTGCCCGGTCAGCATGTCCAGGACCGCCAGACTCGGCCCGTTCTTCACGACGCTTGAGAAGACGAGCCCGTCGTGCACCAGCAGGTCCTGGTCGGGATAGAAGTGCACCCTCACGCGGGGCGTGTGCTGGGAGGTCGCCCACTCGCGGTCGAACCAGTCGATGTGCCCGGCCGGGACGAAGGACCACTTTTCCACCCCGGTCAGGAGCGACCGGCAGACGATCGTGTTCTTGTAGCGGTAAAGCAGCCGGTTGCCCACCACCCACGGCTGGAGGAAGCTGATCTTGTCGCGCTTGGAGAAGGGGAGCGGCACGGACCAGATGAACTCCCGGCTGCTCAGCTTCGTCGTCGGCCGGGGAAAGAGCGTGTAGTCGCTCATGGAGACGTGGTCCGGGTTGCGCCGCTGCTCGAAGAAGGGGGGCGTCCTCTTACGGTAGCGGTCGAGGACCGAGAGGTACGCCTTCGTCTTTTCGTCCCTTGACGTGAGCTTCGCGGTCTCCCCCTTCACCCGGCGGAACGCCTCCTCGTCGCCCAGCTTCTTGTAGCAGTCCGCGAGCCTGGGGAGCAGCGCCCCCCGGTCGATCTCGCTGAACCGGTGGTACTTCCGGATGCGCTCGAAGTAGTAGCGCGCCAGCTCGAAGCAGCCCTCGTCGAGCGCCGCGTTCCCGAGCGCGAAGAGCGCGTCATCGCCCCAGCTCGTGGCCAAGTACCGCTCGGCCACCTCGGCGTAGTCGGGCAGCGAGCTGTGCCGCCGCGCGCGCTCGAAGAGGAGCTTCGCCTCGGCGTCCTTCAGCGTGCGGTAGTAGGCCAGCTCCCGCTCGGGGAAGGCCAGGAGCCGGCGCTGCGCGTAGAGCGCCGAGGGGACGAAGATCCCCCGCTCGGTGAGGCGCCACATATCGTCGGTGAACTTGTCCACAATCGCCTGGTAGAGCTTCATCGCCGAGCGCCACTCGCGGCGCTCCTCGAGCTCCAGCCCCTTCTTGACGATGCCGTCCACGCGCCAGTCGTGGTCCACGTAGGTCATGTTGAAGAAGTACGGCTGGAGGCTCAGCGGCAGCCTCCCGCCCCGGGAGACCCAGTTCCAGTCGATGAAGGGGGGGCGGTAGCCGGCGTAGATCTCCTCGAGCGTCGGCGCCCGCACCCCGACGGTCTCCTCGCTCGTGCGCAGGGAGAGGGTGTAGTAGAGGTCCCCCGCGGTCCGGAGCCGCTTCTGCCGGTCCTCGACGGCGAACCGGGCGACGAGGCCCCACGTGTCGCCGAGGGAGTCCACCTTGAAAAGGACGCGATGCCAGCCCTCGTTGAGCCGCACGCGCACGCGGTCCGCGTCCGCACGCACGGCGTCGCCCTTGCCCGGCCTGTCCAGCACGGGCTTGCCGTCCACCCACGCCTTCACGCCGTCGTCCGCCCCCACCGTGAGGAAGAGGTCTCGCCGCCGCGTGACGCGCACGTGGAGGAAGGCGTAAGCGCACCCGGTGCCCTTGCCGAAGAGGTGCTTCATGTCGAGAAGGTCGCCGGGCGAGCGCCAGGCCTGCCAGCGCAGCGCGCCCGCTCCGTCGCCCGGCGCGGCCCTGGCGACCACGCGATCGCCCCGATCGGGTGCAGCTGCCGCCTCCCCGCCGAGGAAGTCCTTGTCCCGATCGTTCGGGAAGGGGCCGCAGACGAGCCAGTGCCGGACGAAGGTGACCGGCAGCGGGACGCCGGCGTAGGTCTCCTCCGGCTTCGGTTTCTCTGGTTTCTTAGGCACCTCGCCCGCGCCGCACGGAAGCGCGACGCCGCAAAGAAGCGCGAGGGCAATCCCCACTCCCCACGCCCGGCGGCGGCGGCAAAGCGGTCCGGATGGCCTGCGCGGTATCATCTCGTCACTTCCCCTGCCGGGCCAGTTCCAGGAAGTAGGCGCTCAGGAGCATCTCGTACTTCGCGTCGAGCTTGCCCTCCCGGAGCGTCGCGAGCAGCCGCTCGCGCACGGGCGCGGGAATCGCCTCGTTTTCTTCAATCCTCTTGCGGATCGCTTCGGGCTTGCGGTCCTTGAGGAACTCGTCGCGGATCTTCTCGAGCTCCTCGGGCGTCAGCTTCTCCGGGTCCGCGAGATCCACGGTCGGGACCACCTCGGGCGGGAGCTCCTCCACGACCGTCACCTCGACCGCGACGCGCGCGTCAGCCAGGTCCGCGAGCGCGCCCGAGGCCGCCGCGAGCTTGCCGTCCAGCGACCGCAGGCTCTCGGCGAGCGATGCGTCCCCCTTGCGCGACCGGATCGTCTTGAGCGCGGCCCGGAACGCGCCGGGCCCGACGTAGGAGAGGACGCCCTCGGACATGCCCTTGCGCGCCTCCTTCCGGGCGAGACCTTTGCCGCCGTCGCCGCCGCCCTGCACCAGTTGCATCGATTCCTCCAGCCGCCGGATGACCTCGGCACACCGGGCCTCGGCCGCGGCCAGGTCCTTCGCGGTCCTCTCCTTCGCAAGCGCGGAGGGTGCGGGTTCACCCTCGGGCGCGCGCCCGAGGTGACGGGCCTTGCGGCCGACGTCGGCCTGCAGGACGCGCGCCCAGCCCAGGTTCTCCATGACCCGGAGGGAGGTCGCCAGGTCGCCGCCGGCCAGGACGAAGTCGCGATCGAACTCGTCCTTTCCGCCCTTCTCCTCGCGATCCTCCTTCTGGAGCCGCTGCTGGTTCCGATTGAAGAGGAATCGGCGCAGGTCTCGGGTCGAGGCCACGACACCGGCCTGGAGATCCTGCGTGTCGCGGGCGATCTCGCGCCTCTCCAGGAAGCGCAGGGCGTCGTCCACCTCGCGCGCGACCGAGCCGAGGTGGTCCCGCAGCGGCTTGAACGACTCCCCGGTGGAGAGTTCGTGCGCCTTCTTCGCAGCCTCGGCGCAGGCGCCGTGACGCTGCCGGAGCCGCCCGAGCCGCAGGCGCTGGTAGCGCCCCGGCATCTCTGGGGCGCCCTCCCCCTCCTTGCCCGTGAGCCGCTTGTGGAGGTAGGCCGTGCGCTCGCGCAGCACGTCCATGGCATCGCCGAGATCCTGGAGGTAACGTTCGACGGTCTCGAGCCTGGCCTCGTCCGGGATGGGGACCTCGCTCCGGCGCAGCAGGTCCTCGATCACGTCGAGCGAGCCGGCCTCCTCCGGATCGACTTGGACGAGCGCGCCGGTCTCGGGCTTCACGCGCTCGTCCTCGGGAAGCGCGCGCTTCATGGCGATCGCGTCCGGTGCGACAGGTTGGGCGTCCGCGCCCGCACGCTCGAGATTCTGGTTGATGAACTTGAGCGCCTTGGCGACCAGGAGCTGATCGCCGAGGACCATGTGCGACTTGTTCTGGTCGATGAACTCGCCCGCCTTTCGCATGCGATCGTTGATGAGGTTGTCCTTCAGCCCCTTGAACGTGATAAAGAGGGGGCCGGCGACCTTGGCACGCTTCTCCCTGCTGCTGGTCGCGATGAGCTTCTGGAGCTCCTCCTCGAGCGCGGCCTCGGCCTCGCCCAGCGCGCTCTGCCGGTCGGCGATCTGCTCGAGGATCCGCGCCTGCGCGTCGGAGAGGTCCTCGACCTCCTTGCCGATGAAGGGTTCGGTCTCGCGCTCGGTGAGCGCGTGGATCTCCATCTGCTCCTTCTCGAGGTGCCGGGTCTGGACGATGACGCCCTGCAGGTCCCGCCAGTCGAGGAGGCGGTGGAGGATGTCGAGGCAGCGGAGCGATGCGAGCTTTTGCGTGTTCTTGAGCCCGGCGAGACACCTCCGCATCCTCTCGCGGCGTGCCTCGGGCAGGGCCTCCTCCGCGCTCTTGGGCTTGGCCGCCTCGATCGCCGAGCGGATCGCCGGGAGGTGTGCGTCCACGAGCTTTCGGACGAGCTCGCCGACCCGGTCGAGGCGCCGGCCGAAGAAGTCGCGCTCCATCTTGTTCGAGCGGACGTTCTCGCGGAGCTCGCGCAGCAGGCGGTCGAGCGCCTGCGCGGCGCGCGCGGCGTCCCCCTGATAGGCGAGCGCCTGCTCGAGGAGCGCGTCGGCCTCGGCCGGGTCCTTCCCCTCGCCCGAGAGCCACCTTTGCGCGTCGTAGTACGCCCAGCGCTGCTTCCCCTCGGCCAGGCGCGCCTCGGTGATCGCGCGCTTGGCCTGGAGCACGATTCGCGTCTGGTACTCGAGCGGGGTCAGCACGTCGATGCGGTAGGCATCCGACTCGCTGATCCCCTTGTCGCTGGGGTTGCAGTCCTTCGCGCGGACGAGGTAGGTGATGAAGGTCGGGGCCTCCAGGCCCTTCATCTTCGGGAGGTCCCACGTAAAGTGGGCCGAACTCTCCTTCCCGTTCTGCATGACCGGGCCGGTGACGCGGTCGGTGAGCGGGATGGGCTCGCCCTCCTCGCCGACGCGATAGAGAAACTCCACCTGCGTGAGACCGAAGTCGTCGGTCACCGTGAAGGCCACGCGCGTCCGGCCGCCCGGGGTGAGCGTGAGGTCGTCGGCCGGTTCGGTGATGCGCGCGATCGGGGGCTCGTCGGGCGTGACGCGGATGGTGTACCGCTCCGTCCCGGCCTCGGTGAGGCCATCGGTGTCCTCGAGGTGAAGGACGTAGACATCGTCCTTCTCGAGGGTCAGGCCGAAGTGGAAGGTCGTGGGCGTGTCGAGCGCGAGCGCCTGCAGCTCGCCGCCGGCGCTTGCCGGTTCGCCTTCGCCGAAGACGATGCTCGCCTTTCGGAGTTGCTTCGAGGCGGTGCACCGGACCGTGACCTTCGTGCCCTCGAGGCCGGCGATCTGCCCGCTCTCGACCCGCTTGGGCGGCACGCGGCTGTAGGGCGGGTAGACGTAGGCGGCGACGACCTTCGTGATCCTCGGCCGCGGGATCACGTTGAGCGTGTACCGATCCGTCCGGTCGTCCCCGCCCTCGAGCCGGAAGGTGATCGGCTCGGCCACCTCGGGGAAGGTGAAGCTGCACATCCCGCCCGAGGGCCGGCGCCCCCCGCCTGGAGGCGTCGCCCCCTTGGAGCTCACCTTCATGTCCTCGCGGATCTCGCGGCGGGTGTTGGGGCTCTTGTAGACGAGATGGACCTCGTCCGGAATCACGCCCGTGATCTCGGCCTCGACCGTGAAGCTCTCGCCCTGTGCGAGCGTGACCTCCGCCTCGGCCGGCCGCACCACGCGGATGTAGGTCTCCTGCGGCCACTTGATGCTCGAGGCGAAGGGGATCAGAAGCCGCATCATGCCGATGCGAAAGAGCCGAGGGTTCGTCGCCGCCCCGAGGGCGAAGAGTGCGGCCATCCCGACCGCGAATAGGCCCCAGCGACGCACCCAGCGCCTGTGCAGGAGCGTCGCCGGCTCCACCTGCCGGACGAAGGGCTCGAGCCTTTCGACCGCGTCGTCGAGAATCGCGCGGCCCCGATCGCCATGCGCCTCGACCACGCGCTCGGGCTCGCCGGTGAGCTCGGCGAGGACCGTGAGCGAGTCCTGGCTCTCGGGAAGCGTCCGGTCGAGGTAGTGAAGGACGTCCTCGACGCTCCAGCGCCTTCGCAGGGGGCGGACGAGCTCGAAGTAGACGAGAAGCGCCGCGCCGCTCGCCACCGCGAGGAACGCCATCGAGCGGCCGCCTGTGGTGAACCGAAGCCAGTAATCGAGGAGCAGGACCGACGCGACCAGGGCCAGGAGGAGCGTGACGAGACGCGCGACGCCGAGGCGCACGAGAGCGCCGCGCAGCATCGCGCGGAAGCGCCGGCAGATCTTCGAAAGCTCACGGTGCTCCATGCGTCACCTCTGGTAGAGCGGCAGGTACCCGTAGGGCGCCTGCAGGACGACCGCGGCCATCGCCGTCGGGTAGACCTTGTTCCCGTGCTGATCGTAAAACTCGCCGCTCTCCTTCTGGGCCGCCTCGAAGACCTCCACCGTCTTCTGGTGCCACGGCACCCAGTAGTCGTCGCCGGCCATGTACATGGCCTGGCTCGTGTAGAAGGTGCCGTAGATGACGTAGGACATCTCGAGCAGGTCCTCGACGCTGTAGCGCCGGTAGTAGCGGAGGATGTAGTCGTTCGCCGTCGTGACCAGCGGGTCCGTGAACGCGCCCGACCCGTAGATCGCGATCACCCCGCAGCCGGAGATCGCCACCGTGCCCGGCCGTCCGCCCCGCTTGTAGTACCAGCGGCCGTCGGGGATGCCGTTCGAGCGGATGAAGGCCACGGCACGGTCGAGCGTCTTCTGCGGGACCGCGAAGCCGGCCTTGATCCCCAGGCGCAGCGCGAAGAGCACGTTCAGGGTCACGAGCGAGTCCGACTCGCCCTCCTTCATCATCTTGTAGCGCCAGCCTCCGTCGAGTTTCTGGTAGCGCAGGAGGATCTGGATCGCGCGCGCCAGCTTGTCGCGGTAGTCGCGCCGCCAGGGCATGGTGCCGTAGGCCTGCAGCAGGCAAAGCGTGGCCCAGGCATGGTCGTACATCGGACCGTAGCGGTAGGTATCCTTCGCCACGATCTGGCCGTCGTCCTTGGCGTGATCGAGCAGGAACTCGAGCCCGCGCGTGAGCTCCCGGCCGTACTTGCCCGCGTTCGGCTGGCTGCCCTCGGCCATCAGCGCGAGGCACACGAGCGCGGTCACGCCCGCGCTCTCCGGGAACCGGGTGTCGCCCCAGCTTCCGTTGGCGTGCTGGCTCTTCCGGAGGTAGTCGAGCGACTTCTCGACCATCCCGCGGACCTCGGGTGTGAGGAGCACCTCGGCCGAGCTCTCGCGTCGGGTCTGCATCCGCGGGGGGGTGATGATGGTCCCCACGACGCGCACGGGCGGGGCCGCCTCGTCCTCGTCCGGCTTCGCCTCGGCGGTCTCCCCGGCCGGTGCGGCCGCCGCCGCGAGCAACCCGACCAGAAGGAGCGCGCCGGCTCGCTTCCACGTCCAGGAGCGCATCACGTTGTCTCCCTCGGCCCGCCGCCGGCGCTTGCCGGTCGCGCGCCCGTCACAGAAGGTTCCACCGGCGCCGCAGCACCCACTCGGCGCTCACCAGCACCAGGAAGAAGAGCAGGAAGAAGGGGCTGTCCCAGATGTCCTCGTCCGCCTGGAGCGAGAAGCGCTGCCTCTTCTTCGGAATCTTCGCGGCGAGTTCCTCGAGCGTGTCCATGTTGTGGTGCGTGTAAGCGTGCCCGCCGGTCGCCGAGGCGAGCCGCCCCATGCCCTCCAGGTCGCTGGTCGTGTCCACCTTCTCGAGCGACTCGAGGTCGACGGTAAAATGCTTCTTCTCGTCGAAGAGGAGCTTCTGGTCGCTCGATCCCTCGCGCAGGGTGTGGGCCGCGCACACCTGGTAGCGGCCGACGCGCCGGACCTTGTAGCGTGCGGTGTAATCGGCCGCCTTTCCGCGCGGGGGATCGAGCCGCGTCTGGAACGGGGCGCCGGACTCGTCGGTGATCGTCACGAAGAGATGCTCGCTCCGCAGCTGCTTGAGAAGCGCCGGGTCGAGGACCGAGAGCATAATCTGCGCGGTCTCGCCGGGCGAGTACTTCTTCTTGTTCGTGTCGAGCACGACCTGCTTCTGCGTGCCCAGGAGGCGCGTCTCGCCGAGGTACCGGATCGTCTGCGTCCAGAAGCGGTCGTAATCGTAGTTCTCCATGGGGTAGCGCCAGCGCCACATCGTGTCGAGGCCGGTATAGAAGACGACGCCCTCGCCGTAGCGCGCGAGCGCCATGAGCACGTCGCCGCGATCGTCCGCCGCACCCTTCCTCTTCAGGAGCTCGACCGAGTCGAGCTTGGCGCGCACGACCGGGTGGTGCCAGTAGAACTGCGGGAAGGAGGCCCAGACCTTCTCGTTCTCCTTCGGGCTCATCTCGAAGAGGAAGACCGGGTGGCGCGCCCCCGCCTCGGTGCGGGCCGTCCGGAAGGGCTTATCGAAGACACGCCGATAGTTCGGATGGCGCGACTTGTCGATCTCGACGGGCAGGATCTCCTTCATCTTCGCCGTGCGCACCGAGAGGAGCGCGTCGAGCCCGTGCACGCGGCCGGCGATGAAGAGCAGCCCCCCGCCCGCCCGGACCAGGTGCTCCAGCCCGTTCTCCTGCTCGTTCGTGAACTTCTCCGGGTCGATGTCGTAGAGGATCACGACGTCGTATTCCATCCACTCCTCGAACGAGCGGGGGGGGCGCTCGATGCGCGTGTTGCCTTGGTGCAGGTAGTCCACGTCGGCCGAGTCGAGCCAGCAGCTCACGTTGATAACCGGGTCTCGCACGAGGCACGGCAGCATGAAGTGGTACTCGGGCGTGGGCGAGCCGGCGATGTAGAGCACCCGCAGGCTGCGCTTCACGACGTTGACGAAGGCCTCGGCTCGGTTGTTCTCGTGCGTCAGCTCGTCCGGGAACTCGGGCAGCACGACCGTGTACCTGACCTCGCCCTCGACCTTCGGGACCGTGGTGATCACGATGTCCTTGCGGCCCTCGGGCAGGACGTACTCCCCCTCGCCCACGAGCACGCCGAGCGGGCTGGGGCTCGCCTCGCGGTTCTCCGAATTCTGCTCGTAGAGCTTGAGCTTCACGCGCAATTGCGGCCGGATGTGGTTGACGACCACGACGCGCATGGCGAGGACGTCGTTCAGGTTCGCCTCGGGCGGGGCGATGAGGTTCGCGATCGCGAGGTCCCGCAGGGGCTCGGCCGTGCCGAGCGAGACGGTCTCGACCTCGACCTCATCGGCCCGGGCGAGCTCGGCCGCCTCCTCGTAGGAGGCGCCGCCCGTGCGGCGGCCGTCGCTGAGCACCACCAGCGCCGAGAGCTGCTGCTTGCCGCTGAAGTCGCCGAGCGTCCGCTGGATCGCGTCGCCGATGTCGGTGTGTCCGCCCGTGGGGCTCGCGAGGAGCCTCTCGAGCGCTCTTGCGTCTTCCTCCCACTCCCGCTTGCCCCTCCAGGCGAGGTCCTTGAGAGGCCGGACGATATCTGAAAAGGCATAGATCTTGACCCGGTGCGTGCGGGCCAGGCCGCTCTCGAGGATCTTCACCGTCGCCTTTCGCGCGGCCGCCATGCGCGTGCGCTCCTCGCGGAGCGCCGCGCCCTTGATGAGCACGTTGTCGCGGCTGCCGGGGTAGGCCATGCTCGCCGATTCGTCCACGAGGCACACGACGAGCGGCAGGCGGTCCTCGCCCTTCAGGATGGCGAACGCCGGCTTCTGGAGCATGAGGAGCACGATCAGGACCGCGACGAGTCGCAGGAGTAGCAGCGCGCGCTTCTGCTTCGGCTCGAGCCGCCGCGCGTCGGTCCGGTACATCGACAGGACGAACCACGCCGCGAAGACCACGACCGGCACGAGGAGCCACGCCCAGTCCCACAATCCCACGAGCGTGGGCCGCGCCGTGCCGCCCGGGCCGAGCTCGGCTTCGAGTCCGAACAGTTTTTCGATCAGCCAGCGCACGTCAGACCCGCCTCAGCCCGAACCGCTTGGCCAGGTACGTCTCGACAAAGAGCAATACAAAAAGGATCCACAGGAGCGCGATGCCGAGTTCCTTCTTTGAGTGCAATCCTTCGACCACGCGCTTGGCCGCCGCAATCGAGTCGAGAAGCTCGAGCCCCTTCACGCCGAAGCGGCCCTCGAACGCCTCCGCGTCGAAGGCGGCGAGGTCCCCCTCCTCTGGGACGAGGTTCACGACGAAGCGCCGCCGCTCGAGCACCTCGGGCTTGGTATCGACCCGGTAGAGCCCCTGCTGCGCCGTGTCGTCGAAGGCGAGCCGCCACTCCTGCGAAGACGGCGACTCGGTCGGCGTCACGCGGACCTTGTGCCCGACGGGCGTGACGAGCTTGAGGTGGCCGGGACTGTGAAAGACGCGCTGCTCGAAGCGCCCGCCCACGTCGAGGTTCACCGATGCATCCGGGTCGCCGATGAGATGGCGCAGGAGCTCCTGCAGCAGCACCGGGAAGTCGCGCGAGAACGGCAGGTCGCCCCAGCGCCCGTCGACCGAGGTCGCGACGAACATCGTCCGGCCGCGACCGACGCGCCGCTCGACGACCCCGGCCGCTCCCCTCTCGCCCGCCTCGCCGTTCGTCAGGCGCATCACGGTCTCGGCGTCCGATCCGTCCGCCTCGATCGGGACGTAGCGCCGGATCGCCCCCTCGTGCAGGCGCGCGCGGCCCTTGAAATGCGCGAGCGCCCCGTGGAGGGGCGGCGCGAGCGAGAGGAAGAGGCCGGGGATCGCGCCGCCGGCGCTGGCCGGCGCCGACTCAGGCGGTCCGCCCAGGCGCGCGGGCAGGAGCCCGGCGCCGTCCTTGAAGAGAAGGTTGTTGTAGACATAGGGCTCCAGACCCTCGCCGGGGAGGACGAGAAGCCGTCCGCCCTCCCGGACGTAGGTCTCCAGCCGCGCCACGAAGTCCCCGGTCAGGTTCCTGACGCCGGCGAGGACCACGACCGCGTAGCCGGTGAGCTCCTCGCGGATGATCTCGGCCGGCCGGCGGACGACGGTCTCGAAGACCGTGAACTTGTCGAACCCGGGCCACCGCTCGGGTGCGATCGCGCGGCGCAGGTAATCGCTGGACGCCTCCGGGAAGGGCAGATCGCGCCTCTCGTCGAAGATGAGGACCCGCGCCGCCTCGGGCACGCGGCAGAGGTAGTAGCGCTTGTTGTCGACCGGAAGGCTGTCGCCCTCGAGCACGACCTTGAGGAAAGCCTCGCCGCTCCGTTGAAAAGCGTAGGTAAAGGAGGCGCGGGCGCGCGCGACACCGCCCTCCGCGCTCGAGAGCGTCACCTCTTTCTCGCCGCGCTTCTGCCCGTCCACGTAAAGCGTCAGCGCGACGCGACCGCCGGCCGCCTCGGGGCCGACGCCCTCGACCCGCACGTCGAAGGAGACGGGCACGCCCGTGGCAAGAACGCGCTCGCGCGGCTCGAACCGGGTCAGGTAATAATTCGTGCGGCCGAGCTCGTCCCCGTCGGCCGCGCGCGCGCCGGTGTCGAGGACGAAGAGCCGGCACTTCGCCGCAAGTTGCGAGAGGAGCGCCGCCGGGTCGTGGGAGGCGCCGCCCCCGGCCGCGCGCTTCGTCCAGGTGGTTTCCTGCAGGTCGCTGATGACGTAAACCTCGCCGCCCTCGACCTTGTTGCGCTCGACGAACTCGCGGACGAGGTCCAGGGCCTCGCCCATGCGGCCGGCCCCGTCCGAGACGCGCAGGCGCTCGACCCGGCCGGAGAACTCCGCGGCCGAGCGGCTCCGCTCGGCGAGGACCTCGGCCTTGTGCCCGAGATAGACGAGGGTGAGGCGCGGGGTGCGGCTCGCCGCCATCGAGCGGACGATCTGGTCGGCCATCTTCTTGCCGACCTCGAAGGCGCTGGTGGCGCCGACCCGCTGGCCCGTGCTGTAGGTCCCGTCGAGGACCAGGACCACGTCGCGCTCGCCCCCGCCGGCCCAGAGCGCCGAGCCCGCCCGCAGGATCGGGCGCGCCAATGCCAGAACCAGCACGAAGATGAGGAGGCTCCGCAGGACGAGCAGGATCAGGTCCTGGAGTCGGACCTTCTTCTGTTTTTCGCCCTCGAGGAGATAGCGCAACGCCGGAAAATGAATGATCCGGCGCCTGCGCCGGTGCAGGAGCTCGATGATGAGGGGGATCGAGACGGCCGCGAGCGCCGCCAGCATCCAGGGATTCAGGAACGCCGCAGGCATTCTTCCCCTCGCCTCCCCCGCCTAGTGGTGCGTCACGCGCGTGCGATGCGCGAGCACGCTCGTGAGCACCCGGTCGATGGGCTCGTCGGTGACGCACTCGCGCATGTCGAACTGGAGCCGGCGGCAGGTGTCGCGCAGCTCCTCCAGGTGTCGGGCGCGCGCTTCGAGGTACGCGCCGCGCAGATCGCTCGGGTCGCAGACAAGGCGGCCGGTGTTCTCCATCCCCTCGATGATCGAGGGGCCCGCGAACGGGAACTCCCGCTCCCACGGGTCGGCCAGAAGCAGCACGATCACGTCGTGCCCGTCGAAGCTGAGCCGGTTGAGTCCGTAGGCGACCGGCTCGGTATCGTCGAGAAGGTCCGAGAGGACGACCACGATTCCCCGCTGCTTCAGCTGCGCGGCCGTCTTGCCAAGCGCCGTGCCGACCATCGTCTTGGCCTGGGGGGTGATCGCCTCCATCGTGTTGATCAGGGTCCGGTAGTGCCCGCCGGTGCCCCGCGGCGGGATGGCGGTGCGCACGTCGCTATCGAAGAGGGTCAGCCCCACCTTGTCCTGTTGGTTGATAAAGAGGTAGGCCGAGCTGGCCGCCAGCGTCGCGCCGTAGTCGAACTTGGACATCGGCGCGGCGCCCCGGTAGACCATCGACTCGCTGCAATCGAGGACGAACTGGCAGGCGAGGTTCGTCTCCTGCTCCTGCTGTTTGATATAGAAACGGTCGCTCTTGGCGTAGACCTTCCAGTCGATCTGCCGCAGGTCATCGCCCTGGACGTACGGACGGTGCTCGGCGAACTCGACCGAGAGCCCCCGGTGGGGACTCTTGTGCAGGCCGATCATGTACCCCTCGACCACTCGCCGGGCCCGGACCTCGAGGCCCTTGAGCCGGGCGATGATCTGCGGGTCGAAGTAGTGCCGACCGTCTTCCATGCGACTGGCTCCCGAGCGCCTTGCTTTACCCGGCCTGCTTCAGCAGGTCCTCGACGAGGCGGAGCGACGTGATCCCCTCGGCCTCGGCGGCGAAGTTCGTGATGATCCGGTGCCCGAGCACCGGCTTGGCCACGAGTTCGACGTCCTCGCGCGTCGCCTCGCTGCGTCCGTCGAGGATCGCGGCGGCCTTCGCGCCAAGCACGAGGTTCTGGCTCGCGCGCGGGCCCGCGCCCCAGCTGATCCACTTGTTGACGAACTCCGGCGCCTCGTCCCGCCCGGTGCGCGTCATCCGCACCAGCTTCAGGATGTAGCGCTTGAGCGGCTCGGGGACGATCACGCGGCGGACCAGCGACTGGAGGTCCAGGATCTCCTCGCCCGAGAGGACCGGCTCGATCTTGGGGACGTAATCGGCGGTCGTGAGGTCGAGGACCTGGAGCTCCTCCTCCTCGTCCGGGTAGTCGACGTTGATCTGGAACATGAACCGGTCGAGCTGCGCCTCGGGCAGCGGGTAGGTGCCCTCCTGCTCGATCGGGTTCTGCGTGGCGAGGACGAAGAACGGCAGGTCGAGGTCGTAGCGCGTGCCGGCCGCGGTGACCTGCTTCTCCTGCATGGCCTCGAGGAGCGCGGCCTGCGTCTTCGGCGGCGTGCGGTTGATCTCGTCGGCGAGCAGGATGTTCGTGAAGATGGGCCCGCGAATGAATTTAAACTGGCGCTCGCCCGTCGCCTTGTTCTCCTGGATGACCTCGCTGCCCGTGATGTCGCTCGGCATGAGGTCCGGCGTGAACTGGATGCGCTTGAAGGCGAGCGAGAGGCTCTCCGAGAGCGTCCGCACCAGGAGCGTTTTCGCCAGGCCCGGCACGCCGACGAGCAGGCAGTGCCCCTGCGCGAAGAGCGCGATCATGAGCTCCCGGATGACCTGCTCCTGCCCGACGACGGCTTGGCGGATCTGCCCGAGGATCCGGTCGCGCGCGTCGCGGAGCCGCTCGGCCTTCGCGAGTTCGTCCTTCGTCCAGGCGTGGTCGCCGCGCGCCGGCGCGGCCGCCGGCGGGGCCGGGGCCGCGCTTTTCACCGCCGCGGCCGGCACCCTGAACGTCTCCCCGCACTTCTTGCACTTGAAGCTCTTGCCGGCCGTCTCGTCGCCGAGCTCGTACCTGGCCCCGCACTTGCACGTCGCCTTGATCATGGCCGTCCCTCCCGCCCTGCGCGCGGCGCCGCGGCGCCGCACGCTCGTTCGAACCGCCTCAACTCCACTGGAGGAGGTGCCGCATCCGCCGCGAGCCCGCCTCCGGGCAGGACCGGCGGTCGACGTCCTCCACCATCCTGTGGACCAGCTTCTCGATCCCAGCCCCCTCCCGCCCCCCGGCTCGATAGTCCGGCACGAGCCGGTGTCTCAGGACGGGGACCGCGATGTCCTTGATGTCGGCGCGGGCCACGTACCGCCGCCCGCGCACGATCGCGAGCACCTTGCCCGCCCGGAGCAGGCACTGCCCCGCGCGGGGGCTCGCGCCCCAGCGCAGGAGCTTGCCCACGGCGTCGGAGGAGTCCGGCCGGCCGGGCCGGCTGCCGCGCACGAGCGCGAGCGCGAAGCGTTTCACCGACGGCGTCACCGGCACCAGGCGCGCGAGGCGCTGCATCGCGAGCACGGTCGCGGCGTCCACGACCCGCTCGACCGAGGACCCGGTCGGCCCCGTGGTCGCCTCGAGAATGCCCAGCTCCTCCTCCTCGCTCGGGTAATCGAGGTCGACGAGCATCATGAACCGGTCGAGCTGGGCCTCGGGCATCGGATAGACGCCCTCGGACTCGATCGCGTTCTGCGTCGCGATGATGACGAACGGCTGCGGGACCGGGTGCCGCGCGCCGCCGAGGGTGACCTGCTGCTCCTGCATGGCCTCGAGGAGCGCGGACTGCGTGCGCGCGGGGCTGCGGTTGATCTCGTCGGCGAGGATCATGTTCGCGAAGACCGGCCCCTTGAAGAACCGGAACTCGCGGACCTTCCGGTCCTTGCTCTCCTGAAGGACCTCGGTGCCGATGATGTCGCTGGGCAACAGGTCCGGCGTGAACTGGATGCGGTTCGAGGAGAGCCCCAGCACGCGGGCCAGGGACGTGCCCAGCAGGGTCCGGCCCAGGCCCGGCACGCCGGTCAGGAGCACGTGCCCCTCGGCGAAGAGGGTCGCCAGGAGCTGCTCCAGCGCGTGCTCCTGACCGATGACGACCTTCCGGAGCTCAGCGACGATCCGCTCGAAGTGCTCGCGGAACCGGTCGAGCGTCATCCCCTCTCGGGTCCCACCAGGCAGGCTTTCGGCCATGCGGCCCCCCAGGCCGTCTCGCGTGGAAGCGCGCTTCCCAATAGTATACGCCACGGTCGGGGACGGCGAGGGGAGGTTTTCGAAAAACCGCCCCCCGCCCCCCCCCGCCGCGCCGGGCGGCGGCGGGGCGGCAGTTCAGGACCGGAAGGTGGGTGCTGATTGTCGTCTTGCGGTTGTCGCTGAGCATGGCCACGGGCAGGGGCATCGGCAGCCTGGAGAGCCGCCGCTCCGCCCGGAGAAGGCGGCGGTAGGACATGCGGGGAATCTCCTGAAATGACGGCATCGCGGAGTCAAGGAATGTGGTTTGAGCCGTGGTTGTCTTTAGGGGTCGCGAATGGTATGATCGGGCTCGGTGGGGGCCGCCAGCCCGGCTGAGGGCCAGGTAGATAGACATGACTCGGCGATGCAAAGCTGCGTTGGGCCTGTTTTTCCTGGTCGCATTTATGTGTGGTTGTTCGGCTGGGAACCGAACCGACGATAAGAAAGCAGCGGCGAACAGGCTGGTGAGTGTCCAAGGCAGGGTTCTAGACGAGAATGAGAAGCCAGTGCGTGGCGCCGTCGTGACTTTGACGGTAGGGATTTTCAGCAAGACATACGTTCGGGAGGCTCTCACCGACACGAAAGGGCGTTTCATTTTCCGTGGGGTTCCATGGCTGCTCTCTGACCGAGGAGGCGGTCCTACTGCCGGAACAACCGGTCCTTCTGAACAGGTCGATTCCGATTCAACTGTGTTCCTTCGTGTCACCAAGGAAGTCGTTCCCGACACGCTATACAAGGACCTATTCGTCGTTTCGACTTCGGGAACGCAGGTGACTTGGACGATGGAGCCCAAGAACCGCACCGTCAGTGGCGATGTACTCTTGTCATCTCCGCGCAAGTTGGAGCGCTTTGAAGAGCACTGGCCCAACGGTAAGCCCAAAGCCAAGGGCATCCGGTTCGTGGTTGACGCCAGCGCGAACTCCTACGTAGAGCACGGAGAGCACCGCATCTGGCATGAAGGCGGGCAGTTGAAGTCTGTCACCGTTTATGTCTTTGGCCGGAAAACCGGGACACGGATCGAGTACTGGCCGAATGGAAATCCGAAGATCAAGGAGAGCTATGATAGGGCGGGGCATCCCGCCGAACTCTGGCTCTATCACGAGAACGGCAAGATGGCCGCACACGGCACGTTCAAGTGGAATGCCGAGGCACACCAGGAATTCCACCTCTTCGGTCATCCGCACGACCGCGGCAAGGATTTTGAGTATCGAGACTACCACGGGACTTGGACGTATTGGAACATTGAGGGAGCTGTGGTTGCTCGAGGCGACTGGCGCGACGGGCGACCGTGGAGCGGGACATGCCGGGTACGCGTCTACGGCCCCAAGTATGGACCGGCTGCCCTGGATATGGTGGCTGACAGCTATGAGTTCCGGCGCTACAAGAGCGGGGAAGTGGTCCAGGGGTCGGCTATCAAGAGCAGCAGAGCAGAAGGCGAGTGACCCCAATGTCCCCCACTCACTCAGAGGAATAGGCAGCCCTAGCCCCCGCACGTCCGCACAAACACCCCCTCCACCGAGACCCGCCGCTCGATGAGCGCCCTGGCGAGGTCTTCCACGGAGTAGGCCGTGTTCTCCCATGCTGCGCCGGGGACGGCGGGCCGGCAGTTCAGGACCGAAAGGTTGATGGATGTATGTGTCTTGTGGTTGTCGCTGAGCATGGCCGCGGGCATGGGCATCGGCAGCCTGGAGAGCCGCCGCTCCGCCCGGAGGCGGCGGGTGTAGGACATGGGGAGGCTCCTGACGTGTGGAAGGGAAGGGCACGACCGCAACTGTCAGAATGTCGAATTATTTCTTGAACCGTTCTCGTGTGACCAACATTGAGTTAGCCGCTA
>Ga0272441_10003885_pt1 | contig 27804 bp, 29 predicted proteins | sample SSMProp6N_FD_193582 | JGI IMG/M metagenome (GOLD analysis project Ga0272441, IMG submission 193582) | Marine sediment archaeal communities from Little Sippewissett salt marsh, Falmouth, MA, United States - SSM-Prop-6N | ecosystem: Environmental > Aquatic > Marine > Wetlands > Sediment ... | reverse complement strand
ATGCTCGATGAATTCGCAGCGTGGCGATACGGAGACCAGTTCGGTCGGCGGCGGCGGCGCTCGATCGCGTATACGGCCGCGGGCGCCAGTGCGGTAGGACTCATCATGGTCGGGGGAGCGGTAATCGGAGTTGCCGGGGGTGGCGCCTGGTGGGGCTACTCGCAGGTCATCAAGGGGATCATGAACGAGCGCATCGCCTCCCGGCTCCGCCACCCCGAGAGCGACGAGAAGATCAAGGTTCAGCTCAAGCATCTCGAGAAGTCTCGTTTCGTACCCGCGGGCGTACCGGGTGAGTGGGAGCTCCACGTCCAGTATGCCCGCGGCTGGAGCAGCGGGTTCAGCACGGGCGGAGGAGAGACCCTGGTGTACAAGGACGAGGACGCGATGGAAGTCGCCGGGAAGCTCATGGCCCGGGCGAATCGTTCCGGAGGCAACAAGCAGACCATCGACCAGGCGGTGAAGCGCATCGAGAGCGTCGGAGACCCCGAGTCGTTCCTGGACGAAGCGGTCCGGGAATCCGAACGCCTGCGTCGCGAAAAGGCGGGCGGCAACCCGAAGAAGCTGGCCAAGGCCACGGCCGGATCGCTGGCGAAGCTACCCAAGGACATCAGGCTCGCGATCGAGATGGCCACGCACGAGGAGTCGGAGCGCCGGGCCATGGAGGGCGAGCTGGAAATCCTCGAGTCCGCCTGGAAGAACGCGGAGGAAATCGCCGGGATCGCGGACAGCCTCCTGATGCCTGCGGAAGTGGACGAGTTCATCACCTCCGAAAAGGAACGTGTGTCTTCCGAACCGAAGATCATCGTCCCGGCGGGCGCCGGGATCTCGGCTCCGGGCGAGAGCGTTCGTGATCCGGATCCGGATGACGAAGGAGGAGAGGTCGTTTGAGCGAAGTCGAGGGCTACAGGGAGTGCTACCTCGAAACACTGGCGCAGATGGATCGAGCGCGAGACCTTTACGAGCGATTCGGCTTCCACCCCCTGGAGGCACCCATGGGTGACACCGGACATTTCGGCTGCAACCGGTGGTACGCGCTGAGCCTGTGAGACAACCACGCAGGGAAGACGACCCCGGGACGACGGCGGCACTTCTCGAGCTGGGCTTCGAGCCCGCCCGTCCCACGCCCGAGCATCTCGAAGACACGGTCCTCCCTTCCGGCGAACACAAACTGGTCGTAGACCGGCGAGCGATGAGCACCCGGGTGTCCGTCGCGGCGATTCATCACTCAAGGCACCTGCTGGAGGATGCGGCAGGCCGGGCTTACGAGGAGATGGATCGGCTGATAGGTCTTCTGAACCGATTCGATTCAACATCGGCGGTGAGCGTGCTCAACGCCGAGGGCCGGCTCTCCGGCCCACCTCCCGAGCTGGTGGCCCTGCTCGAGCGCTCCGCGACGGTCTTCGAGGCTTCCGGAGGAGCGTTCGACGTGACTGTCCAACCCCTGGTGGATCTACTGCATCGCTCCCCGTCCCTGGCCGACGGAGAGCCGGTGGACTCGGTCGCGTGGAGTGAGGCCCTCGAGAAAGTCGGGGCGGACGCCGTAAGGGTCTCCGCGGGTCACGTCTCGCTGGACCGGGACGGAATGGGAATCACCCTCGACGGGATCGCCAAGGGCTACATCGTGGACGCGATGGCCGCGGTGCTCGAGGCACACGGCATCGACCGGTTCCTGATCGACGCGGGGGGCGACATCCGGGCGTCCGGCCTGCGCGAGGACCACAAGGGCTGGTTGATCGCGGTTCGAGACCCCCGGCACGGGGGGATTCTGCCGGGACAACTCAGGCTGACAGGCGGCGCCGTCGCCACGTCCGGGGGCTACGAGGCGCGCTACGACCCCGACGGCTCGTGGCACCACATCGTGAACTCGCGTTCGGGGCGATCTCCGACCGACGCGCTGAGCGTCACAGTCACGGGACCGAACGTTTACGCTTCCGATGCGCTGGCCACGGCCGCGCTTATGATGTCCCCGCGGGAGGGAGTGCGTTTCATCGATTCCCTTCCCGGATTCGAGTGCATGGTGATCGATGCCGGAGGGCGCGCCGCGCTCTCGTCCGGCTGGACCGAACTGACCGTCACTTCCCACGAGGAAGGTGTGAGATGAGATCGGATTACTCGCGGCTCCAGGTGACTGCCCTGGTGGCCCTGCGGTTCGCCATCGGGTGGCACTTCTTCTACGAGGGCATGTCGAAGGCCGCAAACGCCTACTGGACATCCGCGGGATACCTCGACCAGTCGCAGGGTTTCCTGTCGGAGTGGTTCGTGGACATGGCGTCCAACCCGGGCACCCTCGCCCTGGTGGACTTCCTGAACGTCTGGGGACTCATCCTGGTCGGCCTCGGCCTGATGCTCGGCGGCCTCACACGAACGGCCACCTTCTTCGGAATCGTCATGTTGGCCCTGTATTACCTGGCGACGCCTCCCTGGCCCGGGTTCGTCTACTCGATTCCGGCCGAGGGCGCCTACCTGATCATCAACAAGACCCTGATCGAGCTGTGTGCGTTGTTCGTGACCCTGCTCTTCCCGACGGGGCACATCATCGGCCTGGATCGCCTGGTGCGACTGGCCCGCAGCCGCGGGTCGGCCCAGGAATCCCACGCATGACGCCCACTCGGAATCGCACGGAGGACGAACGATGAGTGACGAGATTCGAAACGGCGACGACGAGGTCTTCGACGACGCCAACGCACCCGAGGAAGATCAGCCGGTGGACGAGCCCATGGATGAGGCGCCAACCGACGAGCCGTCGGCCGAGGAATCCCCGGTAGCGGACCCACTGCCGGCTCCGACCTCAGCCGCCGGTTCCGGCGGCATGGGACGCCGCGACGTGCTCAAGGCCCTGGCCACGGTCCCCGTCCTGGGGGCGCTCGGCTACACGGCCCTGCACCGGAAGGGGCTGGCCAAGGAGGAGCGGGCGCGGCTGCTGGCCGAGCTGGGGATCGAGGACGAGGGAGCGGCGGTGTTCTCCGAACTCGAGACCATGACGCACCCCGACACCATCCGGATCGGAATCGTCGGGTACGGCGGAGAGGGAGCGTCTCTCATTCGCAGCCTCGGTTTCGCGCATCCCGACTGGATCCAGGGACGCCGTGAGGCCAAAATCAACGACCCGCGCGACACGTGGCTCGACGAGTGGCTGGAGCAGGAGAACCTGAACCTCGAACTCACGGCGGTGTGCGACCTGTTCGACGTGCGGGCCGAGGCAGCGATCGCCGCCTCCACGCAGCCGATCCGACCGGGCGGTGACACGCGCCAGCTGAAGCCTGCCAAGCGGTACCGTCACTACGAGGAACTGTGCAACGCGCCCGATGTCGATGCCGTCATCATCGCGACTCCGGACCATTGGCACTCGCGGATCACCGTGGCCGCCGCGCAGGCCGGCAAGCACGTGTACTGTGAGAAGTGCATGACCCGCACCGAAGAAGAGGTGTGGCCGATGGCGGAGGCGGTGAAGAGCTCCGGGATCGTATTCCAGCTCGGACACCAGAACCGCCAGATGGAGAGTCACGAGAAGGCCCGCGAGGTGATCGAGAAGGGCATCCTCGGACCCATCACCCTCGTCGAGACGACGACCAACCGAAACGATCCGTGGGGTGCGTGGGTGTGGGACATCCACGAGCAGGGAAACCCGCGCACGATCGACTGGGAGCTGTTCCAGGAAGCGGCCCCCAACAAGGTGCCGTTCAGTCTCGAGCGGTTCTTCCGCTGGCGCTGCTGGTACGACTACGGAACCGGATTATCGGGCGATCTGCTGTCACACGAGTACGATGCGATCAACCAGATCCTGGACCTCGGAATCCCTCACTCGGCGACAGCCTCGGGCGGCATCTACTTCTTCAAGGACGGCCGCGACGTGCCCGACGTCTGGCAGGCGGTGCTCGAGTATCCGGATCGTGACATGACCCTGATCTACAGCTCTACGCTGGCGAACGGGCGCGATCGCGGGATCGTGATGATGGGGCACGACGCCTCGATGGAAGTGGGCACCCGACTCAAGGTGACGGCGGACGGCTCGTCCACCCGGTACAAGGACATGCTCGAAGATGGGACGGTGAAGAGGGATCGCCCGATGCTCACATACCAGAGCGGGTTCAAGGGCGTGGACGCGGTCACGACGCCGACGCAGGAATACTTCGCGAGTCGCGGGCTCCTGTTCACCTACAGGGGCGGAAAGCGTGTCAGCACGTACTACCTGCACCTGCGCGAGTGGTTGAACGCGATCCGCTATGGTGGCGATACCAGCTGCAACATCGACCGCGGCATCGAGGAAGCCATCACCTGTCACATGGCCACCAAGTCGTACCTGGAAGGCCGGCGGGTGACGTGGGATCCGTTCCAGCGCAAGATCGTCTGAGCGCCTCATGAGCCAGACATCTTCACTCCCGCCGGCCGGGATGGCCGGCGGCGGGGCCAGGAGCCGCAAGGTCCAACTCGGCGCGATGATGTTCCTGCAGTACGCCATCTGGGGCGCCTGGGCCCCCGTACTGTCGTCGCACCTGCTGGGTGACCTCGGATTCAGCGGCGGCCAGGTCGGCTGGATCTACGCGCTGCTTCCGCTGGCCACCATCATCGCCCCGATCATCGGGGGACAGGTCGCGGACCGCTACTTCGCGACCGAGCGGGTGATCGGGTTCCTCTCGTTCACCGGCGGAATCGTGCTCATGGTCGTGGCGCGCACGGCCGACTTCGACACGATGTTCGTGCTGATGCTGGTCTACTGCCTCCTGTACGCTCCCACGCTGGCCCTCACGAACTCCATCGCGATGGCCAACATGGACGACTCCGAGAAGGAGTTCGGGGCCATCCGCGTGTGGGGGACGCTGGGCTGGATCGCCGCCGGGTGGATGCTCACCGGGTGGCGCTGGTTCGGTGAGAGCGACGTACTGCCGGCCATGCAGGGCGACATGCTGTTCCTGGCCGGGATCCTGTCGATCGTGATGGGCCTGCAGTCGTTCATGTTGCCGCACACGCCGCCCCAGAAGGAGGGCGTGAATCCCTGGGCGTTCCTCGAATCGCTGAAGATGCTGAAGGTGAAGGACTTCGCCGTCTTCGTAGCGATCACCTTCGTGGTCGCCACGGAGCTGGAGTTCTACTACATCCTCACCGCGCCCTTTCTCGAGTCGGCGGCGATCGGCGTGTCGAGCCGGAACATCCCGGCCGTCATGACCATCGCGCAGTTCGCCGAGATCTTCGTCATGGCGTTCATGCTGTCGTGGGCGCTCAAGAAGTACGGCATGCGCAAGACACTGGCGATCGGGGTGGTCGCCTGGCCGATCCGCTACATCATCTTCGCGATCGGGAGCCCGGCGTGGCTCGTCATCGCGTCCCTGATGCTGCACGGTTTCTGCTACGTGTTCTTCTTCGTCGCCGCCTTCATCTACGTGGACAAGGTGGCGCCCCCGGACATCCGGGCCTCGGCCCAGAGCCTGATCGCCATCATCGCACTCGGCCTCGGGCGCTTCCTGGGCAGCCTGTTCGCGGGCGGCGTGCGTGACTGGTTCACCGCAGATGGTGTCACGAACTGGACGAATGTGTTCCTGGTGCCCTGCGCGCTGACCATCGTCTGCGCGGTGGCGTTCCTGTTGTTTTTCCGAGAGGAATCGGGCCCGGCACCGGGCAACGCCTGAACGAGAAAGCGAGTTGTGTCGAATGAGTCGAGATAGACTGGGTGTCGGATTCGTCGGCGCCGGCTTCAACGCGCAGTTCCACATCCGTTCCTGGGTAGGGGTCCGGGGCGCGGATGTCCTCGGCGTAGTCTCCAGGGACCGTGCGGAAGACGCCGCCGCCCTGGCCCGCTCGCTCGGCGTCGGCGAGGCGCAGGCGTACGACTCGATCACCGACATGGTGGCCGACCCGGCGATCGACGCGATCTGGATCTGCGCCCCGAACTTCACCCGCATCGAGGTGATGGAAGAGATCGTCGAGGCCATCGAATCGGGCAAGGGCGAGCTGGTGGGCGTGGCGTGCGAGAAACCGCTCGGCCGCAACGCCGCCGAGGCCCGGCGCATGCTGGAACTGGTCGAGCGCGCGGGGCTGCTGCATGGCTACCTGGAGAACCAGTTGTTTACGCCGGGAGTCGTCCGCGGTCACGATATCGTCTGGTCCCGCGGCGCGGCGCTCACCGGACCGCCCTACCTGGCGCGGTCGGCCGAGGAGCACAGCGGGCCGCACATGCCGTGGTTCTGGGACGGTGAACTCCAGGGCGGCGGCGTGCTGAACGACATGATGTGCCACTCGGTCGAGGTGGCCCGCTTCCTTCTCACGCCACCGGGAGCGCCACGCGACGTCCTCACCCCGGTCAAGGTGACGGCCCATACCAACTGCCTGAAGTGGCAGCGCCCGCGCTACCAGAAACAGCTGTCCGACATGAGCGGCGGCAAGCTGGACTATGCGAATCGCCCGGCCGAGGACTACGCGCGCGGAGTGGTGGAGTACCGGGCGGCCGACGGCAGCCCGCGCATCGTAGAGGTGAGCACCTCCTGGTGCTACGTGGGGGCCGGACTCCGGCTCAGCATGGAACTGCTCGGTCCCGAATACGCGATGGAAATCAACTCCCTCGACCCGGGCCTCAAGGTATTCCTGAGCCGCGAAGTGGTGGGAGACACCGGAGAAGACCTGGTCGAGAAGCAGAACGCCGAGACCGGTGTGATGCCGATCGTGGCCGACGAGGAAGCCGAATACGGATACACGGGCGAGAACCGGCACATGGTCCAGGCATTCCGAGACGGCCACATGCCGGATGAGACGTTTGCCGACGGCGTGGCCGTGACCGAGCTCCTCATGACGGCCTACATGAGCGCCGAACAGGAGCGTACGATCCCCTTCCCGCCGCCCGACCTGGAGACGTTCGTCCCGGCCGTAGCGCGCGGTGAATGGAATCCCGGGAGAGATCGATGAACTGGACCAAGCTGGCAGTGTTCCTCGCGGTGCTCGCCGCCGCGGGCCTCGGAGCGATGGTGTACATGCAGGATCGAGCGGCCGACGGATCGGCCGCGGAGCCGGTGGCGGAAGCACAGGAGGCAGCCGTGACCCAGGTACCCCAGGGGCCGGTGGCCCGCATCACGGATGAAGAACTGGCCGACGGTTTCGTTCCCCTGATCGGCGAGTGGGAGAACGGTGGCTTCAACAAGCACGGGTGGAACCACTATGGGCCCGGCTGGTTCACGCTCGATCACGAGACCGGTATCCTGGCGTCGCACGGCGGCATGGGCCTGCTGTGGTACTCCGCCGAGATGCTGGGCGACTTCGTGCTGCGACTCGAGTTCAATACGTCGGTGCCCGACTCCAATTCAGGGATCTTCCTGCGGGTACCGGAGATGGTCACCAGCGACGAGTACATCTATCACAGCTTCGAGATTCAGATTCACGCCACGGCTCCCGAAGCCATCCACCGAACCGGGGCCGTGTATGACGCCGAGGCCCCCAGTGAAGATCGGGCGAAGGAGCCCGGCGAGTGGAACGACATGGAGATCTCGTTCGTGGGCGACCGCATCACCGTATCGCTGAACGGGGCGGTCGTGACCGACTGGGTCGCCGAGCCGCGCGGGAAGATCCGGGACTTCGCTCCCCGGGGATACATCGGTCTGCAGAACCACGATTGGGAAACGAGCGTCTACTTCCGGAACATTCGGGTGAAGAAGCTTGACTGACCGCGGCCTCCGAGCGGACCGTTGGGCCCTAGGTCGCCAGCCGGAAGATGGACTGAGCGCTCTCGAGCGATGAAGTGGGCCCGACGAAGATCACCTGGTCTCCGGCCTGGACCTCCGTGTCTCCCCGGGGGACCACGTACTTCTCTCCGCGAATGATCGCCGCGACGACGCTTTCGCGGGGCACATCGATCTCGCGGATCTTCTTGCCGGTCACCTGGGCGCCTTCCGGAACCACTACGCTCACGAGACTCGCCACCCCCGTTCCGATCTCGAACAGGTCCGCAACGCCCGGTCGGTCGAGGTAATTCTCGACCATTGCGGCTGTGGCCCATGGAGCGCTGATCGCCGCGATTCCCTTCTCTTCCAGCAACTCGACGTACTCGGGGTCCTGCACCACCGCGATCACCGGGTCCATCCCCAGGCGCTTCGCCTGCAGTGCCACGATCACGTTGCGCCCGTCGTCATCGGATGCCGCGATGGCCACGTCGACGTTGTCGGCTCCAACCTGCTCCAGGATCTCCCGCTTGGCTCCGTCTCCCTGGTAGATCGGTGCGTTGAACTGCTGCTCCAGCTCGTGGCACAGGGCTTCATCCCGCTCCACGAACGTGACCTGGTGCTCGGCCGATCGGAACACCAGCCGGAATTCGTCCCGCGCCAGGAGCCGACGGGCGATATTCTGCCCCTGGGGGCCGCCGTCGATGATGAGCACGCGCATCTGAGCCTTCCTTTTCAGTCTGAGCCACAGCCGGATCCGGGCGAACAAGCCGCGCAGCTCTGCGACGTCAGCCCGGTTCGCAGGCCGGATGAAATATACCCCCATGCCGACCAGTGTGAGCGCCCCCCCGAGGGCGAAGCTCCGGGGCTCGAGCGCAGGCACGAACATCCAGGTGGTGATCACTCCGAGAATCGGGACCACCGGATACATGGCGACCCGGAAAGGTCTTCGGAGGTTGGGCATCCGGGTCCTCAGGGCGATCACCGAATAGTTGACGATGCCCAGGCCCATCAGGTACCCGAAGTCGCTCACGGAGGCGACGAACTTCACGATCCCGGTCGAGCCGAACGCGAGCACGACGACCGAGCAAATCAGGAGGGCTAAGTCCGGGGTCCGGAACCGCGGATTCAGTCGGGCGATCTTGCGTGGAAAGTGGCCGTCGCGACCCAGGGCGAACATCACCCGGGCGCTCGCCCCCAACGTCACGCTGAACGCGGAGAGACTGGCCATGATCGTCGCCGTGACCGCCGCCCAGCGACCCCAGCCGCCGGCCACGTGCTCCGCCATGGCGATGAACGGCACTTCACTCTCGGCCAGCTCGGCGCGGGGCACGACTCCCATCATCACCCACACCACGAACACGTAGATGGCGACCCCGACCCCGAGCGTGATCATGATGGCCCGCGGAATCGTCTTCCCGGGCTCGATGATCTCCTCGGCCGCCACCGTGATCAGCTCGAACCCGACATACGATATGTAGATCAGGGCCATCGCCGGGATGAAGGGCCTGTATCCCATCGGGGCGAGCGGCTGGAGGTTCGGGGCCTCGACATGCATGATCCCGAGGGTCGCGATCCCGAGCAGGACGGCCAGCTCGATCAGGTTCATCACGGTGATGAACTTGATGGCCTCAGACATGCCCCTGAGGTTGATCGCCGAGAACACCAGCGTGGTGGCCATCACGATCAGGGCCACGTTGCCCGATGGCCAGAAATACGTGCGAATCGTGAGGGCGAAGATGACGGCGTACATCGCGCACGCCAGCGTATTGCCGATCCAGAAGAACCACCCCGTGAAGAACGCGACCGGCCTCGGCATCGTGCGGCTGACGAACGAGTATCCGCCGCCCGCCAGCGGAATCGCCGCGCCCAGCTCGCTGTAGTTCAGGGCGGTGAAGACGGTCAGGAGGCCCATGGCCAGGTAGACCAGGATGCCGAGAGGTCCAACCATCTCCGCCACTTCTCCCGGAAGGGCGAAGATGCCGGGGCCCATCATGGCCCCGATCCCGATCATCACAGCCAGGAAGAGCCCTATGTTCCTGCGGAATGCCGGTTCGTGGCTCATCGTGACATCATCCTGATTTCCTTCCCGGCTCCTGATCCTCCGATCCGATTCGACCGCCGTGGCGAAGCGCCTGGCGGACACGCGTGACGAGGTAAGCTGTGCTAAGCGCCCGGCCTCCGACATACGATACGAACGCGGCCGTGACTCCCACCCAACCGATCCACCACCCTCCGACCGTGAACAGGATCGCGATTGCGCTTACCTCGATCGCCGTGGCCACCGTGATCGGTCGCGTGATGCGCGACTGCATGAGGGTGGCCCGCTGGAAGGACAACAGCACGGACAGGGCCGGCAGAATCACCAGTATCCGCGTGGGCGTGATCGCGAACGCCGCCAGCTCCGTCGAGAGCCCGGAGATCGTGATGAACCACACGTCGGCCAGCGGTGTGAACGCTACCGCCGCCAGGCCGGCCGTGGCGGCCAGCCCCAGAACGGCCCCGAAGCGCGCCAGCTCGGGAAAATGCTCGTTGTCGCGACCCAGCAGGGCGATCGCCGCGTCCTGAAAGCTGAGCCCCAGGGCCCGGAAGATGAAGGACAGCGCATGCACCACCGGGAACACGGCCAGCGACTCGACCGGGAACGCCGCCCGACCCATGAAGAACGTGAGCATCGGGTGAACCATCAGCCCGATCACGGACGTGAGAAGCAGCGGGAAGTAGAAGTGAGAGATGCGCCGGTATCCGAGGAGCGGCGCGCTGGCGTCCACTCGATCCGGCCCCGCGAGCAGCTCACGGATGGCGCCCGAGGCCATCCAGCGGGCCGCGATCGCCTCGGTCACCACGGCGGCGGAGAGGGACGCGGCGCCCACCCACGCTCCGGGAAAGTCGGTCGCCAGGACCAGGATCACGGCCGTGGCGGACATCGCCGCCAGCCGGATCATGGTGCCCGTCGCCACCAGACGCGTCCGGCCCGAACGGATCAGTACACCCTGCACGAAACGTCGCATCCCGATGGCGGCGGGCCACGGTAGGAACAACCACAGAGCACCGTACGTCAGATCGGCGACCTCGGCTGGCAAGCCGATCAGCGTGCGCATCACGAAGTCGAACACCGACGGGATCAATACCGCGAGCAGCATCACGGTCGAGCCGATATTCAGGGCGTTCGCGAAGTTCCGAAGCTTCCGGTAGGTGCCGGCGTCCTCGACCAGGGCCGTGGAAGCGCTCATCAGCATGATGACCGGGGCCTCGATCAGGATGGCAAAGGCGAAGGCCACGCCGTGGGCGGCCAGGTTGTACTTGGGATCCGGCAGCCGGGCGATCACGGCTGCGAGGAACGGCCCCTCGGCCGCCATCATGAGCCAGGTGGCGGCCAGCGGCGCCCAGAATCGGAAGATATAGCGGTTCGAGAGGCGGTTCACGGGTTCACCCGGCCGTCAGCAGCAGGATGAGTATCGACAGCGTCCCGACCGACAGGCCCGTCGACACGACGACCGCGGTTGCGGAGGTCGCCACGCCATGGTCGTACCGCTCCGCGAACAGGTAGGCGTTGATGCCCGTCGGGAGACCTGCCATGAGCACGGCCACGGACGTCCACAACGGCTCCAGGTCGAACACGAGCGCGGCCAGTATCCACACGATCAGCGGCTGCAACAGCAACTTGCCGCCGATCAGGATGGAGGCCTCGCCAAGCGCGCCGGAGATGCGGTACCGCGCGAGCGTGGCGCCGAGCGCGAAAGTGGCGGTCGGAATCGCTGCCGAGCCCAGTGCCGCGACCACCGAGTCCACCGGACCCGGAATTCCCAGGTTCAGGAGATTGAACACCAGGCCGGCGGTGAGACCGACGACGATCGGGTTCCTGGCCATGGCCATCAGGGTAGGAAGCAGCAGTCCGCGGAGGTTCTTCTCACCGCCCAACCCCGCTTCGATCATAGCCGTGGCAGGTGGAAACAGGACGAGGTTCTGGGTCGCGACGATCAGGAAGAGAGGCACCGCCGCGTCCTCACCGAAAGCCGCCAGCACGATGGGGATCCCCAGGAGCACGGTATTCGAGTACGAAGCGGTGAGGCCCGCCAGGCCCTGCCCCTGCAGCGGTCGCCCGAAGCCGCGCCGCGCCACCGCCATCCCGAAGCCGAACACGATCAGTGCGGCCCCGTAGAAGGAGAGGAGGAACGCCCACTCCATCCGCTCGGGCAGCTGCGTGCGCGCCAGTGTGCGGAACAGCATCGCGGGAAGGGCGAAGTTGAACACGAACAGGGACAGGCCCCGCACCGCATCGTCCGCGAGCCACCGCAGACGGACCGCGGCGTACCCCACCACGACCAGGCCGAAGACCGGAAGAACCGCTTCGAACAGGGTCGACATTCAGAAAGGCTCAGCTGTATTCAGGTGTCAGCTTCTCCCGGACTCGCTCGAGCAGGGCTTTCGTGAGGCGGATTCCCTCGGGCTCGGCCAGGCGGACTCCCTCGTACTCGATTCCAACCCAGCCCCGGTAACCCGAATCGAGGACGATCCGGATCAGTTGTTCGTAGTCCAGGTTCACTTCCTCTCCCGCCGCGTCGAAGTCGTTCGTCTTGGCGGAAACCGCTCGCGCGTAGGGCATCAACTGCTCGACGCCGCGATAGTTGTCGTAGCGCTCGCTCTCGCTGATCCGGAAATTGCCGAAGTCCGGCAGCGTGCCGAGGCGCGGATGGTCTCCGGCCTCGATGACCGAGGAGAGCCACCGGCCGTTGCTCGACAGTCCACCGTGGTTCTCCACGATGACGTTGATGCCGTAGCCGGCGCCGAACCTGGCCAACCGATGAAGCCCGTCGGCAGCCAGGTCGCGTTGTTCGTCCCAGCTTCCTTCGCTCGCTGCGTTGACGCGGATCGAGTGGCATCCCAGAAGGCTGGCGGCCTCGACCCACCGGAAGTGATTCTCGACCGCCGTCGTGCGAGCCGAGTCATCAGGGTCGCCGAGGCGCCCCTCGCCGTCGCACATGATCAGCAGACTCTTCACGCCCTCCGACTCACAGCGATCCTTCAACGTCATGAGGTAGCCCTGGTCGAGGGCCTTGTCCTTGAAGAACGAGTTCACGTACTCGATGGCGTCGATCCCGTACTCCCGGCGTGCCACACGCGGGAAGTCGAGGTTGTCCAACTCGCCGTCGTACAGCGCCTTGTGCAGAGACCACTGGGCTAGGGAGATCCCGAACAGCGGTCCCGGGCCGTCCGGGCCCATAAAGCCGGCGCCGGGGGCCGGGCTGGCGAGCAGGCCTCCGCCGGGCGACGACCGACCGACCCGCCCCAGGAGCAGGCCGGCGGCGCCGGCCGTCATCTGCCTCACGAAGCGACGTCTGTCGAGGGACGGACGAAGTGGCCCCTGCCTGCCCATTGCGTCTCCTTGCCGGGGGATGTCCCGGCCGCGAGAATCCTTTACGGTACCTGACAGTGCCCGGAAACTACTGCCTCACACGCTCGGACACAGCGTCCGATTTCGATGGAGTCTCGACCGATGCTGATGGTTCTTCAGACGACCGCCGACGCAGGCTGGATCGCGACCGCCCGATCATGGCTCGCAGCACGCCCTGAACTCGAGACAGCCGTCGGAATCGTGGTCCTGCTTGCCGTGGCCTGGATCGCCAATTTCTTGGCCCGCCGTTACCTGGTGAAGCTCGTCGAGCGCCTTACCGCGAAGTCCGCCATCGACTGGGACAACGTGGTGGCCCACCACGGGGTGTTTCGGCGCCTGGCCCACCTGATTCCGCTGGCGATCGTCTACTACGGGATCGATCTCGTACCCAACGTCCCGCCGGGCGTCTACGACACGATCGAGAACATTGCCATGGTCCTCATGGTGTGGACCGTATTGCGATCGGCGGACGGACTCCTGAACGCGGTCGGCCAGATCTACGACGGGCTTGCGATGGCGAAGGACCGCCCCATCCGCGGGTTCCTGCAGCTGTTCAAGATCTTCCTGTACGTGCTGGGCGCGATCCTGATCGTGGCCATCGCCATCGGCCAATCACCGCTCGTGCTGCTGGGCGGCTTCGGGGCCATGACCGCGGTCCTGATGCTGGTGTTCAAGGACACGATCCTGTCGGTAGTGGCCAGCATACAGATCGCCAGCAACGACATGATCCGGATCGGCGACTGGGTCGAGATGCCGAAGTTTGGCGCTGATGGCGACGTCGTCGAAATCGCTCTCCACACGGTGAAGATCCAGAACTGGGACAAGACGGTCACCACCATTCCCACCCATGCGTTCAGTAGCGACTGGTTCCGGAACTGGCGCTACATGTCCGAGTCGGGCGGCCGCAGGATCCGGCGCGATCTGTACGTGGACCAGTCCACGATCCGCTTCCTGGAGCACGACGAGATAGAGGATCTCAAGCGGTTCGACCTGCTTCGCGAGTACCTCGCCGGGAAGGAGGCTCTGCTCACGGAGACGAACCGCCCGGTTGAGGAAGCGGGGGAAGATCCGGTCAACGCGCGGCGGCTCACCAACATCGGCACGTTCAGGGCCTACGTGTTCAACTACCTTCAGGCTCACCCCGAGATCAGGAAGGACATGACCCTCCTGGTTCGGCAGCGCGAGCCGACCCCCGACGGACTGCCGATCCAGATCTACTGCTTCACGGCAACGACGGCGTGGGCGGAGTACGAGGGCATCCAGTCGGATATCTTCGATCACATCCTGGCGATCATCCCGGAGTTCGATCTCCGGGTGTTCCAGCATCCTTCGGGCCAGGACCTGCGCGAGATCCGACTGGCCGGCGGGACCGGCGCGAACCGGCCCGCCAGCGACATCGAGGCTTCAGGCGGCCGTTGAGGACAGCCTGCCGGAACGCCGGTGGAAGGCCTGCAGGGAGACCCAGATAAGCGCCGCCACGACCAGGGTGGCGAGCCCGGCGAGCGTCGTCGTGAACGAGATCGCCAGTCCGCGCCACACGACCTGGGGCGAAACCTCGGCCGCGGCCGCGATCGCGTTGAGTGCTTCGTAGATCCCCTGGAACTGTCCCAGGATTCCGACCACGGCGGCGAGACCACCCCAGAACAGAATCGCGTTGATTCCGTAAGCCGTCCGTTCCCGATCTCCGGGCTCGTTGCGGACCAGGCGCCACACGCTGAGAGCCGTCAGAACGCCGATCGACAGCGCGATCAGGAAGAGTGGCCAGGAGTACATCCCCATCTGTTGGTAGAAGCCAGGCATCATGCACCTCCCCTTCTGTTGCTGTGTGTGATTCCGCAGTCGTGCTTCAGTCCGCGGCCATCAGGGCTTCGGCCTCGAAGCGGGCCACGGTTTCCGTCCTTCGGCTCAGCAGGTACCAGAGCAGTGACAGGAGTACGGCGGCCTGCAACGCCAGGATCGCCGTAGCCGTACCTTCGACGAGCCACTCGAACAGGTAGAGCAGTGAGGTCGAGGGGTCGTCCGTGCTCCGTCCGGCGACGCCGTACAGTCCGAGCCAGAAAGCGGTCAGGCCGACGAACACCTCCACGCCCGCTAGTCCGAGAATCCAATCCAGCCCTCGCCTCATGCGGCGTGAATCCTGGCGGGACCGGACGTAGGCGTCGTACAGCTTGAACGCGGACAGTAGCAGGGCCCCGACGGTGACCGTGACCACCGCCAGCAGCCCGGGGCCCGCGTTCGCGAACAGGTCCGGGGCGGGAAGCAGGACCCGGGATCCCAGGAGGAGAAACAGGAACAGGAGCACGAGGAGCGCCCGCTCCCAACGACGTCGCCCGGTTCCCGAGAAGCGACCCAGGAAGCGCTGTAGCCCCGCCGCATGTACGGTCGTGATCTCGCGCAGCGCGTCTCCCCTGGGTTCGAAGCGGCGGATTGCCTGCTCGCGTGCTTCCTCGGGAGAATGACCCCGCTCCATGAGCATGCGGCTCGTATCCTCGAGGTCCGCCGCGATCTCGAGGATCACCCTCGACCGGGCGGGCTGCGGAAGGTCGAGGCGTGCGTCGATTTGAAGCAGCACTTCGCGTTTCCAGCTCATGAGCCGCCTCCCTGGACTGCATTCTGAAAGGCGATCGCGAACTCATCCCACGCCTGAAGCAGTTCCGTCGTGTGTTTCGCGCCCTTCCTGGTCAACTCGTAGCTTTTCCGGCGACGACCACCTCCGTCTTCCGACCAGCTGCCGGAGATCAGTCCGGCCTTCTCGAGCCTGTGCAGGATTGGATAGAGCGTCCCGTGGTTGAAGCCGAACATGCCCTTGCTCCGCTCTTCGATCTCGAGAGCGAGCTGGTAGCCATGTCGTGGCCCACCCCGCAGCGAGCCCAGGATCAGGGCTTCGTTGCAGCTTCGAGAGAGATTGCTCGTATCAACCTGAACGCGACTCATGGCTTCCACATATCGAGTGTCTATATATCGACCATCGACATAATATCTGGAATCGACAGATCCGTCAACGGTGAAACGGCTGAGAGGTGGACCGCGTAGGAAAGTGCTCGTTGCCGGAGCGTTTCAGTGCGCCATATTCAGGCAGTCAAACTCACCCGGCATGCCGGGCACCCGAGCCTGAGATCGTGACATGAACGACAGCTACGCCCCAGAGCGGCGCGACGCCCCCGTCCCGGCTTTTCCCGAAACCACGAGCCGCTGGAAGCTGGTCCGCGACCTCGGAGTGTTCGAGTTGAAGCTGGCAGTGGACGGAGTGAAGGACCTGATCCTCGCTCCCCTCGCCCTGGCGGCCGTGGTCGCCGACATGGTCATGCCCGCCGAGAGCCGGGGCGCGTTCCTGAGAGCGGTGATCCAGATCGGCGAGCGCTTTGAGAAGTGGCTGAACCTGTACGGACTCAAGCGGGGGGAGCGCACGCACACCATCCTCGACGACGGCGGATCGGACCTGATCGTGGACTACCTCGAGAGCAAGACGCTGGACCTGCACCGCGGGATCAAGGACCGAAAGCACAACAAGCCCGAGAAGTGAGCAAGCCTAGATCTCGAGTTGGGTGCCCAGCTCGATGACCCGATTCGGCGGCAGGCGGAAGAAGTCAGTCGCTCCAAGGGAGTTCCGTGACATCGCCGCGAACAGTCTCGCTCGCCACAAGTGAATGAGCGATCCCCTGCCAGGGATCAACTTCTCCCTGCCCAGGAAGTAGGACGTCTCCATCGGTTTGAACTCGATGCCCGCCGCAGAGGGACACTGGGCGAGTGCGGCCGGTATGTGCGGATCCTGGCTGAAGCCGTAGCTGACCGTTACGGCAAAGAAGCCAGCCCCCAGGTCCTCGCACCGAATCCGCTCCTCGCGCGGTACATAGGGGATCTCCTCGGTTACGACCTGAAGCAGAATCACTCGTTCGTGAAGCACCTTGTTGTGCTTCAGGTTATGGAGAAGCGCCGGCGGCGTCTGCCGAACGCCCGAGTGCATGTAGACGGCCGTGCCCGGTACCCTGTGCGGAGGATGTTCCGTCATGTTCCGCACCAGGAGATCGACAGGCAGACCCCGCCCTTTGAGCTGCCGACCCAGCAGATTGCGTCCGGTGCGCCACGTCGTCATCAGAGCCAAGATCCCTGCAGCCACGACGAGCGGGAACCAGCCCCCGTGCGGAATCTTCGGGAGATTGGCGCCCCAGAAAGCGAGATCCACGAACAGGAATCCGGCCACGAGGAGCACGACGGTCCACTTCGGCCACCGGAATCGATGCAGGGCCACGAACCCGAACAGCACCGTCGTGAAGACCATGTCGGTCGTTACCGCCACGCCGTAGGCCGCAGCCAGGCGACTGGAGGAGCGGAAGCCAAGCACCAGTCCGATCGAGGCGATCATCAGCACCCAGTTTATACCCGAGATGTAGATCTGGCCGATCTCTCTGCCCGATGTCTGCGTAATCCGCATCCGGGGCAGATATCCCAGCTGGACCGCCTGGCGAGTGAGCGAGAAAGCGCCTGAGATCACCGCCTGCGAGGCGATCACGGTAGCGACCGTCGTGAGTCCGACCAGGGGGAACAGGGCCCAGCGCGGAGCCATCATATAGAACGGTTGCTCGATCGTCTCGGGGTGCGCGATGATCATCGCTCCCTGACCGAAGTAGTTGATCAGCAGAGCCGGCAGCACGACGACGAACCACGTCAGGCGAATGGGGCGCCGACCGAAATGCCCCATGTCGGCGTACATGGCTTCGCCCCCGGTCACGACCAGGAACACGCTTCCGAGAACCAGCAATCCGAGCCACCCGTTGCGCTGGAAGAAGGCGATCGCATGCGCCGGGTTGATCGCCCTGAATACGGCCGGATTGTCGGCGATGTGCGTTGCTCCCAGGACCGCCAGGGTCACGAACCAGATGAGAACGATCGGGCCGAATAAGGACCCCACGCGGGCTGTCCCGTGCCGCTGGATCGAGAAGAGTCCGAACAGGATCGCGACCGTGATCGGGATCACGTACGGACCGAAAACCGGTGTCGCTACCTCGAGACCCTCGACCGCGCTGAGCACCGAGATCGCCGGAGTGATCATGCTGTCGCCGTACAGGAGCGCCGCTCCGAACAGACCGGCGAGCACAAGCCACTTCTGGGCCCCCCTGGCCTCACCCCTCTGCGGCGCCACCAGAGCCGTGAGGGCCATGATTCCGCCCTCTCCCCTGTTGTCGGCCCGCATGACGAAGCCAAGGTACTTGACGGAGATGACGAGAATCAGGGACCAGAAGATGAGTGACAGGATACCCAGGACGTTGGCAGCTGTCCCTGCAATCCCATGAGACGAGTGCAGCGACTCGCGCAAAGCGTAGATTGGGCTGGTCCCGATGTCGCCGTATACGACCCCCAGCGCCGCGAGGGACAGGAACGCCAGGTAGCGCCCGCGTGGTGGATCGGCTCCGTGCAGGGTCTGGCCGCGCGGATCGCTGGTCGTCGGCTCCGTCAATCGAGTTTCGTCCTCTCGAGGATCCACTCGGTGATCATCTCGAGGGCCGCGGGCGAGAACGTCTCTTCAATGCCCGTGTACTCCGCAGGCAAGCCCGTCTCCGCCGTCTGGAACAGGTGATTGAGTCCGGGAAGGACGTCTGCCGTGACGTCCGGGTTTCCCCCCTCCCGCAGCGCTTCCTCGACCAGTACCAGGTTCTCGGTGGGAGGGACCTGCGTATCCTTCTCGCCGTTCAGGGCCAGCACCGGAATCGACAGGTCTCGAAGCGCGGGAAGCGGATCGTACACCAGGAAGTACTTCATCCAAGGAGAGAGAAGCCACCGGATCTGGCCCTCGGCCGCGTCACCCGTGAGGCCGGCGTCCGCCAGGATCGCCCGGGCCTGCTCGGCCGCCACGCTGTCGTTCTCGGCCACGACGGCCACGTCGAGCACGCTCTCCTGGACCTCGGCGCGCTCCTCGATCACCGTCTCGGGCAGGCCCGCTGCGCGGTTCATGGCCTTCGCCTGCATCACGAGCAGTTCCCGGCCATTCACCCCCGTGCTTGCCAGCAGCACGGCGAACGCTACGTCACCACCCCGGTTCGCTACCATCGGGGCCACGATCGCGCCCTCGCTGTGCCCCACCAGCCCGATCTTCTCCGGGTTCACTTCGGGTCTCGCCTTCAGGAACGCCACCGCGGCCCGGGCATCGCTGGCGAAATCGGGTGTGGTCGCCACCGCGAAGTCGCCCGTGGAGGCACCGATCCCGCGATCGTCAAATCTCAGAACCGCTGATCCGCTTCGCGTGAGGTAGTCGGCGAGAACCAGGAACGGACGGTGCCCGAATACCGTTTCGTCCCGATCCTGGGGACCGGATCCCGAGATGAGAACGACGGCAGGGTGCGGCCCGTCGCCAGCCGGGATCGTGAACGTTCCGGCGAGCCGGATGCCGGCCTCCGGATTCTCGAACTGCACGTCCAGCGCCTTGTAGGGATACGGCGGCTGCGGCTCCTGAGGTCGTTTCGGCGCCAGCGCCTGCGCGTCCGTTCGCTCCAGGAGAAGGGGCAGGCTCGCGCCTCCCTGCGCCCAGCTTCCGTCAATCCTGTTACCGTCGTCCGAGAACCGACCCGTGAATTCGCCGCCCGCCATCGCGAACTCGAATCGGACGGAGCCATCCTCGCCCTCTTCGACCGCCGACAGGGCGAGACCGTACGCTCCCTGGTCCGGGCTGTCCATCGTGCCCGACAGCTGACCCGCATCATCTCCCACGATATGGAATACGAGGCGCAGCTCCTGCCCGGCCGCGTCCAGCGTTCCGACCCACGAGCCCGTCACACGGGCCGCGCCCTCGAGCTCCTGTGCGTCGGCGAAACCCGCGCCCGCCAGACTCAACGCCGCGACGACTCCTGCTACCCGTGCCATGGTTCGTCCCGATCTGTTCACAATGGCCTCGATGCAGTGCGAGGGACGCCGCCATGGCGCCCCTCGGCGTACGAGGGACAACGGATTCGCTGTTCCTACTCGTCTTCGTCCGCCGCCAGCGCCAGTTCCAACGGAAGCACCTGGCCGGCCTGGTTGAAGTTGCCCGTGAGGCCTCCCTCTTCGTTCAGCGTACCGTCGTAGCCGCCACTGCCGGGAATCTCGCAGCCCGAGATGTGCAGACCTTCGGCATCTACCGTAGTCTCGGTGCAGGCGATCCCTGCCGCCCCTTGCGTCGGAACGTCCAGAGTCGTGCTCAGCGCGCCATCTTCACCCTCGACGACCTTGAAGACCAACTCGATCTGCATGCCGTTGGGCACACTCAGCGTGCCGGCCCAGTCTCCCGCCATCGTCGTTTCCTGGGCCTGCGCCGGCGTGAACACCGCTACGCTGGTTATGGCCACGAGTGCCGCGATCGTCGCTCGTCTCAGAATCATGGAATTCTCCTTTTGTGTAGTCACCCACGAGGGGCTTGGGTCTGTTAGAATCCGGTGACTTCCGGCTCCTTCTGGAGCTTGACGGCGTCACCGTACGCCAGGATCTCGGATGCCGATCCCATCACGTACGAGGTCGCGAAGCGCAGGTTCACTATGGCGTCGGCTCCGGCCCTTTCGGCCTCGGCCACCATTCGGTCCAGCGCCTGCTCGCGTGACTCGGCCATCATCTTCGTATACTCGCTGACCTCGCCGCCTACGATGTTGCGGAACCCGGCGATGATGTCCTTGCCGACATGGCGCGCGCGGATGGTATTGCCCCGGACGAGGCCCAGGGTCTGTGTGATTCGGTGACCCGCGACGGTCGCCGAAGGCGTGATCATCATCGTTCGATCTCCTTGTATGGATCGGACTGACTCACGAAGATCCTGTGCCGCAGCACGGATACCAGCAGCATGACCAGGCCCACGATCAGGGCCAGGATGCTCCATTTCACGAAGGTCGGCAGGTCGGCGTCAGCCATCAGGTCCTTGACGAAGTACCACGCGCCCCACGAGCCGACCAGGATGGCGCCGAGCGAAACGAGAATCCACGCCACGCCGCGTTCGAAGCGGCTGTAGACACTGTTCCAGTACCCGTCCCACATTTCCTCCGGCGCATTCCGAAGTCTCATGTTCGCCGTCACCTCCTGGAGATTCGAGAGACGATCCCATTCGCCTCGCAGCTCCGGGTTGTCCGATAGCATGCGCTCGAGCTCGACGCGCTCAGCCGGCTTCAGCTCGTCGTCGAGCGCCCGCATCAGAAGTTCTTCGTTTCGGCCGATCCGGCCCTTGTCGTCTGTCATTCGAGGCCTTCCAGCCGCACCGCGAGTCTCTGCCTCGCGGCATACAGTCGTGACATCACCGTGCCCATCGGCACCTCGAGCAGCTCGGCGATCTCCCGGTACTTGAGCCCCTCGAATTCCTTCAGCACGAATACCTCTCGCTGGGCAAGCGGCAGTTCCCGGATCGCGGACTCGAGTCGATCTCGAAGTTCGTCGGTCGCCCGAACGCGCTCCGGGTCGTCGACGGAGGCTCGCACCGTCGCCTCGGCGACCAGCCAGCCCCCGGCGCGTTCCAGCTTCCTGCGGCGCGAACTTGTGTCACGCGTGAAGTTGTAACACAGGCGCCTGAGGATCTGGTACAGCCACGGGTAGAACGGTCGCTCTGGATCCAGGCGGGCACGTGCCTTGAACGCACGGACGAACGCTTCCTGCGACAGGTCCTCCGCGTCCTGCGGCGATCCGACCATGCCGAGGGCAGCGTAGTAACACCTTTGCATATAGTTAGACACGAGCTCTCCGAACGCGGCTGTCTCCCCCGCCTGGGCTCGACGTACGAGGATGGCTTCGGCCGTCTGGCCAGCATCTCGTTCGCGCTCCAACTCCGTCCTGGTTCGGTTCACGGGGCGCCCATCGGCTCCCTTCCGTTCACAGTTACCCGTCCGTGCCGACTTTATTCGGCTTTCGCGGAGACAAACCTCCGGTGGAGCACAAGTACGAGCAGAACGGCCACCACGCCTACGATCGCGACGAGCTGAAGCAGTCGTACGAACAGCTGGTCCACAGCACGTGTCAGGGCTCCATCGATGCTCACGACGGCCTGTGCGATCGACGCATCGAGACGAGTGACGGCTCCCTGGATCTCGTCCTGCATGATCCTGTCGAGTTCCGCCATCGCGGCTTCGCGCTCGGGCGTGATCCCGGCGAGGATCTCATCGGTGGCACCGGCCACAGATCTCTGGAGGGCGTCCTCGAACGCCATGCGGTGTTGCTCGATCGCCTCCAGGAGGATGTCCCGTTGCTCGTCAACGAGGTCTGGCGCGTTCAACAGGAACGCGTTCAGCGTCTCCATTGCCTCCAGCTGGTTCAGGATCTCCAGGTAGATCGCCGAACGCTCTGGATCTGCCATCTCCGCCATCATGAGCTCGGCCTGCCAGCGACCCGAGCGGGGCAGCAGCTCTGCGTAGATGTTGAGACGGTGGCTCATGTCCTCCAGCAGCTCGGTCATGCTGCCCACCGCCTGCAGGCCCGAGATCTGGTCCTGTCCCAGGTAGCTGGCGAGGAGCTCCACGGGCGAGGGGCGGAAGAAATAGGGGTTGGTAAGCGGGTGCTCGGTGGCGAACTGCCGGATCTCAGCACCCAATCCGGGGCCCGGTTTCTGGCCGGAGAGCTCCACCGCTCGCTCCAGTTCGCCAGAGATGAAGCGCGCCGCCTCGACGGCGAGGTGCTGCTGATCGCCAAACAGGTTCCTGCCCGCTCCGGTCTCGAAGTAGTCCCGCATTTGCCACGTGAGTACCCAACTGTCGATCCACGCCATCAGCGGGTCGGGGAGCGTGGCCGAACGATAGATCGCCGGTATCGCGTAGCTCTTCCACAGCAGGGCGTTCCGGGCGACCGTCCGATCGGACGTGAGGCGAAGGATGCTGTCGGCAGCGATTTCTACGGTCTGCGAGAACGTCATGGCGTACTCGGCAGCGCGGATGCGGATCTCCCGTGACGGCACGTCGACACCCAGGCTCTCCTGGAAGCCCGTCTGCCGCGGCGCCGCCGTCGAACACGCCGCGAGCCCCACCACAAGCAGAATGAGGGAATACTGAACCGGTCGGACCCGACACCGAAGTGGGGCTTTACGCGTTCTCATTGGGACTCCGGGGATTCGTGTTACGAATAATCCAGAATCTTAACGTCTGAACACGGTTGGCGCGCCAGTCGGAACAAGCGGGGCCGCTGGAGGGTCTGGAATCGTTCAGCGGCGCTTGGGACGCCGCGAGTCACGATCGTGAGGAGGTTGAATGCCAGGATTCACGTCTGTCGGTCGCTCGTGGTTCGGTCTGGCGGCCGCGATGGCCTTTCTCGTCGCTGCCGGGGATGCGCGGGGCCAGCAGGCCCAGCAGAGTCCCTGCGCGGACGAAGCGCATCGCCAGTTCGACTTCTGGGTGGGCACCTGGGAAGTCACCAACGCGCAGGGCGACGTCGTCGGCACCAACGAGATTACGTCGATCCTCAGAGGCTGCGCACTGCTGGAGGAGTGGCAGAGCGCCGGGCCCTATTCGGGGAAGAGCCTCAACATCTATGACGCCGCCAACGACAAGTGGCACCAGACGTGGGTCGACAACGGCGGTCTCCTGCTCGAGCTCGACGGCAGGCTCGTGGACGGCAGCATGGTGATGAAGGGCCACCGACCCGGCCAGGACGGAACGGAACAACTGCACCGGATCACCTGGGAACCGCTCGAGGGCGGCGACGTCCGGCAGACCTGGGACACGTCGGCGGACAGCGGACAGACCTGGACCACTCTCTTCGACGGTCGCTACACGCCCAGGGAGTAGGTCAGCCCTCGGGCTCCTCGACCCTTCCCATCGCCTCGTGCAGGAGCCGGGCGGCGAGCACCGCCGTCCGGTCGCCCTGGTCCAGGGAAGGATTCACCTCCACGACGTCCATCCCCACCAGTCGCCACGGCGCTTCCTGGATGAGAGCCAGTGCCTGACGAGGCGCGATTCCGCCGGGTACCGGGTGCGAGACGCCGGGGGCGTAGGCCGGATCGAACGCGTCCAGGTCCACCGTCAGGTAGACCGGTGCACCATCGGGGATGTGTGACAGGTCGGACGGGCGAAACGACAGATCGCGGGCCTCGAGAATCGTGAGTCGGCCGGCGTGCCGCCGCGCCACCTCCAGCTGCGGCTGGTTGAGCGTGCGGATCCCGATCTGAGTCAGCGACGCGACGTGCTCCATGTCGAGAATGCGGGCTCCGACACACGCGTGCGACCAGCGATCGCCGTCGAACTCCGGGTACAGGTCCGGATGGGCGTCGATCTGCACCACGTGTACCGGCCCCTCGAGCACCTCCAGCGCTTCGACCAGCGGAATGGTGATCGCGTGGTCCCCTCCGGCAAAAAAGGGCACGGCCTCTCCGGCCAGCAGCTCCTCGGCCCGAAAACGGTAGTCTTCATGAGTTTCCTCCCACGAACCGCCGGGATGCCAGTCACCGACGTCGGACACCAGGCCGGCCAGATCCGCTCCCAACTCGGTCGTGGCGTTGTAGCAGCGACCGTCGTAGGCCAGTCGAATCCGGGACGGCCCCTCTGCCGGACCGCGGCGGAAAGTGGACTGCGAGTCGCACGGCAGACCGGCGAATACCAGGGGCAGAGTGGGATCGGACTCGACCGAGAAACAGCCAGCAAACGGAATCGGTGTGTCCATGTCGGTTCGCCTCTCCAGTTGGATAACCGAGCGATCAGCGCAGGAAGAACCCCTCCCGCAGGGGGTCCTCGGGATCGATCAGGAACTCGTGCCGACCGGTAACGTGGGCCGCTCCCGTGACCTCGGGAATGACCGCGGGAAGACCGCCCACCGTGGCTTCAGCCGCGATTCGAACGTCGAACGACGACCCGATGATGCTCTCGATCGTGATCGTCTCGCCTGCGGGCAGTTCACCGCGAAAGTGGTGGATCGCCGCCCGTCCGCTCACGCCAGTCCCCGTGGGACTCCGGTCCACTTCGCCCTCGGCGAACACGCACACGTTCCGGCTGTGGACGCCGGCCTCCCCTTTCTGAACGAAGATCGTCCCGTACAGGAAGTTGAGGTCGGGGTCGCCGTCCGGATGAACGATCTGGTACTGCTCCGTCACGGCTCGTTTCACGCGGCGGCCCGCGTCGATGAGCGCTGCGTAGGCCGCCGGCTCGATCGCGAGGCCTATGTCGGCCGCATTCACGTAGACGTAGAAAGCCCCGCCGAACGCGATGTCGCAGCGGACCGATCCGTACTCAGGCATTTCGACCGTGAGATCAGGTTCCAGGACGAAGGAAGGCACGTTGAGGAAGGACACCCGGGCAACGCGCGTTCCGTCGGGCTCGGTAGCCAGGTGGGCCGTCGCCGTCACGCGACCGGCGGGCGTGTCGATCTTCACGATCGGCTGCCCCGCGGTATCGGACTCCAGCGCCGCCGGATCCAGCAGGCCGCATTCGAGCCCTACCTTTACCAGGCCAATGATCCCGTGCCCGCACATCGTTGAGTAACCCTCGTTGTGCAGGAACAGCACTCCCACGTCACCGTCGGGGGTCACCGGTTCGGTCAGGATGCAACCGTACATGTCGGCGTGGCCCCTCGGCTCCCACATCAGAGCCCGGCGCAACGAGTCGTGGTTCTCGCGCGCGAACTGGCGCTTGGCGAGGATCGTCTCTCCCGGAATGTCGGGCCACCCGCCTGTGACCACACGGAGCGGCTCTCCGGCGGTGTGAGCATCGATCGTCTGCAACCGGCCCCAGTTCGCGGGAGTCTCGAATCGCCGGTCCATGTCAGAGTTGCACTGTTCTAGCCAGACCGGTCTCGGCCGCCCGCTTCATGATTCGGGATGCGGTGACGATGTCCTGTACGGCGTGCCCGACGGACTTGAAGAAGGTGATCTGGTCCACGCGGGTGCGTCCGGGTGACCTTCCCGCCGCCACGTCGCCGATCTCGGTCCAATCTTCGGAGCGTGTGACACCGGCATCGATTCCCGCCACCAGCTCGCCCGCTTCCTCGAGCGCCGCTCCGACCAGGTCCACGAAGACGGTGGCCTTTTCCACCGTGACAAGGTCCACTTCCCGCCGATCCAGGGTGAACGTGCCGATCGCGTTCAGATGGGCACCCGGGTCAAGCCGACGCCCGTCGAACACCGGCGTCGGAGAGTTCGTGGCCGAGCTGATCACGTGGGCCCCGTCCACCGCCTCGTCGGCAGAGGTCATGGGCTCGAGGCGGGCGCTGACCTCAGGCTGTAGTCGCTCGATGAACTCGACGACCTGGCGTTCGTCGAGTCCGAATACGCGGATCGTCTCCAGGTCCCGCACGGCATCCAGGGCCAGCAGTTGAGTACGCGCCTGCACTCCGGCCCCGATCAACGCGCCGATTCGGGCGTCCGGTCGGGCAAGCAGATCGGTCGCCGCCCCGACCGCGGCCCCGGTCCGCCATGCGGTGAGTGCTCCGCCGTCCAGGAGCCCGACCGGTTCCCCGGACACAGGGTCGAGCACCAGCATCAGACCCGTGACCACGTCTTTGCCCAGGTCTCGATTTCGGTTGAAGATCGACACGGTCTTCGCTGCCAGGCCCTCGCCCGGCACGTAGCCACCCATCAGCAGCGAAATGCCATCCACTTCGTCCACCGGCACCACGCCACGAGGCGGGGCGACGACCTGGCCAGCCGACAGCATGGCGAACGCCGACTTCATCGCCTCGACAGCGTCCCGCATGGGAAGCAGTTTGGGAAGATCGTGTGCAGCGACGGTGAGCAGTTTCATCGTGCGCGAACTATAACCCGCGCCACCGGCGCGCGTAAGGTAAATCGGGTGCGAGTACTCCATTTCAGCGACATCCATATCAGCCTCGGGCTGCGCCGAGTTCCTGTCCGCGACTGGCCCGGGAAGCGAATGGCCGGCGGAGTCAACTTCTTGCGAGGCCGTGGCCGGCGATTCGAAAGAGCGCTGGAGAAGCTGGATCGCCTGGCCGATTTCGCGAATTCAGGAGAGGTGGACCTGGTCGTGTTCTCGGGTGACTTCACCGCGATGGGAACGCGCGCCGAGTTCGCCACCTCCCGGGCCGCGATCCAGCCTTTTGTGATCTCACCGGCCGAGTTCGTGTGCGTGGCCGGGAACCACGACCTGTACACCCGAACGGTCGTGCGGGAAAAGCGGTTCGAGACGACCTTCGAAGGACTGTTGGAATCCGACCTGCCCGATTCGCGCGTCGACGGCCCGTGGCCTCTCGTACGGTTGCTCGGAGACGATGTGGCCGTCGTGGGACTGAACAGCGCCAAGCCGAATCCCATACCGTGGCGATCGAGTGGCCGGATTCCGCCCCGGCAACTGGAGGCACTGACCGACGTTCTCGCCCGACCCGAGCTCGAGGGTCGTTTCGTGTTCATCGTCACCCACTATGCGCCGTGTCTCGCGGACGGCGGCCCCGATACTCGGGCACACGGTCTGGAGAACGCCGAGGAGTTCCTTCGGGCCTGCGCGGTCGTCGATCGCGGCGCCATTCTGTGCGGCCACGTTCACGAGACGTATCGGGTGCGGCTTCCCGCGATCGGCCCGGAGGTCTTCTGCGCGGGCAGCGCGACGATGCACGAACTGGAGGGATTCTGGCTGTATGAGGTGGAGGACGGCCGTTTATCCGCCCGCCGCGGGCGCTGGACCGGGCATGGCTATGAAGTTGATCCCGGGTGAGCGAGCCGACGGTCAGTGAACTGCGGTTCCCGGCGGCTCCCGGCTCAGGCCAGGTCTCGGCTATTCTAGTCAAGCCACCCGAGTGCCACGCGTTGTACGTCCTCGGCCACGGCGCCGGAGCGGGCATGCGCCATCGGTTCATGGATGGAATCGCGGAGGCCCTGTCCGCGCATGGAATCGGTACGTT
>Ga0272441_10003884_pt1 | contig 27807 bp, 25 predicted proteins | sample SSMProp6N_FD_193582 | JGI IMG/M metagenome (GOLD analysis project Ga0272441, IMG submission 193582) | Marine sediment archaeal communities from Little Sippewissett salt marsh, Falmouth, MA, United States - SSM-Prop-6N | ecosystem: Environmental > Aquatic > Marine > Wetlands > Sediment ... | reverse complement strand
AAGCGGAAGCATCGTCTCGACCTGCGGCGTGCCGTAGGGCGCATCGAAGAAGTCGTCCTCTCGGGTCTTTGCCTTCGCGGCGTGGTCGCTCGCGACGGTATCGAGGATCCCTTCCCGGAGAGCGTGCCAGAGTGCTTCGCGATCGGATGCCTCGCGAAGCGGAGGGCCGATCTTGAGCAGCGGTCCTTGCTCAAGAAGGTCGTCGTGGGTAAGCGTCAGGTACTGGGGACACGTCTCGGCATAGACGTGGTACCCCTTCGCCCGCGCCGCAGCGACTTCGTCGATTCCGAGGGCGGCCGTCATGTGTGGGATGTAGAGCGGGCAGCCCGCGACCTGCGCCATCGCGATCGCCCGGTGGATCGCCTCGGCTTCAAGGATCGCCGGCCGCGTTTCGAGGAACGCCTCTTTTGGATCGGCGCCCGCCGCAAGCATCCGATCCTGCAGGTAGTCGGTACCGAGACCGTTCTCCGCATGCACGATACCAAGGCCGCCGGCCTGCGCTACGATGTCGAGCGTGCGCATCAGCTGGTAGTCGTCGGTCATCCACCCAAGCTTGGCATAGGTCATGAACATCTTGAACGACGTCACGCCTTCGCCAATCGCGTCCGGGATCTCCGCCGACTGGTTCGCGGGATCGAAGAGCCCTCCGTGCAGCGCAAAATCGATCACCGAGACGCTCTCCGCCTCCTCGCGGAACGCGTGGATTGTCTCGACAAGCCCGGAGCCCGGCTTGGCATACGCGTAGTGGATCACCGTCGTTACGCCGCCGTGGGCCGCGGAGATGGGAAGACTCTCCAGATCATCGAGATAGACCGGGTGGGTGTGCACATCGATGACGCCCGGAAGAATGTACGAACCTGTCGCATCGATGATCCGATCCGCCGCTTCCTTGACATCCCGATCGATCCGCTCGATGACGCCGGCGGAGATGAGAACATCGACGTCCCGGACACCGTCCGACGAGACGACCCGGCCGCCTCGAATCAGCACTCTGCTCACGATGCGCCTCCATCCCGCGCGAGCCGAGCGCGCGGAGGTTCGATTCTATCCACTCCCTCGCGTGTGCCTCAAACGCCGCTCCGAGACGGCGAGTGAACGGAGAGGAAGGCTTCGGTACCATCGACGCCATGATCGAAGCGACGCTCTGCTTCCTGCTCGACGGCTCCCCTCCCGCACGAATCCTCCTCGGTCTGAAGAAGCGCGGATTTGGCGAAGGGAAGCTGAACGGACTCGGCGGGAAGGTCAAGCACCACGAAACACCGCTTCGGACGATTCTCCGTGAGGTGAAGGAGGAATGCGGCCTCACGATTTCCGCCGATACGCTCCGCCCGATGGGAACGATCGACTTCTTCTTCCCGTTCCGACGCGCGTTCGATCACCACGTCCACGTCTTCCTGGCGGACGCCTGGGAAGGGGAGCTTTCCGAGACCGAGGAGATGGCACCGGCGTGGTTCCCCATCGATCAGATTCCGTTCGACGCGATGTGGGCCGACGACGCCCATTGGCTCCCGCTCGTCCTCGCCGGGCGGCGAATCGAGGCCGAATTCACCTTCGCCGAGGACAACAAAACCATCGTCGGTTTCGCCGTGCGCGAATCCTAGGGCTCCCCGATCGAGCGATCAGCGCGATCGTCCGCGTCGAACGAGAAGCGTCCCTCCGCGAACAAGGCGAGACAGGCATCCGCGATCTCCGGATCGTAGTGTGTGCCCCGGCGTTCCTCGACCTCCTCAAGAGCTGCGTCGATTCCCAACGCCGCGCGATAGGGCCGATGGGACGCCATTGCCTCCACGGTGTCCGCGACCGCGAGGATTCGGGCCTCAAGCATAATGTCCGCTCCGGTCAGCCCGCGCGGATAGCCGGAGCCATCGATGCGCTCGTGATGCTGTAGCACGATCTCGGCCAAAGGCCACGGGAACGCCGTGGCCTCCAGGATGTCGTGCGCGACCTGGGGGTGCGATTTGATGAGCGACATTTCCGTCTCCGAAAGCGAGCTCGGCTTGCTGAGGATCTCCGCGGGGACGGCCATCTTCCCGATGTCGTGGACGAGGCCGGCGGCACGTACGGCGTCGACGCGATCCGTGGAGAGATCCATCCGCTCGGCAATCGCCACCGCAAGATCGGTCACCCGACGCTGGTGCCCGGCTGTGTACGGATCCCTCGTTTCCGTGGTTCGGCCGATCGCCTCGATCGTGCCGGCCAATGCCCGACGCAGCGCAAACTCCGCCTCAACGAGCGCCGTCACGTCCGTTGTCGCGACGAGCACCCGCTCGAGCGTCGTCTCGTATCCAGGAAGGACGACCCAGCGGAGGGAGATGTTCTTGCGCGCCCCGGAGAGCGTCAGATTGGTTGTCGTCCCCTCGAAGAGCGTCTCTCCCTTCCAGATGGTCACCAGCTGAGCCACGATCGAAGAGCCGGCTTCCGCGTCCATGATGCGCTGGAGCCCGGCAAGAAGGTCCGTCTTCGACGTTGCTCCGTGCAACGTCACCGCCGCCTCGTTGACGTCGATCACTCGAATCGCGCGGACCACGTCGCCCAGCACGCGCGGATGATCGCCGAGATAGGCTTCCAAGTCGCGGACCCCGGACGCCCTCAATTCGTCGAGGCTCGCCTTTACCCTTGAGTAGTCTTCGACCCAAAGGGGAACCGGCGAGTTCTCGAAGAGTGCCTCGTACTCCTTCTCTCGTCGTTCGAGCGCTTGCTCGATGCGCCGGTGCTCCTCCGACTCGATCGTCAGGGCGATGAGGGATGCGACTTCACCGGCGAATTCCTCATCCTCGAGAGTCCATTCCTTCGTTCGTCCCACCGTCTCGAGGCAGATGTCGCCCACCATCGTGCCGCCCAGTCGAATCGCGGCATCCAGCACCGAACGCGCGCCTTCGTCCGGCGATCGTTGTGCCAGGAAGATGGATGTCCGTGGGTCCTCCCGATCGTTGTCTACCGCAATCGATCGTCTTCGATCGAGTTCCTCGAGAAACAATCCGATCTCTTCTCGTCGGTAGGACTGATCACAGGAATGCTCGCTGGAAGCTCGATCGTAGAGATCCTTACAGCAGACCCTCTCGCCGGCTTGATCAAAGAGCCAGACGCTCGTGCGATCGACGTCAAGCGCCTGAGTACACGTTTCCGTGATGACGCGGAAGGCCGCATCCAAGTCGCCACGGGTCACACTTCGTTCGGTGGCCAGCTGCAGAAGGGCGGCGCTCCGAGCCTGCGCGCGTGCCCGACGCTCCGCTTCCTTGGCCTGCAATGCCTTTCGCTCGGTGATGTCCATCGATATCGAGACGAGGCCGATCGGCTGTCCCGACTCGTCGAGGACGGGCACGCTGTCCACCTCCGCCGGGAAGCGGGTCCCATCATGGCGAAGCAGTGTGTACTCCGTCAGTCCCTGGGAGCGTCGCTCTTCGAGGGTCTGTGCGATCGTCTCGCGAGCCCTGGCAACATCCTCCTTCAGCACGTAATCCGCGAAACTCCGTCCAATCTGTGCGTCTGCCCCGCCACTCGTACCGTGCATCCGCGCGAAGCTGTCGTTGCAGAGAAGAATCTCTCCCTCGAGATTCACGTAGAGCATCGCAAACGGCGACAGTTCAAACAGACGGCGAAACCGTTCCTCGCTCTCCCGCAGTGCCCCGGTCTTGCGGGTCACCTCCTCTTCGAGATGCTCCCGATACCGAAGGTTCTCCTCGGCGAGCCGCCGCCTCTCGTCGACGATCTCCTTGACCCGCAGTGCGCGCTCGACGGCCGATTGGATCGCCATGCGAGAGACGGGCTTGGAGAGGTAGTCAAACGCCCCGCGCCGAACGGCAATCGCCGCCGTATCGACCGTCGGCTCCCCGGTGATGATGATCACTTGGATGTCTTCGGAGACTGCGTGGATCCTCTCGAGCAGGGTCAGGCCGTCAACGCCGGGTAGAATGACATCGCTGACGACTACGTCGGGCGTCGATCTCTCGATCGACTCCAAGGCTTCCGCCGCCTCTGCTGCCGTGTCAACCTCGTGACCGAGATCCTTGACGAACTCTCCGAGTGTCTCGCGGATGCTTCGTTCGTCATCGACAATCAGGATCCTACCCATCCTCGTCCTTTCCCCTCTCGGACTCCTTGGAGCTCTCTTCGGTCGCAAGCGGTAGGTCGAGGATAACCCGCGTGTAGGCTCCGAGCTCGCTCTCCACCGACATTCGCCCATGATGCTCTTGGACAATCCCATAGCTCACCGAAAGGCCGAGCCCCGTGCCGCGCTCGCGCGGCTTCGTCGTGAAGAACGGATCGAAGATGCGATCGATCGTCTCCTCCGAGATCCCCGTGCCTTGATCCTCGATGATCGTCCGGACGACGGTTCCGCCGTCGGTCGGCATCGCCTGCGCCGCGATGCGGATCCGCTTGTCGGCATCGCCCTCCGGGTAGCGATCGTTCAGCGCATCTCGTGCGTTGGTCAACAGGTTGAGCAGCACTTGCTGGATCTGCTGGCTACGGCACTTGATCTTCGGCAGGTCCTCGGGCACATCGAGGTCGACGCGAATCCTGTCCTTGGCCAGCATCTCCCCAACCAGCGACATCGCAGCCGACAGGATGTCCACAGGACGCGCTGGGCTGTACGATTCCTTCTCCCGCCGGGCGAAGGAGAGAAGATTGCGCACGATCTCGGCGACACGCTCTCCCTCCGACATGATCGAGTCGGCAAACTCCTTCAGCCGTCCATTCTCGACTCGTGCGCTGATCAGTTCCGCGTAGTTGATGATTCCGGTTAGTGGGTTGTTGATCTCGTGGGCTACGCCGCTGGCCAGCGTGCCGATCGACTCGAGCTTCTGCGTCTGACGAAGCTGCGCTTCGAGTTCCTGCCGCTGCTCTTCGGACTCCCGCTGTGCGGTGATGTCTTCGATCGTTCCCTCGTAGAAGAGGGCATTTCCCGCCTCGTCACGGACGATGATCGCGTTCTCCCGCAGGATCAGCCTCTTTCCATCCTTCCGGAGCCAGACAGCCTCGTGCCCGTCGACACGTCCTTCGCGCTCGATCCGCTGCTTGAACTCCGATCGGGGATTCCCCGGATCGTAGCCTTCCTGTTCGAGGTTCCGCTCGGCAAGCTCTTTGACCGAGTCGTATCCAAGCAATCGCACCAGCGCTGGGTTCGCCGCGAGAATCCGCCCGTCAGGCGTCGTCTGGTAGATGCCGAGCGCTGCGTTCTCAAACAACGAGCGATGCTGCGCCTCGCTCACGAGCAGCGCTTCTTGGGCTTGCTTGTACTCGGTGATATCACGCGCCACGCCTTCGATCGCGATGATCGTTCCATCCTCGCCGCGAATCGACACGCATTGATCCTCGACCCAGACGGTGTGTCCATCCTTGTGCAGCCACCGCACATCGTGTGTCCCGGCCGCATGCTTCCCCTGAAGCATCTCTTCCAGATGCTGCCGATCCTCCGGGTGGACAACCTTCAGACCAAGCCGCGGGTCAGCGTAGTACTCCGCCGGCGTATACCCGGATATCGCGTAGACCGCCGGGCTGATGAACTCGAATTCGGGGGAAGGAACCAATCGATATCGATAGATGACGTCCGGGGCATTCTCGAGGATCCGTCGCAAGCGCCCTTCGCTCTCCGCGAGCGCCCGGTAGGCTTCGATGCGCTCGGTGTCATCGATGCAGACGCCGATCCAGCGACGTGGCCGATCAGACCCCAAGAAGACGGGCACGCCGCGATCGATCCAATGTCTCCACTCGCCGCTGTTGCTGCGAACGCGATAGGCCTCGTGGATAGGGTGGGTCTCCACACGGTGCCGCTCGACGGCACCCGTCAGCCGTGCTTGATCCTCCGGATGGATGAGATTGATCCAGCCTCGGATCGTGCGCGGGATCTCGCCGGTGCTGTACCCGAGCGCCTCATCGATGTCGCCGAACCACTCGAGCTCATCGGTTTCGATGTCCCATTCGTAGATCAGGTCGCTCGCCACATCGGCGGCAAGACGGAAGCGCTCTTCGGCCCGCTGCTCAGGACTGACATCCTCGAATGCGACAACGACACGATCTCCCGGAATCGGGAACGCGCGGATGCGGTAGCGCCCTTCGATTCGCTGATCGGCGTAGGCAAGATCCTCGATTCGGACGACTTCGCCGGTTGCATGAGCCCTCAAGCACGATCGTTTGAGCACTCCACCCGTGAGCCCAGGCCAAATCTCGTCGAACTCCAATCCTTGAAACTTGTCAATGCCAACCCCTGTCAGCCGCTCCGCTTCCGGATTACACTCGGAGAGAACAAGTCGGTCTGGCGGTTCGATACGGTAGATGAACATCCCCGACGGAATCGCTTGGATGATGTCATCGGCCATCTTTCTCGCACGCTCCGCCTCCTCGCGAAGCGTCGTATCCATGACGGTTCCGAGAACCGCGGGCTCTCCCTCGTACTCGATCGGCCGCGCCATGACCTCGCACGGGACGCTCGAACCGTCCTTTCGAGCGCCTTGAAAGCGGAGCGGCTGGTTCAACGCTGAACCTATGAGCATGTCCTGAACGAAAGCCATCCCAGCGGGATGGTCGTCCGGGCGTGTGAGATCAAGCGGGCCGAGGCGGTCCGCCAACTCCTCGGGCTCATACCCGAAGATCGCCCCCAACGCCGGGTTTGCATACTTGAATGTTAGGTCCTGGACGATGAACACACCAACAGGCGACCCTTCCGAGAGCAGCCGAAACTGTGCCTCGCTCGCTCGCAGCGCGTGCACCGTCTCCTGCAGTTGGGCCTCGGCCACTCGTCGCCCGGCCATCTCGCGATCAAGATCGTCGCGCGAGGCGGTGATCTCCTGAAGGCTCTCCGCCATCCGGTCGAAAGCCTTCGCGAGATCGCCCATCTCATCATGTCGCTTCAGCCCAATGCGATGGCCGAAATCACCTTCGCCGATCCTCGCGGCGCCCGCGAGGATCTTTCGAAATGGACTCGTCAGCCGCCACGCCACAGCCATTCCAAGGCTTGAAAAGCCGACAATGGCGCCCAACACGGCAATCTGCCAGATCATCCGGATTCGACGGATTGGTGCGAAAGCCTCCGCTTCGTCGATCTCCGCGATCAGCGCCATCTCGCGATCCGGAAGCCATCGGAACGCGCCGAGCACGCGCACTCCGCGGTAGTCGGTGTACCACGCAACCCCTGTCTCACCGGCGAGGGCCCGTTGTACGCCCTCGCTGTAGGCTGCGCGGCGCAGCGCATAGCCTTCTTCGAACAGAGGCTCGGTCACGAAGAAGCCGTGGCGGTTGACGAGGTAGACATCCTCCGAGTCGTGGCCGCCCGCCGCCGCCGAGACGATCTCGTCGATGACGGACAGATCCACACGCCCAACGAGCACCGCCGTCGTGCTTCCCGCCTCGCGCGCGATCGGCGTGGCGACGTGCAGCGCCAGCCTCTCCAGCGACGGTGTGTACTTGACGTTGTCGACGATTGTCATTCCAAGCCCGCGCTCGAAGTACTCTTCGCCAATGCGGAACGTCCCCACCTGATCGGGTTCGGTCGAAACCACAACGCGGCCGGTGCTTGCGTCGACAACGGCGAAGGTCTCATAGAGCCCCTCCACGCGAAGATGAGGCAGCAAGTGGACATTGAGAAGTTCGGTGGAGAGTGTCACGTCCGGCGCAGCCTGCTGTTCTGTCTGCGCGATGACTGCCGTCGTGAGATCGACGACAAGCGGTCGTTGCGCGATGCTCTCGATCATCCGTTCAAGACTGTGGACCCATCGGTCCAGCTCCCTTGCCTGAATCGCGGCGATCACTGACAGATGCTGGGTCAGTTCTTCCTCGATCGCCTGCTCGGCGCTTCGGGTCGATACGTAGGACAGAATCCCCACGGGAAGGGTGCTTAAGACAAAGAAGGCAACCGCCAACCGAAGGGAGAACCTCATGGACCCTCGTCTTCAACAGGGTCGACAAACTCGAGTGTATAGGCCGCGGCCTCATCGAAGGACGGGTCGAGGATCCCTGCGTGTCTCATCATCTCCGCCATGGCGCTCCATTTTGCCACGGTCATCCCGCCAGGTCCCACGTCGCCCGCATGGATGAACGGAAGGCACAACGCAAGGATCTCGCGCTGCTCGGCCGGGTCAAGGCTTGGATCCCATTGCAGCGCCATCATCGCCCCTTCGTCGGGATGTTCGAAGACCCAGGTCCAGCCGTCGAGTAGCGCCGCGACCACGCGCTGGACCAACTCCGCGTCCGCCTCGACCAGATCGCGGCGCGCAATCAACACATCGCCATAGGCATGAACACCGTAGTCCGTCGGGTAGATCACGGTGATGTCGTGCCCGTCCGCGCGCGCCCGGCGTACCTCATTCGTGAGGTACCCACTCCACGCGTCGTACGCTCCGGAGTACAGCTCGCCCAGATCGTAGCTCGGTGGTCCGATTTGGACATCCCCAACTGTCAGGCCGACGCGGGCAAGCATCGCGGGGATCACATAGCTCGTCGGAAACGACATGACGCGCTTGTCGAGCAGATCCTCGGGGCGGCGAATGCCGCTCTCCGAGAGAGAGAAGATGACCACCGGGTCGATCTGGAAGATTGCCGCGACGGCCACGGTCGGCACCCCTGCTTGGACGAGCGCCAGATGCCGACTGGGATCCGCAAGGGCAAACTCGTACGCACCGTCGCCCAACGCCACCAGCACATCTTCCGATGCAGCCCCGTCGATCAACTCGACATCGAGGCCTGCTTCCTCGAAGAAACCGTTCGCCTCCGCGGCATAGAGGCCGGCGAATTGCGCGCTGTGGAGCCACTTGAGATGGATTCGCACGGAATCGAGCCCAGCAACCGGACGCACGAACACGACAATCGGGGCCATGACAAGACCCAGGAGAATCAGCCGCCGCACGCTATCGCCTCCCTGTCACCCCGTGACGCAACTATAGCAGAACAGACCGGGAGAGGGCTCGCGCGACCGCGGCATTCCCAATCCCCGCCGATGCCGCCATACTGCTCCGACTCGGAGAATGCGCTACCCTGTGCGCAAGACATCGTCTACGCATCTGGAAGGAGCTGCGGGTGAGTACCGGACAGGGACGAACAAGGGCACGAACGTTCGGCATCATGCCCGGGGCGCTTTCGCCCGGAGCGTGGAATTCGATCACGGATGTTCCCGGTGTACAGGTTGGTCAGCTGACAAGGATCGAGGGAGAGGCCATCCGCACCGGAATCACCGCGATCCTTCCGCATGAGGGGAACCTGCTCTCCGACCGTGTGCCGGCGGGTCTCTCGGTCGCCAATGGGCACGGCAAACTGGTGGGAGCGACCCAGATCAAGGAACTCGGGGAGATCGAGACGCCGATCGTGCTGACCAACACGCTCGCCGTGCCGCGAGCCGCCGATGCAATCCTCGACTGGACGCTGGCACAACACGGCAACGAGTCCGCGATCTCGATCAACCCCATTGTCGGCGAAACGAACGACGGCTGGTTGAATGCGATCGAAGCGCGACCCCTCTCCGTCGAGGATGCCACAACCGCAATCCAGTCTGCGACGACCGGACCGATCGACGAGGGCTGCGTAGGCGCCGGAACAGGCACATCGGCGATGGGATGGAAAGCGGGCATCGGAACGAGTTCGCGTCTGCTGCCTCGGGAGCTCGAGGGGTGCACACTCGGTGTCCTCGTGCAATCGAACTTCCCGGGCAGTCTTCTCATTCTCGGAGAGCCCATCGGCGCGATCCTCGGCGTCGACAGCCTGGCGACATCGCGGAAGGATGCAGAGCCGCCCGGCTCGATCATGATCGTCCTCGCGACCGATGCGCCCCTCTCGGATCGGAACCTGAAGCGCCTCGCGACGCGAGCGTTTGCCGGACTCGCACGGACGGGCGCGTCGTTCTCGAATGGCTCGGGGGACTACGCGATCGCATTCTCGACCGCCGAGGCCGTCCGCCGAACCGCCGCCAGACGGAAGGGAATCGCGGAGGTTGATCAGATTTCCAACGAGGCATCGTCCATTCTCTTTCAGGCTGCCATCGAGGCAACCGAAGAGGCGATCCACAACTCCCTGTTCATGGCCGAGACGATGACCGGCCGGAGCGGGCGGACCGTCGAGGCGATACCTCTCGACGGGATCGCAAGGCTTCTGGCTCCCGGGGCGGCGGATGCCTAGCACGGATCGCAGAGATCTCTTCGACGCCTGGGCTCGCACGTACGATGACACCATCAGGCCTTCGGACGCCTTCCCGTTCGCCGGCTACGAGACGATCCTCGATCGCATCGCCAACGAGTGTCGCCCCCTCTCAGGACGTCGTCTTCTCGACGTGGGCATCGGAACCGGGAACCTTGCCCAGCGGCTGACCGCCCTCGACGCCGAATCGCGGGGACTCGACTTCTCCGAGGAGATGCTGGAGCGTTGTCGGGCCAAGCTTCCGGAGGCACAGCTTATCCGAGCCGATCTTCGTCAGGGGCTTCCGCCGGATCTGCCGGAGGCGTTCGACCGGATCGTCTCGGCCTACGTCCTTCACGAGTTTCCCGACGATGACAAGCTGCGGCCTTTCGGGAGCTCGTGGATCGTCTTACCCCCAACGGCGCTGTTGTCATCGGAGACATCGCCTTCGCCGACATCGCGGCGAGGACCGCGTCTCAACAAGCCTGGAGCCATGCGTGGGATGCGGATGAGTACTACCGGACCGCCGAGCGGATGGTCCCGGCGATTCAAGCGCCGGGACTCAACGTGTGCTTCGACCCGGTCTCGTTCTGCGGCGGCTTGTTCATCCTGCAGGGAGCCGTAGGATGACGGATCACTGGAGCGGATACAGGAACTTGGAGAGAGTCGCGTATCGCGCGTGGCCAAGCGAGGAAACGGTCGAGTACGATGGCTGGATTCTCCGGTCATGCGGGGGGTACACGAAACGAGCCAACTCGGTCAACCCGCACTTCGGATCGACCCTCCCTGTACACACGAAGATTTCGCATTGCGAGGCCTTTTACGCGGAACGCGGCTTGCCTCCCATCTTCCGGTTGACGCCGTTCTCCCGGCCCGAGGAACTCGATTCGGTGCTCGCGGCGACGGGGTACACGACGCTCGATCCGACCCTGGTGATGGCCTCCCCGCTCGACCGAATTCCCAAAGCCGATAGCGCCGAGGTTCGCTTCCCAGCAGCCGCCGAATGGCTCTCGGCGTTCGAGCATCTGCGCGGACTGCCTGCCGAGCAGTGTGCACCCCACCGGCGCATCGTCGAAGCGGCCGAAGGAGAGCGGCTCTTCGCCCTTGTCCAGGCAGGCGACGCGGTGGTCGCCTGTGGTCTCGGCATCCTCATCGAGGACATCGTCGGTCTGTTCGACCTCTTCACCGCCGAGTCGCACCGACGCCGTGGGCACGGCCGTGCGGTTGTCCATGCCATCCTTCAGGCGGCGAAGACGGCCGACGCGCGGCGGAGCTTCCTTCAGGTTCACAGCAAGAACGAGACCGCGCACCGGCTCTACGCCCGGTTCGGCTTCGAGACCGCCTATCCGTATTGGTATCGCATCGCCCCCGACTCGCACCGGGACCGGAACCCGAGTGGCGCCGCGCAGTAGATCCTGTTGACAGCTTCCGGCTCGTCTGCCTAGGCTTCGAGCCAAGGTTTCGCAAGGAGGTCCAATGCGCGCGCCGTTTTCTATCCTTCGCCGTCTCGCCCGAGCGGTCGCAGTTCTGGGTCTTGCTTCGCTCATGCTCGTCGGATCGGCCCAACCGGCAGACCAGAGCCTGACGTCCATCGATGTCCGCATCCCGTCGACCAGCACCGGCATCGATGCGGGAACGCTCGCCGTTCGCATTCATGCGCCGGAGGGGCACGCCATCCGATATCCGACCGGTGCGCCAATTCTGGTCTGGGTCCTCGGCGGCTTCGACGAGAAGGGGATCAGCCACGGGCTTCCGCCGGAGGCGGACGACATCGTCTGCCTCACATTCCTCTTCCCGGGAGCCGAGGATCCGTGGTCGGGCCTCTCCTCGGACGGCGCCTATGACTATCGCGGGCCCAACTGCATCGCCGCGCTTCGCGATGTTCTTCTGTTCGCCGCGGGGGACCTCAGCGACACCGAAGGGCGGACGATCAACGAGATCGTCGCGGTGCCCCTTCTCCAGGACAACATCGGGATGATCGGCGAGTCGAATGGTGGCAACATCCTGACCGCGGTCGCCGCACTACACGGCGAGCTGCTCGCCGGACACCTGCGCTACCTCATTCAGTGGGAGACGCCGGTTTCGAGCCAGATCGCCACCCGCGATCTCGGCCGGGTCTGGCTGAAGCCCGGCACGGGGCAAGGCGACTACTGGAATCCCCGATACGAGGGCTACGATCCACTCGTTCTTCCCGTCGACTACACCGACCTCGTCTTCGACCCGACCCAGGACATCTACCCGGTCCTGCTCGACGGAACAGGAGATGTGAGCTACACCACCGTCATCGATCCGCGCGGGCGCCCGATTCCCGATCTCGACGGCAATGGCATCCTGACGATCGACGAGGACTTCCCGCTTGACACCTACCCGGTGGATGACGAACGCTTGACGTACTCACGACCGGTGATGTTCGCGTTCACGGAGCGCGAGATCTTCGACGGGGACTGGCCGGGGCATCTCGTGTCGGTCTCCGAGGGCGCGGCCTACTGGGATATGCGCGAGTCCGTTCGGCTTACGCCCGATGCGATCTTCAACATCCCCGATCTCGAAGCGATGGTCCTCTGCGGCGTGCGGGATCACGTGCAGGCGATGCCGGGAAAGCCTCACATCCGCCAGGCATTCGACAGTTGGAACAGCCATGGCGCCTGGGTCAAGATCAATCCGAGCCCCGAGCATCTGATCGCGATCGATCCGCAACTCGCGGATCTGCCCCTCCCGGACCTGCCTGCGAATACCGGGCCAAGCGATTGGACGGATCACGCTTCCTATGCCATCCCGACCGACGTGCCGAAGCCGCTTTACCAGCTCGCGGCAATCTACGAAATGGCCGACCGCGTCTACGACGCCGGTGCGGCGGAACCGGGCGATGCTTCCGCCGAAGAGCCCATTCGCGAAGGCACGACGTTCGTGCACTCCGACGGGATCGGACGGATCGCCGTCGCGTTCCGCGTCCCTCAAGCGCCCCGCTACGCCGAGGGGGCTCCCGTTATCGTGAACGTCTCCGGCTTCTTCACCGGTTCGTCCGGCTTCGGCTTTCCTCTCGATCCGGATGCGCTCGGCGCGATCACTGTGACCTACCTTTGGCCGGGGAAGCATGACGCACGAACGGGCCTTCGAAGCGAGGGGACGTTCGACTACGGCGGCCCGGACTGCCTCGCTGCCCTACGCGACGTCATCCGGTTCGCCACCGGCGAGGTCGCGGATATCGACGGTCGTCATCTCGCGGAGATCGCGGGCGTTCCCATCCACGGCAACGTCGCGGGGCTCTATGCGTTCTCGCACTCCGGGATCGTTGCGACCAATGTGCTTGCCCTCCACGGAGCCGATCTTCCGGGGGTCGGCTTCTTCGTCGGCAGGGAGAACCCGACGATCGACGCCCTCTACCCGCTCGAACCGGGACACTGGGATGACGCATCGGGCCGGCCTCGATTCAACCCCTTCTACGATCCGACTGGGTATACGCCCACATCGATTGCCATCGACTACTCGATGGTCTACTGGTCCAGTGCGGAAGGCCGCCCGGCGTTTCGGACCACCGGCGTCGCTGGCGACGACTATGTCTGCTCCTTCAAGCACCCGCAGATGTGGGGAAAAGACTACTGGTCGACCGATCTGCTCCAGGCACTGCTCGACAACGGCGCGCTAACGCGAGAGACCTGGCCTGAGCAGCTGGCGACACCGGAAGAAGCAGCCGAGTACTGGCCGTTCCGAGAGACGGTGCACAACTACCCGCTGCTTGCCGAGGCGCTGCCCGATCTCAAAGCGATGCTCGTGTTCGCAGCGGACGATCACGTGCAGGTGGCAATCGACAAGCCGCACATCCATCACGCCTACGACGGATTCCGCCACACCGCCGGGCTATGGTGCCGGATGAACCCGGATCGTGCCTATGTCGAAGCGCTCGTAGGATCCGGCGATGGTTCGGCGATTCCGGACATCCCGGCAAATCGGGAGCCCTCGACGTGGATGGCCATTCGCAGCTGGGGATACGCTCGACCGCGAGGCACCAACCTAAACGTGCTCGTTCCGCTTGCAGCCATCGCGGAGATGTGCGATCGAACCTACTACGGTGTGTGGGATGCAAATCTCGATCGGGTCCTACATGGGCCGGCGGGAACCGATTCCTAACGGTTGAAACTAGGGTTTGGTTGCCGGCTGACCGCACGCATCGGCGACCGCCTGGATCGTCGTAGTGCGAAGGAACGCCAGCACGGCATCATGGGCAGGCTTCCAGAGGTGATGGAAGCTGCAGGGATCCTCGCAATCGCACGGCTCAAGGTAGAGAGGGCACTTACTGACAATCCCTGGCCCATCCAGCGCAATGACAACATCGAGGATGGTCACTTCGTCGGCCGGGCGAGCGAGGACGACACCACCTGCCTTCCCGCGGGTCGCCCGGATGATCCTCGCGATTCGCAGCCGTCCGACGACCTTGGCCAACAGCGGGTACGGAATGGATGCCGCTTCGGCAATATGCTTCGTCGGCACCGGATCCTCCGAACCGGAACGCGCCACCTCGGCCAGCGCGAGGACAGCGTACTTCGCCGTCTTCGAGTAGAGCATGCCGGCACCTCCGAGGATGTGTTGTACGCCGAGTGTAGAGCGAGAACGCTCGGAATGGAAGCACACTGGATTCGACATCCGATGAGCGCACCTCGAAAGGTTGGGGGAACGGGATAGACTTGCACAGTCGGGATGGCCCAGCGAACTCATGGAGGAGGATTCTTTGAAGCTCTACATCAGCGCGGACATTGAAGGCGTCACCGGTGTGACGTTCTGGGACGAGACATTTCGAGGGAAGCCGGGCTACGAGGCGGCGAGGCAGCAGATGACCGCCGAGGTCAGCGCAGCCTGCGAAGGGGCGCTCGCCGCCGGAGCGACCGAAATCCTCATCCAGGATGCGCACGACGACGCGGACAACCTGATTGCGGGCCTTCTCCCGAAGGAAGCGCAGCTGATCCGCGGCTGGAGCGGGGGACCGATGTCGATGATGCAGGAACTCGACGAGTCGTTCGCCGCTGCGATGATGATCGGGTACCACGGCCGCGCTCAGGGCGGTGCGAGTCCCCTCGAGCACACGTATACCGGCCGGGCAACGCGCATCCGGATCAATGGGGAGTCGGTCGCTGAGTTCACGATCAACGCGTACGCAGCCGCCCATCTTGGCGTTCCCTGCGTTCTCGTCACCGGGGATGCCGGCGTCTGCGCCGAGGCGGAGACGCTGATCCCGGGCATTGCCGCAGTTCCCGTTAAACGCGGGATCGGCGCATCGACGATCTCCATTCATCCGAAGGTTGCGATCGAGCGGATCCGCGATGCCGCGAAGATGAGCTTCGCCGAGCAACGTGAGAACTGCTCGCTCTGCGTTCCGGATCGCGTCGTCCTCGAGATCTCGTTCCGCCACCATGCCCCCGCCTACCGCGCATCGTTCTATCCGGGTGCCGAGCTGATCGACGCAGTGACGATTCGATTCGCAGCGGATGACATCTACGAGGCCCTCCGCGCATTCGGATTTCTTCTCGGCTGATGGAGGAACCCGCGATGACCCAGCTTCGCTGAAGGAGGCCGATCGGTCCCTCAGGAAGGCTTGGAGCCCCTCTGATCCTCGCTACGGTCAAGACGTAGGATCACTCGGGGCGGCCTTTGGCAGGGCAAAACGAAGCGGAAGACCGAGATCCTTCCAGACCTCCTCGACGACCTGCTGGAAGCTCGCGTCGACCGGCGCGCAGAGCCCTTCAACCGTCCGCGGCGCAGCGCGTACGATGTAGAGATCGGGCTCGATCTCGCGAAGCGCGTTCCCCAGCATCCGGAGGCTCTCCGGCGTATCGTTCACCCCCGCAACAAAGACGCCATGCAACCAGAGGCGCTGGCCGTCGAGTCCGGCCTTGAGGAGCTTGTAGCCCTCGATTCGATCCTTGAGCGACGTCTCCCGGTGTGGGCGAGCCAGCCGGAGGAATCCGGGCTCGTCGGCTCCGTCGAGGTTCCCCTGGATCGGGTCGCAGAGCGCGATCTCGGAGCGGACCTGCGAGTCGGGAAGTAGCGATCCGTTCGTGTAAACCGTACGCGCGGAATCGGGATACGCCTCCTTCAGCGCGGCCGCCATTTCACCGAACCCCGTATAGAGCATCGGCTCGCCGCTGCCGGTGAGGAAGAACGTATCGGGGATTCCGTGCTCCTCGACATGCTCCGCGATCGTAGCAAGCACGTCACAGACAGGATGAAACATCTCGCGCACCATCGTCTTCTTCGTCGTGTTCATACCGACGCCGCAGTAGACGCAGTCATACGAGCAGACCTTCTTCGGGCTGAAGTCGACGCCGAGCACATTGCCCAGCAGTGGGTGGGGGTTCGGGCCTGTGAGTTCGAATGGGCTCATGGGATCCTCCTGGGGTCGAGGGCCGTTCCGTGCAACAACCAGTACGGGTCATGTGATTGGCAGTGAAGAGCACAAATGTTACGGGACTTCCCGGGCCATCACAAGACATCCCATGGCGTACATGGCAGCGTCACAGGCATCTTGCCGTCTCTTCATCGGACTGTGTAGGGTCCAACCCGATGACAGGAGGTTTGCCATGACCGACACCGGATTCGACGCCGCGAGGGCGCATGCCTTCTTCGCCGCGGACTGCTTCAACAACACGTGGGGGCTGATCGACAAGCCCGACCGCACGCCGGAGGAGGACGAGCGGATGCTCGAACTCGCGATGGCCTCGGTCTGGCACTGGACGAAACGGGAGGACGTCACGCCGAACAACATGGCCGTCGGCTACTGGCAAGTGTCGCGCGTCCATGCGCTGCTCGGACGCGCGAACGAAGCCACCCGCTACGGGCAGTTGTCGCTTGCGAAGGCCGAAGAGGGCGGAGACGATCCGTTCACGATCGGCTACGCATACGAAGCCCTCGCCCGCGCCGCCTCGATCGCAGGACGCGGCGAGCAGCGCGATGAGTACCTCGCACAAGCCCACAAGGCAGCGGAGGGCGTCGAGGATGCCGAGTCGAAGCAGTGGCTCTTCGACGACCTCAAGACGATCGCCTAGACGTACGTCGAAGCCTACTCGGCCGCGAGAGCATCGACCGGATTGAGTCGTGACGCCCGCCACGCCGGCCAGGCGCCCGAAAGCGCGCCGAGCACGAACGAGAGCGCGAGAACGCTTCCGATCAGCCAGGCGTCGATCACCGGAGCGAAGGATCCGACTCCGAGACTCGGCCCGAGCAGGCGGGTCCCAAACAGGCTGAGCACGCTTCCAAGGATCAAGCCGAGGATCCCGCCGATCAGCCCCATCAGACCGGAGTCGATCAGGAAGAGCGTCATCACCTGCCCGTCACGCGCGCCGACCGACTTGAGGATCCCGATCTCTCGCGTCCGTTCGAGCACAGCCGTGTACATCGTATTCATGAGCCCCACACCACCAACGACAAGCGCCACGGCGGCGATGCTTGCGAGGACGGTTTCGATCAGGCCGAGTGTCCCCTGGATCTCGTCCGCAACCTCTTGGATCGAGATCGGCGTGCCGGTTGCTTCCTGCTGGCCGATCGCCACGTTGATCGCATCAACGGTTTCGCTGATCGATGCGCCTTGCTCGACGCGTGTAATCGTCACCGAGAGCATGGTCCGGCTGGCCAGCACTTCCGACGCGCGCTCGTAGAGCACAAACAGCGAGTCGTCCGTGTTCGTCAGTCCGCTCAGCACAAGATCTGTGGATCCAGTGGTCCCGAGATTCTGAGCCAGGCCCTCTCCGCTCAGTGTGCCACCTTCCGTGTCTGCCTCCTCTTCGCTCGTCGCGGTATCGCGCGATTCGAGGATCCCGACCACGGTGAACGGCACGTCGCTGATCGTGATGCTGTCTCCAACCGAGAGTTCCAGCAACTCGGCCGATCGGCCGCCGACTATGACCTGATTCTCCGTCGTGTTCGTGAAGCCGCTCCCAGCCGCCATCTCGAATCCCCCGAGCACCGACGGGAAGGATTCGATGAAGTCGCGCGAAGGTGTCGAGACGCGCAGGAACCCGCTCTTCGTGCCCGCATCCACCGCGTGGATCTGCGTCCCCAACGTTCCCGCCTCGACCAGCTGCGGGACCTGCGTCAGCAGCAGATCAGCATCGAGACTCGACGACGCCATTCGTTCCATCATCCGCGCCGCCATGTCCTCAGGCGAAGTGGACGAGGTCTCGTTGCGGTCGCTGCCACCCATGAGGTTCTCCGGCGAAAACGTTCCGCCCGTCGATTCGCTGCTTGCGCCTGGTTGCGCGGACATGGCACCGCCGAACCGCCCGGCTGCCCGGCCAAGACCGGCTTGAGCGCCCATTCCGGGCCCGCCGGCCCCCATCGGTGCAATCAGGATGATGTCGTATCCGATGTCCTCGAACTGCTGCAGCACGGCCTCCTGGACGCCGGTGCCAATCGAGAGGAGGGCGACGACGGCGGTGACGCCGACGAGCACCCCGAGAATCGTCAACCAAGAACGCGTTCGGCGGCTGGCGATGTTCTTCAGCGCAAGCCGCAGGAGATTCATCCGCATCATGCCACCTCCCGGGGCGTCTCGGACGCGATGCGCCCGTCACGAAGCCGAACAAGAAGATCCGCCGTCTGGGCGATCTCAGGGTTGTGCGTGACCACGAGGACGATCTTGTCTCGAACGACCAATCCGCGCAGAAGATCCAAGATGCGCTCTCCGGTCGCTGTATCGAGATTCCCGGTCGGCTCATCGGCCAGGATCATCGCCGGATCGTTGACGAGCGCGCGGGCAATCGCCACCCGTTGCTGCTCGCCGCCGGAGAGCTTCGAAGGTCGATGGGTCGCGCGATTCTCGAGCCCGACCATGGCGAGTGCGTCGCGAGCCTTCGCGTGTGCGCTCTTCAGCGGAACTGCGCGGAGTAGAAGGGGCAATGCCACGTTCTCTGCCGAAGAGAGATTGCCGACAAGGTTGTACTTCTGGAAGACGAACCCCACCTCCGAGAAGCGGAAGTCGGCGCGCGCTCGCGAAGAGAGTGCCGTCAGGTCCCTTCCTCCGTACTCGACCTGTCCCGATGTCGGAACATCGAGGGACCCGGCCAGATGCATCAGCGTCGACTTCCCGGATCCGGAATGCCCCATGATGACGGTGAATTGCGCCGGTGGGACATCGAGACTGACGCCACGCAGTGCGCGGACCTCCGTCTCGCCCATTCGGTACATCTTGTGTAGATCGTTCAGTGCCAGCATGATGCCCTCCTACGGCTCGTAGACGAACTCGATTAGTTCGATCCGGCTGAAGGTTCGCATCATGCGAACCTCCTCTTCGCTCCCTTCGGAGGAGAGTGTGTCCGTCTCGTACTCGAGTTCGAGGTACGGGAAGAGCGGAAGCAGATTCCTGATCTCCAGGTCGATGGGCATCGCGAGATGGATCCGCACGTTCGTGAAATCGGCGTGCGTGTAGGTTGCGTAGACCACATCAAGGCCGGATATCTCGTCGGCATCGCCCACGACAAGGTACCCGCCGTCCGGCAGCACCATCTCGGAATTCGGCTCAAGAGTCTCCTCCTCCACCGCGGAAAGCGGTGAGAGATCAACCGACCCTCCTGAACTCGTGGGAATGCGGAAGCCGAGGCCCTGAAGCGGGATGCCGAAGAAGGCGACCTGAACGCCTCCCAGTGGAACGACATTCGTGCTCGAGTTCTCGATTCGGAACAGCCCGTCCTCTTGCGGGATGATCTCGGTCGTCGTGATCGAGTAGCTCTCGACCCCTTCTCGTGAAACCTTGAACGAGTACTTCAGGTATCCGCCTTCGTATGGGCTCCCGCCGAACAGGTCGACTTGCCTCGGACGCCCACTCTCTTCCCTGCCGTCCGGCTCCTGTTGCGCCAATGCTTCCATGGCGACAAACGAGCTCACTGCAATCAGCAAGAACAGGACAACGACCGTTCGAATTCGATTCCTCCTATCCATTGGCCCTCCTTTGGCCTACCACCGCGAGTGCTGAGGAGTACGACTCGCGACTCGACTGTAGGAGGGGGGCGTGATGACCTTGGGCCGCGCCAATGGCAGGAATGTGAAGGCGTGCTTCCTTGTGCGGCGATCCGGCGCACCCTACTCTGCCTCCATGAACACGAATCCGACCCTGCGAGGCATCGCGCTGGCGGTCCTGGCTGCGTTGCTCGTCTCATCGCTTCCATCCACGGCGTCGCACCGCGTGCTGCGAGACATCGAGTATGCAAACGTCGACGGGATGTCGCTCCTGCTCGACCTCTACCTCCCCGATCCGGCGCCCGAGGAGCCAGTGCCGCTTGTGCTCTGGGTCCATGGCGGCGCCTGGCGCGCCGGGAGCAAGAACACGACCTATGCGCCGGAGACGCTTGGCGCGAGCTATGCCGTCGCCAGCGTCGAGTACCGTCTCTCGGACGTCGCCCTCTTCCCAGCGCAGATTCACGACATCAAGGCGGCCGTTCGTTTCCTGCGGGCGAATGCACCGCGATACGGCATCGACCCGGATCGGTTCGGCGCGTGGGGATCGTCGGCAGGCGGCCATCTCGTCGCGCTGCTGGGAACGACGTGCGATCACGAAGCGCTCGAAGGAATCGTCGGGGCGCATCTCGATCAATCGAGCTGCGTGCAGGCGGTCTGCGACTTCTATGGCCCGACGGATTTCGCGTCTCTGCTCGAACAGCGCGGAGAGGACACCCGACGGCCGATGCCCGAGGATCAACTGATCGGCGGCTCGGTCGAGGACCTCGCGGAGCTCGCCGCGCTCGCCAGTCCGATCACGCACGTCAGCGCTGACGATCCGCCGTTCCTGATCATACATGGATCCGATGACGGAACCGTGCCCGTCGAGCAATCGATCGCGTTCGACGACGCCCTTCGCGACGCCGGCGTCGACACGGCGCTGATTGTCATCGAAGGCGCCGAGCACTGGATCCCGAGAACGGAGCGCGCTCCGGTGATCGCCTTCTTCGATCGCTGGCTTCAGCGCGAGAGTCGCGCCGGAGAAACCGACGTTCCCTAGCTGCGAACTGATCGTGTTCTCGGGGCCTTCCCGTTGCGTGCAGAGCCCAAGATGGGTGGCGAGATCTCCGGATCACGAACCCGTGCGCGATGGCTTGGATCGGGATGGGTGCGGTCCTTGGAGTGATCGTCGGGGCATCTGCCTGGCGACAACGCCCCCTCGTAGCGGGTATGCTCTTCCCCGGCCGGCCGCTCGTGAGCCCTGCCGCCAACCAACCAAAGCCCGTTCGCTCGATCAACAGGTCGTGTCGGACAAGTCGCTAGACAAGGAGGAACCATGACCCGAGCGCGTATCACCGTCGTCAAGAAGGCCTTTCACCAGGACGTCATCGATCAGTACCTGCCGCACTTGAGCGGAAAGGCGGAGATCTGCCCGGTCTTCGAGGAGGGACAGGTCTTCGAGGTCGAAGGTCCCTTCGGGAGCAAGCCGGAGGGCTTCTGCGATTGGGCGTGGAGCGACATCCGCAAGGTCGTCGCGCTGACGATGATGGGCGCCGATCCGACGCCGGGCACCGAGTTCACATGCTGCAGCGACGGCCTGCGCCCGGTGACGTTCCGCATCCAACGGATTGAGGACTAGGCATGCCGAAGGCCAAGATCACGATCCTCAAGACGACATTCCACCAGGATCTTGTCGACGAGTACATCCAAGACGAGGCGTTCAAGAAGAGCTTCGGGACATGCTCCATCTTTGAGGAAGGGCAGACGTTCGTGAGCGAGGATTGGCCGTCGATTCCGGAGGGCTTCTGCGAACGCGCGTGGCCCGACATACGCCACGAGGTGGCAATGGTGATGTACGGGGCCTCGATCCCGTGGATCGAGAAGCCTGGCTACACGATTACCTGCTGTAACGACGGCCTGCGTCCGGTGATCTTTCTCATCGAGCTCGTCAACGACGATCTCGATGAGATAGAACGAGCCGAGAATGCTCTCGATACGCTGGAGCCATAGCCAACCGCCGACCCATTCGGTAGGATCGTCGCGACCATGACGGACGCGAAGAACGAAGGACCGAAGATCGGCCTCGCCCTCGGCTCCGGCGGTGCGCGCGGCGCCGCGCACACCGGCGTCCTCAAGGTTCTCGAACGCGAGGGAATCGGAATCTCGGCGATTGCGGGATCGAGCATCGGGGCGCTGGTCGGGGCGACCTGTGCCGCCGGAATGCCCTCCGATCAGGTCGAACGCGAGTGGCTCCAGACCGACGGTCACCGCCTGCTTCGAACGTTTCTTCCGACGTTTCCCCGCGCCGGACTGAGTTCGGGGAATGAGCTTTGCAAGTATCTGTTCGATCTGCTCGGTGAACGGTCGATTGAGGACTTGCCCATCCCGTATGCCGCGATGGCCTGCGACATCGATACCGGGGAGGCCGTCGTCCTCGACCGGGGTTCGCTCGTCGATGCCGTCCGCGCCTCGACCGCGATCCCCGGCATCTTCCACCCGGTGCGCCATGGGAGCCAGCTGTTGATCGACGGTGGCCTTGTCGATCCCGTTCCGATTGCGGCATGCAGGGATCTTGGGGCCGACATCGTGATCGCCGTCGACATCACGCCGATGCCACAACCGACGTCATCGTCGGTGCGAAAGGCGTGGACGCGAATCGGCGAGCAGATTCAGGACGGCCTGTCACAGCAAACCTGGATTCCGAACAGCTTGACGGAGCTCTTGGAGAATGTCTTCCGTGACCCCCCGCCGGAACACCGTCCGCTCCCAGGCCTCTACAGCATTCTCAACCAATCGATCGCCATCCTTCAGCAGGAGATCGTCCGTCAGAAGCTGATCCTCCATCCGCCCGATGTGACGATCCGTCCCGACGTCCGCATGTCGATCATGGGCTACCATGAGGCCGCCGAGGGGATCGACCGCGGAGAGGAGGCGGCCGAAGCCGTCCTGCCCGAGCTCCGAAGGCTGCTCGGCACGGAGGGGACCTAGTGCATAGAGGCGACAGCCTTGCTCGCACCGCGTCCCTTCGGGCATCATCCCAATCGAGGTGAGATGATGAAATCGATCCGATGGATCCTCGTTTGCGGAGGGGTCGCTCTGCTTTCCACGCTCCTCTCTTCGCCATTGCTCGGGGCCGCGAGAGATCCCGATGTCATCGTCTTCTATCAAGAGAGCTGTACCGACTGCCGACATATGGACCGTGTTCTCGATGATCTTGTGGCCGTCTACCCCGAGCTCGTCGTCGTCCACATCGAGGAAACGGAGATCGGGGCGGTCGACTTGATGTGGGCGCTGTCGGCGGCATACGGGATCTTCCCGACGAAGTTCCCGGTGATTTTCGCGGGCGATCGCGCGCTCACCGGTATCGGACGGGACAAGGAGATGTTGCTCGAGTCGGCCGTCCGCACCTGCGTATTCCAGGGATGTGACTCACCTCTCTTACGGCTCGACAGCCCTCCCATTCCCTGGCTGACCATCCTGATGGTCCTGGCGATCGCACTGTTCGTCGGCGTGATCCTGTTCGCATGACCCGTCGTCCGCGGGCCGGACAGGAGGGGCTCGGCATCCTCTCCGCCGGGTGCGACGGCGCCTACCTCGACAAGCTCGACGCTTGCGAGTCGTTCTCGGTTGACTAGGCACTCGCGAACTGAGCCCTACTACGGCTTCCACTTGAGGAGCCATCGGAAGAGCTTCCAGCTCCCCACAATCACGACAAGCGCGAACCACACAAGCAGGATCAGCTGCACGATCTGAAGAATGGAGAGCCAGAGGGGCCCGGCAATGCTTGAGTCTGCTATGGTCTCATATATTGTCCCTCCCTTTGTGTACGCATCTATCCCATACTACCTCCTCCTCTATCGGACGTCCACAGGAACCTCGCCGTAGACGGAGCCACACTGGAAGCGGCTCCCCCCATCGGATAGCCTCGCCCCTCGAAGGAGTCCGGATGATTGCCGCCACATTCGACCGCATCACGATCAGCTACGCCGCCGAGCCCGTGTTCACCGACCTGTCGTGGGAGGTGCACGACGACCGGATCGTCGGCCTCGTCGGTCCGAACGGCTGCGGCAAGAGCACGATGCTCAAGGCGATCGCCGGAGAGATCGAACCGAAGAGCGGGACGGTCGCGCTTCGCTCCAACCTGACGGTCGGGTATCTCGCCCAGTCGGTGAGCTTCGACGACGAGATCCGCCTGTTCGACGCCGTTCGCACCGGAGCCGAACAGCTGATCGAGGTTGAACGCAAGCTCGAAGCAATCGAGACGAAGCTCGCCGATCCCGCGGTCTATGAGAATGCCGACACACTCGAGCGCGTCCTTCACGAACAGGAGGAACTCCTTTCGACGTACGACCGTCTCGGTGGACCGGGATTGGAGGCGCGGATCCGCGAAATCCTTCACAGTCTGGGATTCCGCGATGCCGACTTCGACCGGCCGGTCGACATACTGAGCGGAGGGCAGAAGAAGCTCGTCGGTCTCGCGGCCCAGGCGATCAATCGTCCGTCGCTCCTGTTGCTCGATGAACCGGACAACCATCTCGACCTCGACGGCAAAGCGCATCTCGAGCGATTCCTTCGCGGGTACGACGGGGGAATCGTGCTCGTGTCGCACGATCGCTATCTCCTCGACTTGGTCGTCGACGAGGTCCACGAACTCGAGGGAGGCATCCTCCGCCGCTTCCCAGGGAACTACTCGGAGTATGCCGTCGAGAAGGAACACCAGCGGGCGCTGCACGAGCACCGCTACGAGGGTCAGCAGAAAGAGATTACACGGCTTGAGCAGTCGGCCAAGCGGCTGATGACCTGGGGCGCTGTCTACGACAACGTGAAGTTCATCAGGCGCGGGCAGGCAATCCTCAAGCGAATCGAGCGGATGGAGAAGATCGAACGCCCGCACACCGAGCGCCGCATGCATCTGAATCTCAACGGCTGGCGTGGAAGCAGCAAGGTCCTCGAGATTGAGGGTCTCGCGAAGTCGTTCCCTGCCGAGGCAGGCGCTGACCACACCGTACTCGCCGATCTCGATCTCCTGATTCGCCACGGAGAGCGGGTCGGACTCGTCGGGGCGAATGGCTCCGGCAAGTCGCTCCTCTTCCGGCTGATTCTCGGTGAGGATCGGCCGACCGCCGGTGAGATCGTGCTCGGTCCGAGCATCAGCGCCGGCTACTACGCGCAGGAGCACGAGACGCTCGACCTCAACCGCTCCCTGGTCGACATCCTTCGGTACGGTGCCGGAATCTCTGAGACGCGTGCCGTGCAGACGCTTCAACGGTTTGCCTTCACCTACGAGCAATCGCGTCGCCCGGCCGGGGATCTCTCCGGCGGGGAGCGCAGCCGCCTCCAGCTCGCGTTAATCATGCTTTCGGGTGCGAATTTCCTTCTTCTGGATGAGCCAACGAACAACCTGGACATCGCGTCCGCCGAGATCCTTGAGAACGCGCTCGATGAGTTCGAGGGATCCGTGCTCGTAATCTCCCACGATCGTTACTTCCTCGACCGTGTGGTCGATCGGATCGTCGAACTCGATGTCGGAAGACTCGAGAGTTACACCTGCAACTACAGCGAGTTTGCGCGGCGAACGGGCCGCATGGCGGGAGGCGAGGACCCAAAATGAGGATCGGGCTCGTCTCCGATACGCATGTTCCGATGCAGCTCGCGGCGCTTCCTAAGGCGCTTCTCAAGGGGCTGGAGGGAGTCGATGCAATCCTCCACGCCGGGGATCTCGTCTCGCTCGCTGTGATCGAGCAGCTGGCGGAGATCGCGCCGGTCACCGCCGTCGCCGGCAACATGGATCCGCCGGAGGTTACGGCCCATCTGGGCAGCCGCAGACTCGTCGAGCTAGGCGGCCGAAGGATCGGCCTTCAGCACGGCCACCAGACGCCGGCGCTGCAGAGCCGATACATTGGCCTTCCGTACGACGCACCTGAGTTCGAGCTCTTCTTCCAGGCAATAGCCGCTCAGCTTCCCAAGGCCGAGATCGTCGTCTTCGGGCACTTCCACGTGCCTCTCGTCAAGACGTGGCGCGACCGGCTCTTCGTCAACCCGGGTGCCGTCGCACCCTCTCGCGCACGGTCAAGCTATGCTCTGCTAGCGATCGACGGGTCGGAAGCAACCGTACAGCATTTCGCGATCGCGGACGACTCCTGAGCAACCTGCCCCATGCTCAGCTGCAGGCGGCCGACTTCGCCGGCTCGAGTTCTCTCTCTTCCGGATGCCCACAAGTTCTATAATCGGTGACGGGAAGGAGGCGTCATGGCCACAGGAGACTTCTGCCACGTCGGGCTGTTCACGACCGATCCGGAGAAGACGCGCGCGTTCTACGAGTCGATCTTCGGCTGGACCTTCGATGCGATCCCCGGGTTCGACACGTATCTGATGTTCGCAACGCCAAGTGGATTGGGCGGGGGCTTCGATTCCGGCCCGAACGCCGAGCCCCCGGGAGAATCGGGACCGATACTCCATCTCGAGGTCGACGACATCAACGCAACGCTGGCAAGGATCGCGGAAGCCGGCGGCACGACCCTCGTCCCGAAGACCAAGATCTCCGACAAATTCGGCTCCTTCGCTCTCTTCCTCGACAACGTCGGCAACCGCATCGGACTCTGGAGCAACTAGCCAAGCATGATCGACCAAGCGGAACTCAAACGTCAGGAGTACATCGGACGCGTCAACCGGGTGCTCGACTACATCCGGGAGAACCTGACAGGCGATCTGCAGCTGGAGAAGCTGGCGGCGATTGCCCGCTTCTCACCGTATCATTTCCACCGCGTCTTCAAGTCGGTCGCCGGGGAGACGCTGAACGAGTACATCCGGCGGTTTCGCGTGCAACGGGCGGCCGGGCGGCTGATCCACAACCCCACCCTGACGATCACCGAGATCGGCGCCGCATGCGGGTACTCGTCGCCCTCGGCCTTTGCGCGGGAGTTCCGCTGTCACTTCGGGGTCAGTGCATCGCAGTTTCGAGCCGGAGGCAGCGACTCGCTGTTGAGGTTTCGAGAGAAGCTCGAAGAGCGCGGCGCTGTGTTCACGAATCCGGCGGACCTCTCGTCGATTCGAACGGAGATGGTCTTTGGTGTGGATGTCCGCGAACTACCGGATCTGTTCGTCGCCTATGTCCGGCATGTGGGCAGCTACCGCGAGATCGGAATGGCATTCGGGCGCCTGATGCGCTGGGCGGGGCCTCGGCGATTCTTCCGAAATCCCGATACGAGAGTCCTCGCGATCTACCACGATAATCCCGACGTGACGCCGATCGAGCGGCTTCGAGCCGATGCCTGCATCACGGTTCCCGAAGGCACGAGAGTCAAGCGAGACATCGGCACGATGACCGTCCCCGGCGGCTCGTTCGCCGTCGCCCACGTCGAGATCGACGAGACGCAGTACGGCGAGGCGTGGGATCGCTTGATCGGCGATTGGATGCCCCAATCCGGCTATCAACCCGACGAGCGGATGTGCTACGAACTCTACCTCAACGATCCAAGCAAGCACCCCGAGAACAAGCACATCGTCGAGATCTGCGAACCCATTCGCCCTCTGTGAGGGCTACAGGCCGCTCACAGAGGACGCGCAGGAACACCCTGATGCGGACGTGCTGACGTCGAGCCGGGACGAGCGGGTCCTCGCCTACCCGAGAACGGGTACGTTCTCGGACGTGCTGACGCCGGGCCGGGACGAGCGGGTCCTCGCCTACCCGAGAACGGGTACGTTCTCGGACGTGCTGACGCCGGGCCGGGACGAGCGGGTCCTCGCCTACCCGAGAACGGGTACGTTCTCGGACGTGCTGACGCCGGG
>Ga0272441_10003883_pt1 | contig 27812 bp, 21 predicted proteins | sample SSMProp6N_FD_193582 | JGI IMG/M metagenome (GOLD analysis project Ga0272441, IMG submission 193582) | Marine sediment archaeal communities from Little Sippewissett salt marsh, Falmouth, MA, United States - SSM-Prop-6N | ecosystem: Environmental > Aquatic > Marine > Wetlands > Sediment ... | reverse complement strand
CGGGGGATATCATCCGCTCCTATGCGGGCAAGACCATTGAAATCGGCAACACCGATGCCGAAGGGCGGTTGATTCTGATTGACGCCATGGCCTGGGCCATCCGGCATTACCAGCCGGACACCCTGATCGATCTGGCAACCCTCACCGGCGCCTGCGTCGTCGCCCTGGGTGAGAAAATCGCCGGTGTATTCTCCAAAGACCCGGATCTTGCCGCAACCATCGTTGCTTCCGGGGAAAAGACGCACGAGCGATGCTGGCAACTGCCCTTGCCCGAGGACTACAAGGAACTGCTGAAGAACGATTTTGCCGACTTGAACAACGTCAGCAATGGCCGCTGGGGCGGTGCCATTACCGCGGCGCTGTTTCTCTCTGAATTTGTCGGCGACACCCGCTGGGCGCACATCGACATTGCCGGGCCGGTCTGGGCCAAAAAGGCGTCGGATTACTGCGGGGCTGGCGGCACCGGTTTTGGTGTGAGGTTGCTGTGCGACCTGATCGGGAAGATCTGAGATCGGATGGCAGAGGTCTGCGGGCCACGCTCAGAATTCTGGCGGAGGGCGGATGTGTTCTGCTATTTCATTTCCAACGGCACATGCACCTTGGTGTCAATCATGAAAATACTTTCGCATTTTCCAACTTGATTTCAAGTTCGGCCATATCGACTTCAGAGAGTTCAAAATAATCGGCTTCAGGGGTGACCACAAGGACACACGGCTCAACCCCTTTAAGACCGATGCCCATGCTGTTGGTTGTCTTGTTGGCCAGCCTGACCATCATCATCAGATCGTCATTTTTTTTCAGGTCTGCCTTGTGGTGGTCGCGGGCAATGCTGCAATAGTGGTCTGGCAGGTTCCAGGTTCGAAGTAGTGCATAGCCGTAAACGGTATGGTAATTATCCATCACTTCCTTTATGAGATCGCCAGAAGGGTGTTGCTTAATTGTGCCAGCGCGGATTATCTCATCGGTGGCAGTTAGAATGAGTAGTTTGCCAATGTCGTGAAGCAAGCCGGCCGTGAAGGCCTCCTGGGCCTTGGCTGTTAATCCAGAACGGTTGGCGATCCATTGTGCACTAACTGCGCATCCCACCGAATGGCGCCACAGGTTCTGCATCATTTTATTGATGTAGGGGTCTTTGGACTGGAACGGCCTTTTTTGGGTCACCAGGATGGCAATGTTGGCAACTTCTTGGCTGCCCAAACGGACGATAGCTGCTCGTACCGTAGAAACCTGATTGATCCCCTTGTAATAGGCGGAGTTGGCGATGCGTAAAACATGACCGGTTAGTGATGGATCACAGGTAATCATTTTTTCGATTGCGTTCGTGTCTGGCTCGTCTTTGGATGCCTCCTGCTGAATCTTAAGGCCGGTGGCATCGAAAGCAGGTAATACGGCTTTTTTGCTAGTCAGGTAGGATTTGAAGATCTTAAGAAATGAAGTTGGTTCGGATGCCGGCGCTTCGATGATTTTACCCGGGTTTTCACGTTCCAAGGCAATGCGGTAGATCCTGACTGGCTCTGCAATGTTTTTCACCGCGTGCGCCCCCATGTACTCAAAAACATGGGCCACTTTATTTTTGACCTGATTGTAAACGTCTCCGGAAATGCTGATGCCACCTGGGTCGGCAAGGCTTTCAATCCGCGCGGCGATGTTGACACCTTCGCCATAAATACGGCCGTCCTTATGAATGATGTCCCCTAAATTTATTCCGATACGAAAAAACATCTGCCTGTTTTTTGGGAGCTTAGCATTTTGCGTTCCCAAGGCAGCCTGGATTTCAATTGCACTGGTGACGGCATTCAGGGCACTGTTGAAGTCAGCCAGGATATTGTCGCCGGGGGAATCAACGACACGCCCCTGGTTTTTTTCAACCACCGCCGTGAAGATTTTCCTATAGGCGGTAATGGTGTTGACCGTATGTTCCTCATCAGCACCCATGAGCGTACTGTAGCCTTTGACATCTGCGCTTAAGACCGCTGTCAATTTACGTTGTGTTCTATCTACAGCCATCGGGCACCTCAAGGACATTCAATTATGCAGTCAATGGCGAGACCCTTATCAGCAGTGGTCTGACAGCCATCAACGGGTGTAAGTATCGGGTTATAGTGGTGATAGCGAGCTATATCTATAAAAGCAGGAGAATGATGTTCAAACACCGATTTCATTAACTAAAATTTTTCGTTGCGGTGGTCAAGCAAGATTTCCGGATAATTCTTTCGATATGATTTCGGTGAACAATAAAATTGTATAGCGCATGGCTTTTTTGATAAGATCAAATTAAAAACCGACGTGGAAAAATTAATTGATTATGAAATTAGGTGCTTAACATGGCTACAAATCCCATCGCCGAGACCATTGGTACCGTGAAGCAAGCGGTAAAAAGCAATTCAAAACCGAAAAATAAGGAGATAACATCGGACTACGGTAAAATAATTGCGCTTCTGATAGACGTCGGTCTGCTAACCAAAACCCAGGTTCAGTACGCAAGCCGCGTCCAATCTAAGCTACGAACCGAAAAACCCCTGCTCGAGATCATCAAGGAACTTAACTACCTGACGGAAGGCCAGCTTCGGAAAGCGCTAAGTGAAAATCCCCTTTCCATACACATCGGTGAATTCTTGGTGGAATTAGGCCTGATCACAAACCGGGATCTGGATCTGGTCCTCCAACTGCAAAAGAAGGAGACGCCCATGCGCAAGCTGGGCGAAGTCTTGGTTGCGCATAATCTGATTGAGGAGCGCAAATTGATTGCCGAACTTTCTCTTCTTCTCGGGTTCCCCTTTATCGAACCCGACGTTCTTAAAATCGACCCTAACTTGTTTAAACGCGGCTCTATCACCCAATACCAGGCCCACAGCTTTTTCCCTGTCCGGCTTGAAGGCGAGAAGATAATCGTGGCCTTTGCCGATCCCATGGATCCACGGGATATCGATGCAGCAACCGAGGCCATGGGCATGCCGGTCATTCCGGCCATCACCACTAAACTGTCCATCAATTCGGCCATTGCGCATCTCGAGAACGACAAGAAGGTCGGCACACAGATCGCTGCGGAAACGGGTGAATCGGTGGTGAGCATCGTAAATACAATCATTGTGAATGCCATCGAAGCGGCGGATGTCAGCGACATTCATATCGATCCGATGGTCGACCGGCTGCGCGTCAGATTCCGGATAGACGGCGTTTTGGCGCTGCACAAGGATTACCCCATGAGTATTGCCCAGGCACTATCCAACCGGCTCCAGGTATTGTGCCGAGGCGATATTGCCGACCGGCGTTGTCACCATGGCGGCCGGATCCGCTTCGATCACGGCGGCCATCAAATGGACATCCGGGTCTCCTTCTATGCTACCGTAAGGGGCGAGAAGATCGTCATGCGGCTCCTGAAGAGGCAGATGGAGCTCTTTAGCCTTGACGAAATCGGCATGTCCAATCGGGTGATACACCGTTTTCGGGAGGGTGCCCTTGATCGCCCCGGTGGCCTCATCCTGGTCACCGGCCCTACCGAATCCGGAAAGACCACGACCCTATACAGCTGCATCAACCACCTGAATGCCATGGAAATCAGCATCATCACGGCTGAAGATCCGGTAGAATATGTTATCGACGGCATCAGTCAATGCGCCATCGACACGAAGAGCAACCTCTCCTTCGAGGACGCCATCAAGCATATGGCGCGGCAGGATCCTGACGTTATCGTCATCGGCGAAATTAGGGACACTTTCTCGGCGGGAGCAGCCGTCCAGGCGGCGCTGACCGGCCACAAGGTGCTCACCACGTTTCATGCCGAAGACAGCATCAGTGGCGTGTTGCGGCTCTTTAACATGGACATCGATGGATATCTGACCGCTTCTACGGTGTCTTGTGTGGTGGCGCAACGACTGCTGCGACGGGTATGCGTCAACTGCGCACGCCCTTACGAACTCACCCCCATGGATCTGCGGCGCATTGGATGCGAATTCGACCAGATGGCGGGGGCTGCCTTCTCTAAGGGGCAGGGATGCAGCCACTGCCGGTACACGGGTTACCGCAAGCGAGTGGCGGCATTCGAGGTGCTGGTACTCAACGATCCGGTCAGAGATGGGCTAATCGAGGGCAAGACCAGCCATCAGATTCGTCGAGTTTGCAAGGAAACGACGGGATTGGTGACATTGTTCGAAGACGGTTTCTATAAAGCCGCCCTGGGTATCACCACCGTCGAGGAGATCTTGCGGTGCCTGCCTATATTCCATAAACCACGATCGTTCGGAGAGTTGGCGCGACTGCTGGGAAAGTAATCCATCCGCTCATTTCTCTTCTCGGACCGCTTTGTTCGGCCATCCAACCTCGCGCCTGAGACCATCGGTCCGTTGACGATGGCTTCAGCTGTGGCGTGCCACCATCGCTTCGGCCAGCTTTTCCGCCGATTGGCCGAACAGGTCGTCAACGGCCACTTCGTTCAGGTAGTCGTCGACCCAGGGGACGCTGTTTTCCTGGACGATGTTCTTGATGTGATCGTATTTACCACCCAGCGCCTTGATTTTCTTCTCCAGCGGTATCGATTTTTTAAACCCGATGTTCAACAGCAGCAGATAACGGATGCGGCTGCCGTCCGCGGAATCATTGGAGGTGGCCGGAATCACCACAATGCTGCGCCCGTCTTTTCTCCCCTTGCCGATATAGATGTTACCCTGGCCGACGATGATCCGTTTGGTGCCTTTCAGCACAGGGTCTTTTTCCACCCGGGAGGGCAGCTGAGCGAGAATGCCCGTTTTGTTCAGGATGGCAATGGTGGTCTGATCCGTGGGGTCGCCCAGCAGGCCCAGACCATCGATGCGGTAAAGGATGCTGCCCTTGACGTGGTCGATCACGCCCTGGATGTTTTTCATGACGATGACGTTACGGTTGATGACTTGTGAGATGTCCAATTCGTGGTCGGTCAAGGTGTCGAACAGGATGCCCTCCACCCGTTCGCTGATGCGGCTGGTGCCAACGGTGACGGTTTTGGCCTGATGCTTGATGGCGTCCACCGGGCGGGACATGAGGTTGATTGACTCGCCCAGCACGCGGAACAAGGTGTCGAATATATTTTTGGCTGTGCCCTTGAGGCCGAAATCCATCTCGAAATCGGACAGCGGCAGCCGGCCCGACAGGTATTTGAACAGCAGCGTCAAATCCGATGCATGGGTGATGGCCGCAGGAAATTGCTTGGCCTTGCGCTTGTTGCGAAAGGCCTGGTAAAAGCCGGCGATTTTTTCACGAAAGGTTTTTTCCAGGACCACCTCATAGATGTCCAGGCCCTGTTCGGCAAGATCGTCAAGGGTTTGGTAGATGGATTCACGGATGTCATGCAAGAACCGGGAGCCCTCGTGGATCGCCAGGGCGGCGTGGTAGCCCCAGATGTGACCCACCAGGGTGTTAAGAATGGGTGCAAGCTGGGGGCTCACCTGGGGAACGTGAAAGACATCTTCGGCATAGGGCCCGAAACGCTCCTCACCCTCGTCGGCGATAACCACCGGGGCGGCCTTGTGGGCTTTGAAGATGGCGGTGTCTTTGATGATGTCCCCGATGACAGTGCCCTTGGACCCGGCGGCGCAGACGATGATCAGCGGCTCGGAGGAGAGGTCGATGTGTTTCTTGTCTTCCACATAATCCGAGGAGATCGTCTTGTAGCACAATTCGCTGAGCTTGATGCGGATCTCGTCCGCCGAGGACTTGTTGGGACCGCTGCCCACCGCGGCCCAGTAAGTTTTGGTGGCCGCCAGACGCCGGGCCGATGCCTGGATTGGTTTTCCCATGGCCAGAACTGTGCGCATGTGATCGGGGATCCGCAGCAGTTCGGCGATCTGGTCCGAGAGAAACTCAGTGGACCGGCGTCTCTTGATGCTGGCAACTTTCAGGCCCAGCAGGGCCCCGGCAACGATCTGAGAGTAAAAGGCCTTGGTGGAGGCCACGCTCATTTCGATATCCCGGCCGCTGGAGGTATACAAGACCCCGTCCACCTTGAAGGTGATGTCCGAATCCCGGCGGTTCACGATGGCCAGGGTATGAGCCCCCCGGGCCTTGACCATGTCCACGGTTCGGTTGGTGTCGGTGGTGGTTCCAGACTGGCTGATGGCGACCACCAGGGCGTCGGCCATGCTGGTGGCGCTGTCCCCTTCGTTCAATTCGAAACCGCTGAGTTCAGAAGCCTTGAGGGCGCGCAGTTGGATGGCGGGATCGGCCAGATAGGATTTCAGGATGTCGGCACAGGCCTGGGCGGCGACACCCGCGGTGCCTTGTCCCACGAAAAAGATCCGCCGGATCCGATCTTCCGCCAAGGCCGCCTCCAGCGAACGGGGGAAGGACCGTTGGTCGAGATGGATGACGTAATGGCGGCCGTTATCGTCGTCGGCGATCTTCCAGCGATTGAGCAGGGTGCGTTCCACCGATTGAGGCGCTTCGGAGATCTCCTTTAAAAAGTAGTGGGGAAAGCCCTGCCGATCGATATCCCTCGAGGTGATTTCCGTGTGCTTGACATCGTCGTCGGTGAGCGTGATGGGGGTGCCGTCGTAGTACATGGCCGTGATGCCGGCGAGCCCGCCGGGAGATTGTTGATCCAGGATGAAGATCTGGCCCTGGGTGTTGCCCTTCTTTCCTTTGACCACCTGTTCACCGTTCATCTTCAAGAAGTGGGATGTCTCCTCGATGAAGCCATAGACCTCGGACGCCGGCATATAGTGGTCTTCGGCCAGTCCGACGAAAACGGCCTGGCCGCTGCCCTTTTGGGCCAGGAAGAATTTCCCTGGGGCCAGGTCGGTGTGCATGGAGATGGCGTGGGATCCCTGGAAATCACCCACTGCCAGACGGAAGGCTTCGGCCACGTCGACGCCAGACCGCAGGTAATGCTCGATCTGCAGGGGAATGATCTTGGTATCCGTGGTGATGGGATCGGGAATGGTGCGCCCGGATGCTTCCATTGCCGCTTTGAGTTCCAGGTAGTTGTCGATATCCCCGTTGAGGCAGGCGTGGATGATGGGACGGTCCTTCAAGGTGGCGCCGGTCACGGTGTTGTCCACCGGGTGGCAGTTGGGTTCGGTAATCGCGCCCACCGACGCCCAGCGTGTATGGGACGATACGGTGTGAAAGCGGTGGGGTGCGGCGGCGATCAGCTGCAGGATCTCATCCTGTTGAATTTGCTGGCGCAGGTAGCGAATATTGTCTCCCAGGCTGCCGATTTCGGCGGCAACTTTATAGACTGCCGTCAAGGCCACGATCGACTGCCCATCGTCGGAGGCCGACCGATTCAGGCTGATGCTGGTGTTTTTCAGCACGTCACGATCCATGCGGCGCTCGAAATCCGAGGTGAGGCCCTTGCGATCCAATGCGGCTGAAATGGCTTCATAGGCCTCAGCCGGTATGATGAACAAAATAGAAATTCCCGCCGAATCCCGTCCCCGGACTTCAAGCCGGTCGATGCTGTTGAGCACAGCGTTGATCTGTCGAAAGACGGTGATGCGGCTGTCGGGCCCGGGGTCGGCGCTGCCGGGCATGAGCGACCGGATGCGTCCGATGTTACCGGCCAGTTCCACGTCCAGGCACCAGCGCATGTCCTTGAGGGTTTCGATACGCGTGGAGAGGATATCCACCACATGGGTTTCCAGGCTGCCCACCAGTTTGGCCAGTCGTGCCTGCTCACGTTGCAGAAGGGTCGACAGTCGAACGGACAGATCGGCGACCGTCTTCTGAGCGGTCGGATCTTTGAACAGGGTGAGAAACGGTCCTTCCTGCTTGAGGGTTCGGATTTCTGCCAGCAGGCTGTCCAGCGTTGCCTGTCCAGTCGGATATTCACCGGTGACCGCATCTGTCTGCAGGGACGGCGTTCCCTGCAAACCCGCCTCGACGCTGTCGACGAGCGCTACCAAAGCGGTAAGGTCAATCGGAATGTTGCGGCCCGTTTTTCCCTTGACTGCGATGATGCCGGCCAGACCACAGCAAAGGCGGTTGGCCGAGCAGGGGAAGAGGATCACCGCCGGCCCGGCCACCAACGCGGGAACGCGCCCCCAATGAATGGCCGGCAGGTGTGAAATCCGACGTCGTATGTTGTGAATCAGACGAACCGTCGGTTCGACGATGCACGCGGTATACTTGGCCACGGTAACGATAAGATATCGAGTCATAGGGGTCCTTTATCGATTTTGAGCGCTGGGGAGCCGGATTGGCGATTACATGTTTAAATAGAGTTCCCTGATTTTTTCACGGGTCATGATCATTTTCCAGTCTTTACCCAATGCATTCTCCCACAAGGGCTCCAGCACCAGTGACACATCCACCATTTTTTCCATCTGAGCATCGGTGATACCGGCTGTCAGATTGCGTGGCAGATCAATGCCGATTCGTGCCATCATCTGTCTAAATTCCCGAACCCCTTCAGGATAATAGTCCTCGAGGGTGTCAAAGACCACACAGTTGCCGATGCCGTGGTGCAACCCCAGCACAAAGGCGAGGCCGTAGGAGAGGGCGTGGCAGATGCCCACCTGGGAGTAAGCGATGCTCATGCCGCCGCAATAGGAGGCCATCATCAGCCGGTCATCGGCATCCTCGGGTTCGTCCAAAAAGACCTCCCGGCAAAGGTCCAAGGCCTTTTCGCCGTAGGCCTGGGAGAAACTGTTGAGATAGGTGCCCGTCAACGATTCCACGCAGTGGATGTAGCAGTCCATGCCGGTATAGAAGCGCTGCGGGTTGGGGGCATTGGCGATCATCTCCGGGTCCAGAACGATCTGGTCAAAAACGGTGTGATCTGAATTGATGCCCAGCTTTTTCTGTGGGCCGGTGAGCACCGTGGTGCGGGATACTTCGGCGCCGGTTCCGGAAAGGGTTGGCACGGCGGCGTGGTAAACGGCCGGTTTTTTAATCAGGTCCCATCCCTGGTAGTCGGCGGAAGACCCGGCGTTGGTGAGCATGAGGGAGACGGCTTTGGCCAGATCCATGGTGCTGCCACCGCCGATACCGATCACCCCCGAAGGGTGGCGGTCCTGTTTGCCGACCATGTGTTTTTTGACCTGCGTGGTGAGCTGGTCCACATAGCTGGTTTTGGGTTCATCGTCCACATTGACCCAGACCATCAGATCGTCGGCATGGACGGGAAGACGATTTTCTATCGTGCCGGTTTTAAAGACGTCGTCCACCAGAAAGATCATCACCGCTTTTCTGCTCCGGCGCTGTTCGTTGAGGATATCCCCCAGTTGTGATGTGCAGCCCCGACCAAAGACCACCTTGGAGACCATTTTAAAATTACGAAACATGTTAATATCCTTTTCGGTTAGGCTTCAGTTATCTTGAACCGTGGAAGGCCTATTTAAACGTTTTCAACGCCTTTACCGTTGCCTGGATGCGCTGATCCAGCTGTTCCGGTGTCCATCCCAGCTTGATCTGCATGGAAATGGCCCGCTGCATGATGGCGTCGGACCCGGGCATGGCGATGCTGCTGTAGTCCGGGCAATTGGACAGTGTCTGAACGGGCAGGCGGGCGGCGACCTGCATGGTGTGGAAATGGTTCCATTTCCGGATGTAGTGCCATTTGTTGTCATACCAGTGAAAACAGCCGTCCACACCAGCCGCGGCCAGCGCCTTGACCGCCTGCCGGGCGGTTTCCAGGTCAGGCATGAAAAAAGAGAGAAAGGTTGCCGAGTCCCCGTCGGGGTCCGGCAACTGACGGAAATCGATCCCGGGGATCGCTGCCATGGCCGCTTTGATGGCCGCTTTATTGCGCCGCTGGACGTCCAGGATCCAGTCCAGTTTTCTCAGCTGAGCCACCCCCACGGCGGCGTTGAGTTCACTGATCCGATGGTTGGCGCCGATGATCAGGTGGTCTTCGGCCCCCCGGTCGTTGCCGAGGTGGTCATGGCCGTGGTCGGCGTAGGCATCGGCGGCGATATAGACATTTCTGTCGTTCGTGACCATGGCGCCGCCTTCGCCGCAGGTGATGGTCTTGACCGGATCGAAAGAAAAACAACCGGCCTTGCCGAAGCTGCCCAGGGCTTTGCCCTTGTAGGTGGCTCCTAAACTCTGGCAGGCGTCTTCCAGGAGCGTCAGCCCCTTTTTATCGCAGATCTCCTTGATTTCGTCGATGCGGGCCATGGCCCCGCACATGTGAACGGGAACGACGGCTTTGGTGGCCGGGGTCAGGGCCGACGCCAGCCCTTCCGGCGAGAGACACAGCGTCTCGTCGACATCTGCAAACACCGGTACCGCCCCGGCCATGAGCACCGACTCGACGGTGGCCACGAAGGTGAAGGGGGGAACGATCACTTCATCACCGGCGCCAACGCCGCAGGCGGCCATGGCTGTGGACAGGGCCGCCGTGCCGCTGGCGCACAAATGGGCGTATTCGACGCCTACTCGTCGGGCCAGTTCAGCTTCAAAGGTTTTGGCTTTCCAGTGACCCTTGCGGGCCCCATCGAAGCCATAGCGGAACAGGACCCCTGTTTCCAACACATCGTTGACCTGCTTGCGTTCTTCGTCGCCGAATATCTCAAAACCGGGCATAAATGCCTCCTTATCCGCTGGAATCCTTTTTTTTTGCCTGCGCTTTTTTGGCAAAATAGTCCTTGAAATAGTGTTCGATGGTCATGCGGGCATATTGTCCGGCCCGGGTGCCGATATAATCTTCATGGGCCACCATTACCGCCACCACCATTTTTTCGGGCCCCTTTTTTTCCGTGGCAAATCCCACGAACCAGTCGAAGCGGGCATCATGGGCCCGGTTGTAGATAGAGCCGGTTTTGCCCCCCAGCTTCAGGCGCGACAGCACCTTGCTGCGGCTGTGTCCGCGAAATATTTTTTTTGCGGTGCCTGCGGTTACGGTGGCGATCATGAGCTGGTTCAGCACGTCGGCGGTTTCCGGGGATACCGCGGCCGTCAAAAATTGAGGCTCGGTCCGATAGACGGACTCGCCGTTATCATTGGTGATTCGGTCCACCAGGGTCGGCTCCACCGGCTTGCCGCCGTTGACCACCGCCGACACGATCACCGCCGCATGGAGGGGGGAAAGCGTGGTCTGACGGTTGAACCCGCTGGCAATTTCCGCCCGGTGGTAGGACTCGTCTTTTACCGCGAGTTGGCTGGTGGGCCATTGGAGTTCGAAATCCACCGGCCGGTTGAAAGCGAAGGCATCCCCGTATGCTTCCAGGGTTTCCCGGTCAAGGACCAGGGCACCGATCTTTCCAAAAACCGGATTGACGGACTGGGCAAAGGAATCCTGCAGGGAGATGGAATTGGTGTAACGGTTGGTCTTGTCCGTCAACTGGCGCTTGTAAAGGGTGTGTTTGTAGCCGTTGAATTTGAACCGGGAACCGGCCGTGTAGCCTTTTTCTTCAACCGCCGCTGCCGCCGTGACGATCTTGAAGAGGCTGGCTGCCGGGTATTCGGCCATCCGGCATGGATCCCGGTCGGGGTCGATTTTGTTGAATCCCGCCATGGCCAGGATTTGGCCCGTGTCCGGTGCCATGGCCACGATGCCGATATAGCGTGAATTGACCCGGTCCATGCGCTTGAGCAGATACCGCTGAAGTCCCAGATCCAAGCTGGTGCTTACCTGGTAGGATCGGCCGTCGAAGTCCACCTTTATCGGATTGGCCTCCAGGTTGATCAGACGGGTTTTGCCCAACAGGATATGGACATCTGCTTTTTCGATCAGTTCCGGGGCCTTTTGCGTCTTCTGCGCAGGGATTGAATCCGCAACAGCCGCATCCGTCTGTGTGTTGATGCCTGCGGTGAACACCCACCCGATCCCTGCAAATGCCAGAAGCAACAGCCCCACGACCAACCACGGCCTGCTGCGGTCCAGCCGGGTGCGTCTGGTGGGGAAGTACTGACGCCTCAGGCTTTCCTGATAGGCTTTCCAGCTGGGCTGGGGTAACGAATGCGTGTCACGTTTGAAAAAACGGGTCATTTCCGAAAATTAAACCCCCGGCAACGGTCAGCTTAACGGCGTTCCGGGCGTGACCGAATGATCCAGTGTCGCCACGGTGACGCCGTCTTCGTCCGTTGCAGCAATGAGCATGCCTTTGGACAGCACGCCCATGAGTTTGGCTGGTTTGAGGTTGGCCACAACGATGACCTGTTTGCCCACCAGATCCTCGGGGGTGTAGCTGCCGGCGATGCCGGAGACGATGGTTCGCGTTTCGCCCAGGTTCACCTCCAGTTGAAGCAGCTTTTTGGCCCGGGGGACTGCCTGGACAGACACGACGGTGGCCACACGCAGGTCTATCTTGGCAAAATCCTCGATGGTGATTTCGGGTTTGATGGGTTTTTCCATAATTGGGTATGCGGCCTTTTCCACGGGTTGGAGTTGCTTTTTTTCCAGGTCGATGCGGGGAAACAGGGATATGGATTTTCTCAGTTTTACCCCGGGCTTCACCCCTGTCCATGTGGTGAGCCGGTCCAGCTTGTAAAAATCGTCATCGCCGTTAAATCCCAAGTGTATTTGCATGTTGACGGCGGTGTCGGGCATCACCGGATAGATCAGGCCGGAGATGATGCGAAGCCCTTCCAGCAGATTGTAGATTACCGTTTCCAGCTGTTTCCGGGTGGCCTTTTTTTTGGCCAGCACCCACGGGGCGGTTACGTCCACATACTTGTTCATGTGGGTGATGAACGCCCAAACCGCTGACAGGCCCTTGTGAAAGGCAAACTCACCCATGCTTGCCGTATAGGCCTGGATGGCTACCCGGGAATTGCTTTCCAGCCCGAGGGCCATTTCCTTTTCCATGTCCGGGTCCGGCTCGGGAACCACCCCGTCGAAATACTTATGGGTCATGGAGAGCACCCGGGAAAAGAGATTGCCCAGGTCATTGGCCAGGTCGGCGTTGATTCGTTGGACCAGCGCCTCTTCGTTAAAGTTGGAATCCAGGCCGAAAGCCATGTCCCGCATGAGAAAAAAACGGAAGGCGTCCAGACCATACACGTCTTTCATCTCAAGGGGTTCCACCACATTGCCGATACTTTTGGACATCTTGCTCTGGTCCACGTTCCAGTATCCGTGAACATTCAGGTGCTGGTAAACGGGTATCCCGGCCGCTTTGAGCATGATCGGCCAATAGATACCGTGGGGCTTGAGGATATCCTTGGCCACGATGTGCTGGGCCACGGGCCAATAGGTTTTGTACAATTCGCCATCCGGGTAGCCCAGCGCCGACACATAGTTGAGCAGGGCGTCGAACCACACATAGGTTACGTAGTCGGCGTCAAACGGTAGGTTGATACCCCACTTGATACGGGATTTAGGCCGCGAGATGCACAAGTCTTCCAGTGGTTCGCGCAAAAATGCCAGCACTTCGTTCCGGTACCGTTCGGGGCGAATAAAGTCGGGATGTTGATTGATGTGGTCGATCAACCATTGCTGATACCGGCTCATCTTGAAAAAATAGTTGGATTCCTTGATGGTTTCCGGCGGTGTCTGGTGGTCCGGGCAACAGCCGTCGACGAGCTCCCGTTCGGTGTAAAAGCGTTCGCACCCAAAGCAGTAAAGTCCCTCGTATTCGCTGAAATAGATGTCGCCGGCATCGTAGATGCGCTGGAGGATGGTTTCAACCACGGCCATATGGGCCGGGTCCGTGGTGCGGATAAAGTAATCGTTGGAAATGTTGAGTTCGGGCCACAACTTTCTGAAAAGGCCGCTGATCTGATCCACGTACTCCCGCGGGGTCCGCTTTTCTTTTTTGGCGGCACGGACAATTTTGTCACCATGTTCGTCCGTACCGGTGAGAAAATAGGTCTGGTCGCTGGACATGGCGTGAAACCGCCTGGCCACATCCGCTGCAATGGTGGTGTAGGCATGGCCCAGGTGGGGTCGGGCGTTCACATAGTATATGGGCGTGGTTATGTAAAACGGCGAGGCCATGGGTTTATCTCCTGTCATTGACAATGTCATCAAGGCTGATCTCTACATCACCGCCTTCTTGCAGCCGCACCGTCAGGCGGTTGCAGATGACGTTGTGGCGGGTTACTTTTCCCGGGCCGTTCTTGGTGGTCACGACCTTCCCAATTTTGGGGAAGCCCTGTTTCAGTTTTCGGTATGTCTCATTTTCAAAGGTCAGGCAGCACATGAGCCTGCCGCATTGACCCGAAATTTTGGTGGGGTTCAGGGAGAGTCCCTGCTGCTTGGCCATGCGGATGGATACCGGCTCGAACTTTTCCATGAAAGATGAGCAGCAGAAGGCTCTACCACAGCGTCCAAGGCCGCCGCACATCTTGGCCTGGTTACGAATGCCCACCTGCCGCATTTCGATGCGGACCCTGAACTGATTGACCAGAATCTTGACCAGCTGCCGGAAATCCACCCGCGCATCGGCCGTGAAAAAGAAGGTGAGTCGGCTGGCGTCGAAGGTGCTCTCCACTGAAAACAGGTTCATCTTCAGCCCAAGTTCCTTGATTCTTTTCATGCAGAAAGCGTGTGCTTCGCGCTCTAAAGCCATGTTTTGTTGGACCTGGCTCAAGTCCTTTTCATTGGCTTTGCGAAATACATTTTTCAAGGGCCTGCCGGTTTTGCCAGTCTCGTCTACCAGTTCGGGCGGTGTCTCCACTGTCCCTAAGCCCAGACCTTTTTCCGATTCCACGATCACCTGGTCGCCCACGTTGAGGACAAAGGCCCCGCAGCTGAAATCATATATCTTACCGCCGGTTTTGAACCGGATTCCCACTTTTTTTTTCATGGTGTCTCTTTTATCTGCGGCAGGCGCCTGCCATCTGCAGGGCCATGGCGTCCAGTGTCAATCTTGCGTTCGTATTGGATCGCAGCGCTGTCAACGCGCGATTCACTGCATCGATCTGTTGGAGCACCTGCGTCTGGCTGGCCTGTTCTGCAGCCGTTGAAAGTGCCTCCAGCCGATCCTGATTCAATACCCGTTGTGGGTCGGTCCTGAAGACCAGCATGTCCCGCAGCCACATTGTAATGATTTCCAGCGATTCTTCAATAAGATCCTTTTTTTTGGCCAAGATCTCAGACCATGCCAGCCATGCCCGAATTCCAAATTCCCCGTGATCGGCCATTTGGCTTCCCATGGCCTGGATGATCCAGTCCCGGCGGTTGAGCCATCGGCTGTCGATCAATTTTACAGCACGGGTATAACTGCCGCCGCAGAGGGCGGCAACCGCCGCTATGGATTCCGGTTCAATGCCTCCAGCCGCAGTCAGCAGCTGTTTGATGTCTGCCGCGCGAAGGGGGGAAAACCGGATGTGCTGGCATCGTGAGACGATCGTGGGCAAAAGGTCGGATGTCTGGCGTGCCGTCAGCACCAGTAAGGTTCGGTCCGGGGGCTCTTCCAGAACCTTCAGCAGCGCATTGCCCGCTTCCGGATTCATGGCCTGCGCATCGGACAGGATGACCACCCGTCGCTCCGCCTCATTGGGCTTCAGCGTCAGGGCCTGAAGCAGCGTCCTGATCTGGGCGATTCTGATAACCGACGACAGGGGGGCGACGCGGATGACATCTGGATGGTGGTTCCCGGCAATCTTTCTGCAGGGGCCGCAATCACCGCAGGCATCAATGGCATCCAGATGGGCGCGGTGGTGGCGAATCGCCGATTTTAACTTCAGGCAGTTGCAGGCCATGGCAAATGCCGTGGCCGTTATTTTTTTCCCCACCCCCTCATCACCGGTAAAGAGCAGCGCATGAGGCAGTGTCCCGTTGCGGATAAACGTCTTGAGCAACCGGGTGGCGTGCTGTTGGCCAACGATGGCGTTAAATACGGTGGCCGTCGTCATTTTCTTTGGACCCCGGGCGGTTGAACCGGGCCGGCACCTTGTGCGGCGCGGACTCGTTGACGAGGATCACGGCCGTCAGACGCTGGGTTGGCATGCCGTCTATCGATCCACCCGTTCCTTGAGCTCTTTTCCGGCTTTGAAAAAAGGGAGCTTCTTGGGTTTGATGGTGACCTTTTCGCCGGTTTTAGGGTTTCTTCCCGTATAGCTTTTATACTCTTTCACGAAGAAGCTGCACAGCCCGCGAATTTCAACTCGTTCTCCATCAGCCATGGCGTCGGCCATGCTGTCAAAAAAGATCTGGACCACTTTTGCCGCTTCGGATTTGGATATGTCGGCCTTGGTCTTCAAAGCGGAGATGAGTTCCAGTTTGTTCATGTACCCTCCTTCAACGGTCGGTAGTGTATACGGGATTGAAAGTGACTCTATAAAATAGAACTTAATAGAAAGTCAAGTAGTTATGATAATATATCCGGTAGTTTCTCCACATCTGCGGCATCGACGTTGACGGCGGCGAACTGGCCCAGGGCCTCGATGTTGACGATGACACGACCGTCACCCCGGTAGCTCGAAAAAATACCGGTAACACCGGAAAAGGGCCCGTTGACCACCATCACCCGATCGCCTTTCTTAAACCGGGTTCCGGTAACCACTTCTCCTTCCGTGGAGACCATGATCTTTAGTGAATCGATCGTTGCATCGGCAATCGCTACCGGCCCCCGGGTGCTTCCGATAAGCTGCACCGCCCCGGTGGTCTTTAATATTTCGATGTGTTCATACGGATTCAGATCGGTCCTGACAAAGAGATAACCGGGGAAAAGAGGCACGCGGATCATCTTGTGCCGATCCCGCCGCCGACTTTTTACGGTGATCTTCGGCAAGAAGACATCCATTGTCTTGTTAGCCAGACCGTCGTTGACCACATTCTCGAAACGGCTTTTCGTGTGAAGCGCATACCAGGCGCGCGTCAGTTTATCTCCAGCCATGGGGCGTGGTTCCGTTGGTTATAATATTAATTCATCTGATCGGTAACGTCCCGCCAGTTTATCCGCTAAGTGGTCGTATTTATGAACTCGACCACAAAGGCTATCGGAAGTGGATTCGTGTATCATCCCTATTGCCAAAAGGCAAATGGCATTCGCACCTCTTATTCTCCGAATCCGCCGATGCCCATCAGATTGATTGAAAATAGAAATTTATTGTCCTCGCCCTCCCTGGCATAGAAAAAATCGACGGACCAGCATTGAGCGGTGTAGAGAAACCCGGCGCCCTTGATGATGTCCGTTTCGTCGAGCAGATTGCGCTCGTATTCACCCCTGGCGGTGAGGCGATCGGTCAGTTTGACCGACAGGGTGCCGCGGATGGATTCAAATGCGTCTTTCTGATAACTGTGCTCAATCCACAGCCGGTCTCCCCGATGGTCGGCGATGGCGGCGCCTATATTGTGGGATGAAATATTGTTGTCGTAGGGGTTGTATCTGGCGTTGGAATCGACCGCCACATAGCGCCCGAAATTGAATTCCAGCTCGCCGTAGATGTCTGAAAAGGGTTCGGGCTGATCATCCCTGGCCGCGGCGATGTCATAGCTTTGCTCCAGATAGAAGCGGCAAAAGCGATGGTAGTTGAAAGATGTCGGCGTTAGCGGGCCCCCCTGCACGGGCTTCGTCAGTCCGGTTTCATTCGCAGAGACCAAGCGATCGCGGGCTTTCGTGGTGGCTCGGAACGTCTTGGTCGTTCTTGCCGTTAAGGTGTTGGTGAGGGAGTAGGTCACCAGGTTTTTCTCATCGACGCGGTCCAGAGCGGTAAAAAAAGGCAGGTCCGATTGGTCCTGGTCCGGGATGTATTCGTAAATCACCCGGGGTCTGGCGCTGTGGCGGATGCGGTCCACGGCTGCCACGGGAGACCCCATGACCTTTGAAAGCTCCGTGGAAAGATCCAGCCGGGCATCGATGAGCTGGCGATAGGTGGAGCGGTCCAGGGTATCGTCCTCCCGGCGGTCCATCACCCAGGCAGTCTGGCGCCAGCCGGCGGACGGTTCCACCGACAGGAAGTTTTTCCACCTGAGTGGCAGATAGGCCCGGGGATAAATGTCTGCGCGGTGGCTCCGCTCGCCGTCCTCCCGATAAAAATAGGTATACTCGGAATCCAGGTCCCAGAAGACGCCGGTACCGAAAGCCTGCTGTTTGACACCGTTGAATTGGATCACCGGGAGTTGCTGAAGGGTATCGTCGGACTCTTCCCAGCGTCCGTTGGTCACGTTGTCATTCCAAATCAGGTCGCCATTGAGGGAATAGCGTGACCAGATCCGGTTGACGTTCAGCTGATTGGTCCGCGTGTTTTCATCGTAGGTGTCCAAATCCCTGCCGAAGGCTTCCAAGAAATAATCCCGGGTTTCATAGTACCCGCTGCGTCCGTCTCTGAATTCGGTGAGGTAGTCCTGATCGCTGACGATGTCCAGATCCAGTCGCGCCTTGGCACCCCAGGGCAGTTCCTGATCCACTTTGGCCCGCAGCCAGTAGCGGTCCGTGTTGGGTCGATCCCAGGCATCGCCGGCGTAGCCCCATTTTTGGGTGGCTTCGGGGGTGCCATCGTCGATCTGTCGGTCCTGCAGGCCGTCAGCCTTGATGACTCCATATGAATCATTGGCCAGGGCATAGCGGTATTCCAGGCCGATCTTGGTGCCCCTTTCCTGCATATAGTGAGTATACAAGGTGGCATCCGTGCTGTCGTTGATAGCCCAGAAAAGCGGTTGGTCCCAGTTAAACCCCCAGCGATCCGAAACACCCGCTTCCGGAAACAGCAGTCCCGTCTGGCGCCTGGTCTTGGCCGGAAACAGGATGTAGGGTGTGTACAGGACCGGCACATCCCTGGCCCGGAATACGGCATGGGTGGCGGTGCCGTATCCATCGATGGTGACTTCGAGCGTTCGACCGGTGATGACCCAGTCCGGCCGGTCGCCGTCGCAACTGGTAATGGATCCCTTTTCCGCCCGGTACGTATCCGTGCCGGTTTTTTCGATGCGGTCGCCGTGGATGAAAAAATGATTCTCCTTCAGGAAAACCGTGCCGTCGTGCACCACACCGGTTTCCTGATCCAGGTTCAGTTCCACGCGCGCTCCCGTAAGCACATCGCCACCCACGGTCATCACCACGTGGCCGTCTGCCATGGCCGTCATGGCTTTATGGTTGAAGGAAACGGAATCAGCCACCAGGCGGGCAGCCTGCTTTTCGATGATCACATTACCCCTGGCATGATAGGTGGTGGACGCGGCATCATAGTCCACCGTGTCAGCACTGATCTGCCAGGGCACCTTCGGGCTGCCGCTGAGCCGGTCAGTGATCGACTGGGCAAGGGCACACGACGCCCAAGGCGTCAGAAACCCAAACGTCCAGAAAAGGATGACCATTATCGCTACCGGATGGTCTGCGACAAGAGATGGCGGTCTGAATATGAGCAGTCGCATCAGCAGAATAAAGGCATCGGCGTTATGGGGAAAAGGGCGGTCTCAGCATGGATCCTGCGGGGGCGAATGCAGGATAACCACTTGCACATAAATGAAAAATTCAATATAAAGCTATCTTGCTCGAAATTGCAACAACAGTTTTAAACGTCGGCTGTCGACCGAGGCAAGGCCGGGTTGTGCGGCGATGTTTCTAAAAAGAAAGCGTGTTCATGCGCGTACTGCTGACCAATGACGACGGCATCCACGCACCGGGATTATGGGCCTTGCACCAGGCTTTTGCGACCCGGCACCAGGTGACCGTGGTGGCACCGGATCGTGAACGCAGCGCTGTGGGCCACGGGATTACCCTGCACCAGCCCATCCGTTTCGAAAATACCCGGGTCAACGGCAGCCTGAGCGGCTTCGCCGTCAACGGTACCCCGGCGGACTGCGTGAAACTGGGACTGGCCGAGCTGTTGGACGCCCCTCCCGAGTTGGTTGTCTCCGGTATCAACCCGGGCGCCAACGTGGGCATCAATGTCAACTATTCCGGAACCGTTGCCGCAGCCAAAGAGGCCGCCATGGCCGGCATCCCCGCCATGGCCGTATCCATCATCGCCCCCGGCGACCGGCATGTCGATGCCGCTGCCCGGTTTGCCGAATCGCTCTCCATGCAAGTAACGGGGCGGGGGTTGCCACGGGGGACCTTCCTCAATGTCAATTTTCCCGATCTGCCGATGGACGAGATTCGCGGGGTTCGCTGGAGCCGTCAGGGAACCGGGATATTTGCCCAGCACTTTGAAAAGAGACGGGATCCGCGGGACCGGATCTACTACTGGCAAGGGTGTGACGGACAGGAGGCCTACGACCAACCGGATGTTGACGGGGCTGCCCTGGGTGAACGGTATATTTCCATTACGCCCATTAAATGCGACATGACCGATTACGACACCCTGCGGGAACTGGCCCGGTGGAACATCAGTATGTCCCATTAATACCTAACTTTTTGTTATTTCCGGTTTGTCCGAGTTGAGGTGACACCGATGACCAAACGTTTTGTTTCTGAACTTGTCGCGGGCAGCGCCATTGACGAGGTGTTTCTGCTGGCCCAGCGCGCCATGGCCCATAAGAAAGACGGAAACCCGTTTTTGAACGTGACCCTGTCGGATCGTACCGGCCAGGTGAAAGGGGTGGTGTGGGATCAGGTCGAGCGCATCGCGGCAGCTGTCGCCGAAGGTGATTTTGTGCATGTCCGGGCGCAGGTGGGCGAGTACCGGGGCAATCTTCAGCTGGTGGTCAAGGACATGGCCCGGGTGCCGGCGGACCAGGTGGATGCCGGGGACTTTCTGGCGGCCACCCCCCGTGACGTGGCCAAGATGCTTGACCGGCTCAAGGAGATGACCACCCGGATGCAGACGCCGCACTTGAAGGCGCTGTTTGAGGCCTTCTGGGGCGATGACGCGTTTGTGGCCGCCTACGTCCGGGCGCCGGCGGCCAAGCTCATGCACCACGCTTATATCGGCGGCCTTTTGGAACACACCCTCTCCATGGCCATTCTGTCGGAACTCATCGCCGGGCATTACAGCGGCGTGGACCGCGATATGCTGCTGGCCGGGGTGATCCTCCACGACGTGGGTAAAATCCGCGAATTGGAATATACCCGCCGTATCGACTATACCGATGAAGGCCGGCTGCTCAGCCACATCATCATCGGCCTGTCCATGCTGGATGAAAAACTGAAGCGGGTGCCGGAGTTTCCGGAGGTCCAGGCCCACCTGCTCAAACACATGATCGTCAGCCACCACGGCGAACGGGCGTTCGGCTCTCCCGAGCCGCCCAAAACCATCGAGGCGGTCCTGCTCAACTATATCGACGAGATGGATTCCCGGGTCAACAGCATCCGCGAATACGTGGCCAAGGATCCCTCGGACGGCTCCTGGACGCCTTATCACCGGCTCCTGGAGCGCCATTTTTACAAAGGACCGGCAGACTCTGGGGCTGAGTGAGAATCTGAAACGACTGTTGTGATACGACCCGGTGCATGTGTATTGTGTGTTAAGTTTTATAAGGGGTGAAGCACAACGCCGATATCGGGCTTCTTACGGAACCGTCAATTATGTTCATTACATTAGAGGGCATCGAAGGCAGCGGGAAAACCACCCAGATCCAAACCATGGCCCAATGGCTGACGGCGGCCGGCCGCGACTGCCTGACCACCCGGGAACCCGGCGGTACGCCCATCGGCGGTCAAATTCGTTCCGTCCTGCTCCACCCGGGCAACCGCGATTTGACGCCTGCGGCCGAACTGCTGCTTTACGTGGCGGACCGGGTCCAGCATCTGGAAACGATCGTGCGTCCGGCGCTGGCAGCGGGCAAGGTGGTGGTGTGCGATCGCTATTTCGATGCCACCCTGGTTTACCAGGGCTATGCCCGGGGGGTGGACAAAGACATGATTCGCCAACTGCACCAGCTGACCTGCAATGGTTTGACGCCCGATCTGACCCTGCTGCTCGATCTGGACCCCGAAGCCGGACTGGCCCGTGCCTGGCGCCGGATCGATTCCGATACGGCCCATGTGATGGAGTCCCGCTTCGAAAAGGAGAAGCTGCTTTTCCACCAGCGCGTCAGGGCTGGATACCTGGATCTGGCCCGCCGCGAGCCGCGGCGGTTTGCCATCATCGATGCCGCCGCCGATGAACGAGCGGTGCGTGCGCAGATTGAAAGCACCCTCGAGGCTCATTTTAAGCGCCGACCATCGACCATCGAATGATGAAGTCGCTTCGCTCCGGCTGTTTATAAAATTGATGGAACCCTTTGTCATGACCCACAACATTCTTAATCATATCGGCAACACCCCGCTGGTGGAAATTCGGCGGCTGAACCCCAACCCGCATGTCCGCATACTGGCCAAGCTGGAGTACCTCAACCCCGGCGGCTCCATCAAGGACCGCCCCGCGTTGTCCATGATCGAGGAGGGGGAACGCTCGGGTGAACTGAAACCGGGGAAAACGGTGATTGAAGCCACCAGCGGCAATACGGGGATTGGCCTGGCCATGGTCTGCTCGGTCAAGGGTTACCGGCTGCTGCTGGCCATGAGCGAGGCGGCCAGTGTGGAGCGGCAGCAGATTTTACGGGCGCGTGGTGCAGAAATTCTGCTCACCCCCGGTCATCTGGGCACCGACGGTGCCATCGAGGAGGTCTACCGCCTCGCCCGGGAGAACCCCGACGCCTATTTTATGACCGACCAGTACAACAACCCGGCCAACTGGATGGCCCATTACAACGGCACGGCGGTGGAGATATGGGAACAGACCGATGGCATGCTGACCCACATGGTGGCCACCATGGGCACCTCGGGCACCCTGATGGGGTTGTCCCGTCGGCTCAAGGCGTTCAACCCCGAAATCCGGATCATCGGCGTGGAGCCTTATCTGGGGCACCGGTTGCAGGGGCTGAAAAACATGAAGGAGGCCTACCAGCCGGAAATATTCGAAAAGCGTCTGCTGGACGAGAAGGTCAACGTCGAAGACGAGCCGGCTTTCGAGATGACCCGGCGCCTGGCCCGTGAAGAGGGCCTCATGGTGGGCATGAGCAGCGGTGCCGCCATGGTGGTGGCCGCCGAGATCGCCAAGACGCTGGAGCAGGGGACGCTGGTGGTGATCTTTCCCGACGGCGGTGAACGCTACCTCTCCACACCGCTCTTTGCCGTTCAAGAAAAGATCGACCTCAAGCTCTTCAACACCATGACCCGTAAAAAAGAGCTTTTGTTGCCGGTGAATCCGGGGAAGGTGTCCATGTACGCCTGCGGCCCCACCGCCCACGCACGCATGCACGTGGGGGAGGGACGCCGTTTCATCTTCTCGGACCTGCTGGCGCGCTACCTGGGTTACCGGGGGTACACCGTCAAGCAGGTGATGAACATCACCGATCTGGACGATAAGACCATCGAGGGCTCCGAGCAGGCCGGCATGTCTTTAGCGGACTTCACCGGCATGCACATCGACGCTTTTCATAGGGATCTTGACGTCCTGGGCATCCAGCCGGCCGACCACTATCCCAGGGCCAGCCAACACGCCGACGACATGGTGGACCTGGCCGACCGGCTGGTCAAAAAGGGCTATGCTTACGAAAAGCTGCGTTCCATCTATTTCGACATCTCACGATTCAAGGCATACGGCCAGCTGTCGGGAATCGATCTCAACAAGATCCACATCGGCGCCACCGTGGATCTGGAAGATTACGAAAAGGACAACCCCCGCGATTTTACCCTGCTCAAGCGCACCCGGCTGTCTGAACTCAAGCGGGGCATCTACACCCGGACCGAATGGGGCAACATGCGCCCCTCCTGGCACCTGCAGTGTGCAGCCATGTCCATGCGCTATCTGGGGGATTTCTACGACATCCACTGCGCCGGCCGCGAGCTGGTCTTCCCCCACCACGAAAACGAGATCGCCATTGCCGGTGCCTTGACCGGCAAAACCCTGGCCAAATACTGGGTCCACTGCGACCGTGTGCTGGTGGACGGCAAAAAGGTGGACGAAAAGGGTGATGCCTTGACCATTCAGGCCCTGCTGGACATGGGGTTCACTGGACGGGAGATCCGCTTCTGGCTGATCTCGGTGAACTATCGCAAGCCGGTCCTGTTTTCCGTGGCGCGTCTGAACCGGGTGCGCAAGACGTTAAAGCGCTTGGATGCATGCATCCGTGCCCTGAAGAACGTCCGCCGCGGAAATTCCTACGCAGAACTGGATCAGCTCTGCTACGACATCAAAAATGGCTTTACCAGCGCCATGGACGATGACCTGAACATCTCCGCCGCCCTGGCCTCCCTTTTCAGCGTGGTCAAGCGCATCAACACCCTGATTATAGAGGATGGCATCGATGCCGCCGGGGCTGAAAAGGTACTGGAGACCTTGGCCCGCATCAACACGGTCGTCAATATTTTTAAGTTTGAAGACGAAACGGAAAACCCGGCTGTGCAGCAATTGATGGCCGAACGGACGCGTGCGCGGCAGGCCCGGGACTGGACGCTTGCGGACCGGCTGCGGGATCAACTGCTGGAGATGGGGGTGGTCCCCCGGGATGATCCTGTCCGTCCATAAATGGCACCTTGCAACCCAGATCTATTAATTAACAATAGCCAAATTTGAGACCTGGTGCTTGTAATTTGTTATTTGCGGCCTGTGCCTTTTCAACAGCACCGGTTTATCCAGGTTAGGAGAATAACGGAGAACACCATGAAAATCGTATACATGCCGTTTACCTATCTATCCGAATCCACAGCGCGTATCCTGAACTCGCTTGTGGGACCGGTGGTGGTTTACCGGCCATTGAAAACGAGTATTCCCGAAAGCCTGGATGCACTTGCATCACAGGGGCTCGTTGAGATCCGCATGCCGATTACCCGGGATGACGACCGGCTGCGCGCCGCTTTGGCGGAATTCACGGACTGGGCACGCATGAACCCGGGAAAAACCACCCCGGGTGCCGGTTTTTTCAGCCAACGACAGGGGGAGGTTCCTTTTTTCGAGGAAACTGCCATCAACCGGATCCGTTCCGACATCAATCGCTATCGGCAATCCGATCATCGGGCGGATCATGAAACGGAAAAAACGGAGGCCGCGTTCAGCGCCCGCCTGTTCCTAACCCTGGCCCAGGAGAACGACCAGATCACCGATCGACTGGACCAAGACCTCAATCGATTCAAGGCCTTGGAGAATGTTTTACTGGATACCCTGAAGGAGTCCGATGAAGCGGATTTCGACCGTCAGGCGGTCGGTGCAGCAACCTGGCGTGACGATCCAGGTGCAACGCTGACCGGGCAGCGGGTTCGTGCCTGGGCCACCCTGGCCGTTGCCGATGCGGTGCTGCCGGAAATGCTGATCACCACCAGTCGCGCGGTGATCGACACGCTGCTGGACACCCATGGCGAAGCACTGCATCTCGAACGGCTGGCCGACATTCGACTTCCCATTCCACCGGCCGGCACGGCGCCGATATTGGGCAAGATGCTGGTTGATATGGCCAACCAGGAATCTTTGCCATCGGCTGATCTTTCTTCCATCGTGTCCCCGGCCGCCGATGGGGCATCCGGACCGGCCGTCACCGTCACTCTTTTTGGCGCTGTAAATCTGACACCCGCCACCGTCATTCGGCGGATGGCCCCTGCAGCCCTTGCCCTGTCTGGAGAAAATGAAAAATCGAAATCGGTTTGCCACACCCTCATCATCCTGGTGGAAAATTTATTTTGAGACTGATGAAATGCCCAGCTGGCGTGGAATTGAAAGCGATCTGGGGAGGTGCTGAAAAAAACGCCATCAGCGCTTGACTGGGTGTTTTATTTGGTATAAGCCCTTTCCCATAAAAAGAAAGCAGATGTTGATAATTGGATCAACACGCATAGAAACTATTGAAAGGAGACTGTTAAGATGGCTTTTAACCCGATCGTTGACGAGGCCAAGTGCGTTGGCTGCGAAGAGTGTGTCGATGTTTGCCCCGTGGAAGTATTCGAGATGCAGGACGAAAAATCCGTCGCGGTAAACGCAGAAGAGTGCCTCGGCTGCGAAAGCTGCGTGGAAGTGTGCGAAGAGAGCGCCATCACCGTCGAAGAGACTTAATCATTGACGATGCCAAAGACGTTCCAACCCTTGGCGGATCTTGCCGCCAGGGGTTTTTTTGTCCCCGTCGCATTCGACCCCCCATCCATTCAAAATGCTTGGAACCAGCCATGAACCGCTATCTGATAGTCGAAACTGCTTTTGGCTACAGCGCCGTGGCTTTTTCCGCCGAGCCGTTCAAATTGGTGGCGATCAAGCTTCCTACGTCCGATCTTTATGGACTGTGCCGGTCCTTTGATGAGGCCTATTGGCGAATCGACAACAACCACCCGGAAGTACTGAAAGTTGGTTCCATGCTGGTCCGGTATTTCAGCGGTGAACAGATCGACATCCCCTGGCCGGTGATGGACCTTTCCCGCTTTACCCCCTCCCAACAGGCCGTTTATCGCGCTGTGGCCAAGATTGCCTATGGTGAAACCGCTTCCTACGGGCAGGTGGCCCGGTTCGCCGGCTTTCCCCGTGCCGCTCGTTTCGTGGGCACCACCATGGCCAACAATCCCTATCCGGTTTTCATCCCATGCCATCGGGTGATCAAAAGCGACGGGTCACCGGGGCTGTTTGGCGGCGGAGAGTCGTTGAAAGCCAGGATGCTGGCCCTGGAAGCCGCCCTCTGATCGTAGATCCGCGATAGCAAGCGCATTAGGAAAAAACATGTTTGAACACATTCTGGCCGCTAAAAAAAGATTAAAAGGGGTTTCCCATGTAACCCCGATAATGGCTTCACGAACGCTGAACCGGTTGGCTGGTGCAGAGGTCTTTTTAAAATGTGAAAACTTCCAGAGGATCGGAGCTTTCAAATTTCGCGGTGCATTCAATAGCATTTCTCAACTTTCAGAATCAGAAAAGGCACGTGGCGTTATTACTTATTCCTCGGGCAACCATGCCCAAGCAGTCGCTTTAGTTGGGAAATTGCTGAATATTCGAACAACGGTCGTGATGCCAAACGATGCACCTGCAACCAAGTTGGCCGCTACAAAAGAATACGGTGCAACGATTATCGACTACGATCCTGCCAAAGCAAATCGTGAAGATATCGCCAAGGAACTTGAACGAACGCATGGTTATGTGATGATTCCGCCATATGACCACGTGGACGTGGTTGCAGGTCAAGGCACTGCCGCTTTGGAGATGTTTGAAAAGGTTGCTAATCTCAACCTGTTACTAGTGCCTTGCGGCGGTGGTGGGCTATTGAGCGGTTGTGCGGTTGCAGCAAGAGGAGCGGCGAAAAATTGCATAACAATCGGCATCGAGCCTGAACTCGCTGATGATGCGACCAAGTCTTTTCACACCAAAAAACTGCACCGGGTAATCAACCCGCCTACGATTGCTGATGGAACCCGGACCCCTTCATTGGGCAAAATCACCTTTCCGCTGGTACTCGAATATGTTGACGATATGAAAACGGTTTCGGAACAGGCGATTATAGACGCTGTAAGATTTATGTTTTACCGAATGAAACTTGTCATTGAACCGTCAGGCGCGCTCGGATTGGCGGCTTTGCTCAGTCAGGTGGTTAAACCGAAAGGCAGGATTGGAATCATTCTGAGTGGTGGCAACATTGATTCAGATACAATGATAAAGGTATTGGCGTCTTGATGCGTCATCGATAAACAGTCATCACAACAGTCGGTTTGACTTTAGCACTGTTTGTATCTGAAGTGCATGCTGGATGGTGAAGCCTCTCTTGGTCTATCTGTCACTCTCATGGACAATCTCTGGGAAGTGACCCTTTTTGCAGATTAAGCCATCAATCGGCTCATCGAAGGTCACTGCAAATCCCAAGTGAGCGATGCGAGACACTGTACCTGTCACCTGAATGGTCTGGTCAAAATTGAACAGTGGAAATTGGAGGGTGATGGGTTGCTCAGCGGCAACCTTCCTTGACGTTCTGACAAACAGTCCACCAGCACCGATGTTCTTGATAATGTCGAGAAACCTACCTTCCTTTACCGTGTACGCTGCAATGATGTAGGCGGTCCGGCGAGGAAACGTGTTCCGCTTGGGTGTGTATATCATTTTCTGTTGATCTTTTCTCTCAG